>Ga0172370_10000967_pt1 | contig 44864 bp, 42 predicted proteins | sample LakKiv5m_FD_114538 | JGI IMG/M metagenome (GOLD analysis project Ga0172370, IMG submission 114538) | Freshwater microbial communities from Kabuno Bay, South-Kivu, Congo - kab_022012_11.5m | ecosystem: Environmental > Aquatic > Freshwater > Lake | place: Democratic Republic of the Congo...
ATTGCCGGATGCCAACGCCGATGTCGCAGCGGGGCGTGAAATATTCAACAACTGCAGCGCCTGCGGGAATAAATGCAATTCGATACCACTTGACAGGCGATGTGGCGTGATGTAGTATTTAAGCGGAGGCTTAAATACTTTGTCATTACCCGAGGCCAAGCAAATCGCGGAGATCTTCCAGGCGTTGTCCGTGGAATCGCGCGTGCAGATCGTGTTGTTGCTGAAGGAGCGGTCGCTGTGCGTCAATGCGCTGGCGCATCACCTGCAGATCACCACGGCTGCCGTCTCGCAGCACCTGCGCATCCTGCGGCAGGCTAACGTGGTGATCGCCGATAAGCAAGGGAATTTCGTGCACTACCGTCTCAATCCGGAGACGCTCGCGGCATGGAAATCCGTGGTGGATCGCGTGCTGTAACCACCCGGATATTGATATTTTTTTACCTTGACGCATAAGCGTATGCGCAAATACTTAAACTTGAAGGAGAAACCCCATGTGTAACGTACAGCATGGCTGCCGGTGTCTCGACGGACAGCAGCATGTGCCCGGCGAGTGCTCAGCCGAACAGATTGAACAGTGTCATGGGACGGCAGGAGACCATCCGTGCCTGTCCGGGAGTGAAGACGCGGTCGCGGATTGCCCGGATGAGGAGACGAAATGACGACGGTGACCGAGTATCTGGATCGTGAGTTATTGGCTTTTGGCCAACGGTTCCATGGGCATAAGTGTCCGGCAATGCCCATGGGGTTGCGCGCCGGACTGGCCGCGCTGCGGGCGCTTGGCGTCGAGCGCGCGCCCGACAAGCAGTTGATGGCGAAGCGATCATCCGTACCCGGTTGCCTGATGGACGCACTGCGGCTGTCCCCCTCCTCCAGGAACGTCTTCACGATCTGGACGGCTATGCGGCCTTCATGAGTAACACCGGTATCGATGAAGTCGTACAACGCTACCTCCCTCGCTACGAAGAGCGTTTCGGGCGTCTCGTCGAAGACAGCCCAGCATCGGCAACTGCCGGTGATCCTGGAGGTGCCATGTCGGCCATCCTGACCTCACGGTGGGGATGGGTGGTGCCGGCGTTGCTCGGACTCCTGCTCACCGTTGGGCTGATCTGGGCGCACTTCACAGGAGGACGCGTTCGCGGCGTGCACGGTGCTGGGGGGACTCCATCTGCGTCACCTGTCTTCCATCATGACGGACATGGGCGGGGACGGTAACCGTTGCATGGCATGATGGGGCCGTCGCTGGAAGATGTCTTTATCCGCGTCACGGGGATCGAGACGACCGTGATGCAGCGTGAAAAGGAACGAAAACCGATGGGAGCCGGCGTATGACAGCGTGGATTGCCTTTGAGAATATCCTGCGGAAGGATATGCGGTCATATTACCTCAAACCGCCGAATATCAGTTGGGGACTGGTGATGCCGCTGGTCTGGGCCGCGATGTTCTTCGTGAAATCCGGCCGCGGCCTGGACAGCGTGATGACGGTGCTGCCCGGCTTGGTGGCTTTCTCAGTCCTCTTCGGCACCACGTCGCTGCTGGCGGTCACCGTGACCTTTGAGAAGAAGGGCAGATCGTTCGAGCGCCTGCTGTTGGCGCCGATCTCGCTGGAGGTGTTGATGCTGGCTAAAACCTCCGGCGCCATCCTCTTCGGCGTCATCAACGCCTTCATCCCGCTCCTCATGGCGGCGTTTCTGATCGATCTGACCGGTATCAACTGGGGCATCCTGCTGCTGGCCATGGCGCTCATCGCTATCAGTTCCACCTTCCTGGGCCTCTTCATCGCCGTCTCTGTCAGCGAGGTCTTTGAAGCGCAGACCTTCTCGAACTTTTTCCGTTTCCCCATGGTCTTTCTCTGCGGGCTATTCTTGCCCGTCGCCCAGTTGCCGGTCTGGCTTCGCCCGTTGTCATACGCCCTCCCGCTCACATATGGGAGCGACATGCTGCATGCGTGCATCAATGGAAGCGGTCGACTACCGATATTGTTGAACACCAGCATGCTGCTGCTCTTTTGCGCGGCACTCTTTGTGATGAGCCTGTATAATATTCGACGAAAGTGGATTGCATAAGCGCCAATACTAGAGAAACGTGTCTGCACGATACGGCTATACCGTTCACATGCCTCCTCTACACTCCCGGCGATAATCATGCCAAAACGGATGCCTTGACACTATCGAAAAGCGGGCAGTACACTAACCCGCTTTCGAGGTGGGTATGTACCCAGCGAGATACACACGGGGACTAATTATTCTCCTTTCGGCGGCTTCGGGTTGCCGATGTAGCGCAATACCTCGACATCCTGCAGGGTTACCAAGCCTTCCGTCACCATTTCATCTAGCACCGGCAGAAAATCGGCGACGCGTTCGGGGGTGTCGATGATGTCAATCACGACGGGGAGATCTTCGGACAGGCGGAGGATGCGGGCGGTGTGGATACGCGAGGTGGCGCCGTAACCCTCCACGCCGTGCAGCACCGTGGCGCCTGCCAGACCCTGTTCGCGCGCGCGCTGGACGATAGCTGAATATAACGATTGTCCATGCCAGTGGTCGCTATCACCGATATAGATGCGAATCAGTTTAGCTGGACCTTCGATCTTCATGGCCTTGCTCCTCGTGCTGGATGACTCCAGTGTACCGAAACAGCGATTACACTGCAACGGCCAGTGTCGTGTGCTTATTCCAAACGCGCCAGTGCGGTGTCAATGGCAGCATGCAGGCGCACGATACCAGCCTCTAGCAGTTCGGCATCAGCATCCGGCAGTGCGCCGTATTGCCTCCCCATGCGTTCGGGGTGGATGTCGTCGAGTTGTTCTTGCGCCAGCAGCAGCAACGTCGCCATCCACATACGCGCCGCACCCACGCTGTTGCGCCGCTCAGTCTGATCACTGCCGGGAACGACGGCCTGTTCCATGCGCTCCAGATCGTCGATCAGTTGTTCGACGTCTGCCAGTAATGTGGTGCGCATAGGCTCCGGGTATGGCTCATACCTTGTGCCATCCGCAGCCATGCCCGTGGTGAGGATCAGCCGCACCTCCATCAGGTATTTCAGCGCGGTGTTGCAGGTTGTCGTAATATGTGTCTGTTGATGTACCCGCATCGCCTGTTCCTCCGGGGGCGTCAGATGACACGCGCCAGCCTGGCCCCGAGCCAGACGGCCAGGAATCCGGCCAGCACGCTGAATACCACGTTGGCGATGGCGCGCGGCATGGCGCCGCCCTCCGCCAGTGTCAGTGTCTCATACTCGAAGGTCGAAAAGGTGGTATACGCACCGACAAAGCCAATGGCGACCAGCAGGCGCCAGTGTGGCGCCGCGATGATGCGTTCGCTGATCACGGTGGCGAACAGGCCGAGGATGAAGGCGCCGCTGACGTTGATGACGAACGTACCCCAGGGAAATTCCGTCCCGTACCGCTGGGCGACCCAGCCGCCCAGCCAGTAGCGGGCATTCGCGCCGAGGAAACCGCCCAGACCGACCCAGAGCGTCTTGATGAAGATGTCCAACAGTTCTCCTCTTCTTACTTGATGACCAATACACTGCACGGCGCCAGGCGGGTTAAGCTCTGCGAGGTTGACCCCCAAATCCGTCCCAACACGTTGGAATGTCCGACAAAACCGATGACCAGCAAATCAAAATGTTCATCCTTCGCATAACTGATGATGGTTTGCACTTCGTGGCCGGGGATGACGGTGAATTGCAGGTCAACCTCACTGGCATTCGCCCGTTTTTTGCACTGGCGCTCCAGATCGGCGAAATAGGCATCTTTCTGCTGCTTCACCTCCTCGATCTCCCCGATTGTCGCGACATAATGGGGCAAATTTTCCTCGACGGAAAGCGATTCCAGCGAGGCGCCGGTTTGCGCGGCAATTTCAATGGCCGCGTCCAGCGCTTTCATCGCGCCCGGTGAACCGTCATTAGCGATCAGAATCTTCGAGAACATACGCTGCCTCCTTTGTTGGTATCGGGAGTGGTGTGGAATCTGGCACTGCCGCGACAGGCATCCCCAGCGCAGCTGACTCATGCGTCGGGCGGAACTTCCGCTCGGCGATGATGGTTGGAATGACGGCGCTGCCAATGACGACGATGACCAACCAGGTGTATTGCTGTTGGGTAATCAACCCACGGCTCAAGCCAAACATCGCCGAGATCGTGCCGAATGTCAGCCCAGTGCACATTAGCAAGGTCGTGAAATGCTGCTCGCGCGGCGGAAACTTGAACGCACGCACCAATGGGAGCACGCCGAGATATTTCGTCGCGACTTTTAAGAGCAGCAGCAAGCCGATCAACCCCGCTCCCGCCCAGATGGCCGGGAGTGACACCAGCGTACCCGCTTTGATGAAGTAGAATGGCGTGAGCAGGGCGAAGGAGGTCGTGCGCAGGTGGCTAACCATGGCCTTCCGCTCGGAGAAGATGGAGGCGACCACCAGACCCAGCAGGTAGGCGCCGAGGACCGGCTCGCTGTTCGCCTTCGCTGCCAGCGCGCCCAGGCCGAAGAGCAGCAGGAAGATGAACTTGATCTCCGGCTCCGAAACGTGCCCGCCGAACCGCTCGAAGAACCAGCGCGCCACTTTCGGGGTGAAGGCAATCGTCAGCGCGGCCACCGTCATGAAAATCACCAGCCAGATGTTGTAGCTGGCGAAGAACACCCCCAGCGCCAGCACGGTGCCCAGGTCGTTGATAAAGCACGCCGCGAGCAGGATCTTGCCGAGTTCCGTGGTGTTCAGGCCGGACTCCACCATCACCGCATAGACGACGGCGACCGAGGTGGTGGAAAGGGCAATGCCGGCGATGAGGGCGGCGTTGTGCTGCCAGTGCAGGGCATATTGAGTTACGAGCCAGACGCCCGCAAAAGGCAGCAGGAATGCGGCGATGCCAATGGAGAACGACTCCTTCGCCCGCCGGCGCATGGTCTCCGGGTCGATTTCCGCCCCGGCCAGGAAGGTGAGCAGCACGCTGCCGAATCCTGCCAGGAAGCTGATCCAATCTCCTGGAACGGCGTGAACGTGGAGAAAGTTGCCGCCGATGACCCCGAAGAAGATTTCAATGAGCGCCACAGAAATCCCGGTGCGAATAGAAACCATACTGGCGCCGAGCGCCAGCGCGATCCAGAGTGCTGCAGTTGCCCAACTATCCATTCGTTCCTCCCTGTTGGCAGCAATGCACGAATCCTGCGATGAGGTTGGCCAGCGGATCAAGCGCAATCCGGCTGGTATTGATGACCGCGTGGTAAAGTGTGGGATCGCCCCAATCGACACGGAAGTAATGTCGGTGAAACGACGCGCGCGCCATGTCCTGGTCGTGCACCAGCGCCCGCGCCGGGCTTTCTGCCAGCCAGTGCTCCTGCATGGTACGCATGATGCGGTCATAACTGGTCGCGACGAAGCGCAGGTGCAGCGCACTGTCGCTGGGGATGAGCATATAGCCGCCGCGCCCGACAATCACCGACGGCTCACGCGCGGCCTGCGTGATAGCCTCTCGTAATCCCTCGAAATATTTGGCTGACTCCTGCATGGTGTGCAGCCGCTCCAGGAAACCCGGTCCGCGCTCATCGATATGGATCAACCGCGGTACCGGGATGCCGCTCATCGCGGCAGATCGATGCAGCAGCTCATGATCGAAGCACGGCCACCCCAGGCAGTTCGCCAACCGTGCGCTGAATGCGTGACCGCCGGATCCGTATTCTCGCGAGATGGTGACGTGCTGCCAGCAGGCCGGCGCCGCGTAGGAGGATGGGGTGACATCCGCCGGGTTGAGCGCCCGGAGCGTGAGGAGAATCAACGTGACCGCCTGCTCGGGGTGCAGCAGGGAGGTGTTCAGCACCAGGTGGTACTGGTGGGGGTCTGACCATTTCATCCCAAAGAGCGTGGCGTGAAAATCTGTCCGCCGGTGGTCGCTCTCGTCGATCAGGCGCGCGGCCATCTCAGCATTGACATCCTCCGTGTCGCTGACGCGCCGGATACGGTCATCCCGTCGGGCGATCAGTCTGAGATGCAGCGCCTGGGGATGGTGGCGCAGGATCTCCGCGCCTGCCGTTCCGACCAGTATTGCCGAGTCGGTGCGGGTCAACTCCTGTACGGTCCGGGTCAGCGCTGCCGCGTAGCGTGCCGGTCCGGTCAGCAGGCCGCGCAAGCCGGACGTTGACGGTGGCAGGTTCTCCTCTTCAGCTTTCGCTGGTTGGGCATTGGCGATCCCCAGCCGTTCCGCCGCTGCTTCCACCGCATGACGGTCGATAATGGGAATGCCCGCCTGCTGGCTGAGCAGTGAGAGGATGTGTGCTTCATCGGAGCCAAGCTGTCGCGAAACGGTGATGATCATGCGTGAATCTCCCCTTCCGCCGTGAGCGTATTACCGTTCCCGGGCTGATCGCGTCGTGGTGAGGCTTCTTCGGCATTACCCGCAACCTTGATGGTTGCCCGTTCCCAGACGCCGTAGGCAGGCCCCCAGGGTCGTTGCGCATTGCGATAATCGTATTGCTGGGTAGCCTGATCGAGCTGCATGGTCATCGTTGCCAGGCGCTCGGTCTCTATCTTAAGAAGAAATGCACGAGCCTTTCGCGGTGCAGCGGCGAGACACTCATGCAGGTGAGGCAGGCATAATCCGGCAGACTGCGCGTAGTCCTCCAGTAGCTCATCGGCTTCCAGATACTCGCAGAGCGCTTGCAACATCCGTTGCTCTTCCTCGGCAACATGCCGACAGGCTGGGCAGCGAGGAAAACCGGTGCGCACCCGCCGGCGTGGATGGGTTCCCAAAGCATGCATTTGCTCACGGAGGACATCGAGCCAGAGAATCGAGATTTCAAATGCGCCGCCTTGCTGATACATCTGCCAGGCGTGACGCCGGCAAAATCCCCCGGCTTGCCGAATCTGTTCTCGTACCGGGGGATCGTTGACATGTTCATACAGTAACGTGTCAAAATACCGGGTTGCGGCCTGATCGGCGATGTGGCAAATCGCGCATCCGTCAGCCTGCAAGGCCCGGCGCAAGGCATAATACCCAAGATGTTTATCCGGTGTCCGGTGACCCATACTCCCTCCGAGATACAAAAAAGCCCCTGATCAACACACCAGAGTGTGGATCAGGAGCCATTAGCTCGACGGCAGTTTAAGCCGATGGTGTCGGCTTGGGTGGTCTCCATCACCCGCATTTGCAGTATACCCATGTTTCCCCCCACCGTCAACATTACAGTTGCTGCCTAATGTAAAGGCCCGCGAGTATTGATAAGATTATGAACACCGTGAACGTCACAACAGCAACTCTCATGGCATGCTTGAGAGGCTCCGAGCCATGTGCATAATGATGTGACCATTCTTCATAGATGATCACAAATGCCGCCAGCGCGGCCAGTACTCCGAAGCCCGCTCCGATCACGATGAACAAGCTCATTATACCGTACCACCTTCATCGGCTGCGTAAGTCGCCAGCGCCTCTTGCAACCGCGGCAACCGGTCCAGCACCTGGTCGATGGATGCACGTTGCGCGGCTAGCCGTGCTTGTGCCTCATCGATAGCCGCCTGTCCGCGCTCGCGCTCCGCCATTGCCTGGCGTACCGCCATTTCGATGCCTTGCGCGGTATCTTCGACCTTGGCGTCCAGCAATTTCGCATACTGCCGGATGCTGGCCTGCATCCGTAGCAAAAAATCATACCGCAGCCGTCCGAGGTGCATGTCGAATTGCTCCCAGAGCCGGTGCCAGGCCGCGGCCAGAATTTGGCGCCGGACCCAGCGCGCCGGCAGCAGGTAGAGAAGCGACATCGCCGCCAACTCGAAATGCACCTGGATTTGCCAGGGATGGATGGAAAATCCGCTGAATTCCGCCAGGTACTGATCGGGGTGGAAGTAGCCTACCGTAATCGCGAACACATCCGCCGAGATCTCGTGAATCTGATCGATCAACCCGTTCACCTTGTCGGTGAACGGCTGCAGGCTGGCATCGAGCAGGCGGGAAAGGCGTGCGGCTTCATCCGCCTGCCAGGTATACAGGATCTGATGCACGATCCGCGGCAGGCATGCATTCAGCTGCGCCAGCAGTCCCGCGCCGTTGCCGGTCATCGCTTCATCGGCCATCCCGGTGAGCCGCATTTGCAACGGGGTACGCTGGATCGCGTGTTCTGCCACCAGGTCGTCATCCAGTTGGGCTATGACCTGCTCCTGCAGGCGTTGCGTGAGCAGAAACAAATCCTGCGATTTTTGTTCTTGCACGCCAGCCAACCGCTCGTTAAAGAGCGCGAGCTTGTGCTCCAATTCCGCGACCGGCGTGGTGAGGGCGATCTGTTCCAGTTCAATGCTCGCCCGCAAATCCGATGCGGCCTTGATGCCCGCGTTGATGCCGGACTGGAGCGCCACCCATCCGCGCTCATGCTTGAGGAAGGCATCCAGCGCCTGTTCGAATGCTACCAGCCGGCTGGCGACCAGGTGTGTTGCATCGTCATGGAGCTTGCCATCCAATGCCAACCGGGCGGAGATCGGAAAAATCTGCACATCGGGATCACCGGTCTCCTCGGCAATCACCTGCCGATTGAAGGCCAGGGATTGCTGAAGTTCGTCAGCGGCCAGGTGATCAATTTTGTTCTGGACGAAGAAGATTTTCGTCACGTATTGGCGCACTTCGTGCAGGAATTCGCGTTCACTGCGGCTGATCGGCGGGTCGGCTGCGATCAGGAAGATCGCCGCATCCGCGTTGGGGAGATACTCGCTGGTGACCTCGGTATTATGCTCGTGGACCGAACCGACGCCGGGCGTATCGACAATCTGCACGCCATCCTTCAACAGCGGGGAGGTGACGAAGACTTCAACACGCGCAACATGTTTGCGGTTCCGTGGATTGCCGGCTTCCGTGATGTATGCCGGTAACTCAGCAAATGTGATGGCGCGCTGTTGTCCGTCATGTAGATACAGCATGGCATGATCGTCTTCACCATAACGGACGATGGTGACAATCGACGTGAGAGGGATGACCGCGGTGGGCAAGATAGTGCGCCCGAGCAGGCTATTGATAAAGGTACTTTTTCCCCGCTTGAATTCGCCGAAGACCACAAGGTTGAAGCGGTTTTGCACCAGGCGTTCCTGCGCGTCGATGGATGACGCCCGCACGCCGTCGATGCCGCGTGCTTCCGCCAGATGAATGAGCGCATCAAACGTCTTAATGACCCGGCTCCGCGTTGTGCCATATATATTCAGCATGACCGTCCCTCCGTCTGTAACGACCAAAGGCTCCAGTCGAATCGGATACCAAACAGGTATCACCATCGAACAGGAGCCATTAGTCCATCGAGTCGGACGGTTCTCCCCATGCCGGGGATGGCGGCCTCCATCGCCAGGTCTATGTATACTATAGGTTGTTGGCGTGTCGCGTAAACATCGCTCTCTCACACTTCCTGCTCATCTCTATTCCATGGTACCGCGAGATAGCGTGTGCCCGCGAGGCGGATCAGCGCTCGCAGATAGGCATCGTCTTCGTCTTTGTTATACAGGTTTCGGCGAAGCGCATCACGCTTTAACGAGAAACTCTGCATATCCTCCGCGGTGGCGCTCAGTATCCGGCTCAGGTGACGGAGCAGGTGGCTGGTGATCTCCTGCGGTAATCCCTGTTCAAGCAGCAACGCAAGATGCCGCAGGCACAGACCTTGCGAGCGGCTGTATGCGGCGCCCCCTTCCGGCGATTGGATGAATGCTGCCAGCCGTTCCAGGTACTCTATCTCGGTCGTGCGCACGATCCCACAGGCCCGGCAATGTCGTGTGTCGGGAATCAGGGACAGCACGAACTCGGCGGGATGTTCATGATGGGCAGCCTGTTGCGCGACTTCCCGTGCTATCCGTTCAACCAGCCGCGGGTATCCCTGGCTGACGCCTTGCGGCGATGCCACGGCCGCCAGTTGCCAGGTATGTAATCGGCACAGGCCCCCTTCCGCCGCAAAATGGCGCTGGCTGGCCTCATCACTGGACAGTTCGTATTGCCAGTGTGCGAAGAAATTGAAGATCGCTTTATACGCTCGATTGCAGACGGGACATCCCCGCGTGCCCAGGTCGTGAGCGATCTCCGCATCATCGATGGCAGCCGATGGTTCGGCTACCATGGCAACCTCCGGGGGATTTTCGGATTCGACGAGGATCGGCAGCGGAACTACCGCATCGGCTTCATCAACCTGAGATTGCATCAGGCGGTCGCGTAGCATGTGCATTCGCTCTCGGAGTTCGTTTAATCGTTCGCGCTGGTGAGAAGCAACACCGGACACTTCCCCCGTCAACATGGTCTCGACGTGTTGTTCGAGGTCGTCAGCCTGGTGCCTGATCCGCGAGATCGTCTGCTGCACTGCCTCTTCACATCTGGCGACCACCACATCGCACACGGCTTCCACAGCCATCTCTGCCTGGTGCTCAAGTTCGCGCCGGCAATGGTGCGCCAACGCATGACGAGACAGGAACACGGGAAGAAAGTGGGATGACAGCGGGACATCGCGGCTCACCTGCAGCCTTGCCGGATGAAGAGGATGCACGTTTTTCTCAGGAATAAACTCTTCAATATCCTCCGAGTCCGCCGGCGTCGCCTCCACGTGCAATATTTCGGCGGCTGCCTGTGGTATCTCCCGGAGTCGCGCCAGCAGCGAGGGCATCTCCCGGCGCACCGACGCGTCGAACAAAGGCCACAAGCGCTTTACCGACACAGCAGCCCAGCCGTTGAGGACTCGATTCAGGCGATTCGCGATCTCCCGGCTCACTTCGCTGGCCGCGCCAGACAGCATGCGCCAGGGAGAACGTGCGTCAGCCGCCTGGATGTCATAATGGATCGTCTCGATTTCGCACTGTGCCACGGCCTGCAGTTCTTGCCGGACGGCTTCTTCGACACCTGCCAGGAGACGTTCCCGGACAGCGGAGAGATCGTGCTCACGCGAGGCGCGCACCTGCTCCAGGCGTTGCCGGAGCGCCTGGTGCATTTCTTGCCTGGCCTCGGTGTAGATTTCCGCGGCGCGCGTCTCGATCTCTATCTCGCAAAGCTCTTCATCGACGATGGTTATGATCCGGTCAAGGATAGAGACCAGGAAGGCCGACATCTTTTCGGTGGAAAGAAACTCAGACAGGGTTTCTTCGAAAGCCTTCACTCCGCTGCGTGCATAACCGTTCACATCACCCTGCATCCTGGCATCCAGCCCATCCTGGCAGGACAGCGGGAAGAGCCGGACGGATGAGGTATCCATGATGCTCCGCAGGTTCCGTTCGATGAATTGCAACACTTCCTCACGCTCGTCTGGGCTAAGCAGATCGGTCTTGTTCACGACAATGAAGATCTTGCGCACGTGCTCACGAATCTGTGAAAGAAATTCCATTTCCGTATTGCTAAGCGGTGAGTCCACGCTGGTGATGAAGATAACGGCATCGCACTGCGGCAGGAATTGCTGCGTGATCGCCGCATTGGCGGCAATAGCAGACCCCACGCCCGGTGTGTCTACAAACTCCAACCCCCGGCGAAGAAATGGCGAAGGCATCTCAATGACGGCCCGCGTGATCTGCCGGCGGTTGCCCGGATTGCCCCGTTCCGTCACATAGTCAGCCAACTGCGAAAGCGGCACTTCATCGACCACCGTGCTCGCCTCGCGCTCGATCATCAGCCGCTCACGCGGGCCGAATCTGAGGATGGTGATCGCCGATGTTAGGGGGAGAACGCCGGTCGGCAAGACGTGGCGACCAATGATGGCGTTCATCAGCGAGCTTTTCCCACGCTTGAATTGCCCGAGCACAGCCAGCGTGAAGTGATCTTCCGCCAGTTTCGCCATCAGCGCCTGGCAGCGCGCATCCCGCCGCTCGCTGTGACGTTGGTACAGCAGGTGGCGGATGAAATGCAAATCGCGGGCGATGGCCTGCTTGGCTGTGGCATACGCGTCAATCTGCGTCAGGTCGGGATTCAGCTCTTCGTAGAGAACGTGCGCACCCGAATGATGTGCTTCAGGCACATCCTGTTCATCGGCCTGTTCATTCATGGCTGTTCCCCGTGTTGTTCGGAGCATCAACCCGCTCCCGGTAAAGTACCGGATACGTTGTCGTAATCCATTGGCGGATGTCTCCATTCGGATTCGTCCGTAGATACAGGTCAAAGAATTGATCCATAGCCTTCGCACTGAACCTACTGAAATGTCCATAGCGCCAGGTGAGTTCATCGGCCTTCGCTTGCGTGACCGGCTCATGTCGATAGATGGCGCAATATAGGGTTGCCGCTAAACCTGAACGATCAGATCCTGCCTTGCAATGGAGAAGTATCGGATATTCTGCATGGTCAAACGTCGCGAGGAGTTTGTCCAGTTTTTCGGGCTTGGGAAGCCGTATGGCCGACAATCCAATATCGACGTGCTTCACAGCCATATCCCGGCAGATGGCAATCTCATCGCGATACCAGAGATCATTCGGATTGTATCCGCGCAGATTGATGATGGTTTTGATATGATAGGCGTTGATCTCACTGCGCAAGGCACTGCCATTCAGTTGCGCACTGCGATAGACCTGCCCCGACACGACAGTTCGCTTATTTCCCCCTATCGCTCCAATATACAGACTGAAGAGGAACAACGAAACGAGTATCGAAAGCGTGATGAGCAGTAGCGCTTTGCTCCGCAGGTGTCTACGGCCGATATGTTGCTGCATGGATGAAATCCTTCCCGCTCCCCGTTACAGGTATAAGTAAGCTATTGACTATTCGGCACAAGTCGAAGGCCAAGGAATGCCAGTCCGGCCAGCACGGCCCCGAACACAAACGGCGCAGCAGGTGAGATCGTATTCCAGAGCACGCCGGCGATGATGCTGGCCGGAAGCGCCATCACGCCGATCGACGCGTTGAATAATCCATAAGCTGCCCCCCGATTGGCTTCCGGAACCAGCTCCGCCACCAGCGCTTTGGCCGAGCCCTCCGTGAGGGCATAATACAATCCGTAGAACGCATAGCAGACCCACATGATCCATGGGGCGTTTGCCAGTGCAAATCCCAAATAGGCCAATGCATACACGCCCCACCCATACCCAATAACTCGACGCCGTCCGATCCGGTCGGCCAGGTGGCCGGCGGGAATCGCGGTGAGCGCGGAAACCAGGTTGAACAAGGCGTAGACAACGGGAATCAGCACCACGGGCACACCGACATTTTCCACACGCAGGATGATAAACGCGTCGGAAGAATTCCCGAGGGTGAAGAGTAGCATAATTCCCAGGAATGCCGCGAATGGCCCTTTGAACACCGCCAGGGAGATCGCCTGCTTCCTCACCGGCACCTTGCGTTCACGCACGAAAAAGCCAATGAGAACCAGGGGGAGCATGGCAATGACGCCGGCAATCCAGAAGATGGTACGAAAATGTGGCTCATGGTTGCCCCAGAGCCGCAACAGGAAGTAGGTAACCAATGGCCCCGCGACAGAGCCCAGCGTATCGAGCGTCCGCTGAACTCCGAAGGCAAATCCCAACTTGCGATTACCCGCTGAACTGGCGACCAGGGCATCCCGCGGGGCGTCTTTCAATCCTTTGCCGAAGCCATCGGTCATGCGCAAGCCGAAGACGGTGGAGCCTATGCCGGCAAATCCAAGCCCAAACCGTCCTATCGCTGACAACGCATAACCGATAAAGACCAGGATCTTCCGCAGCCCCAGCGCGTCGGACAAATATCCGGCGCCGATCTTCGCCAGGCTGACCACGGTGGTGAGCGATCCTTCGATGAGACCCACGAATTCCTTATTCAACCCGAGCACGCTCGTGTAGAATAACGGCAAAATCGGTTGGATCATATCTTGCGCCAGGCCGCCGAAGAAGGCGACCCAGCCCAGGGTGACGACATTGCGCTCCAGGCCACGCTCTTCTACCGAAAGTGTGGTGGGCTGTATCGCGCTGTCCGGCATCTCGTCTGTCATGTAATAACCTCTTTCGGTATCGTCACGCCAGGTAATAAAAAAGGCCCCTGACGTGCAGGCATGCTGCGTGTCAGGAGCCATTAGCGCGCTGGCAGTTCAAGCCGAGTCTGTCGGCCTGGGCGGTCTCCATCGCCCTGTTATTCGTAGTATACCATATCGCGAATTGCGATGTGCAGCCAGTTACCTCACCATGCTGGGGAATTGTGCGGTATCGCCAAGTCCGGCTTCAATCTCCATCAGCCGGTTGTACTTGGCGATCCGCTCACTCCGGCACGCCGAGCCGGTCTTGATCTGCCCGCCTCCCATCGCCACCGTGAAGTCAGCCATGAAGGTGTCTTCGGTTTCTCCGGAGCGGTGCGAGATGACATACCCCCAGCCGGCTTTCCGGCACAAGGCAATCGCCTGGATGGTCTCGGTCACCGTGCCGATCTGGTTGAGCTTGATCAGCACCGCATTGGCGCTATGCTCTTTGATGCCGCGCGCGATGAACTGCGTATTGGTGACGAAAATGTCATCCCCGACGATCTGGATGCGATCACCGAGGGCAGCCGTCATCCGGGCAAAGCCGGTCCAGTCGTCTTCCGCCAGGCCGTCTTCGATGGAGACGATGGGGAAGCGGTCGATCCACTCGCGGTAGAGTTCGATCATCTCATCGCTGGACTTCGTACCGCCGCCCGATTTGGTCAGCTGATAGGCGCCGTTCTCGTAGAACGAACTCGCGGCGGGGTCGAGGGCAATCGCGACATCTTTACCCGGCTGGTATCCGGCAGCCTGGATCGCTTCGACGATGACTTCGCAGGCTTCATCGTTGCTCTTCAGGTTGGGGGCGAATCCACCTTCATCGCCAACGGCGGTGGAATACCCGCGTTTCTTCAGGATCGCCTTCAAGGCATGGAAGGTCTCGGCGCCATACCGGAGCGCTTCCGTGAAGTTAGGCGCGCCGATGGGCATGACCATGAATTCCTGAAAATCCACGCTGTTATCTGCATGCTTGCCGCCGTTCAGGATGTTCATCATCGGCACCGGCAGCACGGTGGCGCCGACGCCGCCCAGGTAAGCATACAGCGGTAATTCGGCCTGTTCGGCAGCCGCCTTCGCCACGGCCATTGAAACACCGAGGATCGCATTCGCCCCGAGCTTGCCCTTGTTGGGCGTGCCGTCCAGGTCGATCATCAGCGCGTCGATCTCGGCCTGGCGCGTTGGGTCCATGCCGATCACCTTCGGGCCGATCATGTCATTGACGTTCGCGACGGCTTTCAGGACACCCTTACCGCCATACCGCGCCTTGTCGCCATCACGCAGTTCCACGGCTTCATTTTCACCGGTGGATGCGCCGGATGGCACCGACGCCGACACCCGCAGTCCGTTGTCCAGCACCACGAAGACGCGCACGGTCGGATTCCCGCGCGAGTCCAGGATCTCCAGTGCCAGGACTTGTTCAATCATTCCACTCATCGCATGCTCCTCTCGGGGGTAGAATCGCCATGACCAAAGACAAAACTCCTGCCACGGGTCAACGATCCGGGCAGGAGTTATCAGCGTCGAACGCGGTTTCGGTGAACTCCATCACCTGTCTTCCTTTAATTCTATCTTATCATGCCATGTCAAGCCCTCGGTGGTCAATAGGCTCATCTCTCAATTTTCATGAGAAGAGATGGTATCTAATGCCAAGAAGAAAAAGCAGATTAACGTATTGACGCCTCCGCAGTAGGATATCAAGTCGACATGGCTTCCAATACATCCGCTCCTCCATTCACCAACCTCGAACCCTCCGACCGCTTCCCGCCACTTTGAGCGTGAAAAAACTGTGGACGACCAAGGGGGGTCGTCTTCAGTTTTCAGAGAAACAGAGAGAGAATCGGGTGCAAAGAGGGCCAAAAGAGCGATTTTGCGAGTTGAGGTCGTCCACAGTTTCGGTGCAGTAGGATTTCGCGTTGCATGTATAAGGAAGGGGGGAGTGAGGCGAAATATCTCCCACCAACGAGAAAACCGCCGGAGAGTAACCTCCGGCGGCAATGTTGGTAGGGCGTGCGGGAATCGAACCCGCCGTCTTCGGCTTGAAAGGCCGACGTCCTAACCGATAGACCCACGCCCCATGACGGCTGACATGGCTATTATATCCGCATGAGGATTGTTTGTAAAGCCCGGCGCGGATGATATGATACGACAAGCCGCGGGCATATTCATCATTCAATAATGCAATACTGAATTTGATATCAACCACGGGGAGGTCGGCATGGCGGGCATTGTAACGACGGAGTGGCTGGAGAGGCAGCTTGGGCGGGGAGATTTGCGCCTGCTGGATAATCGCGGCAGCTTCGCGCTTTATGAAACGAATCATATCCCGGGCGCGCAGTTCCTGCATATCGAGACGTTGCGCATGAGTGAGGGCGGAGTTCCGTGTAAAATGCACTCGCTGCCGGTGCTGGGCGCCATCTTCGGCCGCCTTGGCATCGGTGATGATACGCCGGTGGTGCTTTATGCCACTAAACCCGACGATCACCTGAGTGCCTCTTATGCCGTCTGGTCGCTGGCGGTGACCGGACACCGAAATTTTCAACTGCTGGACGGGCATTACAACAAATGGGCGGCGGAGAACCGACCGCTTACGCAGCTATATCCGCTCGCCGGTGAAGTTCAATACCCGGCGCGCTTCGACGCGTCGATCTTCGCCGATTGGCGCTACGTACGCGACCGCATGAACGACCCGGATGTAATACTCGTCGATTCGCGCACCCGCACTCTGTATAACGGCGCGACGGGTCCGACCATCCGCCTCGGGCATATCCCCGGCGCCATTCTGCATAATTATCTGTGGGACTTCACCCGCGCGGGCACTTATCACCCGCTGGATAAACTGCGCGAGCATTATGAGCGGAAAGGCGTCACCCCGGATAAAGAGGTGATTACTTATTGCATCACGGGCCGCGAAGGATCGGCGGTGTGGTTCATGCTGAAGTGTCTGCTTGATTTTCCGCGCGTGCGGCTCTACCAGGCCAGCCTCACGGAATGGGCGTCCATCCCGGACCTGCCGATGGTAACCGGCAACGAGCCGTGGGGCGAGGAGCGGAAGGCGGCTTGAAAAGGTTTAAGGTTTGAGTTTTGAGTTTTGAGTTTTGAGTTTTGAGTTGTTGCTATCTCATCAGTTGACTTACCTGCCTGCTCAACCACCGAACTGGCTTGGCCTGTTTGGAAAACCTTCGATAATCTACGCAAGGGGAAACAACTCAAAACTCAAAACTCAAAACTCAAACTCAAACTCAAAACTTAAAACTATCTCCCCTCATCCGCCTTTGTCTTCCTCGAGCAGCACTTCATTGAACGCGGCGTTCACCCTGGCCCAGGTGCGCTCCAGCGATTCCGGCAGCACGCGCGTGTTGCCGATAACCGGCATGAAGTTGGTGTCGCCGTTCCAGCGCGGCACGACGTGCAAGTGCAGGTGTTCGGCGATGCCGGCGCCCGCCGGGCGCCCGATGTTCATTCCCATGTTGAAGCCGTCGGGCCGCATTGCCTTGCGCAGCGCCAGCACGGCAAGCCGCGCCAGCAGCATCATTTCCCGCAGTGTATCCGGCGAGAGCTCGGTGAATTCGGCGGTGTGATGGTAGGGGATAATCATCAGGTGACCGTTGTTGTAGGGGAAAGCGTTGAGGATGACGAAGTTATACTCGCCGCGGTGCAGGATCAGGTTCGACTGATCGCAATCCTGCTGCGGCTTCTCGCAAAAGATGCATTCGCACACCGGCTCGCCGGCATGTTCGATATACTGCATCCGCCAGGGGGCGTGCAGGCGCTCGGGCCCGTTTTGATTATCCATAACGATCTCCCGGACCCACTATTCCCCGCTCATGCCGCAAATCCCTGCTGGTAGCCGGAACTCATCTTGCCTTACATGCGTAGCGAGCAGTTCAGCGACTGCAGTATGGTAAAGGCCAGCAGATAGGCGTGAAAGGAGGAGATATTGCCGGTCATGGAGCATGATCCGAATAAATGCCGTTTCAATATAACTGTTCGTCGGTGTATTTTGAATTGTCAGAGAATCAACTACATTTTCGGTAATTTTCTGGTATAATTCGGCGAGTTCGCCGGAAGGACTACCAATCGAGAGGGATACATGCGGGATCTTTGTCAAATTCTGCTTGTCGAAGACGATGCCGACCAGCGCGCGCTCTTCATGCTGGCATTGACGTCAGCCGGATATCAGGTTGCCGTCGCCAGTGATGCGGAGGAAGCTCTCGAACGCCTGCGTGAGAACGGCTTCGCCCTGCTGTTATCCGACTGGTATCTGCCGGAAATGATGGGCGACGAGCTGGTACGGCTCGTCAAGCGGGAATACCCGGACGTCCTGACCGTGTTGATGAGCAGTCACGAACATGTGCGCGATACCGCTCGCGACAGCGGAGCGGACGGCTGGTTTCGCAAAAACGACGGCGTGATCCGGCTGCGCTCACTCGTCGGCGCCTGCCTCGAGCACGGGCATATGGTGGAATAACAGCCGGCTATCATCGGTACACTCACTGCCGACATTGCAGATGGTGTCAAACCCATACCCACATCTGCCCCGGTTACGGTCATACTATTCAGTGGTATGTCCATCCCGCCCATGGAAGAGGATCGGCAAGGTGCTGTCCCCTCCCGGCTGCATGCTCGCGGCCGGCGTTACGGGGTCAGTGTGTTGCTGCAGGTCATCGCCGTGGTATTCCTGCTGAATGCCCTGATCGCGGCGCTGCTGCTGTATCTGTTTCCCCCGCTGCCGGAATGGGCGGTCATCCTTGTTGATGGTGGATTGCTCATCGCGATCCTCTTCCCGTTTCTCTTCCTGGCCGTTTTTCGCCCGCTGATGAAGCAGATCGGCTTGCGGGAACGGACCACGCGCAAGCTGCGCGCGAGCGAAGCCCGTTTCCGCGCGCTGGTGACCAATGCTCCGGTGGGTATCTTCCTCGCCGGCTCTCGCGGGGAGTTGATCTTCGTCAACCGGCGCTGGAGCGAGCAGACAGGTTTGACGTCCGCGGAGGCGGCGGGGGAAGGCTGGTTCCCATACATTCATCCGGATGACCGCGAGAGAGTGCGCCGGGAATGGCAGCAGGCGGTTGACGGACAACAGATCTTCAATGCGGAGTTTCGATTTCGGCGGTCTGACGGCAGCGTCGTCCGGGTAGTCAGCCAGGCCGCGACACTGCGGGACGACACGGGGCAGGTCACCGGATTGATCGGTTCGGCAACCGATGTCACCGAGCGCAAGCTGGCGGAGGAGCGGATGGAGCAGGCTATCCGCATGTCCCAACTGGAACGCAGCCGCTGGCAGACCACCGTGGAGAGCATGCCCGACCTGGTGATGATTGCGGATGACAATGGACGGACGATTTACGTGAATCCCGCCTTCCAGCGCATGATCGGTTATTCTGCCCGCCCGGACCTGCCGCTGCGGGAATATCCGGCTTATTATCAGGCTTACCGGCACGAAGGTGAGGAGCTCTTTCCGTGGGACGAATTGCCCCTGCAGCGCGCCGCCCTTCGCAATGAAGCGATTCGCGACGTCGAGGTATATCACCTCGCCGCCGGAGGGGAGCTGCATATCACCATCTGGAACGCCTCGCCGCTGCACGATCCGACGGGCAAACTCTTCGGCGCGGTAGCTATCGGGCGGGACATCACCGTCCAGCGGCAAGTCGAAGCCGAACGGGAGCGCCTGTTAGCCGAGCTCAATGCGACCCTCGCCTCGTTGGCCGACGGCCTTATGGTCTTCGATACGCGGGCAATAGTGGCGCGCGCCAACGCCAGGGCAGAGGAGATATTCAACTTGTCGGAGGGCGATCTTCCGCTGTCGATGGCGGAACTGGCTGAAAAGATCGGCGCCGAAAATCCCGACGGAAAACCGTATCCCTATGAGGAATTCCCGGTAATCCGGGCGCTCAACGGCGAGCGGGTCGTCGGCAGGGTCATGGTGATCCATCCGGCGCCCGGACGATCGGCCTGGATCGCCGTCTCCAGTGCGCCGATTCGCTCCCTCGACGGACAGGTGCGGGGCGCAGTGTCCAGTTATACCGATATCACCAGCCTGCACGAGTTGCAGGAACAGCGTGAAGTGCTGCTGCATTCCGTTTCTCATGACCTGCGCATCCCGCTTACCATTGTCAACGGGCACGCCCAGTTGCTCGTTACGCTGCGCGAGGAGGCGAACGTCAACGGCGCCATGGGACAGAGCATCGAGGCCATCCTGCGCGGCGCGCATCAGATGAACGTGATGATCGCCGACCTGGTGGACGCCGCGCGGCTGGAAAGCCGGCAGCTGCGCCTGCGCCTGGCGCCGGTCGAGCTGAATGCCTTCCTGCGCGGCCTGCTGGAACACTCGAAGGCGGTGCTGGAGACGCAGCGCATCGCTCTTGATCTTCCCGCCGGCCTGCCGATGGTAATGGCCGATACCAACCGCCTGGAGCGCATCTTCCTCAATCTGCTGAGCAACGCGCTGAAGTATTCGTCGCCCGGCACGTCGGTGCGCGTGACGGCGCAGCCTTCCGGCGGGGAGGTGATGATCTCGGTGTCCGATATAGGCCCGGGCATCGACCCTGAAGACCTGCCCCACCTGTTCGAGCGTTTCTACCGCGGCAAAGGTGAGCACAAGACCGAAGGCCTGGGTCTCGGCCTGTTCATCACCAGAATGCTGGTGGAAGCCCATGGCGGCCATATCTGCGCGGAGAGCGAGCCCGGGCAGGGGAGCAAGTTCGAGTTCACGCTGCCGGTAGCGTAATTAAGGGTGTTGGGTGCTGGGTGTTGGTATAGGCCGGCACCCAACACCCAACCCCCAATTCTGCTATAATATCGCTCGATGAATTACCGCAAATATGGCCGGCTTGATGCGCTCGTCTCCGAGATCGGGCTCGGTGGACATCGCGAAGGGATGGAATGGCACGACGACCTGGGTCAGCGGTCGCCGTATTACCGCTCGCCGGAGGAACGTGCGCGGCTGGTCGGCCAGGCAATCGACCGCGGGGTGACCTATTTCGACTCCTCCGTGGGCTGGGAATTGGTCTCCATCAGCGAATCCCTCCGCCTGCTGGCCCGGCGCGAGGGGCTGTTCGTCTCCGGTTGCAAGGTGGATTTTTACCGATACCTGATCCGCGAGGGGGCGCCGCCGCGTGAATATGCCCGCCGCTGGTTCGCCACTCATCTCCGTGCCTCCGGCCTGGACTATCTCGATCAGTATCTGCTCGGTGCGCTGGACGCTGACGATCCGTTTTCCGGCTCGATCGGTCAGCTCGACGAAGCGGTTGACGAGATGATGAAGATTCGCGACGAAGGACGGGTGCGCGGCATCGCTTTCTCCGTTCACGATCCCGATTACGGCGCGCGGCTGCTCGAGCGCTATCCGGATTTCAACGCGGTGATGACTCCTTACAGCTATAGCAATCGCAAGGCCGAAGGGAATCTGGCGGCGGCGCTGCGGCAAACCGGCGCCGCCTGGATCGCCATGAAGACGCTGGTCAATCTCCTCTACGGCGTGCCCATCACTACCTTGCGCTGCTTCCACGCAATTCCCGGCGTGCCGGATTTCAGCCCCGCATTTCCCATCGGGCAGCTCGCCCATCGCTTCGTGCTGGCAAATCCGCTGCTCACCACCTGCGTGCCGGCGATGAATGCCGCCGCGGAGATAGTGGAGAACACCGCGTCCTCCGGCATGGCGCCGCTATCGCCAGAGGAAATGCGGCAACTGGATATTATCCAGGCCGCCGCCCAACATGAGAACAGTGCCTTCCTCCTGCTGGGCGGCCTCTTCGCGGAGACCGCCCGCGTGCGCTGCCACGCCCTCTGGCACCTGCGCAAGAATTTCGACATCGCCTTCACCCCCTTCCGCCTCGACGCCCCTGACGCCGTGGCGCAAATCGACCGCGCCGCTCGCGAAGCATTAACCGCCGCCCGCGCGCACCCGAAACTCTCCGCTTGCCTGGATCACTGCGCGATCGAGATGGGATAAAGGCTTCATCGACTGTTTCACCGCCGGCAGGCGATCCATTAAGGATACGGATTCGCAGCGGCGGGAAGAGTGAATATTTCAATGGCCGCCAGGCCGGATCGGTCGCTTCGATAAGCGCGGGCAGGATCATTTTTACCTTCATGTCGTCACCTCGCGGCGTGTGATACCGCTATTGTCTCGTGATGGGCAGTAGGAATCGACCTACTGAGGACAAGTCTTTACGCACTCGAGTGCATTTTCCGAAGACTCGATGAGCATTGAAAATCCCGAAGGGATGGCAGTCAATAGCCAGGGCTGAAGCGAAGCGGAACCCCTGGGACCGGTGGCATCGAAGCGTCAAGCCCTGAAAGGGCGGCAGTAAGTCCTGTCACCCTTTCAGGGTTCGGGCTTTTCTACCACCCGGCCCCAGGGGTTCCGCTTCGCTTCACCCCTGGCTATTGACTGTCATCCCTTCGGGATTCAGGCAAGCGATCTGATTACGACATTCTAAATCACTGCACCTGAGTGCTTGGTGACAGCGATCGAATATCGTATACTCAGCGCATGACCGACGTGCTGACCATTCTGCTGGTGGAAGACAATACCCGCTTGCGGCCCGCGCTGAAGGCGGGGCTGGAGGCGACCGGGGCGGTGCGGGTGGCGGGTGATTGCGAGACGGGCGAGGCGGCGCTGGCCTGGTGCCTGGAGACACCGCCGGACGCCGTGTTGATGGATGTGCAGCTCGCCGGACCCATGAACGGTATCGAAGCCGTGGTGGCCATCCGGCGTGAAGCGCCGCGGCTGCCGGTGGTCTTTTATTCCATCCAGGACGACGACGCCTACTACCGCGCCTTCCGCCGCGCCGGTATCTTGAGCCATTATGCCTACGTGCGCAAGTCCAACTACCTGCTGCCGCAAATGATCGTGCCGTTGCTCAAAGACGCCGTCGCCGGCCGCAGCTTCATCGACCCGGAGATCGAGGCGCGGGTGCAGGAGGTGCGGCACAAGGACGCCCGCGCGCCCATGGCGCTGCTGGAGCCCAACGAGCAGGAGGTGGCGCGCATGCTCGCCCGCGGCATGACTAACGAGCAGATCGCCGCCGAGATGGGCTTTCGCGACAAGCGCACCATCAGCCGCACCAACGGGTCCATCTATGCCGCCTGGGGGCTGGACGAAACGAATACCGACGAGAAAGTCGCCCGCACCCGCGCCGCGCTCATCGTGCAAATCGGCCGCCTCCTCGCCTGGGACGAAAACGGCGCCCCGCGGGTGGAGAACGAGCGGGGGGAGTGGGTAAAGTGGGAGGGATGAGTGATAAGTGATAGGAGAAGGAATAGGGTATTTCTTATCACTAATCACTCTATCCCAAAAGGAGCAGCTTGCTTTCATGACGCCCACCCTCGAATGGGGCCTGTATACCGTTTCCCTGGTCAACATCATCCTGCTGACCTGGCTCGGGCTGACGGTGCTGCTCAATGCCGACCGCCGGGACTGGGGCATCTGGCTGGCCGGTGGTTCCATGTTCGTGGGGGCGGGATTGTACCTGTTCCACGCGGTATTCATGAGCGTGGGCACGCCGGAGATCAGCCCGCTGCTGGTCGCCCGCTGGCCCATCGTCTGGGCGGCGGGGTTCGCGCTGCCGTGCGCCTGGTACGCGGCGATGCTCTGGCATGCCGGCTACTGGGATCACCGCGCGGGTATGCGTCACCACCGGCTGCATTCCCTTGTCATCGCCGCGCTCTGCGCGCTGGTTATCGTGGTGGCGCTGGTCATCCTCACCTCCCCATTCCCATTGTATCGACCGTATGAGCTACAGTATTTCCTGTATGGCCCCGCGCTGCGTACGGTGCCGGTGGTGGTTATCATTTACGGACTGGGCATTCTCGCCTGCGTGGCGATGTCGCTGGATGCGCTGGCCTACCCGGCGCCTGCCTCGCGAGCGATGAGCGAGCTGGCGCGGCGGCGCTCGCGACCCTGGCTGTCCTCCACTTCGTTTGCGCTGCTCGCCGTCGCCTTGCTGGTAGGGGTGGCGCTGATCGTCTTCACGCCGACGCTTTCCGTCACCTCGTTTGCGAAAGTCTCGGAAGAATTCAAGCAGCAGTTCGCGTTGATGGACCTGGCCGTCAGCTCGCTGGTGACGCTGGCGGTGTTCCTGCTGGGCCAAGGCGTGGTGACCTTCGAGATTTTTGCCGGCAAGGCCTTTCCGCGCCGCGGTTTGCGGCATAGTTGGTATCGTATTCTGGTGCTGGCGGTCGGCTACAGCGCGCTCATCGCCGTCAGCCTGGTGGCGAATATGCCGGCTATCTTCGGCGTGCTGCTGGCGGCGGGGGCGTTCGGAGCGTTTTATGCCATCGTGAACAGGCATAACTTCACCGAGCACGAGCGCTACCTCGAGCGGTTGCGCTCCTTTGTCGCCGGTCCGCAAGTCTTTACCACGCTGCTGACGGCTCCCACCGCTTCCGTGGATGCCGGCAACCTGCTGCGGGTGCTGTGCGAGGATATCCTCGGCGCGCGCATCGCCTTCCTTATTCCGCGCGGGCCGTTCTCGTCGCTGCTGGAGCCGCTCGCCTTCCCGCCGGAAACGTCCCCGCCGGTCATCCCGCCAGGCGAGGCGTGGGCGGAGTCGCGCGAGCTGTATCAGCCGATCGAGCCGGCTCAATATGCTGGGGCAAACTGGGCGGTGCCGCTGTGGAGCGCCCGCGGTCCTATTGGCGTGCTGCTGCTCGGTGACCGACGTTCCGGCAGCCTGTATACCCAGGAGGAGATGGAAATCGCCCGCGCCGCCGGCGAGCACCTGCTCGATACCCTCGCCAGCATCAGCATGGCACGCCGCCTGCTGCAGGTGCAGCGGGCGCGGCTGGCGGAAGGTCAGGTGGCGGACCGCCGCGCCCGCCGCGTGCTGCATGACGAAATCCTGCCGCAACTGCACACCGCCATGCTGTCCCTGAGCGCCGGGGCGGAGGGGGCGCCGGCGGTGCTGGAGCAGCTCAGCGACGTGCACCGCGCCATCTCCGACGTGCTGCACGCCATGCCCGCCGGTCAACCTTTCAACGCGGCGCGCGTCGCCTCGCTGCCGGAGTTCCGCCGGGCCATCGAAGGAGAATGCGGCGCGGAGTTCGACCGCATTGACTGGGAGTTCACTCCCGAGACGGATGCCCGCGCGGAGGCGCTTTCCCCGTTGGCGCGGGAAGTCTTCTTCGGCGCCGCCCGCGAAGCCGTGCGCAACTCCGCCCGCCACGCCCGCGGCCCCGATATTGACCGCCCGCTTCACCTGCGCCTGTCCTTCTCCGCCACGGACGGCATCACCGCCGTCATTCAGGACAACGGAGTAGGCCGTCAGCCTGCCGGCGCTTACCCCGCCGGCGCCGGCCAGGGCATCGCCCTGCACGGCGCCATGCTCGCCGTCCTCGGTGGCGCATGGACCACGGAGAGCACGCTGGAAGGAATGCGCGTTACCCTCTCCCTGCCGCAAGAAGCTGTGGCTCCTCCGGCAGCAGTTTGAAGGTGAAACGGATCAAGGCTCCGAAATAGTAGTCGGATAATCGGACCAGTCGGACATGTCTGACTGGTCCGACTATCCGACTTCATGCGTTCATCCGGAGGCATATTATGGCGTTGAAGCTGGCGCCCGGCGGCAAGCTGGTGATGATCGGCGATTCGGTGACGGACTGCGGGCGGGCGCAGCCGGTGGGGGAGGGGCTGTTCGGCGCGCTGGGCAACGGCTACGTGGCCAACGTGGATGCGCTGCTGAGCGCCGTCTATCCCGACCTGCATGTCCGCGTGGTGAACATGGGCACCAGCGGCCATACCGTGCGCGACCTGAAAACCCGCTGGCAATCCGATGTGCTCGATCTGCAGCCCGACTGGGTATCCTGCATGATCGGCATCAACGATATCTGGCGCCAGTTCGATTCGCCCCGGCAGACGGAGATTCACGTCTATCTCGACGAATATGAGCGGACGCTGGACGAGCTGGCCGGGATGACGGCGCCGCAAGTAAAGGGCCTGGTGCTGATGACGCCGGTCTTCATCGAGCCGAACCCGGCGGACCTGATGCGCGCGCAGGCCGACCGCTACGGCGCGGCGGTGAAGCGCGTTGCGGAGCGGCACGGCGCGCTCTTCGTCGATACCCAGGCCGCCTTCGCCCGCGTGTTGGCCGCCTGTCCCTCCGCCGCCATCGCCTGGGACCGCGTGCACCCCAACCACATCGGCCACATGATATTGGCGCGGGCGTTCCTGAACGCCGTGGGTTTCGAGTGGTGATCGTCCGTCACTAATCCATAATAAAGCCCCGGCTCGCCTGTTGAATCTTTACCTCCTGATTACCAGGTAATATACAATGAAAAAAACCCCCGCGTCCGCCAGCATATGCGATACCGCCGGGCCCAGCAGGCCCCCCGTGCGCCGCGCCTGCTGCCGCCAGAACCAGCCCGCTACCGTCAAGCCAACCATCACAACGATCAGCCACGGCCACCATACGAAGCTCGACAGCACCAGCACATGATAACCCGCGAAGAGCGCGTCGTTGGGGACGGGACGGACGGCGGTATCGCCGAGATACCCGCGCCAGTATACCTCCTCCAGCCACGGATTCACCAGGCAGAAATAAGCGATAAAGGCGGGCCACGCCGCCTTGGTAATACCGAGCACCGCCAGTGACTCGCTCACTCCGGGCGGCACCCCCAGCAGCGGCCACAATAAATACAGCAGCGCGCCGCCGCTCAACCCGAAAAGGGAAGTCGCGGTCAGGTTGAAGGGCTGCATCCCCGCCACCAGCTTACGCGCCTGTCCCCACCCGCGATCGAAAGTGAGCACCAACACCATGCCGAGGTGATAAAGCAACACCGCGGCCCAGGCGCTGTGCAACAGGTACATGCCGACGAGCACCGCCAGGTAGGGGGCATACGGCGCGGCGCGGCGCAACCGCGAGGCCGGCGTCTTGCGTTTATCCGATATGGAGAGCACTTCTCCGGCATTGTAGCATACCCGGAAGCACCGTGGCGATCAGCGCATGAACGCCCGCCTTTCCCACTGAAGCAGGAATCAACGATGACTTAATCGAATTCATATCTCCGGGAACATTTCGTCGCCCATCGCCGTCTAACTTGTGCTACACCAACATTCACTCCGGGAGGTGAATATGAATCGATTCGGTATCTGCCTACTGGCCCTTGCCTGTGCTGCGATGATCTGGGCGGCTGACCTGCCCATTACGGAGGTGACGCTCTTTTCCAGCGGCGTGGGGTATATCCAGCGCTCCGGCACGGTGACCGGCGACGCCACCGTGCAGCTTTCTTTCAAGCAGGATCAGATCAACGACCTGCTCAAATCCATGGTGCTGCTCGACCTCAACGGCGGCAAGATCGGCGCGGTTACTTACGGCGCCAAGGATCCCATCAGCAAAACGCTGGCGTCCTTCGCCATCAACCTCAGCGACAATCCGACGCTGGGCGAAATCCTCAACCGCCTGCGCGGCGCCGAGGTGGAGGTGACAGCCACCACCACCGTCACCGGCACCATCATCGGCGTCGAGACGAAACGCGTGCCGGCCGGCAAGGACGTGGAGCCCATTGAAGTCGAGGTGCTCAATCTCGTCACCGACAAGGGCATCCGCGCCATCCGGCTCGACGAGATCACCTCCATCCGCCTGCTCGATGAGCGACTGAATTCCGAGCTGCAGCAGGCGCTGAAGGTGCTGGCCTCCGGGCTGGACAACCAGCGCAAGCCGGTCGGCCTGGTCTTCTCCGGCCGGGGCGACCGCCAGGTGGTGGTCGGCTACCTGACGGAAACGCCGGTATGGAAAACCTCCTACCGCCTGGTGGTGGGCGAGAAGGAAGACGGCCTGCTGCAGGGTTGGGCGGTGGTGGAAAACACCTCCGACTCCGACTGGACGAACGTGAACCTGTCGCTCGTCTCGGGCCGGCCCATCAGCTTCATCCAGGACCTGTATACCCCGCTCTACGTGCGGCGCCCGGTGGTGAGACCGCAGTTGTACGAATCGATTGCGCCGGTAGAGTATGAGGCGAACCTGGAATACATGGACGAAGGCAAAGTGATGGCGGAAGCCGCGCCCCCGATGGTGGGAGGGATGGCCGGCCCTCCGGGAACAACGGCGCCGAGACCGATGAACCGCGCGGGCGTAAGCCTGGATGCGATGCGAGCTTCAACCGTCTCCGCCGCCGCGGCGACGGACCTGGGGCAGGCCTTCGAATACGCCATCAAGGAGCCGGTCACGCTGCCGCGCCAGCAGTCCGCGCTGCTGCCCATCGTCAACGGTACGGTGCAGGCATGGCCCATCTCCATCTATAATCCGAACGTGCACGCGAAGTTCCCGCTCTACGGCCTGCGCGTGAAGAATACCACCGGCGTGCACCTGATGGGCGGGCCGATCACCATCTATCGCGATGATGTTTACGCGGGCGACGCAACCTTCGAGGACCTGCAGCCGAACGAGCAGCGCCTGGTCTCCTACGCCATCGACCTGGGCGTGCAGAGCGAGCGCAAGGAAAACGCCGGCATCCAGGAGATCGTCTCCATCAAGCTGCTCAAAGGCTCGCTGAACGTCACCCGCAAATATCGCCGCGTGGTTGACTATACCTTCGCGGTGAAGGACGGCAAGGACCGCAGGATCATGGTCGAGCACCCGTTCCTCAACGGCTGGGACCTGATCGAGCCGAAGACGCCCGACGAGCGCACCGCCGCGCTCTACCGCTTCACCATAAACGCCACGGCAAAGGACGGCGGCAAGCTGGCGGTGACCGAGGAGCGCACCGACCTGCAGGCCATCCGCGTGGTCGATGCCGACACTAATACGCTGGTCGCCTACCTGCAGTCCGGCAAGATCAGCCCGGCGGTGCGCGACGCCCTGCAGCGGGTCATCGGTCTGCAGAATAAGATCAACGACGTGCGCGCCCAGCGCGCGCAAAAGCAGCAGCGCATCGCGCAGATTCGCGCCGGCCAGAACGATATCCGCCAGAACATGGACCGCCTGGACCGCACTTCCGACCTCTACAAACGCTACGTGACCATGCTCGATGGACAGGAGACCGAGATACTGGAGTTGCAGAAAGATATCGAGGACTTGCAAAAGCAGGAAGACGCCCAGCGCAAGGAGTTGAACGATTACGTAGCGGGGTTGAATTTAGAGTAGGCTGAAGGCTGAAGGCCGAGGGCTGGATACTCGCGTATCCAGCCCTTAAATCCTCGAAGAAACCGGTATTTTATCCTGCAGCTTTCTGGCCTGGATATGCTGCTCTTATATGTCATCGCATTTTCCCCTTGCTTCCTGCGCTTCCGACTCTCCACCCGTTCAACCAATCCGGAGTGTTATCGTATTTAGTCGAAAAATGCGTGACTGTACCCCCGGGTGAACGATCTATAGACAATAGCCCGGGGATACCTCACCGGCTTTTTACCGCAATGGCGCATAATTCCTCAAACCGCGGTCCGCCGTTCGACACCTCGATCTCAAAGATCGCCGCGATCGCCTGCGCCCAGCCGTGGATGAAGTAGCGCCAGCCATCCTCGACGTGAAGCCGGCGCTCAGTCTGCCGCGCGCGCGCCTGCGCAAGGAAGAGGAGATCACCGCGGTAATTGAAATCCCAGACGTAACCGGATTCGGCAAAAACGGCGTTATCGGTAAGCGGCGAACCGGGTGCGTCCTTGCCCAGGCCGGTGGCGTTTACTATCAGCGAACCGGGCGGCAGGCTGTTCACCGCGGCATCGTTGTCGCGCGGCGCCGGGCAATGGTGGAATTCGATATCGCCTAACCGCATGTTTTTTACCCGGTCTAGCCGATCAGCATTCCGCTCCGTCATCACGATGTGGGGAGGATGCTCCTCCGCCAGCAGGCGCACCGCCAGCGCCGCCGCCGCGCCGCCCGCGCCTAAAATGCAGGCCGCCGCGCCGGTATGCCAGTGGTTCTCCGGCAGGAAGGCGTTCAGCGCCAGTCCGCTGGTCAGTGGGTCCTTCGCCATGCCGATCAGCTTGCCGCCGCGCTTCCCGATGGCGCTCACCTCGCCGAGTAATTGCGCATGGGGATCGAGCTCGGCAAACAGGTTGCGGCAGGCATTCAGCAGATCTATCTTATGCGCCGTCACCACCGCGCCGGCCGCCCGCGGGTTGGAATCGATGTTTTTGACCACTTCGCGATACGCCGACGCCGGCGCGCGCGCGAGCAGGTCGATCCCTTCTATCCGGCAGCAGCCCAGGCCCAGGTATTCCGCCCAGGCGGGAAAAACCGACATGATGGAAGAACGGCCCGTGGTGAGACCGATGAAATAGATAACGCGGATATCTGGCGGTTCGAGCATGCGAGCCTTCGCTGTCACTTTTTATACGCGCGGCGTCAGGCGGCCGTGTCGGGCAGAGCGGCGGCAAGCGCTGCTTCAGGCTCATCGTCGAGTGCGGCGGCCGCTTCTTCCTGCTGGCGCTCCCGCAGGAAGAAGCGGACTATCGCGATTGCGGGCGGGGCGATGAACATGCCCAGCAATCCCAGCAGCTCGTAGCCGACCAGCAGGGAGACGATTATAATGACCGGGTGAACGCCCAGCTTGTCGCCGAGGATGCGCGGCATCAGCACCTTGCTCTCGAAGAGGTGCAGCAGCGTGAAGCCAATCAGCACCCACCAGAACGCGCCCGGCCAGGGATTGTCGATGAGCACCGCGGTCAGCACCGGCACGCCGCCCACCAGCGGGCCGATTACCGGGATGGCGCGCGAGAGACCGGCTACAATACCGAGCAGCAGGGCGCCCGGAATACCCATGACAAGCAGGGCGATGGTGACGGCGATCCAGGCAATGGCGCAGAGTATCAACTGGCCGATGATGTAACGCCGGAAGATGCCGTCCATGCCTCCCGCGTAACGCACCAGCCGCTCGCGATGGCGGGCAGGCACAAATCCCAGCAACTGCTCGCGCACCCGCGTGCCGTCGGTGAGCAGATAAAAGGCAACCAGCGGCACGAAGATCAGCTCGATGAGCAGGCCGGCCCATTCGAATGCCTTGCGCGCGGCGCCCATCAGCCGCGGCAGCACGGTGGGGAGTGTGGCGTTCAGCTCTTTGGCAACGTTGTCGTGTATCTGCTTCTTCATGCTCGCCGGCACGGTGTTGTTATACCAGAGGGTAAGGCGGTCAAACTGCGCGGCAATTTGCGTTCGCTTCCTCGACCAGGTCTGCTGCAACTGAACGGCGTCGCGTTGCAGCGCCTGGATGGTGACGGCGCCGATAGCATATACCCACCAGGCTATGGCGCTATACAGTACCAGCACGGCAATGATGCGCGCTATATGACGATAACGGACGGCGCTGAAGCTGACTATGCGCTCGACGATGGGGCGCAGCAGATAGGTGAGGATGATGGCGAGCAGGATGATGGTCACCGGGATGCTGAGGTACCGCTCGAATACTTGATACACGATGACCAGCAGCACGGCGATGGCCAGTGACATAAGCACCGGCCGCTGCCATGCCGTATACCATGCTATCGACGGCTGCCTGTTCGATTCGGAAAACACCCGTTGCCCCTTATATTACTAATGCTGAATTTCACGCCGATAGGCGCAGTTTTTTGTCTTTGGTTGCGGCGCAGCCGCCTTATGCTCTCTTACCCGTTTTTTAGCTTGCCGTACCCATTTACGCCGGGAATAATCCGTATGATTGTATTGGTTTTTCCATATCCGAAGCTCCAGCTTCAAGGTTTCCAGGTTCCAACCTGGAATCTGGAACCTTACTTAGCCAGGATTCCTGCAATACGACCGGCGGCTTGCCCGTCGCCATAAGGATTGGCCGCGCGCGCCATGGCAGCATGGGCTTCCGGGTCGAGCAGCAGGCGGGCGCCTTCCTCGGCGATGCGCGAACGGTCGGGGCCGATCAGTTTCGCCACCCCGGCGGCGATGGCCTCGGGTCGCTCGGTGGTGTCGCGCAGCACCAGCACCGGCACGCCCAGGCTGGGCGCCTCCTCCTGGATGCCGCCGGAGTCGGTGAGGATCAGCCGCGCCCGCTTCATTAACTGCACGAAGTCGAAATAATCCGGCGGCTCGATCAGGCGAACACGCGGGTGATTGCCGAGGATCGCCTCCGCCGTCTCGCGCACCACCGGGTTGCGGTGCACGGCGTAGACCAGCGTCGCGTCCGGCGCGCGCTCGAGCAGATCGCGCATGCCCAGGCAGGCCTGGCGCAGTGGCTCGCCCCAGTTCTCGCGTCGGTGCGCGGTCACCAGGATCAACGGGCCGGACAACTCATCGGCCCACGCGTATTCCGGCGCCGGCGCGCTGTGCTCCGCCGCCCACAGCAGCGCGTCGATGACGGTGTTGCCGGTGACGTAGATCCGCTCCGCCGGCGCGTTCTCCGCCAGCAGATTATCGCGCGCGGCTTCGGTGGGGGCGAAATGCAGGTCGGCCAGCGCCCCGGCCAGCCGCCGGTTCATCTCCTCCGGGTAAGGCGAATACTTGTTGCCCGTGCGCAGCCCCGCCTCTACGTGGCCGAAGGGGATGCGCGCGTAATATGCCGCCAGCGCGGCGGCAAACACCGTGGTGGTGTCGCCTTGCGCCAGCACGATGTCCGGCTCGATCTCCTCGTAGGCCTGCTGCAGCCCCTCCAGCGCGCGGGTGGTGATCTGCGCCAGCGACTGCCGCGGTCGCATGATGTCGAGATCTACGTCGGCGGTCAACCCGAACTGCCGCATCACCTGGTCCAGCATCTCGCGGTGCTGCGCCGTCAGCGCCACCTTCACCTCGAACTCGTCCCGCGCCCGCAGCGCCAGCACCACCGGAGCCATCTTCACCGCCTCCGGCCGCGTGCCTATCACCGCCAAAACTTTAATCGACATCTCACTCCTCTAATTTTCTTTCACCGCTATCAGAGAAGGCTACTTTACTCCGGCCTCACCACCGGGTGCTTCACCGGCAACGGCGCTGTCATATACGGTTTCAGGCGGGTATGCGCCAGGAACAGCGCCAGCATGCATCCGATTATTGTCAACAGGTAAATGCTGAGCACCACCTGCCGCTGGTTCATCCCCAGATTCAGCAGGCGGTGGTGCAGGTGCCCTTTGTCCGCGCCGAAGATCGGCTGGCCGCGCCGCAGCCGGCGGAGGATGGCAAACGCCGTATCGAAGATCGGCACCGCCAGGATGAGCACGGGCACGGCAAAGGTGATCCCCGCGGCCACCTTCCAGTTCTGCAGGATGGAAAGGGCGGCAATGGTGAAGCCCAGAAAATGACTGCCGGCATCCCCCATGAACACCTTTGCCGGGTGGAAATTGTAGCGCAGGAAACCCGCGCATACGCCGGCCAGCGATACCGCCATGATGGCGAAGCCGAGAGTGCCCTTCATGAAGACGCTGATGATGACGAAGGTCAACGCCGCCAACCCGGACACGCCCGCCGCCAGCCCATCCAATCCGTCGATAAGGTTGATGGTGTTGGTGATTGTCACCACCCATATCACGGTGAAGAGATATCCCAATCCTTCGCGCCAGAGCGGCAGGTTGTGGGTCTGGTAATCCATGAACGGGATGTCGAACGCCACCACCATGCGCACGCCGAGAAAGGCGATCAGGGCGGCGACGGCGATCTGCCCGAGCAGCTTCACCTTCGCCGGCAGGCTGAATTTATCATCCAGCGCCCCCAGCGCGGTCATCAGCACCGCGCCCAGCAGGACGCCCCAGATGCGCGAGTTGAATATTGTGCCCGCTTCGTTCAGCTCCTCGGGGATGAACCGCGCGCGCAGCGGCATCACGATCAGCACGGCGAGAATGAAGGCCGCCGCCATCGCCAGCCCGCCCCACCGCGGCGTGGGACGGGTGTGCACGCGCCGCGCGTGCGGGTGATCTAGTACCCCCGCCGCGCGCGCCAGGCGCATGGCCACCGGGGTGAGCAGCACCGCCAGCAGCATGGCCGCGAGAAAGGCGGTGATGACCAGCGCCAATTTTGCCGGTGAGGTGGGCAACTGCCAGGCTAATATAGTGACGAGTGATTCCATCACGATCTACGACTTCCTTATTTACCGGGTAATGGGAGCCACCTCTCCCCCAACCCCTCCCCTACGAAGGGAGGGGAGTACCGGGTAAGGTTTTGGCTACCGATTATTCACGTCTAGGCTTCACCAGGAAAACCTGCTCCCCTCCCTTTGTAGGGGAGGGATTGGGGGGAGAGGTGGCTCCCATTTACGATTCGGCTTCTTCGATCATCTTCAGCCGGCGCGCGTGCCGCTCCTCGCCGCTCCATGGCGAAGTCAGCCAGGTTTCCACGATCTCAATGGCCAGGCTCAATCCCACCACCCGTGCCCCGATGCACAGCACGTTGGCGTTATTGTGCAGCCGCGACATGCGCGCCGTATACGCCTCGTGGCACAGCGCCGCGCGAACCCCCCGCACCTTGTTGGCCGCGATCGAGCCGCCGATGCCGGTGCCGCACATGAAGATGCCCAGTTCCGCCTCGCCGCTCCGCACCGCGCGGGCCACTGCCAGCGCGATGCGCGGATAGTCCATCGATGCCTCGCTGTGCGTGCCCAGGTCCAGCACCTCGTGCCCCAATACCTCGACTGCCTGGCGAACAGGCTCTTTATACGGAAAAGCGGCGTGGTCCACGCCCAGTGCGATCTTCATTTCAAGCTCATTTCACGCCGGCGCCGTCCAGTATTCTAGGCGGCGCATGTGACGGACCGATGACGAGGGGATGACATTTCCATTAATAGGCTAATTAAAAATCTAAAATCCAAAATCTAAAATTGCTTGTGCATTGTACCCCAGCGCGAGATTTGTGTGAAGTGTTCGCGAATTGTCCCCGAGGAAGTGTTGCTTACTCGCCGTAAATATTCATCAGCGACCTATTGACAGGCTGGAATTGTTGAACTATCATTTTATACGTACTACGTCATACGGAGTAGCTGTGAAGGACTGGATCACTCAACTGCGTAAGGGACTGCTGGATTTCTGCGTGTTGAACCTGTTGTCGCACGGAGAAGCCTACGGGTATGAAATTGCCCAGCGGCTGAAATCGCTCCAGGCCCTCGCCGTAACGGAAAGCACGCTTTACCCGATCCTGGCGCGCTTGCGCGCTGAAGGTTTGCTGCGCGTTCGCACCGGCGAATCGTCGGACGGGCCGCCACGACGGTATTTCTCATTGACCGAGGAAGGACGCGAGCGACTCGTGGCGATGAATGCATATTGGATCGACTTGAACCGGGTGATTGCCGGCTTGCAACAGGGACGACTTGAAGAAGGAGGATATTATGACACTCTCTCCTGAAGTTCAGGACGGTATAAAGACGTATCTCTGGGAGGTGGCCTCGTATCTCTTCGCTACTGATGCGGAGACCCGCGCGGAAATCCTGCGTGACGTCGAATCGCATATCCATGAAGCGCTGGCGGTGCGCAGCGCCGCGCCCGCGCCGGATGACTTGCAGGCCGTGCTGGCGGAGATGCCGCCGCCGGCTTCCTATGCTCCTGAACGCGAAACGGTGAGGTGGCCGAGCGATAACAGGCGATTGACCTGGAACGAGGTGCCGGGAGCACTGGTTGAAGCGGGCCGGCGTTTTATCGATTGGCTGCGCGGGTTCGTTTGGGAAAGCGTCGTCGGCATCATCCTGCTCGTGGTGGGGCTTCCCCTGCTGCTGCGGGGTTACGTGCTCATGCGTTTTGGTGCGAGTTATAACTCGGCAGCCGCTACTTCAGGGGCGCCCGGGCTTTTTTTCCGGAGTAGTAGTGAGACGTTCATCGTTATTGGCGTCATGATGCTGTCGCTTGGTATTATTGCGCTGCTGCTCGCTTGCGGAATCGGCGGAGTCGGTATACAACGCATCCGCAATTCGGACTGGCGATTACAAGGGTTTACCGGGGCTTTCATTGCCTATATTGTCCCGCAGGTGCTGCTTATCACCTTTCTGATAAGCATATTCTTTTTAGCTTTTTTCGGGGAGCATGGCAGTATCGCAGCTGCACCGATAATTGTCACAATGATAACCAGTCTGGTTATAGCCGGAGCGCTAGATTACTTTTTGATCAAGTACCGCTGGATCGCCTTGCACCAGGGTGCCCCCGAGCAGGTCGCAGGGCCGACGACATGAATGATCGATACTAGCGCGCGGCAGCGGAAACCGCTTCGACCGGCATGGCGGTCCGCCCCTCGACGCGGTAGCAACCCTGCGATGTGATGACGGCGGAGGTGAGCGCGAGCGGTTCGTCCAAATGAACGCCGGGCCACACCACGCATTCCGTCAGCTCGCAGCCCGGCGGCAGCACGGCGCCTTCGCCCACCACGCAGCGGGACAGTCGCGAGCCCTCGGTGACGGCGCCGGCGCCAATCAGGATATCACCGATCCGTTCTCCGGCGCCCTCGATGCGGATGCGGCCGTCCAGGTAATCAAGGTTGGCACGCAGGTAATCGCCCGGATTGCCGATATCCGTCCAGTAACCCTGCACCGGAAATGCGTAAAACGGCAATCCGCGGCGCAGTATCTCCGGGAAGATATTCAGCGCGAAATCGCAGAACCCGCCGGCGGGAATCATCTCGAAGATGCCCGGCTCGAAGATGTAGATGCCGGTGTTGGCCTGGCGGCTTATCTCCGTGCCCGGCGCCGGCTTCTCCTGGAAGCTCCGGATGCGACCGTCATCCTCCGTCACCACCACGCCGTAGATCGACGGGTCCGTTACCGGCACGGTGGCCAGCGTGACGAAGGCGCCCTTCGCGCAGTGCGCGGCGTACAACGGCGTTAGGTCGATGTCCAGCAGGGCGTCGCCGGCGATCACCACCACGCGGTCGCCGCCCAGCCGCTGCTGCATGCCTTTCATGCCGCCGGCGGTGCCGTTGGCCTCCTGCTCGAACAGCCAGTGCAGCCGGACGTCACACGCGCTCCCATCGTCGAAAGCTGCGATGATCTGCTCGCCGCGGTAGCAGACGTTGGCGCATATCTCCGTAATGCCCAGGCGACGCAGGCACGCGATGCCGTGCGCCATCACCGGCGTGTTGGCCACCGGCAGCAGCGGTTTCGGCAGCGTATCCGTCAACGGCCCCAGCCGCGTTCCGCGACCCGCCGCCAGCATCATGCCTCCGGGCATATACACCACTCCATCTTGAATATCAGCAACCTGAGCGAGTGTACCATACACAATTTATCGTGTCTATCAGTAGGGGCGATTGGCAATCGCCCCAATGAATAGCACCTAAAGGGTTGAAAACCGCAAAGAAAAACAAGCTTTGAATCACGATTACGCTGAACCAGGCAAGCTGAGTCCGGTGGTTGAGTAGGCAGGAAAGCTGATCGATTCTTTCCACGGTTCTATTGCCGTATCGAAACCACCGCGTGGAAAGCCTATTGGATGGCTTGGATTGTCGGATTGTGGGCACCGCCCACGTTAGATCCCTGCAAAACAAAAAGAAACCGTGATGCATCCGTGATTTTACCGTGACATTACCCCGGTATAGTTAGTAGCATCAGCCTTCGCATAGAAGGCGCCGGAAAGGAGATGAACATGAAAAGGTGGCAACTGTGGGGAGCCGCGGCGCTGGCCGCGGCGGTAGTGACGATCGGCGCGCTGTCGATCGGATTTGCGCAGCCGGAGATGGCCGCGAACGGCAACCGGAACGCTCCCGGCATGCGCGGCGGGCGCGGGCCGGGCGGCGGGGGCATGGGGCAGATGGGCGGGCCGATGATGCCCGGCGGCCCGCGGCGACTTCTTATGCATGCCGAAGACGGCAACCTGTATGTGTTGCAGGGCAACAAGCTGGTGAAATACACCGGCTCCGAGTTGAAGGAACAGGGCACGGTCACCCTCGACCAGGTGAATGACGACAGGCCCCGGCTGGGCGCGGGACCGGCGGATTTTCTCATCAACGGCAACGATGTGCTGTTAGTGGCCGGCGGAACCTTCTACCGGATCGACGGCAAAGCGATGAAAATCGCGAAGCAGGTGGAGCTGCCCGTTCCGGATGCGGATGAGCAGGATGGCATGCGCCTGCCGTTTGGTCCTCCTCCCCAACTGGAGCTGGGTGAGAAGACGCTCTTCGTCGCCCTTGGAAACCGGCTTTACAGCATCGACATTGCCGCCGGCAAAGTGACCGGCCAGACCGAGCTGGAGCTGCCGGCCCGTCCGCCCCGGTAAGCTGGAGCGCAGGCGGCTTGCGATTTATCGGGGTCCCGCCTGCGAGTGATAAACCGAGGTTACGCGCGGGCAGGATGCCCGCGCTCCGGCATATTATGATAAGATAAGTTATGCCCGTGAAGATTCTGCTTGTTGACGATGACAGCGACCTGGTCGAAGGGCTGCGCTGGTACCTGGAGGCGGCCGGCTACGCGGTTAACGTGGCCGGCGACGGCAACACTGCGCTCGCCCGATTCCGCGCGGATCACCCCGATGTGGTGATCCTCGACATCATGATGCCGGAGCTGGACGGCGTGCAGGTCTGCGAGGCGATCCGCCGCGAATCCAACGCCTTCATCCTGATGCTCTCCGCCCGCGATGGCGAGATCGACCGGGTACGCGCGCTGGAGAAAGGCGCGGACGACTATGTGACCAAGCCGTTTTACGCCTCCGAGCTGGTCGCCCGCATCAAGGCGCTGCTGCGCCGAACCGGGCGCGGCCAACAGGCGGCGCCCAACCTGCGCTGGCAGGGCCTGGCGGTCTTCCTCGACGAGCGACGGGTGACCGTCAATGACGCCGAGGTGCCGCTCTCCACCACCGAGTTCGACCTGCTCGCCGCTTTGATGAACCGCCCGCGCGTGGTCTTTTCCCGCCACCAGCTCGTCGATATCATCTGGCGCGACGAGGCGTTTTACGGCGAGCTGCGCCTGGTGGACAACCACGTTTATCGCCTGCGCGAAAAACTGCTGCAGGCCGGCCTGCCGTCCTGTCCCATCGCCACCGTTCGAGGAGTCGGCTATGCGTTTCGTCCCGAGGATTAGTCTGCGCGCGCAATTGACCATCGCTTTCCTCGTGGTGATCTTCCTGAGCTGGGTATTGAGCTCGGCCACCGCCTACTACGTCATCCGGCAGGATTACCAGGCCTTCCGCCAGCGCATCCTGGCCAATGCCGGCGACAACGCCCGCCTGCCCGCTCCCCCGCGCTTCACCTGGCGCGACGTGCTGCTTGGCCCGCAGCGGGTCTTCACCCGCGGGCTTGACCGACCGCCGGGACCGGGAAGAATGCGGCGTTTCGAGAATGCGCTGCCGCCGGGGGCCGGCCAACAACCGGGCATCGGCAGGCCGCCGGGCGCCGGGCCGTTAATCCGCGAGGAAATACGGGAGCCGAGAAACGGCATGCCGGGATCTGCCGGCGCGGGAGATTCGCTGCTTCTTTTCTCGCGCATCGCCATCGCCTTGGGGCTGGCGGTGCTCGCCGGCGCCTGGCTGGGCTGGCGCTTTCTGCGCCCGCTGACCGAGCTGTCGCAAGGCGCGCGCATGTTTCACGCCGGCGCCTTTTCCCACCGCATCCCGGTGCGGGGCGGCGATGAGTTCAGCGAGTTGGCCACCTCCATGAATGAGATGGCGGGCCGCGTCTCGCGCCAGATCGCCGACCTGGAGGCGGACGGCAAGCGCCGCCAGCAGATCCTGGCCGATGTCGCCCACGAGCTGCGCAACCCGGTGATGACCCTGCGCACCATGAGCGGCGCGCTGGAAGAAGGCCTGGCCGAGGACCCGGAGCGCCGCGCGCGCGCGCTGCGCTCGATGGTGCGCACCTCCGACCGCCTCTTTCACCTGGTCACCGACCTGCTGGAGCTGGCCAAACTGGACCTGCGCGAGCTGCCGCTCCACCGCCGGCCCGTCGAGCTTCGTGAACTGCTCGCCGCCGGCCTGCAAAGCCACGCCGCCGCCGCCCGGCAGGCGGGCATCATCCTGCTGCCGGTGGAAGGCCCGCCGCTCACCGCGCGGGTGGATCCCGACCGCCTTACCCAGGTCATCGACAACCTCCTCGATAACGCCATCAGCTACGCCGGCCCCGGCGCCCGCGTGCGCGCCGAGCTGCTCGACGGCGATCCCCTTCGTCTGCTCATCGCCGACACGGGCCGCGGCATCCCCGCCCGCCACCTCCCCTATATTTTCGACCCTTTCTACCGTGCCAACGCCGCCCGCCCCGCCGGCGACGACCACAGCGGCCTCGGTCTCCGCATCGCCCGCTCCCTGGTCGAAGCCCACGGCGGCGCCCTCACCCTCGCCAGCACGGAAGGGAAGGGGACGACGGTAACGGTGACGCTGCCGAAATAGTTTTTTAGTTACTATTGACACTATAACTCCGGCCTGCGGCAAGACGGCGGTGGAACGGGCGAGGGAGCAATACCGTTTTGATTGGGAGGCGAAAGAGTTGCGCGTCGCCGCGCGCGAGCCGTTCATCGAGGCCGATTACCTGGATTTCAACAGCGACGCCATCGCGAAGATCGGGAGATCATCTCGCTTTGCATTACGGTTCGATCCGGCCATAATCCCTTCGCTGAGAGATGTCTGTCGGGTGACGGATGGTCCAAATACCCTTTATTAATGTATAATGCCGGAGCGTGGCTTTGTCGGTTGCACTCTCGCTCTCGGGGAGAAACGAATGGCGTACCTGTCTGACAAAGAAGGCGACATACAGAATAATGTGGATGGCGCCGAAGTTGTGGTGATCCATGCCGGGGAGTTTGTGCGAGGCACCGGCGATGATGAAATCGCACAGTGGATCGAGACGCATCCCGATAGACGCGCGGTCTTTCTCCATGAGCAACCAGCGCGGTCAATAGATCTTGAAGCTTATGGCATCTACAAATATCCGGTCACGGTCGGGCAGTTCCGGCGCTTTGCCGAAGCGACCGGATATCGATATGACTGGGAGCGATGGAAGCCGCGGTGGGGGTGGATCGATGAACACCCCATGGTGCGTGTCACCTGGCGGGATGCGGCTGAGTATGCCGCATGGGCGGGTGGGGCGTTGCCCACCGAGGCTCAGTGGGAAAAGGCCGCGCGGGGTGGCGACCGGCGTTTTTTCCCATGGGGAAACGAGTGGCCGCCGCCTGCCGGCGCGGGCAACTTCGCCGATCTCGCCGTCCGGCGCAAAAATCCGACGGCAAGAATCATCGAAGGCTATCATGACGGGTACGCCTACACCTCGCCTGTCGGCATGTTCGCGGCAAACCCCTACGGCGTCCATGACTTGGCGGGTAATGTTTCGGAATGGTGCGCGGACTGGTATGGCGCGGAATATTATCGGCAGGCGCCGGCGCTAAATCCCCCCGGGCCGGACGAGACGCAGGCCACGATCATCGCCTCGGGTGATCTGCGCTTTACCGCCCGGGTGGTTCGCGGGGGGGCCTGGAACGACTACACTCCCCGGATATTTCGCGCGGCGAGTCGAAGATACTACTTCGACCATCCGCTCTTCAATAGCAGCGAAATCGGTTTTCGCTGCATCCTGGCGGTGGCAACGTTGTCCGGTGGTTGAGTAAGCAGCGTTTAAGCTCAGTATCCTTCTTCCTTATCAACTACCCCCTCCAGCTCCTCCCCCGCCAGGTAATGGCGCAGGTTGGCCAGGAACAACTCGCCGACTATCCGCATGGTTTCCGGCTGGCTGCCGGAGGTATGTGGGGTTATCAGGGTGTTGGGCGCGTCCCATAACGGGTGGCCGGGCGGCAGGGGTTCCGGATCGGTGACGTCCAGGCCGGCGCCGGCGAGGCGGCCGCTCTCCAGCGCGGCGAGGAGGGCGGAAGTATCCACCGTCTTGCCGCGGCCTGTATTGAAGAGCAGCGCGCCGGGTTTCAGCAGCGCGAACTCCGCCGGCCCGAGAAAACCGCGAGTGCGCGGGGTAAGGGGTAGGGTGAGCATCAGCACATCGCAGAGCGGCAGCATCTCCGCCTTCTCCTCCGGGGTGAACATGCGCGCGATATAGGGCGCCGGCGCGCCGGTGCGGCGCATGCCCAGCACGCGCATGCCGAATGCCGCCCCCAGCTCCGCCGCGCGCCGCCCTATCGCGCCCACACCGAGCAGGCCCAGCGTCTTTCCCGTCAGCGTGTCCAGCGGGCCGCAGCCTCCCCAGTGATGTTCGGCCTGCAGCCGCCTGGCGACGGGCAGCCGGCGGGTGAAATACAGCAGCATGGCAAAAAGGTGCTCGGCAATCGGCTCCGCGTGAATGTGCGCGGCGATATAGACCGCCGGGTGCGCCAGCACCTCCGGCGTCAGGTGCGCGCCCACTCCCGCTCCGCCCGGCGAATGCGCCCAGCGCAGCGCCGGCATCCGCGCCAGCCATTCCGGCGGCGGGTAGTCGAAGCTCGCCTCGACCTGTCCCAGCAGCCCGGAATCCGCTTCCGCCGCCGCGCGGCTGACGAACTCCACCTCCGGCGTCATCTCCCGCGCCCGCTCCACCACCCACCCCGGCAGCTCACGCATACACAATATCTTCACCGACATTTTCCTCTCATGCTGGTAGGGGCGATTGCCGATCGCCCCTACCATATAACCCCGTCCTCCCGCCTGATCCCCCGCGGCCTCCCGTCCAACTCCAGCTTGATCACCGTGTCATATAGGTGCGGCGGCTTCTTCGGCAGCCCGCGCAGGAAGACGCGGTCGTCGGTGCCGGGCGCAATCTCCAGCTCCTGTCCGGTCATCATGATCGTCGCCCGGCGGATTTCGTTCGCGCAGTCCAGGATGATCATCTCTCCCTGGCTCGGCCAGCGGAAGACGTGGGCGTAGACGGTGCTGCCGCGGGCGGTATACATGCCGTGCATCCACTTCCACATGCCGAACGGGCAGCGCTTGGAGCCGCGGATCGATTCCTCGTGGGGCCGCATCCACGCGCCGATCTCGCGCAGGCGCTCGCGCTCCTCCCGGCGGATAGCGCCGTCCGGCTTCGGGCCCACGTTGAGCAGGAAATTCCCCTCCTGCGCCGCCGCGGTCACCAGGCACTGGATCAGGTGCGGAACCGTCTTCATGTTCGGATTATTGGCGATATATCCCCATCCCCACGCGTCGCCCATAGTCATGCAGCTTTCCCACCCGCGGCCCGCCGCCGACGCCTCGATGGCATTCTCCGGCGTGTCGATATCCTCCGGCTCTCCGCTCCTGTTGTTGATCAGGATGCGCGGCTGCAGCTTTCTGACCTTCGCGTTCAGCTCCTTCGCCTGCCAGAACCCGGATATCTCCTCCCACGGCATGCCCTGCGGCGAGGCGCCGTCGTACCAGAGGAGGTCGATCTCCCCGTAGTTCGTCATCAGCTCCGTCACCTGCTCGTGCGCCTGCCGCACCATCGCCGCCGCGCTCTCCGGGTGCGCGCGGTAGTTGTGGAAGGCGGGGAAGCGCCAGTCGAAGAGCGAGTAATACAGACCAACCTTCATCTCGCCCGCCCGCGCCGCCTCCGCGAACTCCGCCACGAAATCGCGCCCCGCCGCCGTCTTCACGCTGGTGAAGTCGCTGGCTCCGCTGTCGAACAGGCAGAACCCGTCATGGTGCCGCGCCGTCAGCACCAGGTATTTCATCCCCGCCTCCTTCGCCAACGCTACCCAGGCGGAGGCGTCGAACCTTTTCGGATTGAATCGTCCGGCCAGTTTATTGTATTCGTCATACGGAATGCGCTCGTAGAACTGCGCCCATTCGCCATGCCCGATGATGGAATACAGCCCCCAGTGGATGAACATCCCGAAGCGAGCTTCGTGAAACCATTTCTGCCGCTCCATATAATTGGAAATATCGACCATACTCAGCTCCAGTTCATATCATCGGAGAGGCTGAAGGTTAAGGGCTGAAGGACACCTTCAGCCCTCAGCCCTCAGCCTACCTTCGCCTTTCTCGGCAGCGGATTCTGCCGGTGGCATTCTTCCATCACCGCCACCTGCCGCCGCACTTCGGCCAGCTTGATCGCCGGTTCGGCGCCGCGGGTGAGGACGTCGTAAACATTGTTGTAGAAGGCCTGGCTCAGCGCCTGGAAGGTATCGCTCTCATCCGTCGCCCAGCTTTCTTCCACCCAGGGCAGCGTTTCGCGGCAGTATTCGCGATTGCGGCTCCACGGGCGCCAGAATTCATGCTTCGGCGCCTCTTCGGGATCGAAATACTTCCAGCGCAGCCCGCCGGGGCCGCCGGCCAGGCCGCCGAAGGTTCCGCTGACGACGTACATGTCCGCCGGAGGATAGGCCAGATAGGAGTTGAGCGAGATCTCGATGGTCGGCTTGCCGTCGCCATACAGCACCACCATGCAGTAGTCCTCCGCGTCGCCGCCGAAGGGTTGAATCGAGCGCATGCGGCAGAAGACCTGCGGCGTTTCCTCGCCGAACAGCACCACGGCCTGGTCCACCGGGTGCGGGCCGGTGTTGAGCAGGTTTCCGCCGTGGAACTCCTGCAGCGTCTGCCAGTCCCACCGCCGGCCGAAGCCGCCCCAATTGCTGTGGATATGCAAAATCTCGCCCAGCGCGCCGGAGGCGATCACTTCGCGCATTTTGGCGAAGAAGGGGTAAAAGCGCGAATTCTGGAAAGGCAGGTAGCGTTTCCCCGCCTGCCGCGACGCGGCGACCACCCGGTCGAAGTCCGCCACCGCGCGGGCGGAGGGCTTCTCGCTGACAACGTGGAACCCGCGGGCAAAGGCCTCGATGCTGCCCGTCGGGTGCAGCAGGCTGGGCAAGGCGTTGATGAACAGATCGATCTCCGCTCCCGCCAGCAGCTCGCGGTAATCCGCGTAAATCGCGCAGCCGAATCGCTCCACCGCATCGTCCCGCCGCTCGGGAAGCTGGTCGGCCACCGCAGCCACCGAGAACTGCTCCGGCGCCTCGACCAGCCAGCGCCCGTGAATATCGCACCCGCTGCGCCCGTAACCGCCAATGCCGACGCGGATAGGTTGAGTCATGGAAATCTCCTTCTGATGAATAGGTGATTGTTATATGAATTCGCTTGCCAGGATGGCTTTCCCTGCATTCCGGCACTGACTGATTGGAGTAATGTGGCCTTCTTTCCTGCTGCTACCGCCTGCAGATCACCGCAGATCACCGCAGATCACCGGTTTTCAGGAGAGGTCAGCAGATAAGAGATCAGGGGTTAGATTAGCATGATTATCAGGTAATAATAATTATTACATAGTAGTGCTTCTAACTGTTTCACGTG
>Ga0172370_10000969_pt1 | contig 44845 bp, 48 predicted proteins | sample LakKiv5m_FD_114538 | JGI IMG/M metagenome (GOLD analysis project Ga0172370, IMG submission 114538) | Freshwater microbial communities from Kabuno Bay, South-Kivu, Congo - kab_022012_11.5m | ecosystem: Environmental > Aquatic > Freshwater > Lake | place: Democratic Republic of the Congo...
CCTTCGCCCGCTAAGAATAATATTGGATGAGGTCCTGCGGCCTTACGGCCTCAGGATTAAAATTTCAGCGAGTTGAATAAGGGAAATTTTAAGTTCAATTCCCTTCGCCCGCTAAGAATAATAAAATAATAATGCCGTTTAATTTTATTAATTTGGGTTTTCGCTATAAAAATAAATTTTTAATTCTAACTGCCTTCCTCTATTTAGTTTGCCTAACCGGATGTGCTACGACTGGTTATATTAATCCCCCCACAACCGGCGTACCGGGAATTTATCACCGCATCGAAAGCGGGCAAACACTCTGGAGAATCTCGCAGATATACAACATTAATCTGGATGAGTTAGTACGGATTAACCGCATTGAAGACGCTACGAATATCGCAGCAGGACAGCTTATATTTATCCCGCGCGGCGACCGGACCTATCCTGAACCCAGGAAATTTAGCGGAGAAGATTTTATCTGGCCGGTCAAAGGCAGGGTAATCTCCGGCTATGGCGCAAGTATCGACAACATGGTTAACAAAGGAATAAATATAATTCCTTATAGTAGCCGGGAGGTTGTTGCCGCCCGTAGCGGCAAAGTTGTTTTTTGCGCTGAGAATTTTCAAGGTTACGGCAAAACTATTATCCTCGAACACAGCGGAGGATTTTTAACCGTTTATTCCATGAATAGACATATATTTATCAAACCGGGTGAATGGGTGCAGAAAGGCGCCCGCATAGCAGAGGCCGGTTCAGAAATAGATAAAAATAATAACTATCTGCATTTTGAGATCAGAAAAGGGCACCTTTCGCAAAATCCGCTTTATTATCTACCACGATGAAGAATAATTTTTTTGACCGCCAAAATTACCTGAATATCCTCCAAAAACGAGTCGGTGATCTAAAATACGGTTACCGCCAGAATATTGCTATTATCGGAGACGAACTAGTAGGCAAAACATCTCTCATCTATAAATTTCTGGATAAATTTTACGATAGCCGGATTATTATTTTATATTTAGAAGTAAGGACCGAATCACTACCCGTATTCGCTAAGAGGTTTATGGGTATCCTGCTTTACAATTTCCTGATAAACAGCGGCATCCCCTTAAAAGAGGACCTGGATTATCTGCTGAATAGGTCTGAAAGATATATACCCAGGACAATCGAAAAGATGAAGTTTATCTTAGCCTCCCTGGAAAAAAGGAAGAAGAATAATATCTTCACCGAACTATTATCCCTATGCGAAATAATTCATCAGGAGACCGATAAATACTGCATCGTGATTTTAGACGAATTCCATAACCTGGAGAGTATGGAGATTAAGAATCTTTACCGCGACTGGTCAAAATCCCTGATCCTGCAGAAGAATACAATGTACGTAATCATCAGCTCGCTTAAGTTCCACGCCAAGAATATTCTAGCCAAAAACCTATCCTTACTATTCGGTAATTTCGAACTGATTACGGTAGAGCCATTCGATATCAAGACCAGCGAAGAATATTTGGATTGCCGCATAGGAAATTTGAATATAGCCAAGGGCTTCAAGGATTTTATTATTCATTTTACAGGCGGATTCCCGCTTTACCTGGAATTAATAACCAGGGAGTTATCAAAACCGAATAGCGCAAGCCTGGCTAACATCCTGGAGGACCTGCTCTTTAATGCCTCAGGGGCCTTAAATCAAAGATTCTCCAATTATATCAAACGCTTCCTGGATAAACCGTACAGCCAGGAATATATATCGATTTTGTACTTAGTTTCCAGCGGGCGTAATAAAATAAAGGAGATAGCGCATATACTGCATAAGCCGAAGAACGAGCTCTTATCCAGAGTCGGTTACCTGCTAGAAATCGATGCACTGACCCGCAGCGGTGATTTTCTTAAGATTAACGACCGGGTTTTTGGTTATTGGCTAAAATTTGTTTACCAGGAAAGAATGCACTCTTTGACCTTTGATGCTAAAAACCAGAAAGCAAAGTTTATCGATAGTATCGATAAGATGATCGAGGAGTTTATTTTATCCGCCCAAAGACCTTTAAGCGAACGATTGACAGAATTAATGCGCTTATTTGAGGACGAGATAATCTTAATAGACAGAAGAAGGATCAAACTTACCCATTTCAGGGAAATTAAACCTTTAGAATTTAAAAACCGGAACCTGCAAAATGGCCTGATTGGGCGTTCTCACGATAACCTTTGGATCATAGCATTTAAACATGACCTGCTGACTGAGGATGATATCAGTGATTTTGCGTTAGAATGCAAAAAATACAGGCAGAAACCTCAAAAAAAGATTATTATTGCCTTTAAGGACGCAGACTCCAGCGCTCATCTGCGCGCTCTGGAAGAAAAGATCTTAACCTGGGACCTGAATCATTTAAACCAGATCTTTGATTTATTTTTTAAGCCAAGGTTGATTACTTAAAATGAAAATCGGCATCATCGCAGATACGCATATACCCGAAAAGACTAAAACTATACCTGCTAAGGTCCTGAAGGCTTTTAAAGAAGTAGATATGATTATACATGCCGGGGACCTGGTAAACCTTGACGTGCTGAAGCAATTAAAAGATACCTGCCCGCAGGTTAAGGCGGTTTACGGCAATATGGACTCCTGGGAGGTAAAAAACATTCTGGCGGAAAAAGAGATTATCAGAATTAATAATTTTAAAATCGGCATTATCCATGGGCAGGGAAGCCCTGATCAATTGATCGAATATACAAGCAGGGTATTCCAGGCAGATAATCCGGACGTAATTATATTCGGGCATTCGCATTCAGCGCTAAACCTTAGAAAAGGAAATATTTTATATTTTAACCCCGGCAGCCCTACGGATAAAATATTTGCATTGTATAATTCTTATGGGATAATTACTATAGGCGATAAGATAGATGGAAAGATTATCAAAATAGATGGATAGGCTTTGGGCGCCCTGGAGGGCAAGATACTTTAAGATAAAAAAAATAAAAGGGTGCATTTTTTGTGCCTGCCGTAAACCGCAAAAGAACGATTACCTCGTATTTAAGACCAAGTATTCCTTGGCAATCTTAAATATCTACCCTTATAACAATGGGCATCTTCTAGTCGCACCGTTAAGGCACGTCGCGGACATATCTCAACTAAAAGAATGTGAAAGCCTTGATCTATTGAAATCACTTTCCCGGGCCAAGAGATTGCTTGACCAAGTACTTAAGCCTCAAGGTTACAATATTGGGATCAACCTATCCCGTCCTGCGGGGGCGGGTATAACCGGACACCTGCACATCCATATCGTACCGCGCTGGATAGGAGACGCTAATTTTATGACTGTTGTCCATGATACCAGGGTGATCTCGCAATCGCTGGACAAACTACATAAATTACTGAAAAATGCTCGATCAAAATAAAATTAAGGACCTAGAAGATAGTTTTCTTGCCCCATATGCTATGAAAAGCTATGCCACTGGCGGAAGGGTATATAAAGAAAGGGAACATCCTTATAGATCCGCATACCAGAGAGATCGCGACAGAATCATTCATTCCGCTGCTTTCCGGAGACTGGAATACAAAACACAGGTCTTTGTCAATCACGAGGGGGATTATTACCGCACCCGCTTAACTCATACTCTCGAAGTAGCACAGATTGCCAGGACAATCGCCTTTGCCTTAAGGTTGAACACTGACCTGATTGAGGCTATCGCCTTGGCCCATGACCTAGGCCACACGCCATTCGGCCATTCCGGAGAAGAAGCACTGAATGAATTAATGGCCAGATACGGCGGATTCAACCATAATTTACAGGGATTAAGAGTAGTGGACATCCTGGAGGAACGCTATCCCGATTTTCCCGGGATAAACCTGACTTGGGAAGTCCGCGAAGGCATTGTTAAACATACCTCGGCATTTGACCGGGCAGCAAAAATAAAATGGCTTGCCCCCAATGAAATGCCTACCCTAGAAGCCCAGATTGCCGACGTCGCTGACGAAATAGCTTACGACAACCACGATATTGATGACGGACTCACCTCGGGATTATTAAGGGATTCTGACTTAGAAAAACTGCCGCTCTGGCATAAGATTTGTAAGGATATTTCCCAAAAATATGCTAAAATAGATCACGAGAAAAAGAAATACCTGATTATCCGTTTATTGATCGATTTACAGGTTACCGATTTAATCCGAGAAACAGAAGCCAAGATCAATAAACTAAAGCTCAAATCGCACCTGCAAGTAAAAAGGCTGGATCACAAAATAGCATCTTTCAGTAAACAGATGCAGGAATTGCGTAAGCCACTGCGTCAGCTGCTAATGGAAAAACTTTACCAGCATTACCGGGTAGTAAGGATGTCAAACAAGGCTAAAAGGTTTATTCAGGAACTATTCAAAGTCTATCTGGATAAGCCTCGGGCACTTCCTTCGCAGATCCAAAAAAGAATAGCCCTAGACGGCAAAAGAAGGGTAGTTTGCGATTACATTGCCGGAATGACCGATAGGTATGCGCTAGATGAATACAAAAAGTTATTTGACCCCTACGAGAAAGTATAAATCACTAATCTCCTCAAGCCATAGCATCTACCGCGTCGTCAATTCTACGTTAGAGGTAAAAGACTTGGTAGGCCGCCTAAGCAAGCTTATCTCGCAGGTCTTCAACGCCAGCTCCTGCCAGATTACCTTAATTGACCCCGGTAAAAAATATTCACTATTAAAATGTTTTAGCAGCAATAAAAAAAGATATTTAGACGAACGCAAAACCTTAATTACGGACAATACCGAAAGGAAGATCATCAACAGTTGTTCTACGATTATCCACAATAACTTCCTTGGGTTGCCACTGGTACACGAAGACGTCATTGGTTTAATCATTCTTAAGCGTAATAAGCAAATGCCTGCCTTTGAAAGGACTGATCAAGAGATGATCATGACCCTGCTGGAACAGGCAATTATGGGGATTAAGAATCTCCAGTTATACGAAGAGCAACAAAAAATCGTTCTAGGAAGTATCAAATCGCTAGTCTCCCTTCTGGATATGCGCGTTCCTCAAGAATATACGCATTCTGCGTATTTTAGCCATTTAGTAGTGGCTATCGCGCACGAGATGCATTTAGATGAAAAACAGGTGCAAAGTCTAAAATACGCCAGCCTATTGCATGACGCCGGAAAGGTAGACATTCCTTTAAAAATACTTACCAAAACTACTAAATTGACCCCTAAAGAATACGGGATCATTCAACGTCATCCGATGAAGGGAGCGCAGATACTTAGACCGCTACAGATATTAAAACCGGTCGTACCGATCATCATGCACCACCATGAGAAATATAACGGTACCGGCTACCCATCGCGGCTTAAAAAGAATCAAATCCCCCTGGGGGCGCGTATCATGGCAGTTGCCGATGCCTTTGAAGCCATGGTTTATGGAAGGCCTTACCGGGAGCGGAAAGATATATCCTCCGCCATTAAAGAGATTAAGAAGAAAAGCGGCACACAATTTGACCCTAAGGTAGTAGATGCATTTTTAAGAACCGTCAAAAAAATAAGCCTAAAAAAATACTTGCATAATAATTAATCTAGGCTATATAATAAAAACATTATGGAAAAGGTGAATAATTCCCAATTAGAACTTTTCGCTCAATCTAAAGACTCTTATCAGTATAAAAGCAACTATAGCGATAGGTCATTCTTTTATAATATCAAAAAAAACGAGAAGTTGATCCTGGTGATTATCGCTTTCCTCTGCACGGGAATCGTTTCTTTTATCCTGGGGGTAGAAAGAGGCAGAAAGCTTATTTCTGCCAGCCTAGACCCTAATTTTGGCCTGGCGACTAATAAAGAGCCGACCCTTGAGCCCAAAACTATTGACAGGAGCACGGAATTGGTCAAAGTAAACCGTAACCAGCTGTTAGCCAAGAAAGAAAGTTTAAATAAGGCTGCTACGGTAGATAATAGGCCGCTTATTGCGGAAGCAGAAAAAACAAGGGATAACCGGAAATTTACTATTCAGGTAGCTTCCTATAAAGGCAGAAATTCTGCTCAGAGAGAAGCAGAATCATTAAAGAAAAAGGGGCTTCTGGCGACCGTATTGCCTAAGAGTGGTTATAATATCCTCTGCGTAGGTAGTTTTAATAATAAGGAGAGTGCGCAAACATTATTTTCTCAACTTAAAAAACAATACCCGGATTGTCGTATAAGGAGGTTATAAAAATATGTCTATTCATCCTTCACTGAGTTCGTCGGATAAAGATAAAAAGCCGCAGTCTGTCCTCAAGCGCTCCGAACGCCTAAGAACAATGTTGGAAAAAGGGCAATGGAAAGAGGGGGATAATGTCTACGGGCTGCCTAAAATAAAAACTTTAAGAATAAAAATTAAGAAAGAAAAGGCGGAAAAAGTAGAGACTACCGCCGCTAGCGAAGGCGTAGCACCTGCCGCTGTCGAAACTCCAGCCACCAAGGCACCGGCTTCAAAAGCTCAGGCTAAAAAATAGCAAGATTGTTGGGCAATGCCTATTAAAAAACTAACCAGATTATCGATACTGCTGGTATTATTACTCATCTTTGCTTGCTATAAAGCAGGCGCCGAAGAATCCCTGCCGCTTCAAGTGCGAGTTAATAAGGGTAGCGTAAATATCCGTACGGACTCAACCGTCAACTCGGAAATAATCTGTAATATTACCAAAGGCACTAATTTGGAAGTAGTTAAAGAATTCTATGGCTGGTATAAGATAAGGTTACCTAAGAACGCGCCTTCATTCATCAGGAAAGACTTTGTTAGACTTATAGCAGGCATGCCTGGCGAAGTAATCAAAGAAAGGGTCAATATCCGGTTAAAACCGAAAGAATCCTCCCCGATTTTGGGAAGGGCTAATAAAAACGAGGTAATTAATATCCTCGGCGAAAAAGGCGGCTGGTATAAAATAGAACCGACCAATAATTGTTTTGGCTGGGTAAATATGGAATTTTTGGCCGAAGTCCCCGCAATAAAAAAGCAGGAACCAACCCAAGAAATAGTTATCCCCGCAGACAAAGTAGGGCCAGAGATGGGTAAACAGGATATTGCACCGGTAGATCTAGTAATGATCGAAGGAATCGTCAAGCCTTATGGAAGATTCTTTAAACGGATAACAACGCATAAACTTATCACAATAGACAATAAGGTATTCCTTTTAAAGGGAGATAAGCCTGCGCTTGATGCTGTCAATTACCGTAAGGTAAGGATTAGCGGGACGTTAAGTAATTTACCCCGCCAGAAATACCCCCTGATCGAAATCAAGGGAATTGAGGTGGTTGATTGAATATAGTAAACCTGCTGATATCTTTAGGCCTGTTAATGATTGCGATGAGCGTGCATGAATTTTCGCATGGATGGGTGGCTTATAAGCTGGGTGATAATACTGCCAAATATTCCGGCAGGCTAACCTTAAATCCACTAGCGCATATTGATCCTATCGGGACAGTTCTCCTGCCGTTAATTATTTTTATTGCTACCCAGGGGCGTTTTGTCTTCGGGGCCGCTAAACCCGTACCTATCAATTACTGGGCGCTAAAAAACCCAAGAAGGGATATGGTCTGGATAGGTTTAAGCGGTCCGCTGGCTAACTTTATTTTTGCTTTAATCCTTAGCTTGTTGTTGCGCATTGGATTTTTGCCTTTAATCTTAAACTTTATATTAAAAAACCTGATTTTTATCAATGTTATACTCGGAGTTTTTAATCTTATACCCATACCACCGCTTGACGGTTCGCGGGTATTAATGGGTATTCTCCCTAAAAATCTTTCATCTGGATATGCCGTGATTGAGCCTTTTGGCTTTATCATCGTAATGGGGCTGGTAGTATTGGGAGCGCTCGATACCATCATCTGGCCAACGGTAAACTTGATATTACGCTACCTAATCCCGAACTTTTAATATGCAGATTATAAAACTTGCGCTTTCAAAACATCCTTACTCCATAATCGTAGGAAATCAGCATATCCAGGGGCTGGGGGTATTGATCAAAAAGCTTAATATCGGCGACCACGCTTATATAATCACAAACCCCCTGATAAGAAAACAGCATGGGAATAAAATAGATATTGCGCTTAAAAAAAGTAATTTCAGGATAAGATATGCCCTGGTTAAAGATGCGGAGACCAGCAAATCAATAGGAACGGCTTCCCGGATCATCCGGGATATCGCTGCTTACGATAAGAAAAAACGCATTTTTATTATCGCCCTGGGAGGAGGAGTAATCGGTGACCTGGCCGGATTTATCGCTTCGATTTACAAAAGGGGGGTGCCCTACATACAAATCCCCACAACATTACTGGCCCAGGTCGACTCCAGTATCGGAGGAAAAACTGCGATAGATTTGGCGGCAGGAAAAAACCTGGTGGGAGCATTCTACCAACCAAAGCTGGTCTTCAGCGATATTAGCCTACTGCATACATTGGGCCTGCGCCAATTGCGTAATGGCCTGGCGGAAATCATTAAGTATGCGGTTATCAAGGACCGGGTATTATTTAATTACTTAGAAAAAAAATACCAGGATATCCTATCCTTAGGGCCATCCGCCTTAGAGTTTACCGTAGCGCGCTGTAGTCTTATCAAAGCCAGAATCGTAAAAAGGGACGAAAAGGAAGAAAAGGGAATCAGGACGATTTTAAATTTTGGCCACACTATAGGGCACGCGATAGAAGCTGCGCAGGGCTATCACGGATATAATCACGGGGAAGCAGTTAGCTTAGGAATGCTCTGTGCCTGCGATATAGGGGAATCCTTAGGGCTTACTGGCCGGGAAACCACCCAAAGGATAGAGCGGTTAATTACGGCGGTGGGTTTACCGACGATAATCCGGAAAATACCTTGCAAAAAAATCATTGAGGCGCATTTTCACGACAAAAAATTTATCGGCAAAAAGAACCGAATGGTCTTAATCACTGCTATCGGCAAAACTAAGATTAAAGATAATATACCACTGGCGACAATCCGCAAGGCCCTGAAAAAAAGAAGTTAATCTTACCGTTATTTTTCCTTGGTTTAGCAATTATAGCCCCTAAACCGTCCGTTTTATGCAATAAATAAGCAAAAACCTGCTAATGGTACAGATCTACTGTTATCCCGGAGATTCTATTCCAGGTAGGATTATCCTGCTCAAAGAATGAATAACTTAAATTTATACCGACGAGACGATTTAACGGGAGCCTAGTTAAAAGAGAAAGTATTGACATCTATTTAAATATATGTTATAGTTCTGACCAATGAGGCAGAAAGCCACGGCTTCCTCAAAAGAAGCAGGTGGATATGGAAATTATACCGCAGGGGAAAAGGCGTTTTTTGAGAATAAAAATAAAGGTCCCTATGCGTTATCAGCCAATCGGCAGACCAGAAAGCTATAACGCAGTATGTGACGATATCAGTTCAGGCGGATTAGGCTTTATAGATTATAGATTCATTGCCCCGAAAACCCCTTTAACCTTCGAAATGAACCTAGCATCACGGCTGATCAGTCCGGCGGGCAAAGTAGCCTGGGTTTTGGCTTTACCGCACTCAGACCGATTTAAAATAGGAGTTGAATTTTCAAACTTGAATCCTAAAGATGAGGTGTATTTGAAAGATTGTATGGATATGCATATGGGCAGATTGTAGAGAAAGGACCGATTGATTATGGCAGAGGAGACAAAAACCCCGCAGGCAGCAGGAGCCGAACAGCCAAAAGCAGCGGCTGAGAAACAAACCAACTGTTTAGCTTGTAATAAGCCGATCAAAAAAATAAGCCGTTATTACCGTAATGGTAAATTTTACTGCAATAAAAAATGCTGGAAAAAAACACTGGAAAAATCCAAAGAAACGGAAAATGAAAAAACGAATTAAGGCGGAAAGAAGGCTACATCCAAGAGTAGAGCAAAAACTCCCGGTAGAGGTAACGGCAAACGGCTATGACTTTATTACCACTACGCAAAATATAAGCTGCCTGGGGGCTTATTGCCATATCAAAAAGTATATCCCCCCGTTTACTAAGGTACTGGTCAAGTTAACCCTGCCGCAAAAGAATAAAAGCCAGGACGGGACCAACGTAGAATGTAGCGGCGTAATCGTCAGATCCGAAGATGAAAGTAAGGGCGGTTTCAATATCGCCATCTTTTTCAATAAGATAAAAGAGAGCCAGCGCAAAAAAATATCTCAGTATATAAGCTCCATCCTTGCCACCAAAATCCTCCGATTTTAAAGGATAAAGTTCCTTAACTTGATCAGGCCATGGGCCAGATAAAAAAATACCCTCCGCTTAAGTTAATTGTTGGGTTTATTTTCAAAAAAGACATATCTTTTGAGCAGGCAAAAAGAATACTGCAAAGACACTTTGGAAAAATAGACTTCGTAAGCCAAACGCTGGCCTTCAATCATACCGATTATTACTGCGATGAACTAGGGCAGGGGCTAAAGAGAAAATTTGTCAGCTTTCAAAAATTAATTCTGCCCCAGAGTCTTACCGAAATAAAAATCTTAACCAATAAAATCGAAAATAAACTATCGCTAAAAGGTAACCGCCAGGTCAATATTGACCCCGGCTATCTCGATCTGGCAAAATTAGTCCTGGCCTCTACTAAAGATTTTTACCATCGCATATGCTTGGGCAGGGGGATATTCGCCGAAATAACCCTTTTTTACAAGAATAAGACTTTTCAGCCCTGGGAGTGGACTTATCCGGACTACAAAACTAATGAATATATCGCTGTTTTTAACCAAATCCGAAAAATTTATGCTTCTCAACTCAAAGCTATTTAAGTTCGCCCTATTAAATTTCTCTTTATTTTTACTCTCTGGTTGCGTGACTATTTATAATCCGGCTACCCAGAGAAAAGAAACCTTATTAATCGACACACAAGAGGAGATCAGGCTCGGCGAAGATATGGATAGGCAGATAAAAAAGGAACTTAAAATCCTAAACGATCCTAAAATGCAAAACCGCTTGGAACAAATAGGGAGAAAGATAGCCAGTGTCTCGGACCGCCAGGACTTAAGTTATAATTTCCGGATTGTCAAGGATAAAGACCTTAATGCCTTCGCTCTACCCGGCGGCTTCATTTATGTCAACAGCGCTCTAATGGATGTTGCAAATAATGACGAATTAGCCTGCGTCTTGGCTCATGAAATCGGCCACGTAGCTGCCCGCCATAGCGTCAAACAGCTCCAGGCTACGCTAGGCTACCAGATTGTGATGAGCCTGGTCCTGGGTTCCGGTAATCAACAGACTATGGCCAGGGCAATCAACATAGTATTTAACCTGACTAGTTTAGGATACAGCCGGAAAGATGAATTTCTCGCAGATAAGCTTGCGGTAAAATATGCCAAAAAAGCCGGATTTAACCCGCTAGGAACAATAACTTTCTTTAAAAAGTTAAAAGAAGAAGCGGAAAAACAAGGCCCGAATTTTAACCTTGTCTTCTTAAGTTCGCACCCTCCGGTTAACGAACGCATCAAAAAAGTCGAAGAGGAAATAGCAGCCGTGCCTTAAAACAAATGTATCCCGCTTATTTAGAAGCTTACCGGAATAAAAACCTGGATAAAATTATTGATAAGGCCTTTAAAATGCTCGCATCCTGTTGTTTATGTCCGCGTAAATGCCAGGTCAACCGCTTAAAAAACGAAAAAGGGTTTTGTAAAACCGGGCTTAATCCGAAAGTCTGTAGTTTTATGAGCCACCACGGTGAAGAGCCTCCTATATCGGGTAGTTCCGGTTCTGGAACAATATTCTTCTCTAATTGCAGCATGGGCTGCCTGTACTGCCAGAACTACGAATTCAGCCAATTAGGGCAAGGCAGGGAAGTGGAATTCGAAGAGCTGGCCGGATTCATGTTGGAACTACAAAAACTAGGCTGCCATAATATAAATTTAGTTACCCCCACGCATATCCTGCCGCAAATCTTAAAAGCACTGGCTATTGCTATACCCCTGGGCTTAAATCTCCCCTTAGTTTATAATACCGGCGGTTACGAGCTCCCGGAGATAATCGCGCTGCTTAACGGGGTAGTCGACATATACCTTGCGGATATGCGTTATGCCAGTAACGATATGGCGGTTAAATATTCCCTGGCTCCGGATTACCCGGATTATAATCAAAGGGCGGTTAAACAGATGCACAAACAAGTCGGGATAGTAGAAATCAATACCCTAGGAGTTATCGTCAGGGGGCTAATCATCCGGCACCTGGTGCTGCCCAATAATATCTCCGGAACAGAAGAAATCATGAAGTTTATCGCAGAAGAGATAAGCCCAGAAACCTATATCAGCCTGATGAGTCAATATCTGCCTTATTATAAGGCCTCGGAAATCCCTGACCTTAGCCGCCGCTTGACTGCCGAAGAATATGAACAGGCCAAGGAAAGCATGCATAAATTTGGGCTGACAAACGGCTGGATACAGGAATCATACGGCCTGGAGAGATTCGCCGGTATCCATATTAAACCTCTCCTTAAAAAAGAAGATGCCTCCTGATAATCTCGCTGAATTTTTATCACAAAGCAGCAGCAGATTCCCCCGTCATACTGCGATTATTTTTGGCAGAAAGAAAATAAACTATAGAGCTCTTGATACGGCTGTCAGTGCGATTGCTTGCGGCCTTACCGACTTGGGTATCAAGCAAAATGAGCGAGTTGCCATATTCCTGGATAATTGCCCGGAATTTATCATCAGTTATTTTGCAGTTATCAAAGCTTCTCTAATAGCAGTACCAGTTAATTACATGTTTAAAATGGAGGAGGTAAAATTTATCCTCTCAGATAGCCAGGCAACCTGCCTGATTACCTGCCGCCCTTATAGCGAAATGGCCGAAGAATTAAGACTAAGGGTAGAAAGTTTAAAATATATCATTACCACAACTAAGGTGAAAAATGAAATCCCTGATTTCCCCGGGCTTTACAAAGCAGAGCACAGCATAACCAGTATCCTGCCAAATCCCAACCCTCAAAAGCTAGCAGTCATTCTTTATACCTCAGGGACTACTGGTTTACCCAAAGGAGCGATGCTTACCCATCATAACTTGATTACTAACGCCTTAGACTGTTCCAAGGCAATTAAAGTCACCCCTAAAGACACGTTTATCTGTATCCTGCCCTTGTTTCATTCATTCGCTGCTACGGTTTGCATGAACCTGCCTCTATTAACGGGCGCCAAGATTGTGGTGATGAAATCAGTTAAACCTTTTAAGAGGATTATCCGCTCCATAAGAAGGAACCGGGTGAGTATCCTGGTAGGAGTCCCGTCGATATATAACATCCTTAAAGAAATGAAGCTACCAAAAATCCTCCGTACCCCATTATTAAAATTATTTAATCCCTTAAGGATCTGTATTTCAGGAGCTGCCGCTTTGCCAAAAGAAACCTTCCTGGCTTTTCAGAAAAAATTCAGAGTACCGCTTCTGGAAGGATACGGCTTAACCGAAGCCTCGCCGGTAGTGACACTGAGCCCTTTAAAAGGAATAAGGAAAGCCGGCTCTATCGGCTTAGCCTTATCCAGAGATATTGAATTAAAAATTGTGGATGATAAAGGAACCCCCGTTACCCCGGGCCAAACAGGGGAACTTCTGGTTAAGGGGCCGAATGTAATGCTAGGATATTATAAACAGGATGAGGCAACCAAAGATACCATTAAAGATAATTGGCTCTATACCGGGGATATGGCTAGAGAAGACCGAGAGGGCTATCTTTATATCGTAGCGCGCAAAAAAGAAATGGTGAATGTGCGCGGCCTAAACGTTTACCCCCGGGAGATAGAAGAGATATTGTATCAAAACCCGAAAGTAAAAGAAGCTGCGGTAATCGGTATTCCGGATGAACATAAGGGGGAGGTCCCTAAAGGATTTATTGTTTTAAAAGAAGGGGAAGCCGCAAGCGAGACAGAAATCATCCACTACCTAAGAGAAAGACTGGCAGCCTATAAAATACCAAAATACATTGAGTTCAGAAGCACCTTGCCTAAAAATAATACCGGCAAGATACTAAAACGGCTGCTACAGAACTAAACAGGAGGGGATAAATTAATAAAATATTCGCTCTTCTGCGTTTATTCTACCGAAAACTTTTTTGTATTAACGATACGCCGCAGAAAATAGCCTTGGGTTTCGGCCTGGGTGTATGCTTGGGGATTTTACCCTCTACCGGCCCCCTGGCCGCCTTATTTGTCTCTTCAATATTACGCGTCAACCGGGCAAGCGCCCTCTTAGGCAGCTTACTTACTAATACCTGGTTAAGCATAGCCACATTTTTCTTGTCAATTAAGATTGGTTCAGCTATAATGAGGGTAGATTACCGGCAAGTATACAGGCAATGGCAACTTTGTTTAAGCCATAATTGCTGGCTTGATTTGTTAAACCTTTCGGTGATTAAGCTTATCCTACCGGTTATCTTAGGTTATTGCATCATTGCTCTTTCCTTGGGTTTTTTGGCGTATCTGTTAAGTTTAGGCATTATTACTATTATAAGAGATGAAAAAAATCAAAGTAGAACTGACCTTCCCCGGTAAACTTAAAGAGGAAGCAATAATCTGCAGCCTCTGCAAGAAGTTTGAAATCACCCTGAAAATATGGGAGGCATCCTTTTCTACGGATACCGGCTGGGCAATTATCATCCTGGAGGGCAGCGAAGAAGAACTGAAAAAATCACTCGAATACCTCGGGGAAAAAGGGGTAGAGATAACCGACAGCCAAATACTGCCTTAACGGAAAACATACCGAATGACGGATTATCTGATCTTTTTTTGCTGGTGTCGGAGTCTTTATCTTAAGCGTAATTACCCCGGCTAAAATACGGCTTAGGCATCAATCCTCGTTAAACGAAAGGCACCAGCCGTACAATACCTGCCCTGCTTAAAAAGCGATAAATAACATTTGACAAAATAGATAAATATGGTATAATTATTTTTGTAGTAGATAAGGGATTAGAAATCATGGCCGTAAGCTAATGATCACTAGCCTACGGTATTTTTTTGGTCATTATTTACTATAATTCTTCCTGCTTAAAGCAGGATCCCGTATAATCTTAAGTAGAGTGCGGGAGGGGAAAGGAGGGTAGTGAATAATGGCAAAAGGTAAAGTAAAGTGGTTTTCAAACCAAAAGGGTTATGGATTTATTACTCCTGAGTCTGGCAATGATGTGTTTGTACATCATAGCGCAATTCAGGGTGATGGCTATAAAACTTTAGAGGAGGGCCAGGAAGTAGAATTTGAAATTGAAAAAGGTCCTAAAGGCGAGCAAGCAACTAAAGTAGTAAAGTTATAACCTAAAAACAGAGAAAGAGGGCTTGGCATATCAAATGCTAAGCCCTCTTTTTTTAAGGGGTAATCTAAAAATCTACCCAACCTCCTAAGATAATTTCCGGTAGTTTTAGCTATAAGGTACCCTTTCTCAATCTTCAACTAAATTAAATAAACCCATGCTTAAGATCGGCAATTTAAAATTAACCTACCCTTTGGTCTTAGCGCCTATGGCAGGAATAAGCGACCTACCCTTTCGTTTGCTTAACCGTAAATTCGGCTGCGAACTGGCATTTATCGAGATGATCAATGCCCGTGCCCTCGGGTATAAAAGCATCAGGACGCAAAGGATGCTTTCCTCCGGAGTTAAAGACAAGCCGCTAGGGATCCAATTATTAGGTTGCGAACCCAGGTTTATCCTAAGGGCCCTGGATATATTAAGTAAATACCGTTTCGAAATCCTGGATTTTAATGCTGCCTGCCCGGCCAGAAAGGTAACCAGAAGGGGGGAAGGAGCAAGTTTATTAAAGGAACCTAAAAAGTTAAATAAGCTGCTGCGCATGATAGTCGATAACTCCCGTTATCCTGTGAGCGTGAAAATACGTTCTGGCTGGGATAAAAATTCCTTACCTGCCAGAGATATATCGCTCTACTGCCAAGATGCCGGGATAAAGGCATTATTTATCCACGGCCGGACTAAAGAACAGGAATACACCGGAAGCGTAGATTATCATACTATCCGCCAGGTAAAAAGAGCCCTGGAGATCCCCGTTATTGCCAGCGGCGACATATTCTCTAGCCAACTCGCCCAAAAAATGTTCAGGGAAACCGGTTGCGACGGTTTAGCTATTGCGCGGGGGGCAATAGGGAATCCCTGGATTTTTAAAGAATTGACCGGCCTGTTAAAAAACGGTAAAATACCGTCAAAGCCTACCCTAAAACAAAAAATAAAGGTGATGCTCGAACACTTAGATTCTTGTTTAGATTTCCACGGCCAAAGGGTAGGTATTGTGCTTTTTAGGAACTTCTTCAGCTGGTACACAAAAGGATTCTCCAGTGCCAGAAGATTAAGGGAGAAGGCATTTAAAGCTAAAACTAGGGCCGATATGCTCCAAGTAATTCAAGAACTAAACTTAACTCACCAGAACGAAGATTTTTAATATCATCATCGACCATTGCATTCACCCTAACAGGCAGAGGGTCCTGTCTTGGGTATTTTCTCGCTCGCTATATGCTCGCTCAAAAACACCCAAGCCACCCGCTTAAGTTACCTAACGCATCAGCTCATATTGTGCGACTCAGAACGAAGATTAAAATTGACTTCCTATGTTATTAGCAGTAAAATTATATATACCATTCTTTTTTAGCCAAACTTTATAAAGCATTTTATAAAGTTCCCTCTACTCTACCGCAAAGATGGGTCTACCGCATAACTGCAGGATTTTATTGATTATTTTATTTTTCTTTTGCTTATCCGGATTAGGTTATTCCCTAGAAAAAGAGGATGCTACAAGTAATTATCTTTGCGAATACGGAATAAAACTATACCGCAAAGGCGATATTGACGACGCTATCCACGAACTCAAAAAAGCCTTGCAAATTAACCCTTATAACGAAAAAGCCCAGGATTACCTAAGAAGGATTACCGGCCAAGCTAAGTCTCCCACCGCGGTTATACCTACTATAACTAATAAAAAATATGGCAGGCTCGAGATCATCTGCCCTCTTAAAACCTGCATTAATGATAGTACCGTTTTTTACGCACAAGCGGAAGGCGATGATAATAATATTTATGAGTGGGATTTTGGGGATGGCTCCTCTGACAAGGGCAAGAAAATAACCAAGTCATATACTCAGGCAGGAACCTATAAAATAAAACTAACGCAATACGATAGTACACCGCTTAGACAACGCAGGCCATCTGCCACAAAGTTAATTACCGTCTACAGCCCGCCTATCGCAGAAGCAGGCCAAGATACAACTGCCTGCGTCGGCCAGAAGGTCATTTTAGACGGCACTCAATCCCGCGCCACCAACTCAATCGAACGTTTCTTTAAGTATAACCCACTCACCTATATCTGGGATTTTGGAGATGGTACACCTAAAACCAAGGGCGCAAAGGTAAAACATATTTACCATAATCCTGATAGATACAAGGTTACGCTTAAGGTAATTGACGGAAAGGCCAGAAAATGCGCAGACTCAGAAGATAGCGTTTTTATTACAGTTTATGACTATCCCGATATTGTTATCCGCGAAACCACGCTTGGCTGTCCGGAGAGGCAAATTAATTTTTCCGCCTTCAGAATAGCTAGAAGCCTGGAGAGGGCCAGCCGTAAGGATTTAAAATATACCTGGGATTTCGGCGACGGTACCATTGAAGAAGGAGAAGCGGATATCCCGCATACTTACAGAAAGGGAGGCGAATACCTGGTAAAGGTCATAGCGGATGACCAACAGGGCACGAAGTGTTCACAAAGTAGCAATACCTTAAAGGTAAAGATAAATCATCCTCCAGAGCCGGCATTTACCTTTCCCGAAAAGATCTGCACAGAGCAAGAGGCAATCTTTGATGCCAGCGCCACCCAGGATAATACGCCGGAAGAACTTACTTACCGCTGGAACTTCGGCGACGGCACATATGCGGAAGGTAAACAGGTAAAAAAAGTCTTTTCTTCCGGAGGGATCTATAAAGTAACCCTGAGCGTAAATGATCACACCGGAACTCCCTGTAATATTAATACAATCTCCAAGACAGTTAAAGTCAGCACCCCTGCGGCAATCGGTAAATATAAAGACATAGATGTGTGTATTCCAAGAGGCAGGAATTATTATAAAGTAACTTTTGACTTCATAGGGGGCAGCGATAAGAAAAAAAAGAATAGGTTATTTTACTACTGGGATTTCGGGGACGGAACTAATGCCCAAGGCAAGAACGTCGCTCATATATACCAAAAAGAGGGCCAATATACCGTTAAACTGAAGGTAGATGACGGCTCAGGATTACCCTGCTCTTTTTCTTACGGCACAGTTAACGTTAACCTGAACAAACAGCCATTTATCGATGCCGGAGGGGATATCATCACTTGTATAGGGAATACGGTTACTTTTGACGCTACAGGCTCAGCCACTAAGAATAAAACTCCTTTAGCTTATACCTGGGATTTCGGGGACGGCTCAACCAAGGCCCAAGGCGCCAGAGTAAACTACTCTTATAAAAAATCCGGGATATATCAGGTTAAACTTATTGCAGATGACGGCAAAAACACTAAGTGTTCTGTTGCCAGTGACACTTTAAATGTCTATGTAAATAGCGGACCGAACATCGCTATCTCAAAAATAGCCTCCGGATGCGCAGGCAAACCCATTAACTTCAATGCCTCTAAAACAACTGACCCTGACGGTGATTACCTGAAATTTACCTGGGATTTTGGGGACGGCACGATTACGGAAGGAAGATCTAATATCACCCATACTTATGAGAAAGGCGCAGAGTACTTAATAAAAGTTACTGCTGATGACCAACGCAACAGTAGCTGTTCTAAGAGCAGCGCCACCTTAAAAATAAAGATCAATACTCCTCCGGTAGCTAATTCCGGGCCAAACCCGGTATGCTGCACCAATGTAGAGTCTGTATTTAACGGTTCAAATTCCTATGATTTAGACGGTGATCCCCTGGCTTATTATTGGGATTTCGGGGACGGTTCAACCAGTAAAGAAGCACAAACTACCCATATCTATACTAAAAAGGGGGATTATAAAGTTACGCTTAAGGTAGATGATAACTCCGGGACACCCTGCAATAGCTCAACAAGTTCGTTTACGGCATCGGTACACGAAAAGAGCCTGTATCAGTAATCAAGTTCCGCTAAAACGGAGTAGGCCCGTTAACCAATTGCGGGATCGAGCCTTAGAAGACCCGGTCTTAAGCCTTAGAAGACCCGGTCTTAGTTTGGGGTTGACTTAAGACAGGATAAGTAGTATATTATCCTGAAAGAGAATAGGAATGATTTTTATTTTTATACCAGTTGCGCTGATTATTTATTAAAAGGAAAGAGGAAGGATGAAAAGGATTCTGGCGGTATCATTGGCAGTATTATTTCTATCAGGGTGCTCGACGTATAAGTTCCAGCGCGGAGAAGAGAAACCATTTGACCAGGGATACGTCGTCTACCGGGATGGCTATATGATCCCGGAATATAGTTTAGGAGAAAATAACAGCGTGCCCAATGATGTTGAGCTGGCCAAGGAACGTTTTAAACGCCGCAGAAAGATGGTGGAATACTATTATAGAAAATTAGGCCAGATCGAAAACAGCTTTGAGAGGTTCTTCTGGAACCCCTGCGGTATGTGCATAAAGACGGTGTTCGGCCAGCTGAAGCTGCCGTTTGTGGCAATCTCTAATTATAAATATAATCATAACCCCCAATATAAAGAAAAGATGATCAAAATAGATGACCAGCGGCAGGCAAAAGAAAGAGCGCGGGTTAATCAGATTAAGGATCAACTCAATACTTATGTGCAAAAAGATTTAACTAGCGAAGACCATAAAGTGCTGAAACAGGAGATAGTCCAGCCAGCAATAATTACCCAGGCTCTCCCAGAGCCTCCTGCCCCTGAAACACAGCTTACTCCCCAAGAAAAAGAGATGTCGCAGCAAAGAATAACTGCCCAAACAGAAGCTCTTACCGGACAAGCTACGGTTACTCCGGAACCTATGGCTCAAGTAGAGCCAAAGCCAATTGCGCAAGTTACGCCAATCCCTAAAACAGAAGAACCGACTAAAGCAGAACCGCCAATAAAGGAAGAAGAAAAGGTAGAGGCTAAAGAGGCCGTACCTGCTACTGTAGCCGCAAAACCAACAGCTGTGATAATAGCTAAACCTGCCAAAGGTTATTCTCCCCTACGGGTGCAATTCCACGGCTCTAAATCCACCGCCAATAACCGAAAAGGCAGGATTGTTTCTTATTCCTGGGATTTTGGAGACGGAGACACCTCCACAAAGGAAAACCCTGTAAATACATATTACAGCGGCTCATATGAACCGCGGGAATTTAGCGTGGAGTTGACTGTCCTAGATGACGCGGGAAATATGGCTAAAACCAACACAGTAATCCAGGTGCTCAACAAGTAAGTCCAAATAATTCTATCCGCCAAGCAAACTGTGAGAATAAGGCACCCGATAGGTTTCAGCAAAAAGGTTTTATTGTTCTGCGGACGCTTCCTGCGCAGTTACCTTAAAAAAGGCAGATTTACCCCCCTTAAAGTTCCCGCGCTTTCTATCGAAGTAACCAATCTCTGTAATTCAAGATGTATCTACTGCGCTAACAAAATTATGCAGCGTAAAGCGGAATCCCTGCAGATGGATCTCTTTAAAAAAGCAACGGACGATTTTATCGGAATGGGGGGGAGTAATCTAGATTTAAATCCCTGCGTAGGAGAGACCCTGCTTGACCCTTGCCTTATGGAGAGGCTAAAATATTTAAAACAGTTCACCCAGATTAAATCACTGGGATTTTTTACTACCCTGCAATGGCTGCATAAATTTGACCTTGGGGAGTTCCTGGATTCAGGGATTACCTGGTTGATGATCTCCGTTATGCTGCTGGGCAGAGAAAAATACGATGATTTTTTTGGCGTAGACCTTTATCAGCAGACTTTAGAAAATATAGTCGATCTAATCAAGGCGAATAATCAACGCCAGAATAAAATCAAAATCAGTTTTTCGCTTAAAACCGGAATCGATCCCTTAGAAAAAACTGCCGATCATCCGGATTTTAAAATGGTGGATGCGCTGCTTAAGGGAGAGTTACTAAAAGAATTGAATAATACCGGGCTGACAGTGCATGATTTCTGCGGGCAGATTGAACTCCCCCATTACTTAAGTAAACGGCCGCTTTATCCCAGGTACTTAAGGCCATGCGAATTTTTCTATAAGGTACTCAAGGTATTTTCTAACGGCAGGATCGGGGTTTGTGTGTGCGCTGACTTTGAGACTAACAGCGAACTCACATTAGGTGATATAAGGAAAGATTCTTTAAGCGATATCTGGAACGGAGAGAAGTTAGCTGAGTTACGTGACATGTGGCGTAAACAGAATATAATTCCTTCTCTCTGTAAGCGCTGCTCTAATTATGCTTATTAATAGCAAGGATTCCGCGGGAATAAATATTTTATAAAGTTGATATAAATAAAAAGGAGATATAGAAATGAAAAAGGGCTTTACCTTGGTAGAATTGATCGTAGTGGTAATCATAATCGGGATCCTGGCGGCAGTCGGTATCCCTCAGTACCGTAAGGCCTTAGAGCGGTCACGCGGCGCAGAGGCATATGCTGGCTTAGGGCATATCCAGGAGGCGGAAAAAGTGTATTATGCGAATAATGTGGCCTATAAGAACACCGATAATCCGATGATGTCAGCTGACGACCAGCGCGTCCTGGATATCAATCTCCCCCAGACCGGATGGATTTTTGCTGTTCTATCCACGGATTCTTCAAAAGATTTTACTGCCACAGCTATCAGAAGGAGCGGCCCATGTCAAGACCTTACGGTTACTATGAATGAAACCGGCACGATCACGGACAATTGGAAGGCTTGTGTTGACGGTTTGTAGTTATTGGGAGGGGGATTTTAAGGGCACATTTTGGCGCAGGTTAGTAAGGTATCTTAGGGCTGACTAGGTTAAGTAAGGTTTGGAGTGGACGGTTCTAAAGCATAGAATTAAGCAGGGGGGAGGCTTGAATAAGGCTTCCTCCTTTTTAAATTCCTAAAGTCATGGTTAAGGTCCGCGAAATTAACTGTAAAACCCTCCTGAATAAATCCAGCCTTGCTGATTTTACCTTAAATTGCTATGTAGGTTGCAGCCATAGATGCCTGTATTGTTATGCCCGCTATATGAAAAAGTTTAAAGACAGGCCCGAAGAATGGGGTTATTTTGTGGATGTTAAGATAAACGCTCCTTTTGTTCTGGCAAAAGAGGTAAAGAAAATAAAACCAGCCAAAGAAGTGTTTATGAGCTCGATTTGCGATGCCTGGCAGCCTATAGAGGCAAAATACCGCCTTTCCCGCGACTGCCTGAAAGTGCTTTTAGAAGCAGGTTTCTCAGTCTCCATACTTACCAAAAGCAGCCTGATCTTGCGGGATTTTGATATTTTAGCAGCCCATAAAAACGCCAGTTTAGGGATGACCATTACCACCTTAGACCCGAGCTTACAAAAGGCCTTAGAACCCTATGCTTCACCAATCAAGGACAGGCTGAATACCTTAAAACAAGCGCAAAGTAATGGTATTGAAACCTGGGTATTTTTAGGGCCTTTACTACCTGAGTTTACAGACACAGAAGCTAATTTGGAGGCGCTTTTTAGGGCCTTAAAAGACCTGAATCTGGCCAAAATCTATGTGGATAAATTTAACCCCAGATGGGGAGTTTTAGACAGCCTTAAAAAGGGCTTAGTAAGATATGATTTTCCTAACCTTAAACTGCTGCTTTATAAATGCACCAACCCTCTAAAATACTCTGAATACAGCCGGCAATTAAAAGAAAGAACCTCTAGAATCGCCTCTGGTTTTAACCTTTTAAATAAGCTATTATTCTGCTTCTAAAACCCCGGGTTTATCTAAGCCTAGATCCGGCTATTATCTGAGATGGTTGCCCAGCGGATTAGAGACAACAAAACTTAACCAACCAGACAGGACAGCCTAATCCCTAGTTAAGCGGCTCACAAAACACTAGCCTAAACAGCCCAAAAACCTATTCTCAGGCTACCAATGGTGGTTATGATCTTCTCTTAAGATATCCGAGAACGATGGCTAAAATAGGCCTAAGAATGCTTAAAATTAGAGTTTGGGAGCCACATGTAGCAATCTTAGCCAAATTCCAGCTACTTACCTTTATTTAGAGAGGAAAAGCGGAGGGAGGGGTTAATAAAAGCCGTAGATAGAATCCATAACCGCCAGGGAAAAGGCGTAATCCACCTATCTCACCCGTAAAATTGCTTAAAAAAGTAGGTAAGTCTAAGTAAAAACCTGCCTAAAAACTGTATCTAAATGTCAGCGTAAAAAAAGAAAAGTAAGTCTAAGTAAGTAAAAACTCGATTATCCACAGGAAATTATTGGATTGAGCTAACTTATTATAATACATAGGGTTATATCACTTTTATTCAATATGCTCAAGTTAACATAAGATATATTATAGGAAGTTGCGCAATATACGAATATACTCAATTATTGTTTATAATGCCTGAAATCAGTTCTTTTTTTTTAGGAAATTTATCAGTTTTTTGTGGGATTTCTTCTGGCTTAGATTCTTTAGAGCTGATTACGTAGTAGCCGCCCTGTATCCTAATTATTTTCCCGTTTACCAGGCAATCAGCAACTGCTTTGCGTGCCTTTTTTATGATCCGGCTAAAGGTTTGCTGGGAAATATGCATAGATTTAGCTGCTTCTCCTTGGCTTATACCTAAATAATCCGCCAACCTGATTGCCTCAAATCCATCCATATTCAGGTTCGCCTCATCTGGCCGGCCAGGCTTGCCTCTTGGGCTAAATTGGATTATCCGCGGGTCCAGGCGCACTATTCTATACTTTTTTGGCCTACCTTTTGGCTTCATTGATTTACCTGATTTTACCTTGTTTTACCTGCTTTTAACGCCCAGGTTATTATGAGTAAGCACTCAAAAATAGCTAAAATAAAAGGCCTGCTTCTTTAAAAACAGGCCTTTTAAAAAATTTACTTCTTAGCTGACGGAAGCAGAGCTTTTCCTGCCGGCGCCCGCATTTGTTGCATCATCTGCTTTTGCATCATCATCTGCTTACGCATCAACATTTCTTTACCCGACATACCCCTTCTTGCGCAACCGCCTGAGCCCATATTTAGCAAAACCGCATTACCTAAAATAAGCAGTATACTAAAAACAATCATAAATGCTCCGATACCAATACCTAATAACTTTAACCCCTTCTCCTCCCTGTTAGCCAGGTAAAAAACAATATAACCCAGGCCCAGGGTTAATAATAAAACAACCGTAAGTATCTCATTCAATAACAGCCCCATATTGCCCCCTTCCCTTTTACTGGATCTTGCCAAATAAAACAGGCTATTTTATGCAATCGCTTCTCCAAGAACAGGCTAATTGGTCACAATGATTCTTGGCCGTAGCAAAACAATCAAAATTACCTTCTGCTTTCTGTATATTCCTGATCAGGTCTTTTTTGGAATATTTCCAGGTGTCCTTAACGCCCAGAGCCCTTGCTTTTTTCTCAATTTCTGAGAGTCTCATGCCTTACCTCCTTTTCCTTGCTTATCCTTAAAACACCTTATCTGTCATCTAACCCCAAACTTACTACTAAACCTTACAGACTATATCGTGCTGCCTGGCCCGAGAATTGACCAAAAGACCGATCTCCTGACCTTTTTTCGCCATATCTACTGAAACATGGTCAATCTGCATAGAGGTTATTTGCTGGGTAAAGTTAGTGGTGTGCCCTTTGACTCTTATGGTATCCCCTAATATCAGTGGGGCCTTAAGCTTAATTACCGCTGCCTGTACTTTAGGAAAATAATGCGTGACCAACCCTATAATATTCTCTTTTGCTTTTTTGATTACTACTTTTTTTCTAGCAGAAATTCTCGGGGCCGGCTTACGGGTAGTTCTCTTTTTGACCGGCTTTTTCCTTACTGATTTTTTGATTTTTTTGGGCTGCTTTCTGATAACCTTTTTCTTCTTTTTTAAAGGCATACCTCCCTCCTTTTCTTCTCTGATCGCTCTATATCAATGCTTACCCTTTGGTATTGATTTTCTTGATCATCCCGATCTCAAGCAACGAATTCATCTGCCCAAAAGGATTAGCCTCTTTAACGGGGTTATTCGGATCCTCAGTCCAGTTTCCGTCAATTACGAACCGGTACTGATAGCGGCCAAAATCCAGGGAAAGTTTTTTCTTCCAACTGCCATCCTGCTGGACCATCCGACTGGATTCATCCGTCTGCCAATTATTAAAATCTCCTGCTAGGTAAACATCTTTTGCCTGCGGGGCAGAAATAGAAAAAACTACCTCTCTTAACCTGGGCAGTTCATTCTTGATAATCTCCTTCATCCTTTTTCCTAAATCGGTTTTTTCCGAGGCCTCCTGGACTATAGGTGCGTTTTCCTGAGTAATAATTTCCCGCGCCAGGCTAAAGTAATCCTTGGCCCCCCGGCAGTATTTATCATAAACAAAGATATGCATACCTTCACTCTGCGCTTCTTTAAGCTTAACATTTACATGCACCATATTGTCAAACAGGTTATGCTTAAAGGTTCCCTTGATATGATCGAGGATCTTAAAAGAATGCCTGAGCCGGGAATCAAAATTAGTGACTAAGATACGGTACTCAACGCGGTGGTTTAAGCGCTCGCGTACCAGGCTAATGATATCGACTAACTGGCCGAGCCCTTCCAGAGAAAATCTGCTGGCTTCAACAGGGATAATCAACTCCCCTGCTGCACGGATAGCATTAATCGTCAGGATCCCTAGATTCGGCGGGCAGTCAATCAAAATATAATCATATCTACAGTCGAAGCTACCCAGAACTTCCCGTAAGCGAGACTCCCTGCCGATCTCGCCGGAAAGCTCCTGCTCCAGGGTGCTCAGGATAATATTAGAAGGAGCCAGATCAAAATCCTCCCCTACCTTTTGGATAATCTGCTTTAAATCAGCTTTTTTATGGGTCAGCTTAGAAAGGACATTATAAATACTTAAACCTGCCTTGATGTTGAGGCCCAGCGTAGCGTGCGCCTGCGGATCAAGGTCGATCAATAAAACTCTTCGTTTATTCGTGGATAACGAGGCTGCTAAATTTACTGCCGTAGTTGTTTTGCCGCAACCGCCCTTTTGGTTAGTAATTGCGATAATCCGCATAAGCGTTCCTCCTTATGTATCTTTTAACGCAGTAATCTTATGTTATCAACGTAGACTACGCCTTTCTTCTGTCTTGCGTTCCACTCTTCGACTATAAAAGCAAGGCTGGCCATTCCTTTCCAATTACCGATATCTTTAAACTCGGAAAGGTCTATTAAGTAATCCTTCCACTTACTAGGTATATCCCTAAAATAAACCGCTGATTTTTCCCGGAAATGGTTAATAAACTCTACGCGCAAAGTAATCGTATCTTGGGGGTCAGTCTTTCGTACCGAAAATGCCAAGGCCCTAAATTTGGCCAGGTCTAAATTATTTAAGTTCAAGATGAAGGTCTCTTTTTTTGCCGGGTCGAAGTTAAAATTAATTTTAGTAGCTTCATTTTGTAAAACCAGGGCAATTTGCGAGGAGCCTACAGAATAGGGGCTTTCTAAACGGGATAACTTGGAAAGAGTCAGCGTAAAAACAGCAACTATAACGAATAAAAGAACGTTCTTGATCAAGGGTGAATATTTTTTACTCTTCTTTCTTTTTTTTGTTTTGGAAGAAGCGTCTAAATAAATATTTGCCAGGTGCTCGTATATCTCTTTCTTATCCATTTTTTTATCTTATAGCACAAAACCAGCGGAATGTCAAGAACTTAGGGGCCTCTTAAGATACGCCGGGATATCCTTACCGATAATAGCGTAAAAGTTGGCAAGATGCAGGCGAAACAGGCGGTCAAAATCAGCCTGGTTATCGCCGTACCACCAAAACCAGTCACTGCCTTCGGCCACATAAATCTGCTTCCAGGCTAATTCGGGTATTTTTAAATTCTTGACTTTCATTTCCTCTAGTTCCTGGCGGGCTAATGATAAATAATCCCAGGCTTTATTCTTCAAGGGGTGATTAATCCATTTTGAGAATTCGCCGTAGATCCAGGAACCGGCTGCCAGGCGTTTAATCTCCCTGGTCGGCGGATGGTCCTTTAAGTATTCCCTGATAGTTGTTGTTTTCACAAATTCGCATTCTGATAATCTCTGATAAAGTAATTCCAAGAAATCATGGCCGTCATTAACATAATACTCCCAGGCATTTTCACCGTCCATAGCAATAGTCAATAAAAGATCTTCCCTGGGAAAAGCCAAAGAGGTATTCTTAAGGTGCCCCATAAAATCCGTTACCGCTACTTCTGCTTTCCAGCGATGGTAGACAAACCCGATTAAATCGGAAAGGTTGCGGTCGCGAAAAACAATATTCAGATCCCCTTCTTTTCTCCTGAGCAGGTACGGCTGATAAAGCACCCTGCCATCTCTTTTATTTAGCTTGAGTGATTTAAACAAAACAGCCTCGTCAGTAACAATCCACTTAATCGGGGAATTAATTATAAAAGGCAGGATATGTTCAGAAACCCCTTCTTCAGACGGCCACATGCCGCAAGGATCCACTCCGAAACGGTCACGATAAAATTTCACAGCCTGGGCAATCTGCGCACCCACATCCTCCGGATGGCTGAATTTTAGCTTAGGTAGAATACTTTTGTTATTGGCTTCTTTAGCGGTATTAGTATTATAAAGTAACGGCAGGATCGGATGGTAATACGGAGAGACTGAAAATTCAACTTTGCCGGAGTCCATGAATTTTTTATAAGTCGGGATGATATCTTCCAAGATTTCAATCTGTTTATCCAATGCAACGTGTTTTTCCTCTTCTCTAAAAAACCTTCCTTTAGCTACCAGGCTCTTTAACTCCGGGATACTATTCCTGAAATACGGGTCAGTCCAGGCCAGGTTAAACCAGACCTGCAGGTCCAGATAGTCCTGCTGGGAAAACACCTGCTGGTATTCTTTTTTGCAATATAATTCATAATAACGCGGGAACCTGCTAATCACATTTTCCCGGTTAATGGAAAAAAAGTTTTCCAAGATAAAATGCTCTTCCTCCTGCGTCAGGCTGACTGCTTCTTTATAAGAAAGGCTAAAAAATTTATCTTTAATGTTGCGGTTAGTATAATCTTCAATCTGCTCTAATAAAGAGGGGACTAAGTTAAAAGTCTGATGCACTAAAGGATAACGCTCCAGAACTTTCACCATATCCAGGTAATCCTTGATCCCGTGCAGACGCACCCAGGGCAAAGTAGCTTCCTGGGTTAAGAGGTCTTTGTAATAAGGTTGGTGCATGTGGAAGATGAAGGCAAGATATAACATAATTTATTAAGTAGGTATAGGTAAAGGTATAGGCATAGAAAAAGGCATTAAAAAACCCCCGGGAGATTGCTCTCCCGAGGGTTTGTCTTCTGCATCAAATACTTAGAATGTTACCTTCATGCTACCAACAACCTGAGTGGCTGTAGTGCGGTTTGATTCCGCAAAAGCTTTACCAGCCTTGAACATACCTCCGGTTAAGGCAAACTGCACATCTTCAGTATAATCATAGGTAGCGGTTAAATCAAGAGCGGTACCTAAATCTCTCTTATTACTATCCATGGTGTACTGATTACTGTCGTTCCCGTAAGTATTACCATTAGAATCCACATTAACGCCGGTTAAGGTGCTGGCACCTTTTTGGGCCAAGCGGTATAACCCTACGTTAGCAGCTAAGGTAATATCTTCTTTGGGTTTTACACTACCTTTGAAGTTAAAAACTTCCATATTAGAAAAAGGTAGTATGGCATAGGTAATATTATTCAATGCCTGGTCATAATACATCCTGTCCCAAGCCTTATCCTTATTGTCGCTTGAATCTTTATCACCGGACAAATAGGTGTAAGATACGCCTAAAGCAGGAGTATATTTTACCTTGGCAAAGGTATAATCTGCCATAGCCTGGACTGCATATGCTCTCTTTTTCGGAGAAGCATTGCCCATATCACCATACTGATAAGCAAACTCTGCGGATGCCTTTAAATTCTCAATAGGTGTGGCTGACAAAATACCACCAATAACATTTATAACTACATCTTTATCGCTAGTAGTGGCGGGTGATGAAGAAGTAGCGGTAGTTGCGTCACCATTCTTGCGCAGATAATATGCTTCGGCCCTTGCTCCTCTTCTGCCGAAATCATAAGCTGCATCTACACCCCAGAGGTTTGTATCATTATTTTCGCTACGAGTGTCGCTTGAAAGCGTACGGTTAGAGCCGTCGATTTTTGCATACAAACCAGTGATTACTAACGGGTCATAATTCAAAACTGCGGTAATCGCATCAAACGCTTTACGTAAAGAAAGATCTGAAGGCAGACCATTCAAAACGTTAGTAGCATAGGTGCCTGCTTTGCCAACGATCAATGCGTTGCCCAATCTGATCTCTTGGCGACCTACGGTAACAGATAAAGGTGAATAAAGAAACTCTTTCAAGGCTACATAAGCTAAATCAACATCGATATCGGTGGATGCGTTTGTTTCACCTTCCCAATTTCTTTCGTTGATCAATCTTACGGTAGCCATGACATTATCTGTCAGGTCTGCGTCAACCCTTAAACGAGCCTGGGTTGCAATGATATTTTCTGTATCGGATTTCTTGTCACCGCTTACGCTACTTGAACCGCCCAAACCAAACATCTGGCGGGAAACTGTGCTGGTTAACAAGTCACCGCTTACCTTGATATTCTGGACTTCAGCGTAGGCGGCAAATGTCATGCCGAATACAAACGCTAACGTCAGAACTAGTATTAAGCGTTTACTCATTTTGTGTATCCTCCTTTTAAAAATTAACGAAAACTTATAATTAACTAGGGTTTCAATTGCCTAGAGATTTACTTTCTATATATGTATATCACTGAATTTAGCTGACTTCGGGCTTATTTTTCTCCACCTCCTTTTCGCCTGAAATTAAAGTCATATCCAGTGGTATAACCTAATTGAGATACTTTTAACATATAACTGCTGAATTGTCAAGACTTTTTTAATACCTGGCATACACGGATTAATTATAGATTCCCCCGGATCTTACGAGAATATCCCTGTTAATTCGCTTTAATATACGTTTATCCAAGCTAAAACATCCCCGGATTTCCTTACTATTTGACCAATTTTGAGGATTCCCGGGATTTTTTCTGGGGAAGTTGCGATTTTGGGCCTAAAGTGATCACTAAAGTGATATCCTTACCCTTAGGCATCATAGTTATTACGCAGGTTTCATTCTCCCGGTCGAAATTCATCAGGCGTTGTCCGTATTCAACGATATTAAGCAGATTCCAGTTATACATCATCATCTGCTCTTTGTAAAAATTTACTACTTGATCCGGATTAGCCTTACCCTGATATTTCAAGACCCCTACCCGCACGCCTGAGCTTTCGAATGAGTAAGAATCTTGTAATTGCCTGAAGCCATTAGGCACCGGCACATCGCTGAATTTAAGGACTGCCTGCGGCTCAAGTATATTAGGATCAGCTTCCGGCTTATCCTTTGAAGTCAACCCTGCGCATCCTGCCAAAACGATGATACTAAAAAGCACTAACCCGATAATCAACTTCTTCTGTTCCATTACCCCTCCTTATCTTTTAAAAAAATTTCTGTTTCTTTATAAATTTTATCTATCTGGCTGCGGTTTAATCCGGATTTTAAGCCGATATAGATCAATTGCTCAGGGGTAATAATATCCGCCGGTTCATGGCTGTCATTATTTAAAATTAACTTAGCGGAAAATTTTAAGGCCTGGTCTACGACATGCGGATTAGTCTCGGCATGCCCCCTGCGGCTGGTAATCTCTAAGAAGATCCCCTTTTTCTTCGCCAGCTGCACATCAGAATCACTGATTAACCCCGGGTGGGCCAAAATATCAATATCAGCTTCTAAGGCTGCACGGTTGGTGCCTTTTAATATCGGCTCAACCGGAGTTTCCCCGTGAGCAATAATAATTTTAATACCTTTTTCCCGGGCAAACTTGGCCAACGGTTTAAACTGGTCTAAAGGCAAGTGCGTCAACTCCAATCCGGGCAGGACCTTAATCTTGGAATCTTCTGGCCAGTGATCGGTGAATCCTAAAATTGCCTGAGTCGTAGACCTGATATTGCTGTAATCTGCGTGATCAGTAATAGCAATTACCTTATAACCTTTGTCTAAGTAACGCATAGCTACTTCAGAAGGAAGCAGCACTCCATCGCTTAATAATGAGTGGCAATGCAGATTATACATATCAGACGATAAATTTGTGTAAAGTACAATATGTTATGTGCAAAACTAACTTATTTCATTACACATTACACATTTAACATTATACAGATTAATTGCCCCTGGCAGGAATTAAGCACCGCATGCTTTTATTTAGCGAAATCCTCCGCAGCCCAAAGGGCGCAGGAGGACGAACCTATTGTTTCCTGCCATTGCAACATAACTAATGCCCCTGGCAGGAATCGAACCTGCCACACGCAGTTTAGGAAACTGCTGCTCTATCCTTATGAGCTACAGGGGCAAAAATCATCTTCAAGACCGGGTCTTGTAATTCATTGCGCAGCTTAATGTTACAAGACCCGGTCTTGATTATTCCCCGTGGAACTTAATCAATGAAGTAATCGGATATCTGCCGAGTTTTGCGCGACCTTTTAAATCTACTAACTCAATCATAAAAGCTATCCCGATAATCTTGCCTCTGAAATGTTCCACTAAATCCGTGACTGCCTTTACCGTACCTCCGGTTGCTAAAAGATCATCCACGATTAAAATCCGGGAGCCTGGAAAGATGGCATCTTCGTGCATCTCTAAGGTATCTGTCCCGTATTCCAACTCATAGGTTACAGACTTGGTTTTCCAAGGCAGTTTGCCTTTTTTGCGCACCGGAATAAATCCCGCGCCTAACTTATGAGCGAGAATACCGCCTAAAATAAACCCTCTGGCTTCTACGGCAACCACTAAATCTATTTTTTTATTCTTGTATTTTTTAACCAATTGGTCTATTGCGGATTTGAATGCTTGTTTATGCTGCAAAAGGGTGGTGATATCGCGAAAAAGAATGCCGGGTTTGGGAAAATCAGGAATACTCCTGATATGTTCCCTGTGTCTTATTTTTTTCATATTTTTTCCTTTTTAGCTCCAGGAACGGCTCTTCTATCGTTCAGGTTGAGAACCGCCCCTAAAGTTCCTGTTCTTGCAATTCGACAAACCGCCTTAATTTCCGCAGCGCCTCTTCTTCAATCTGGCGTACCCGTTCGCGGGAAATATGCATTTTTTTAGCAACTACGGCCAGGGTATTCGGTTTACCATGAGCCAAACCAAAACGCATATCTAGAACATCCCTTTCCCGCTCCGACATAATCCCCAGCAGGTTGCTTACTCTCTCCTTATCAAGAAGATGTTCAATCTCGGTATCCGGAGAAGCCGTGGTTTGGTCCTGGACCAGATCCCCCACTTCGCTATCGCTATCGTCGCTAACCGGGGCCTCCAACGAAGAAGTAGTTGTAGACATCCAAGAGACGATCTGTTGCATGCTCACTCTGGAAAGTTTCATCTTCTTGGCTATCTCTTCATCTGTCGGGGCACGGTGTAATTTCTGCATCAGTTGCTCGCGTACCTTTTTCCATTTAGTAATACGCTCATTCATATAAACCGGTATACGGATCATCTTTCCCTGCTCGCCGATAGAACGGGTAATCCCCTGTTTGATCCACCAGGCAGCGTAAGTAGAAAAACGGTAGCCTTTTTTAGGGTTAAATTTTTCTACCGCCTTCATTAAACCCAGGTTCCCCTCTTCGATTAAATCCAAAAAAGGTATGCCCAGATTCATATAGCGCTTGGCGATATTAATCACCAGGCGTAGATTAGCGCGGATCATATTTTTGCGCGCCTGTTCATCCCCTTTCTTAACCCGATTACTCAATGTAATCTCTTCCTGCGAGGTTAATAAAGGTATCGTGCGGACTTCCTGAAGATAGTTTTTTAAAGCTTCCATCTTTAGATTGTGTAATGTCAAAAGTGTAATGTGTAATGCTGCTGTGAACATCACACATTAAATATTACACGTTACACAGAAAACTATTTCTTGTTCTTATCTTGTAATACAGCCTGGGCTGCTGCTAAATTAGCAATCGGTACCCTAAACGGCGAACAACTTACATAATCCATGCCGACCTGATGGCAGAAGATTACTGAACGTGGCTCTCCTCCATGCTCACCGCAGATACCGACCTCTAAATCTTTACGGGTCTTACGGCCGCGCTGGATACCAATTTTAATCAATTCACCGACCCCCTGCTGGTCGATACTCTGAAAGGGGTCTTCGGGCAAAATCCCCTTCTTGATATAATCAGGAAGAAAACCTCCGATATCGTCGCGGGAAAAACCAAAACCCATCTGAGTCATATCATTGGTGCCGAAGGAGAAAAACTGCGCAACCTCGGCAAGTTGACCGGCTACTAAAGAAGCACGCGGGATCTCAATCATCGTGCCGAACATATGCTTGATCTTTTTGAGGCTATATTTATCCAGGACCTCTCGATAGACCCTCTTGGCGATTAATAACTGATCATCCAATTCCTTTTTGTCACAGACAACAGGGATCATAATTTCCGGATAAGGTTTTTTCCCTTCCTTCAATAATTCTGCCGCTGCTTCAAAAACAGCCCGGATCTGCATTTCGCTGACTTCCGGATAAGTAACGCCTAAACGCACGCCGCGGTGCCCCATCATCGGATTGGATTCATGCAAGCCCTCGGCACGCCGGGATAACTCTTCCATCGAAATATTCAGATCCTTGGCCAGCTGCTGAAGCTTCTCTTGGTCCCGCGGAACGAATTCGTGCAAAGGCGGGTCGAGTAAGCGGATTACTACCGGGAAACTATCCATTGCCTCCAGCGTGCCTTTGATATCGCGCTTGACATAAGGAAACAATTCATCAAGGGCCTTTCTTCTTTCTACTTCGGTTTTGGAAACAATCATTTTCCGCAACCTAAACAATGGTTCCTCCGAACCTTTGCCGTAAAACATATGCTCGGTCCTGAATAGGCCAATCCCTTCTGCGCCGAACTGCCTGGCCTTACGGGCGTCCTCCGGGGTATCGGCATTAGTACGGATACCTAATTTTTTAATCGAGGCGCAAATTTGAAGAAAATCATTAAGTATCTTATTCTCTTCGGAAGCATCCATCATCGGGAGTTTGCCTTCATAAACATTGCCTTTAGTCCCGTTCAAAGTGATCCAATCGCCTTCCTTAAGGGTCTTATCGCCGGCGATTAACTCTTTTCTGGCATAGTTAATCTCTATGTTACCGCAGCCGACGATACAACACTTTCCCCAGCCGCGGGCAACCAATGCCGCATGCGAAGTCATTCCGCCCCTGGCAGTGAGGATTGCCTGGGCAGCGCGCATCCCTTCGACATCCTCGGGATTAGTCTCCTCGCGGACTAAAATTACTTTTTTGCCCTGCTTATTCCACTCTACGGCTTCAGAAGCAGAAAAAACAATCTGGCCGCAGGCCCCACCCGGGCCAGCGGGCAGGCCTTTAGCTAAAGGCTTATGCGCTGATTCTGCCTTATGGTCGATAACCGGATGCAATAATTCATCTAATTGCCCTGGAGTAACGCGCATTACCGCCATATCCTTATTGATTAATTTTTCTTTAAGCATATCCATGGCAATGCGCACCGCAGCCGGGCCATTACGTTTGCCTATCCGGCATTGCAACATAAATAACCTGCCTTTTTCAATCGTAAATTCGATATCCTGCATATCGCGGTAATGTTTCTCCAGGCGGCCCTGGATATCAAAAAGTTCCCGGTAGATTTTCGGCATGATCTTTTCCAGGGTAACCAGTTCTTTATTGTGTTCGGAGGTAGAATATCCGTTAATCGGGGCAGGGGTACGAATACCGGCTACGACATCCTCCCCTTGAGCATTAATCAGGTATTCGCCATAAAATTCCCCCTCTCCATTTCCCGGATTCCTGGTAAAGGCTACGCCAGTTGCCGAATCATTCCCCATATTCCCGAAAACCATGGTTTGCACATTGACTGCTGTGCCCCAAGCATCCGGAATACCTTCAATGCGCCGGTAGCTTACTGCCCGCTTGCCATTCCAAGAAGAAAACACTGCGCCGATCCCACCCCAAAGCTGCTCAAAAGGATCATCGGGAAATTCTTTTTTCAACACCTCTTTAATTTTTAACTTGAACGAATCACAGAGTCTCTGCAGGTCATCGCTGGTTAGATCCGTATCGGATTTATACCCTTTTTCTTTCTTTAGGCCGCTCATAATTTTTTCCAGTTGCTTGCGGATGCCCTCTTCATCCTTAGGTTCAATACCAGCGGCTTTCTCCATAACGACGTCCGAATACATCATGATCAACCGGCGGTAGGCATCATAAACAAAACGGCTGTTGCCTGCGCTCTGCTTGATCAATCCGGGTATGGTTTTTTGGGTCAAACCGACATTTAAGACCGTTTCCATCATCCCGGGCATAGACCGGCGCGCGCCAGAACGCACGGAGACTAAAAGCGGGTTATCCGAGCCACCAAATTTCTTAGCCATCAAAACTTCCACCTTCTTTAAGGCTTTCATTACCTCTTCCTTCAAGCCCTTAGGATAAGTCTTTTTATTTTCATAGTAATATGTACAAACCTCGGTGGTGATAGTAAATCCCGCAGGCACGGGAAGCTTCAAATCCTTATGCCCGGCCATCTCCGCAAGATTAGCCCCTTTCCCACCCAGGAGATTTTTCATGCTTTCATTTCCATCTGCCTTGCCACCGCCGAAGAAGTAAACGTATTTTTTTGCCATTGCCTTTAATACCCATCCTTTCTTTCATTAATTAAACAGTGTGAGCTGTCAGTTGACAATTCAACTATCTAATTTCTCTAAGAGATATTCTTTTACTCTATCAATACTAACACGTTCCTGCCGCATCGAATCCCTCTGGCGCACCGTAACCTGTTGATCCTCGAGGGACTGCACGTCAACCGTCAGGCAATAAAGCGTACCTACCTCATCCTGCCGTCGGTAAAGCTTGCCAATGGCGCCCGTATCATCATAGACCGTAACCAGATCTTTCTTTAATCCACCCGCTATTTTCTTGGCTAATTCTACAATCTCGGGCCGGTTCCTTAAAAGAGGAAATACCGCCGCTTTAATCGGCGCTAGGTCTTTATGCAATTTTAAGACTACCCGTAAATCATCTTTGACCTTCTCCTCACTGTAGGCATCTACCAGAATCGCCAGTATACTCCTATCCACTCCTCCGGAAGGCTCAATGATATAGGGATAGAACCTCTCCTTGGTCGCATCGTCAAAATAGCGCAGGTCCTTACCGCTGGATTGGGCATGCTGTTTTAGGTCAAAGTCCGTGCGGTTGGCAATACCTTCAAGCTCGCTCCAGCCAAAAGGAAAATTATATTCTATGTCCGTACAGGCAAGGGCGTAATGCGCCAGCTCATCTTTAGCATGCGGTCGCAACCGCAAATTGTCTTTTTTGATCCCCAGGTTAAGGTACCAGTTAAAACGGTAGCCGATCCATTCCTCTAATTTCTTATCGGCATCTTTGGGGTTAACAAAATATTCAATCTCCATCTGTTCGAATTCGCGGGTGCGAAAAGTAAAATTACCCGGAGTAATCTCGTTGCGGAAAGCCTTGCCGATCTGGGCTAACCCAAAAGGAAGCTTAGGATGACGGCTATCCAGAATATTGAGGAAATTGACGAACATGCCCTGGGCTGTCTCCGGACGCAGGTAAATCAGATTCCCCGCGTCTTCCACCGGACCCTGATGGGTCTTAAACATCAGGTTAAACGGCCGGGATTCTGTAAGCTGACCGCCGCACTCCGGACAAGTCTTTTTATCCTTGAGCTCCTGGGTTTTAAAACGCTTTTTACAGGACCTGCAGTCGCTTTTTAAATCAAAAAAACTATCCACGTGCCCGGAAGCCTCCCACACCTTCGGATGCATCAATATGCTGGCATCTATCCCGAAAATATCATCCCGCTCATACACGCAACAACGCCACCAGGCGCGCTTGAGATTATTCTTAAGTTCAACACCATAAGGGCCGTAATCCCAGGCATTGCTCAATCCCCCGTAAATATCGGAAGATTGAAAGATAATCCCCCGGCGTTTACACAAAGCGTAGACCTTTTCCATTAAATTTTCGCTCATAGCTTTTTATTTTTAACCTAATTTGAATTAAATGTCAAGGAAATTCACCGCTTATCTATAGTCGAGATTATCGTTAAGACTTTATTTAAGTCGCAAACGGCGCCCTGGTCCTTGATATAAACTTTAAAAAACTCATCCCGGCGATTGAAGATATTGCAATCGAAATAATTCTCTTTCTCGCCCAAACTATAGGCAATAAATCCGCGCAGTTCGGCAGTGCTGAACTTAATAATCTTTAGATTATTCCCGCTGCCTAAATCAGGGATAAAAATACTCTTAACGATCACAAAAAAAGCATCTGTCAGGTTCTGGATATTATTGAACCGGGCGCAGACCATGCGATTAAAGAAATCATAGTCATCTTTAACCCCGGATCTTTCCACCTGGGGGAATAGATTTTTAAAGAAATACGGCTTTTCATAAAGCAGATAGGCCACGTCCCCTGTCTGGCGACGGTTCACCCTCTTATAGTAAACTTTCTTTATTCTCTCCTTAACTACTAAAAAGGTCTTAGGCATCAAGATATGCATATCGGGAAACTTATAAAGCTTCAACTCTGCCAAGTACGTTTTATCTATCTGCGGATTTATTATCTCTTCGCTGGGGCCAATGCAGAGGATGGGTATTTTTTGGCAATTTCCGATACCGGTTTCGACGTACATCTTAAGGATTGTCGGGCCGGCAAACCGGGCAATGACCAATAGGCAGATTAGTAAAGCTACGGCAATTGATATATTCTTAAGGGCTCTTTCTTTCATTTTCCGGAATTAATTTTTTCAGCTCTTCTTCCTTTATCGTGAAACTATACTCCTGCCCGGGAAACCTTCCCTCTAATACCTCATTCTTATAATCTTCCAGGGCCTGGGTAATTAACGCTGAGAGATTAATATATTTTTTTACGAACTTGGGGGTATAACGCTCGAATAAACCCAGGAGGTCATGAATCACCAGAACCTGGCCATCACAATTGACCCCTGCGCCGATGCCGATAGTAGGTATCTTTAACCTATTGGTAATGATTTCCGCGACCTGCCTGGGAACACACTCTAGTACGATGGCAAAACAACCACGCTCCTGAAGCTCCTGGGCCTGCTGAATTAAATCCCTGGCTGCCTGAGCCTCTTTACCCTGCACTTTAAAACCGCCTAACTTATCTGCGGTTTGCGGGGTAAGGCCGATATGGCCCATAACCGGGATACCGGCCGTGGCAATTTTTTCAGTCACTTCAAGACATTGATCAAACCATTCCAGTTTTACTGCGCCGCATCCAGCCTCATCAATGAACCGGCGCGCATTAACAAGGCTCTCGCTGGGATTTACCTGATAAGAATCATAAGGCATATCCCCGACAACCAGAGCATTTTTGACTGCCCGGGTTACTGCCTTAGCATGGTGCAACATTTCAGGCATCCCAACCTTGGTAGTGGAATCTAACCCTAACACAACATTAGCTAAAGAATCCCCTACCAGAATCAGGTCAATCCCTGCCCTGTCTACTAAGGAAGCCAGCGGATAGTCATAAGCAGTAAGCATGGTGATCTTGCGCTTTCCTTTTAAGTCCAGAATATCCCTTACAGTAACTTTAGATCGATTCATAATTTTTTATACCCCTTGGGTTATCGTGTTCTCCGTTTTTTAAATTACCTGATAAAAGTAGCGAAAAATAAGATTATCGAAAGACCGATCATTCCGATTATTACCAAGACCGTTATAAGGTTATAGATTTTTGAATTGGTATGTTCCCCCATCAGGCGTTTATTATTGACCAGAAGCAGCATAAAGATCAGTACAAATGGCAGCAATATGCCGTTAGAAGCCTGCGAGATTAACATGATCGGGATAAGTTTTACCCCCGGCAGAAGAATAACCGCTGAACCAATAATGATGATTGCGCTATAAAGCGCATAGAATTGCGGGGCTTGCCGGAAGCGCCGGTTTACCCCCACTTCCCAGCCCATGCCTTCGCATACCGAATAAGCAGTTGATAAAGGCAGGATACAAGCGGAAAAAACCGAGGCATTGAGTAAGCCAAAGGCAAATAGGTAAAAACAGTACTGGCCAGCCAATGGCCTTAAGGCCAATGCGGCATCTTTAGCCGATTCGATCCTGATCCCATTTTTAAAAAGCGTATTGGCACAGACTACGACAATAAAGATAGCGATAATATTGACTACGAAGGCTCCGATGATAACGTCAAGCCGGCTGTATTTATAATTTTCTAATTTAATCCCTTTTTCTACAACCGATGACTGCTGATAAAACTGCATCCAGGGTGCAATGGTAGTGCCGATAACACCGATCAACATCAAGAGATAGTATTTATTCCATTGAAAACTTGGCCTTACGGAACTTATCGCCACCTCCTTCCAGTCAGGTTTAGACAAAAAACCGGAAAGGATATAAGAAAAATAAAAAAGGCAGGCCAAAAGAAAAACCTTTTCCACTGACTTGTAAGTACCCTTAACAATCAGCCACCAGACAAAAACCGCGCAAAGAGGGACTAATATATACTTGTTGATTCCGAATAATTCCGCGCTGGCTGCTACTCCGGCAAACTCTGAGATAGTGTTAAAAATATTGGAGCAGATCAAAACAATCATCGCATAAAATGTTACCCTTACGCCGAACTCCTCCCGGATTAAGTCTGCTAAGCCCTTGCCGGTGACAACCGCCATACGGCTGCACATCTCCTGGATAATCACCAAGGCAATAATAATGGGAATAAACGACCAAACCAGCGAATAACCGAAATGTGCACCGGCCACTGAATAAGTAGTGATCCCTCCAGCGTCATTATCGACATTAGCGGTAATAATCCCCGGCCCCATTACCGAAAGGAAAATAACTAATTTCAACCAAAGATTCTTCAATCTATTAGACATATTTAAAGTTGAACCTTAATCCTTTTTAACCTGCGCCAAGCAATCGAAATTAACCGGCTTAAGATATCATCTACGGTAATGATCCCCTGAAGGATATTGTTATCATCTACTACCGCAATCGTATAATATTTATATTTCTCCATAAGATAAGCTACTTCTTTGACGCTAGAATTTAGATGCACAAAATGGGTTTTAGGAAAAGAGGCCTTTCCCAGCATATCATCAGGATTAGCCAGGATTAAACGCCGGAAATTAGTTGAGCCGACCAGATGATTCGCTTCATCTACAATATAGACGAATTGTGCCGGTTCAACCTTAAAGGTACGCTCTTTGATCTGTTTCAGCGCTAACTCGACGGTACTATCTTTCCTAAAAACCATGTAATCGGTAGTCATCAAACCTCCGGCTGAATCATTGGCATAACCCAAGAGTTGCGAAAGTTTTTTGGAAAGCTTGCTCTCCATCAGACCCAAAAACCGCTCAACATGGCTCTTAGGGAGTCTTTCCAGAAAATCCGTAGCTTCATCAGATGGTATAGCATTCAAAATCTCTACCACCTCTTTATCTAATAATTCCTCTACTAATAATCTTTGAGTCTTAAAATCGATATTGATAAAGATCCTGGCCTTGGTAATCAAATCGGATGACTTAAAAAGCGCTATCTGATGGTTTATATTTAAGTCTAGGAAAATCTCCCCCAGGTCAGCAGCCGGGATGCTGCTAAACTGCTTATGGGGCACAGTGACTTTAATCGTCATACTCGATGGGTTAATGGAAAGCGGATGGATATATTTCCAGGGGATCAAATGCTCTTTAGTCAGATAGCTGGCATTTTTATTGAATAACCCTATCAGAAAATCCAGGGGCTGTTCGAATCCCAGGCGGCGGATTAACCCCCTGGTGCTGATATCTACATGGGCCACCATTAAGGAGTGATCAACCATCAGTAAATGCACGTCATTAACCCGGATAATCTTATGGCTATGAGAATCAATGACCTGTTGGTCTAGGATATCCCGGCGTAAAGTTAACTCATCCCGGTTATCATGTTTCTCCCTAAAATTGATCGTGGATTTAGTAACTTTTAAAATTAGCTCCTCGGTGTCTACTTCCGATATTTCTGGCCAGGCAACTACGGCGTATTTTCGATTAGGGAACCCTCTTCTGATAATCAGGGAAACCGATTGGGGATAAATTTCGCCTGGCTTAACTACAATATCATATACCCTGCCTATCTCTTCCTTATCCTGATCAACCACCGGCCGATCCAGTAATTGAGAAAAATAGACGAACATCTTAGAAGGTATATTTTTTTTAATCTCTGATTGATTATCCATAATTACCTACCTGGGGGGGCCGGATTCTCCCTAAACCTCCAGCGGAAGATCCTTCTCCTCTATAATCATAGCCTTTGTCCCGGGAAAATTCTTCAATAACTTCAACCCTTCTTTTTTACCTAAGACAAATATCGAAGTGGATAATGCATCGGCTGTTAAACTATCGTTGGCTATTACGGTTACCGAGATAACCCCGGAATCCGCCGGATAACCCGTTTTAGGGTTAAAGATATGCGCATAGCGCCGGTCGTCGATTATAAAAAATTGCTGGTAATCACCGGATGTAGCTACAGCCTGATCCCTGATCTCTAAATATTCTAACAGATCGGCATCTCGGGGGTTCTGGATAGCAATTACCCAGGGATAACCAAATCTGTCCCCCAGGCAAAACACCTCGCCCCCGGCATTAATCAGACAGCTTTTAATCCCGTTTTCCTTTAATTTTTTTACGGCGCAGTCTAAGGCAAAACCCTTGGCGATTGCCCCCAAATCTACCTTCATGCCGGGGATTTTAAATTTTACCAGATTATTTTCATCCTGAAAAATAATTTTGTCACTGCCGATTAAAGGCATCACCGCGCTAATCTGCCTTTTCGTAGGCAATTGATAATTTTTCTGGCTAAAACCCCAAAGATCAAGCAGGGGTCCGACGGTAATATCAAATTTGCCCTCGGTCATCAGCCAGAATTCTTTTGATTTCCTCAAGATATACATTGTTTCCAGGCTTACCTCCGAGGCTCCGGACTGATTCAACCTGGCCACCTCGCTGTCAGCAATATATTTACTCAACAGCTTCTCTATCCTGTCTATCTCGGTAAAGACTATATCCGGGGCTTGCCTATCCTTAGAGATAACCTCGACAAAGGTGCCCATCATTACCTTGGATTGCCGGTACAGCTTTTTGCTATGCAGCGAATATGCTGCTCCTATAACCAAGATTAAGGCTGCCGAGCAATAAACTATGATCCGTAGTTTTATTTTTGACTTCCTCTGTCCTTTTTTCATCTTCTAATTTCATCCAGTAACTATAATGATAAGGCCCGGCCTTGCTCTTTATAACTGGATTCGATAGTTTTAACCAAATCCGATAAAAGGGAATTTACCGGTACGGGTATCCCTAACTCCTGGGCCTGACGCACAATCACCCCATTAATAAAATCGATCTCCGTACGCTTATTCCTTAAGACATCCTGAAGCATTGATGAAATATTAGTAGCAGTGGCTTCGCAGACTGCCTCTACTTTAGCCAAAGGATCATCATAAATCAATTTTATCCTTTTTCTTTTAGCAACCTTCGTTGCCTCACTGACCGCGTCCCTTAAAATCCTGCGCGTCCCCTCGTAGGCGATTAATCTTCCGTTAGGCAGGCGGGTAATTGCCGTAAGCGCGTTAATGCCCACATTGATAATCAGTTTTGACCACAAAAGGCCCTTGATATCCCTGGAGATCCTGGTCTCTAAGCCCGCTTTATTGAAGATCTCGCGGATAGAGCGCATCTCTACCGTGATTTTACCGTCTAATCTTCCGATAATAGTCTCCCCCCGGCCTGCGTGCCTGATACAACCTGCGTCAAGCAAAGTGGCGCCATGGCTAGTCACTCCCCCGATCACCTTATCCGGCCCGGCTATTTCTCCGATAATTTCCAGGTTCCCGATCCCATTTTGTAACGTAAGCACTACGGTGCTTGCGCCGATTAAAGGCTTGACCCGCATCATGGCCTCTTTGGTATCGTAAGATTTAACGCCGATAATTATTAAGTCCGCCTTTTTGATATCCAAAGCCTGAGAAACTGTCCTCACCCGTGCTTTCCACGTCCCGGAGACGCCTTCAATGCTAATACCCTGCTGATTAATCCTATCCGCGCGCTCTCTATGTTTATCTAAAAGCCAGACTTCTTCCCGGGACCTGGATAAGAGGGCAGAACATAAAGATCCCATTGCCCCTGGCCCGACTACTACGATCTGCATAATCAACCCCCTCTCTTAGGCTATATCTATTTAGCCTAAGCCTATTTTAAAGCGTAGGCGGCGTTATTAATTTTATTTAATACCTTCTGGGACTTCAATTCTTTTTCTAAATGAAAATTCAAAAAAGCATTAAGGATGACGTCCAGCTCTTTCTTAATCTGGGGGTTTAACCCCAGATTAAGGTTAATTCTAAAATCATTCTTCTCAATATGCAGGATAGACGCTACCGTCCCGCGAAAGATGGTACGCGCGGAGCTATCTTTCTGGTAACAGCGGTGGCAAAGCATCCCCCCCAATACCAAGCTAAATTTTGACTGCCCTAAGAGGCGGTCGCCGCAAGAAACACAGGAATCAAAATGCGGTTTAAAACCGGAAAGCGCCAGCAGTTTAATCTTGAAAATAGTGGCGATCTTATCCGGATTATTAGTAACCTCAAGCTCCCTAAGGCTATCCAGCGCTAAATCAAAAACCTGCTCATTCTTATCCTCCGGCGGCATCAACACAGCGATAAGTTCGGCCATAATGCTGGCCTGCGCGACTTTAACGATATTCTGCCTGAGAGAATTAAAATTATCCCTTAAATCACAGGCACTTACCAAGTGCAAGGCGGAATTCCTGTGTTCATAAAAAATGATGTCGTTATAAGAAAATGGCTCTAAGGTACTGGCGAACTTGGTGCTGTCTATCCTGATCCCCTTAAGCAAACCGGAGATTTTACCGAAATCCCGGGTATAAAAATTTACCAACAAGGATGTTTCGCGAAAGTCGCGCCGGCCTAAAACTATTGCCTCACTTCTATGGATCGACATATTTTCAGATGACCCTAAGCTCGGAAATTACGAAGAATGGCTTCTGCCTTAGCCTGCATAATTTTCCGCTGTTTTAAGTTTTTATCATCATAACCCAAGATATGCAACAGGCCATGGATAACATATAAATAAACTTCATCTAAAAGATTGGTTTTAAACTCCCGAAAGTTAAGGCAGGCGGCATCCGTCGAAACCGCTATATCCGCGCTAATCTTACCTTGCGGGTCAGCGAAGTTAAATGCTATGACGTCTGTCGGATAATCCTTTCCTAAGAACCTTAAATTAAGCGCCTGAATCTTCCGGGCATCCATAAAACAGACAGTTATCTCGCCGGACTTTTTGGCGCCTTCGCTTGAGAGAACCTTAAGAACTAGTCTTTTGATCCTCTTCGGATTTAGGGGAGCTTTCTTTTGGAGATCTTTTATGGTTATTTTCACTCTTGGTAGACTCTGGATAGCTTATCCGGCTGTGATACATCCCTCCGAGGATACGGATGAATACAGCCGAAATCTGCTCCAGATCCTTCAGAGTTAAATCACATTCGTCCAGCTGGCCATCGATAAATTTATTATTAATAACCTTATGTACCACTTCTTCGATCTTAGAAGGAACAGGGTCTTTTAATGCCCGGATAGCTGCTTCTACGGAATCAGCCAAAAGCACGATGGCGGCTTCCTTAGTATCGGGCTTGGGTCCGGGATAACGGAAC
>Ga0172370_10000970_pt1 | contig 44764 bp, 34 predicted proteins | sample LakKiv5m_FD_114538 | JGI IMG/M metagenome (GOLD analysis project Ga0172370, IMG submission 114538) | Freshwater microbial communities from Kabuno Bay, South-Kivu, Congo - kab_022012_11.5m | ecosystem: Environmental > Aquatic > Freshwater > Lake | place: Democratic Republic of the Congo...
GGGCTACAAGAAGCAGCGCTTCCGCTGGGCCTACGGCTCGGTGCAGATCGTGAAGGAGCACTGGCGCGCCCTGCTGGCGGGCCGCAAGCTGGACGCCGCCCAGCGCTTCCACTTCGCCGCCGGTTGGCTGCCCTGGCTGAACGACGGGCTGCTGGTGCTCTTCACCGTGATGGCCCTGGGCTGGACGCTGGCCCTGTCGTTGGCGGGCGGGCGCATCGCTTTCCCGCCGCCGGTGTTCCTGCTGCCCATCCTGGCCGTGTTCGTGGTGCGTATGGTGCGCAGCGTGTGGATGTATGCCCGGCGCGTGCCGTGCACCCTCGAGGAGCGCCTGGGCGCCGCGGTGGCCGGCATGAGCCTGACCTACACCGTGGGGCGCGCCGTCTGGCACGGCCTGCGCACGCGCGGCTTCCCCTTCGTGCGCACGCCCAAGGCCGAGGACAAGCCGGCCTTCCTGCGCGGCCTGCTCATGGCCCGCGACGAGGCCTTCCTGACCGTGGCGCTGTGGCTGGGCGCGGTGCTGACGCTGACCGTGCACGGGCGCGACACCCGCGGCGCCACGCTGTGGGCGGCGGCGCTCGTCGTGCAGTCGGTGCCCTACCTCGCGTCGATCGCCATGAGCTTCGTGAACGTGCTGCCGGCGGTCGTGCGGGCCTGGTACCGCCGCCACTCGCCGGTCCGTGGCCTGCCGAGCGTGCCCGGCGCGGCCGGTCAGACCGTGGCCTCGCGGCGGTCGTAACGGCGTGCTGTTCGTTGTTCGGTCGTGCCCTCGGAAGCACGGGCGCAGCAAGCAGCGCCCCTACGCTGTCCCGGTCGCGGCTCGCCGCATGTAGGGGCGCTGCTTGCTGCGCCCTTCTACAGCGCTCGGTCAGGGACGGACGCCTTCATTTTCCAGCTAACCGAAATTGAGCTATGGTTTCGACCACAAACCCAATCGACGGGAAGTGGTCGGCATGACCTCGAAGCGTTGCGGGAGCAGTTGGGCAGGCTCCTCGAGTCGGTGGAACGTTCCCCGGATCGCGAAGGTCCTTGTTCAGTTCCGGTCGGCCGCTTCGTCGTTGGCTGTCTTGCTCGTAGCGCAGGGCGCCATTGCCGCCGAGCCAAACGGCGATTCGCGGCCCTTTGTAGCAGATCCGCGGATAAGTTTCGTTCGTGATGTAGACGACGACAAAAGGCGTTCTGAACTCGTAAATACTATGGATGTAACCTATGGCGGGATGGCTCGTGTGGCAAGCGGCGCGGTGACGCTCGGGCAAGTGCTTGCCGAACTCGGAGAGTTTGTATATGAAAGCGCCGATTACTGCTGCGATCATTATGGTGCATGCGAGTGCTATCAGGCGTATCTTGGTGACGTTGGTATCCGCGTTGGCTGTTAGGATGATGAGACGTGCACTGTTGAGCCGCCGCGCGACGCGTGCATGACGCACGCATCTCTCGATGAATATTTGGCATGCGGCAATATATCATATATGTCTGACGAAACCGGCTGTTATGGTATATCTGCTGGCCTGTTCCCTCGAGATTCCAGGGATGAATGTTGCAGTCTTGAGCTGCATTTTGTTGAATGGTGTCTTTGGAGTGTTGTTATCACGTGTCGCAAGGGCCCTCAGGTACCGGCTGGGCCGATCGATTGATTAGCTTGCCTCGCGCCGCTCACACCGCCCACCAGGGCACGACCCGCGTTCCGCGCTGCTCCGAGACCTGGTCGCCGCCGTAGACCAGCACGCCCTTGGCGTCGGGCAGCTTCGCGAGCTTCTTCCACGTCTCGAGGCCCCGGAACATCTCGGTGTTCAGCGTGGCGCCGGCCTTGATCTCGAACGGCACGAGGTCGCGGCCGCGGTCGAGCAGCAGGTCGATCTCGTGGCCGGTGGCGTCGCGCCAGAAGTAGGCGCGGGGGCGTTCGCCGGCGTGGTGGGCGCGCTTCAGCACCTCGCCGATGACCCAGCCCTCGACCAGGGCGCCGCGGTGGGGGCTCTGGCGCAGCTCGTCGGGCGTGCGCAGCCCCAGCAGGTGGCAGGCGAGCCCCGAGTCGAGGAAGTAGAGCTTCGGCGACTTCACCAGCCGCTTGTTGAAGCTCACGTGGTAGGGCGGCAGGCGCGTGACCAGGAAGCTGGCCTCCAGCACCGACAGCCAGCGCGTCGCGGTGGTGTGGCTGATGCCCGCGTCGTTGGCCAGCGACGAGAGGTTCAGCAGTTGCCCGGTGCGGCCCGCGCAGAGCGACACGAAGCGCTGGAACTCGACGAGGTCTCCGACGTTCAGCACGTCGCGTACGTCGCGCTCGACGTAGGTCTGCAGGTAGGCCGAAAAGTAGTCGTCGCGGGGTACGTCAGCCGCGTACAGGCGCGGATAGCCGCCCTTGAGGATCACCTCCTCGAAGCCAGGCAACGACCCCGGAGGGCGCAGGTCGAAGGGGGCGTCGGGCAGGTCGTCATAGCGGGGGCTGGCGCGCCCTACGATCTCGTCGAGCGAAAGGGGCAGAAGGTGCAGCACGGCCGTACGGCCGGCCAGGCTCTGCGAGATGCCCGCGAGCAGCAGGAAGTTCTGGGAGCCCGAGAGCACGAACCTTCCGGGTCGTGGCTCGTCGTCGACCACCCCCTGCAGGTACGAGAACAGGTCGGGGGCGCGCTGGGCCTCGTCGAGGATGGTGGGGCCCGTGGCTTGCCGCAGGAAGCCGCGCGGATCGTCCCGCGCGAAGCGGCGCGTGTCGGGCTCCTCGAGCGTGATGTAGCGGTAGCCGGGCAGCGCCTTGCGGAGCAGGGTGGTCTTGCCCGATTGGCGCGGGCCCGTGAGGGTCACCACGGGGAACGACGCGAGGAGCGATACCAGCTTCGGAGTCAGGCTGCGGGCCAGCATGGCAGGAAACCCTGCAGATTCACTTTCCGATGTTCAATTTACACGAGTCGGCCGAATCGTCAATCAGATCCCCCACGACACGACGCGGTTCCTGCCGGTGCGCTTGGCCTCGTACAGGGCCTCGTCGGCGCACTTGACCAGGTCTTCGGTCGAGCGCGCATCGGACAGCGAGGTGGCCACGCCCACGCTGATGGTCAGGCGGCCGCCGGGCTGGGTCTCTTCGTTGGCGATGGGCGTCTGCTCGATGGTCGCGCGCAGCTCTTCGGCCACCGCGACCGCGCGGTCCTTGGACGTGTCGAGCAGGACCACCGTGAACTCCTCGCCGCCGTAGCGGCAGGGCAGGTCGATGCCACGCAGGCGCGACTTGAGCACGCGCGAAACCTGGCGCAGCACGTCGTCGCCCGCCGGGTGGCCGTGGGTGTCGTTGTAGTGCTTGAAGTGATCGACGTCGATCATCAGGACCGAGATCGGCGAGTTGGTGCGCAGGCTGCGTCGCACCTCGCGATCGAGGAACGCCTGGAAGTACCGATAGTTGCGTAGGCCCGTCATGCCGTCGACGGTGGCCAGGTCCTCGAGCCGGCGGTTGGCCTCGGCGAGCTCCTGGGCCATGGCGGTCAGGCGCTCGTTGGCGCCGATGAGCTCGGCCGTGGCCTTGTTCACCTCACGCTCGAGGCCCTTGGAGTGCTGCTGGATGCGCTCGGCCATGTCGTTGAACGTAAGGCCCAGCTTGCCGATCTCGTCACGGCCCTCGAGCAGGCTGCGCGCCGCCAGGTTGCCGCGCGCGAACTCCTCGGCCACCTCGGTGAGTCGCGCCACGGGGCGCACCAGGTTGCGGTGCAGCAGCGTGAAGATGGTCGCGCCCACCAGCAGGGTGACCAGCAGGATGAGGCCCGTGGTCGAGACGATCAGCTCCCAGAAGGCGCGCTCGCCCTTCTCGAGCGAGAAGCGCGCCAGCAGCGTGCCCCAGCGGATGCCGCGCTCTCCGGGCACCGCCGTGACCAGCGGCCGGCCCACGGCCAGGTAGGGTCCGTGATCCCCCTTACCGCGTCGGAAGAGCATCCCGTCGCTCACCGAGGCCTCGGCGGTGAAGAGGTCGTCGAGCGCCACGCCGTAGAGCAGTGGGTTCGAGTGCGCCACGACGCCGCGGTCGCGGTCGACGACGGCCAGGAACTCGAGGTCGCCGGCGCGCTTCATCGAGAGCGAGGTGACGGCCTCGTGCAGCTCTTCGACGCGATTGCCGGCCAGGATGGGCGTCCACTCGCTGGCCAGCACGTCGAGGAACGTACGCGCGCGGTCGGTCACGTCGTTGTCGTACATGCGGCGCTCGCGATCGACGAAGGCACCGCCGAGCAGCACCATGCCGAGCACGGCCAGCCCCACGCCGAACACCAGCACGCGTCGTTGCACGCTCACGGCGTCACCCCCGGCGCGGCCTTGCGCACGGCGTAGAGCTGCTCGCGGACCACGTCGTAGAAGTGCTCGTCGGTGACGGTCCAGCCGTCGGCGTCGGTAAAGCGCGCCAGGGCCTGGCGCCCGGCCACGGTGGCCCTGTTGGTCAGGAGGAACGCGCGCCGCAGGCAGGCTACGTGGTGGGCCGGGAGCCGGGCGTGCGCGACCAGGGCCTCCTGCGGGATGGCGGCTGTGATGCCCAGCACGCGCAGGGTGCGCGTGTCGATGCCCGCGTCGCGGGCGGCCTCGAGCCCGCCACGGTACGTGGCCGCGGCGTCGACCTCCCCGTCGACCACGGCCTGGATGACCTGCCGGTGCGATCCATTCAGGCGGGCGCGCGTCATCAGGTGCGGCACGTCGACGCCATCGGCGGCCAGGCGCGCGAGCGGGAAGACGAAGCCCGAGGCGGACGTGGGGCTCGTGAAGGCCACGCGCTTGTTCTGGAGGTCGAGCAGGCGCTGCACGTCGCTGTCGCGCCGCACGACGAGGTAGCCGGCGTAGCGCACGTCGCCGTTCGCGATCAGCGTGGCCAGCAGCAGCAGCTGGTCGTCGCGCTCTCGCGCCAGCACGAAGGCGAGCGGCGGCAACTGAGCGACGTCGAGCTCACCGCGGATCACGTCGGTGATCAGCTCGTCGTACTCCTGGTAGGCGACCACCTCGGTGCGTGCGCCCAGCAGCGACCCCAGGTGGGTCTCGAGCGGCGCGAAGCGCTGGGCCTGCTCTTCGGGCGTGCCCGGTGAGACCAGCCCGAAGCGCACCGCGCCCAGGTGGCATTCTCCGGGCACCGGCAGGGCCTCGTCGGCGCCACCGCGCGGCAGGTCGACGGCCCCGGGAACCTCGCGTGGCACGGTCGGCCCCTGGCAGGCCACCAGGAGGGCTGCCAGCACGATCACCCAAGTGGCCGAGCCTACCCGCGAATTCGTCATGCGACGCAGTATACAGCGGGAGGCGCGGATCGTCGACCTCGCGACGAGGGAAATCGTGACGCCGCGGGGACGCAACGGCCGGGCTCGAAGGTGCGGTCAGGGAGCGGGCGCCTCGGCCGCGGGCGGCGTGGGGGCCTTGTCGTTCTTGCGCGCGCCGAACGGCCCCTCGAGCTTGTGGAAGCGACCGCCGAGCAGCGCGGGGTCGGACGCGTAGCCGAGCTGCTGGAAGTCGAGGCGCTTGCCCGCCGTGGCGGGGTAGCTCGGCCCCAACTGGACGCTGAAGTCCTGGCCCGGCGTGCTGCCGTGGCACTGCTCGCACGAGGTCTCGGGACCGTTCTCGTCGTGGCCGTGGCAGCGGGTGCACGACACCGCGTCGGCCTCGTGGCAGTCGCGGCAGCGCAGCGAGCGGTCCTTCGGCACCACCGTGTGGTGCAGCCCGTGCCAGGTCTCGGTCTCGGCGAAGCCGAACTTGCCCGAGAAGGTCTGGCCCACCGACGCCATGCCGACGCGCAGCGCCTTCTCCCAGTCGAAGTCGAGCCAGAAGCCGTCCCACAGGTTGGGAACGGCCAGCAGGTTCGTCTCGGTGTCGTAGGGCTGCCTGGCGCGGTAGTGCTTGAAGGGGGCGATGCGCGCGCGAGCGTCGGCGTAGGCGCCCTGCGGCTCGGCCAGCGTGGTGGGCTTCGACGGATCGATGGGCTCGCCCAGCGTGTAGTGTCGCGTACGGCCGTTGTCCCAGCGGTACTCGGGCGTCACGTCCTTGCCCCAGGTGAACGCGCCCTTCTTCTTGTCGAAGGTGGGCATGCCGTTGGCGTCCTTCAGGACCGGCAGGTCCTGGCCGGCCTTCGACCAGTCCCACATCATGGCCGTGGGCGATTCGTGTGCGAACGACGGGATGTGGCACGCCTGGCAGGCGACGGCCTGCAGGTGGCGATCGAGGTGGTAGCGCACCGAGCCCGAGAAGGCGTGGGGTGAGCCGCCGTGGCACTGCTCGCAGCGCAGGCGGTTGGTGCCCACGGCCAACGTCGAGGCCTTGCCGGCCACCTCGTGATTCGTGGTGGTGTGGCAATCCTGGCACGCCAGGCCGTGCTGGCCCATGTGGACGTCGAGCTCGGGCGACGGGTTCGCGAGCGCAGGCTCGAGGTCGCCGTGCTTCACGTTGGGGCCGCCCTCGCTGTTGAAGTGGCAGGTGCCGCAGTCGCCGCGGGTGGGCTGGCCGACGCTGGCCGCGATGGCGACCAGGTCGAGGTCGGCCAGGGGGGCGCCTCCTTCGCCCTCGGCTTTCTGGTAGGTGCCGGTGGTGTCGTGGCAGACCAGGCAGTCGATGCGCGTGCGATCGTGGAAGTCGGCGTCGCTCGTGAAGGCGCCGTAGCCGATGTGGCACTGCGTGCAGCGCTCCATGTTGGAGCCCACGCCGATGCAGTAGTTGTTGATGGTGACCAGCTTGCCGAGCGAGCTCTCGCGCTCGCGATCGGTCTCGTGGGGCGACGCGCCGCGCCACAGCCAGTGCGACGTATCGAGCACGGCCTCGCCCACGTCGGCGTGGCACTCGAGGCAGCGGGCGGTGATCACGCGCGGGTCGGTGACCTTGGCGGGCAGCGCCAGCAGGTCCTTGTGGCTCGGCACGAAGCGGCGGTGGCAGTCGCGGCAGCCCGTGGGAGCCGTGGTCTCGCCCTCCCGCTCGTGGCACCCGACGCACTGCTGGTGGTAGGCGCCCTTCAAGCCCGGGCGCGTGGGGGCGTCGGGCTCGTCGGGCAGGCGGTGGCACGCCCCGCAGGTGCTGGGGCGGAAGGCGCTCATGTCGACCTGCGTGATTTCGCGGCCGACGCGGTCGTCGGGCTTGGCGGGGTCCTGCACGCGGTGGTGGCACACCGTGCAATCGCCGCCCGAGTGCGTGGCGTGGGCGCGGTGCATGAAGCGCACCGGCTCGTAGTCGTCGGTGCCGGCGTTGGCCAGCGGGCTCGAGAGCACGAGCAGCGCCGGCATGGCCTCCGGCGAGAACGAGGGTGGGGCGGCGGGCGTCTCGCGGGCGGGCGCCTTGGGGCCCGACGACGTGTCGCGCGCGAGCCCGGTGGGCGCGGTGTAGCGCTCGCTCTCGGTGATGGCCTCGCGGTGCACGACCACGTAGAAGGCGATGAAGCCGCCGAAGAGCACCAGCGACGGGCGGCGGAAGCCTCGCGCCCAGCCGAACGCGCTCTCCTCCTCGACCGGCTCGTCGTCGACCTGCGGGTCGGCCTCGGTGGCGGGCAGCACCGGGAAGAAGTGCGCCACGAAGCGGTACAGGAAGATGATGGTCGAGACGAGCGCGGCCGTGACGGCGATCTCGCCGATGGCCGGGAAGTACGAGGCCTGGGCGAACGGCGGGTGGAAGCCCACCAGGAACACGTTGACGCGGTTCAACACCACGCCGCCGATGATCAGGCAGGCCGAGATGAACACACCGCGCGTCGAGCGGCGCACGCGCTCGGTCGAGAGCAGCAGCATGGGCAGCACCAGCCCCGCACCTACCTCGATGAGCCACGAGACCGTGTCTTCGCCGTCCAAGAGGAAGACGGACAGGTCGTTGCGCACGAAGACGTCGACCAGCTTGACGGTCAGGTACGCGCCGATGAACCACGGCACCACGCGGCTGACCGGCGAGAGCAGCTCCATCTCGGGAGCGCGGCGGTAGCTCTTGGCGGCGATGACCGACTCGAACATGACCATCGGCAGGCCGACCATGATGGCCGACATCAGGAAGAGCGCGGGCAGGATGGGGGTCCACCACAGCGGGCTCAGCTTGGTGGGGGCGATGAGCATGAGGCCGCCGAGCGATGACTGGTGCATGCTGGACAGCACGACGCCGAGCACGATGAAGCCCGGCAGTACGCGCTTGACGGTACGCCGCGCCACGCGCAGGGGCGTGTCGAGGCTCGTGAGCAGGCGGGCCCAGCGACCGGTGCCGGCTGCCTGCTCCTTCAGGCCCGCCAGCAGCGCCGGCAGCATCTCGACCGTCAGCACGAACAGGTAGACCATGACGCACATGCCCACTTCGAACAGCACCGAGTTGCCTTGCCAGTTGAACAGCGGGCGCCAGATGTTGAAGTAGCGCCCCAGATCGAACAGCAGGCCGATGGCCACGAACGAGTACCCGAGCCACGCGGTCAGGATGGCCGGGCGCTCGAGGTCGTGGTAGCGGCCGCGGCCGAAGACGTTGACCAGCGCGGCGGTGACGAAGCCGCCGGCGGCCAGGGCCACGCCGCAGGCCACGTCGATGGCGATCCAGATGCCCCAGGGGTACTGATCGGACAGGTTGGTGACGGGGCCCATGCCGACCAGCAGGCGGGCCAGGCCGAAGCCGTAGCCGACCGCCATGACGGCGGACAGCACCAGCGTGCCGGTCGACCAGAAGCGCGCGTGGTGGCGCAGGGCGCGCGCGGCGTGGTGGCTCATTTCGCACCTCCCTGGGGGCGGTTGCGATTCGTGAGCCACATGAGGCCCGCGAGGCCGGAGTAGACGGCCACGGGCAGCGCGCCGTACTTGAAGATGCCGTGCTGGATGGCCTCGGTCAGGCGGGGCGGCGCGGCCTCTTGCAACTCGAGCAGTCCGATCTCGGTGGGCGGGCGGCCCACCAGGTACAGCCACGACGTGCCGCCCACCTCGTGCTCGCCGTACAGGTGATCCTCGTAGCGCGCGGGGTTCTTGGCGGCGCGGCTGCGCGCCAGGGCGATGAGCTCGTCGCGCTTGCCGAACACCAGCGCCTCGACGGGGCAGGTGGCGGCGCACGCGGGCTTCGGCTTGCCCAGGCGGTCCTCGCCCGTGCACAGCGTGCACTTGCGCACGCGCGGCAGCAGCGGCTCGGAGTACTCGTACGCCGGGATCTCGAACGGGCAGGCGACCATGCAGTACCGGCACCCGATGCAGATCGTGGGGTTGTAGACCACGGGCCCGTCGTCGCGCTTCTTCAGGGCGCCGACGATGCACGCCGACACGCAGCTGGGGTCGACGCAGTGCAGGCACTGCACCTTGGTGTAGGTCTTGTCGCGATCGCGCGAGTCGGGGCTGGGGCGGCCCTCGTAGGCGTTCACCACCGTGAAGCGCGTGGCGTTCGGTCGCCGCGGCGTGTTCAGCACCCAGCGATCGGAGAAGGGCACCTCGGGCGCCGGCAGGTGGTTGGCGCGCTGACAGGCTTCTTCGCACGAGCGGCAGCCGATGCACAGCGTGGTATCGACCAGGACGGCGGCGTGATCGGTAGCGCGCTCGGTCGCGGGCGTGGCGCCGTGCCCATCGGCGGCGGCCGCGAGGGCCGGACCGGCGACGGTGGCCCCGGCGGCGCTCAAGGCCAGCGTGAACAACTCTCGTCTGTCCATGTTCATCTCCCTGAAACAGGTTCGGCCCATGCCCGGAAACCTCGACTCGTTGTAGCGGTAAACCCCACAACGCGCAAACGATATGTTCTTTCTCTCGACCGTTCGGTCTAGGAGCCCCGGGTCCGGAATCGACGCGGTGCGTCACCGAGGGTTCGGTGCGTTCGCGGTTGTGTGCCACGGCGAAGGGGGTAGGCTACGGTGACGAACCCACGCGGAGAGCCGAGATGGCCGTGTATCAGCGGTGCGGTTGGATTGGCGTGGTCCTGATCGGGATGCTCGTGGGAGCCTGCGGGGCAGGCGACTCGAACCCCGCTGCGGGGGATGCCGGACGGGATCTCGCCAGTGTCGAGATCATCGACACCGACGCCGATGCGGTGCCCTCCGACGCGAGCGCCGAGGCCGCGGACGCGGTCGCCGACCAGGGCCCGGTTCTCCCCTGGGTTCCCGAGCAGCCCGTCGAGGCGAGCCAGGTCTTCCCGGCGCTCACCAGTTCCGAGGGGATCGCCGTCGATGACCAGGGGCGCTTCCTGCTCACGGCCAACGACGCGTTGCTGCGCCTGGGACAGGATGGCACGCTCGAGACCCTGGCGCCCATCCCCAAGGCGCCCGGAATGCCGAACGTGGGCTTCGCGGGAGTCGCCTGGCACCCGTCGTGGGGCGCGGTGATCGCGCAGACCATGGGCAACCGCCTGTACCGCTGGACCGAGACCGACGGGCTGGTGCTGCTGGCCGATCCCATCGGCAAAGGCCCCAACGGCGTGCTCTTCGACGGCGAGGGGCACCTGCTGGTATCGCTGTCTCAGGACGCGGACAGCTCGGTCGTGCGGCTCGATACCCCCGAGGCGAGCCCCGTCACCCTCGCCACCGGCATCCCGTTTGCGAACGGCCTGGCCCTGTCGGCCGACGGCGGCACGCTCTACGTGGCCTCGACCTCGAAGGGCGCCGTCTACCAGGTGCCCCTGGCGGGCGAGCCGCCCTACACCGCCAGCGAGCTCTCGTCCGACCCGTTGCTCGCGGGGGCCGACGGCTTGCTGCTGTCGCCGGACGGCTGGCTGCTGGTCGCCAGTTGGTCCAAGGGCCGCGTCGTGGCGCAGGACCTCGCGACGGGCGCGCTCCGGGTCGTCAGCGACACCCCCCTCGCGAACCTCGCGCACGTGGCCAGCCTGGCCTTCGGTCCGGGCGGCGACCTCGACCCGCGCTGCCTGTTCGTGACGCGCCTGAACGAGGTGGGGCTGGCGCGCATCTGCCCGTAGTCGGTCGGGGGTGAACGGTCGCTCGCGGGCCGTCAGCGCTCGGACTTCCGCGCCAGCAGGTACTTGAGATCCTCTTCGTCCTTGGCGTTCCGGGGCCTGAGCTTCTTCAGCAGGATCATGTGATCGAGCGAGGGGATGCGTACGCGGAAGCCCGGTAGCGTGTCGTCCGAGACCTCGACCGCGTCGCGCCAGGCCGTGTCGAAGTCGAGATCGGCGCCGTCGAGCGTGCGGACCGCTCGGTGGAAGAACAGGTCGAGCTTCTCCTGGCCGGCGTAGACCGAGACCAGGGGGCGCGGATCGTCGATCGCGGCGGATGACTCGAAGCCCTTCTCGATCAGCAGGAAGGTCAAGAGCTTCTGCCGTTCGGTCTCGTCGACCCACAGGTCATAGTCGAACGAGAGTACCGGCGCGCCGTGGAGCACGAGCGCCTGGCGTCCGATGAGCAGGAAGCGCACGCCGCGCGCGTTCAGTTCCAAGACCAGCGTCGGGAAGTCGAATAGCGGTTCAGCCTGCATGCCTCGCCTCGTCGTGCGCTTTCTGAAGGCGCTTCAGCAGCTGCGCCTGGCGGGCCGCGATGCGCAGGCGCTCGACGGGGCCGAAGCGCTGGAACCAGGCCAGGTTCTCGCGGATCGTGCGCACCTCGTCGGCGTCGAGCTCGTCGAGCGACTGGAGGAACCTGCGCTGCGGTGCCTCGCGAGGGGTCATGGCGCGCTGCCTCGTCGTGGAAGCGAAGCCAGTATAGCCCGGCGCGCTTCGCCTTTCCATTCCGGCGCGTTTCGGGTATCGTCCCGCCCCGTCGCCAGGGATCTTCTTCTTCCGGGGAGCCCCCAATGGACCACCTCACGCACCTCGACGACGCCGGTCGTCCCACGATGGTCGACGTGTCGCGCAAGGCCGAGACGCCCCGCCTGGCCCGGGCCAGGGGTCGCGTGCGCCTGTCGCCCGAGGTGTTCGAGGGCGTGGCGGGGGGCCAGGGCCCCAAGGGCGACGTGTTCACCACCGCTCGGCTGGCCGGCATCCAGGCCGCCAAGCGCACGTCCGATCTCATCCCGCTCTGCCACCCCCTGCGCCTGACCGACGTGGGCGTCTCGATCACGCCCGAGCCCGCGACGTCGTCGCTGGTGATCGAGGCCGAGGTCGCCGCCATCGACCGTACGGGCGTCGAGATGGAGGCCCTGACGGCCGTGGCCGTGGCCGCGCTCACCGTGTACGACATGATCAAGGCCGTCGATCGCTTCGCCGTCATCGAGCGGCTCGAGCTGGTCGAGAAGAGCGGCGGCAAGAGCGGCCGCGTCGTGCGGCCCGAGGAGGCCCCGTGACCCTGTCGCTCGACGAGCTCCGCCGCGTCGTCCTCGCCCTCGACGAGATCGACGAGGGCCAGGTGCGCCGCGTCCGCGAGCGCGATCCCTACACCGTCACCCTCGAGTTCTACGTGGGCGAAGGCTTCCGCCGCCTGCTGATCGGCGTGCGGCCCCACGAGGCGCGCCTGCACTACACCGAAGAGAAGGGGTCCGGGGCCGAGCCCGGGCACCCGACCGCCTTCGTCATGGCCTGCCGCAAGCACCTGACGGGCGCGCGCCTGTGCCGCGCCGAGACCGACCGCAAGGATCGCGTGGTCACCCTCGAGTTCGACCGCGACGACGGTCAGCGCCTGCTCATCTTCGAGTGCTCGGGCCACCACCCGAACCTGTTCCTGACCGATCCCTCCAAGCGCATCCTGGCGCGACTGGCCGAGAGCAACTCGCACAAGCGCGACCTGTCCGTGGGGCGCCGCTACGAGAAGCCCGTGCAGCCCGAGAAGGAGAACGCGCTGCACGAGCTGGGCCTCGTGCGCTTCCTCGCCAAGGGCGACGCCCTGCACGCCGAGATCGACGCGTTCTACCGCGCCCTCGAGACGGCGCGCGGATTCGACGAGGAGGTGCGCGACGTGTGGCGCAAGCTGCAGGCGCGCCTGAAGCACATCGAGCGCAAGCGCGCCAACGTGGCCGCCGACCTGGGTCGCGCCGACGAGGCGCCGCTCTGCCTGAAGCGCGCCGACGCCCTGAAGGCCAACCTGTACAACCTGCGCCTGCCCAAGGGCGCCGACTCGGTGACGCTCCCCCTGAACGGTGAAGAGATCACGGTGCCCCTGGACCCGAAGCTGACCCTGAACGGCAACATGGAGGCCCTGTACCGCCGCGCCCACAAGTACGGCGAAACGCGGCAGTTCGTGGGCGAGCGCCTGGCGCGCCTCCAGGCCGAGGAGGACGCGCTCCGGGCCGACGCCGCGCGTCTCGACGCCGCCAAGAAGGCGCACGACGTCGACACCATCGCCGAGCTCGGCCGCACGTACTACCTGGCCGAGCCCGTCGAGGCGCCGCGCCGTCCCGAGGGCGAACGGGAGCCCTTCCGCGCCTTCAAGTCCACCAGCGGTGCCGCCATCCTGGTGGGCAAGGGCGCGCGCGACAACGAGGAGCTCACGTTCCAGGTCGCCAATGGACGTGATTTGTGGATGCACGCGCGGGATTACGAGGGCGCCCACGTGATCCTGCGAGTCGACAAGAGCGGCGAGCCCGATCCGTCGGCGGTCGACGAAGCGGCCCTGCTGGCGGCCTGGTACAGCAAGGGCAACCGCGCGAAGTCGCTCGACGTCTCGGTCACCGAGGTCAAGCACGTGAGCCGTACGCGCGGCGCCCCGGCCGGTGCCGTCAACGTGGCCAAGGAGCGCACCCTGCGCGTGACCCTCGACCCCTCGAAGCTGAAGCGCTTCTTCCCCGACCGCGAGTTCGACGCGCCCAAGCCATCGCCGTCGCGGAATCCCCGCAAGCGGATCGTGTAGGCGCGCCGGTTCGTCAGGGGCAGTTCGTCGCGTAACCCGCGTCCGCGGGGAACAGGTCGCAGAGCACGCTCACGAACATGGGGCAGGTGATCGAGCCGACGAGCGCCACCTGGGTCAGGTAGTCGTCCAGGTCCTTGTCGGTGGCGGTTTCGAGCAGGTCGCGGGCGCAGGTGGTCTCGATGAAGGCGGCGCGGTCGTCGCCGACCAGGTCCCACACGTCCTGGCCCAGCGTGGCCTTCACCTCGGTCGGGCACTCCTTGATCTTGTCGTAGAGCGCGCCGCAGATGGTGCGGCGGTCCTCCATGCGGGGCACCGTCGCGTCGCCTGGCGCGTCGCCGGTCGCGTCGGAGGCGCCGTCGGGTTCCACGACGTCGGGCGCCCAGCCCGCGGGGCGGCACAGCTCGTCGACGCAGGTCCAGGCGCCGGGGCAGTCCTCGTCGACCGAGCAGATCAGGCGCGCATCGGAGGGCACGCCCGTGTCGACCACGCAGGCAGTAGCCACGAGCAGCGCGAATAGGAAGAGTTCCCCCCTCTCTGCTTGACGGAGAGGGGTGGGGGTTGAGGACTCCTGACCACGGGGGCGCGTTCTCATGGGAAGTTCCCTCCGACGGTCAATCCGGCTCCACCGGTCATCGGAGCTGGCGCCACGTACACCGACCCCTCGGCGTCGGGCGCCGTCAGCTCGAGCCACGCGAGGATCCCCCCGGTGATCGCGCAGATGCCCGCCACGCCCCACATCACGCTGGAGAGCTCGGCCTGGCCCTTCGCCCGCCCGCCGAGCGCCAGCACGGTCGAGGCCGGCTGCGGCGTCTCGCGTGAGGTGGCCAGCGCCGCGTGGTAGCGCTCCTCGAGCTCGTTGGCGTGCACCCCGGCGAAGATGGCGGCCGTGGCCGAACCGGCGGCCAGCCCGCCCGCGACCCAGGTCCAGGAGAGCTTCTGCCACCAGGGCACGGGCTCGGCGGCGCGGATCGGTGGCGTGAACATCAGCGTCAGCGCCAGGACCGCGAGGCAGACCTCACCCCCTGGCCCCCTCTCCCTGGCAGGAGAGGGGGATTCCTCGACCTCCCGACCGGCGCCCCCCTCGCCCTTCAGGGAGAGGGGGGATGGGGGGGTGAGGTCGGGTACGGGAACGGGGCGCGAGGTCATTTCGTTTCCTCCCGCGGGAACTCGAGGTCCGGCAGGTGCGGCGCCAGCTGGGCGTCCGTCAGCAGCGGCAGCCCCGCGACGTAGCGCAGTTGCAGCTCGGCCAGGGCGCGTCCGTAGGTGGCGCGCGTCAGGTTCTCGCACGTCTCGACCAGCGCGCGCGACGCCTCGACCAGCGTCCACAGGGGCAGCACGCCCTGGTCGTAGGCCTTGCGGGCGTTGGCGTAGCCCGCGCGGGCCGTCTGCACGCCGCGCTCGGCCACCGCGACGATGCGGGTCACGTCCTCGTGCTGGCGGTGGGCCTCGACCAGGGCCAGCTCGAGCCTGTGCTTCTCCTGGTCGAGCTCCAGGTCGGCGCGCGCCGTCTCCAGGCGCGCCTTCTCGCGCCGAGCCCAGGCGCTCGCGTCCAGGCCCAGGTTCCACTTCAGCGCCACGGTGGCCATCCAGTAGGGGTCGCCCGCGGTGTAGCCCAGGTCACCGTGCTTGTAGCCACCCTCGCCGACCAGCGCCACGGTGGGCAGCAGGTCGGCGGTGACGGCGCGCGCCTGGGCACCGAGCGCCAGGGACTTCTCGGCGCGCGCGCGCACCTCGGGACGGGAGGCCGCGCCGGGGCGCAGCTCGTCGAGGGTGGGCGCGAAGGACGGGTCGTAGCCGAGCTCGGCCAGCACCACCTCGGCGCCCAGGTCGCGACCCACCAGGTCGTTCAGGCGTGCCCGCGCCAGGGCTGCCTCGCCGCGCGTCTCCTCGAGCCGGCGCTCCGAGTTGGCGGCCTGGGTCTCGGCGTAGGTGACGTCGAAGGGCACGCCCAGGCCGTGGACCTCCTTGGCGCGCGCGATGTCGACCAGGCGGCGGTCGGCGGCGAGGCGCGCCTCCCAGATGCGGGCCAGGCGCTCGGCCTGCAAGACCTGCACGTAGCGCGCGGCTACGCCGAACTCCACGCCCCGGCGCGTGGCCTCGAGGACCTGCTTGCGCGCCGCGAGGCCGTGGTCGCTCGCCGCCAGGTACGACAGGCGCTTGCCACCGACCAGCAACGGCACCGTGACGGTGGCCCCCGCGCGGTACACGTTGCGGTTCACGAGCGTGATCTCGGGGATCTCGAGCCGGAAGGGCAGGCCCAGCGTGCTCGTATCGAGCTCCAGCCCCATCTCCTTGTCGAGCCGCGTCGCCGTCAGCTGCAGGTCGACGAGGGGCGCGAACGAGGCCAGCACCTGCCCGCGGTCGGCCTCGCCCTCGCGGAGCCCCAGGCCCGCCTCGCGGTTTGGCAGCGCGCGCACGCCGGCCTCTTCGAGCAGCGCCTCGACGGGGTGCTCGGCCCGCGCCGTGGAGGGTACACCCAGCGCCAGCGCCGCCAGCAGCAGGGCCGCGGTGGCCGGCGCCGCGCGGTGCTTCCTGGCGTCGCTGCGGCGGAAGAGCAGGTAGAAGAGGCACGGGATCACGTACAACGTGAGCGCCGTGGCCAGCGACAGCCCGAAGATCATGGCCCAGGCCATGCCCTCCCACAGCACGCCGCCGCGCAGCGCCAGCGGGAAGAGCCCGCCCACGGCCGTGGCGGCGGTCATCATGATGGGGCGGAACCTCCGCACGCCGGCGTCGACCACGGCCTCGGCCAGGCTGCGACCGTTCTCGAGCGCCCGGTCGACGTGATCGACCCACAGCACGGCGTTCTTGATCACGATGCCGGCCAGCGACACGACGCCCAGGAAGGCCATGAAGCTGAAGCTGTTGCCCGTCCACCACAGCCCGACCACGGCACCGATGATGGCCAGGGGCACGCTGAAGAGGATGGCTGCGGCGCGCTTGATCGATCCGAACTGGATGACCAGCATGACCAGCAGGGCTCCGATGATGACCACGAAGATGAACGCGAGCTGGCCGAAGGCCTTGGTGCGCTCCTTCTCCTCGCCTTCGGAGACCACCGTGTACCCGCGCGGGAGCTCCAGCTTCTGGATGCGCGGCCAGGCCTCGTGGAGCACCTCGGAGGCCAGCCGCCCGTGGACGTCGGAGAGCACCGTGACCGTGCGCTGACCGTCGGCGTGGTGGACCACTCCCGGCGCCCAGTGCGGCTCGAGGGTGGCCAGCGCCGACAGCGGCACCTTCTCCCCGGTGGTCTGCGAGGGCACGGCCAGGTCGCGCAGGCCCCTCAGGCCGCGACGGTCGGCGTCGGTGGCGCGCAGCTTGATGGGGATGCGCTCGTCCTCGGCCCGGAAGTCGGTCACCGGGTAGCCCTCGTGCGCCGTGACCAGCGCCGCTGCCACCTCGGAGTTCGACACGCCCGCCATGTGCGAGGCCTCCTGGTCGATCACCACCTCGAGGCTGGCGACCTCCTGGCCCAGGTTGTCGCGCACCATGTCGGAGCCCGGGGTCTCGCGCAGGATGGCCTGTACCTCCTCCGAGATGCGCCGCGACTCGCTGAGATCGGGGCCGTGGATCTTGATGGCGATGGGCGCCTCGACGGGCTTGCCGAGCAGGATGGCCAGCGGCTGCACCTGGGCGCCCGCGACCCGCTCGCGGAACACGACGCGCAGGCGCTCGACCAGCGCGCGCGTGGCGTTCTTGTCGGTGGTGGTCACCATGACGCGCGCGTAGTTCAGCGTGTTGAACTGCGGGATGACCGTGATGTGGAAGCGCGGTCCCCCCTCGCCGAGGTAGGTGATGAAGTCCTTCACGAGCGGCTCCTCGCGCAGGATCGCCTCGACCTCGCGGACGGTGCGCTCGGTGCGCTCGATGCTCGAACCCTCGGGCAGCCACACGTCGACCGTGAACTGGTCGCGATCGACGCGCGGGAAGAACGAGACCCCCACGTACGGGATGAGCTTCACCGCCCCGACGAAGGCGGCCACGGCCAGGATCAGCACCAGCCAGCGCGCCTTCAGGCCGCCGCGCAGGGCCGCGCGGTAGAGGTTCGCGAGGCGGTAGGGACGCTCGGCGGCGGCGACGACGCGTGCGTGCGCGGGCTTCAGGAAGTGGCTCGCGAGCAGCGGCGTCACGAACATGGCCACCACGAACGAGGCGAGCATCGAGAACGTGACGACCAGGGGCAGGGCGCGTACGTAGGCCCCCATCTCGTCGGTGAGCAGCAGGAGGGGCAGGAAGGCGAACACGGTGGCGAGCGTCCCGCCCGTCAGCATGGGCAGCGCGATCTCCTCGGTGCCGCGGACGGCGGCCTCGGCCGGAGACGCGCCGCGCCGCAGGTGTACGTCGATGTTGTCGACCACGATGATGGCGTCGTCGACCAGCATGCCGATGACCACGATGAACGCCGCGATGGCCACCTGCTCGAGGATCACGTCGAACAGGGGCATGACCGCGAACGCCACGGCGATCGACAGCGGCAGCGCGACCGCCGCGATGCCCGTGTTGCGCAGCCCCATGGGCAGCAGCATGACCAGCACCACGATCAGGATGCCCTCCCACAGGTTGCGCATGAACTCGCCGATGAACTCGTCGACCTCGCGCGGCTGGTCGTGCAGCAGGTCGAGCTGGATGCCCGGCGGCAGCTCGGCGCGGAAGGCCTCGGCCACGGCCTTGGCCTCCTTGCCCATCTCGACCACGTTGAAGCCGCGTTGCATGCGCACGTCGAGCGCAATGGCCGGGTCGCCGTTCGACTGCACCTTGTTCAGGGGCGGCTCGTCGTAGCCCCGGCGCACCGTGAACACGTCACGCACGCGCAGGGGCTGGCCGGTCTCCCTCGACACGTCGAGCACCGCCTCGCGCAGGTCGTCCAGCACCTCGAACGTGCCGCTGGCGTCGAGGCGGACGTTGCGCTCGGGCGTGCGCACGTAGCCCGCGGGGACGTTCACGTTGTGGTAGTCGAGCATCTTGGCGGCCACGAACGGCGAGAAGCCGAACATCGAGAAGCTCTCCATGGGCCCCTCGATGTAGATGACCTCCTCCTGCTCGCCCACCAGGTTGACCTTGCCGATCGACGGCAGCTCGTTCAGGCGCTCCCGCAGGCGCTCGGCCCACTCCTTCAGCTCGCGCGGCGGGGCGGTCTTCGAGCGCAGCGCCCACACCATGGCCGTCACGTCGCCGAAGTCGTCGATGACCCGGGGCCCGATGACGCCCGCGGGCAGGCTCGGGCGCGCCTCGTCGATGCGGTTCCTGAGCTTCTGCCACTCCAGCTGCTCGTCGACGTCGTAACGCACGTCGACGAAGATCAGCGAGACGTTCTCGCGCGTGGTCGAGCGCAGCTCCTCGATGGACGACATCTGCTCGATGCGGTCCTCCAGCTTGCGCGTAACCAGGCGCTCGATGTCCTCGGCGCCCTTGCCGGGCCAGATGGTGACCACCAACGCGATCGAGATCTTGATCTCGGGATCCTCGCGCCGGCTGATGGTCAGGTAGTTGTGGACGCCCCACGACGCCACGGCCGCGAACAGCAGCCAGAACAGCACCGGCTTCCGGATGCTCCAGCCGACCAGGCTCATGGCGTGGGCTCCGCCTGCGCGCGCACCGCCTCGTCGGCCACCACGAAGCCGCCGCCCTCCGTGATCAGGGGGTCGCCCACGGCCAGCCCTTCCGTGACCTCGACGTCGACGCCGAAGACGTCGCCCAGCGAGATCGGGCGCTCGACCACCTTCGACGTGGCGGGGTCCAGCAGCAGCGTGACGGTGTGCCCTTGCAGGTCGTGCTTCACGAGGTGCAGCGGTACGAACAGCCCCTGCTTCTCGCGCGTGATCAGCCGCACGCGGGCCAGCAGGCCCGGACGCAGGCGGCCGTCGGCATTGTCGATGGCCAACGCCACCTCGTACGTGCGGGTCTTGGGATCGGGCACCAGTCCCACGCCGTGGACCGCGCCGGTCCACTGCCCCTCGAAGCCCGGGATCTCCACGGGCATCTCGCGGCCCTTCTCGAAGTTGGCCAGCTCCTGCTGGGTCACGCCGATCTTCAGCTTCACGCGGTCGAGCTCGAGCAGCGTGACGGCCGGCATGCCCGCTCCGATCACCTGGCCCACGGCCGTGTCGCGGCGCATCACCACGCCGTCGACCGGGGCCTCGAGGCGCGCGTAGCTCAGCTGGCGTCGCGCCTGCTCGCGCTGGGTGAGGGCGGCCTGGTACCGCCCCGTCACCTCGTCCTTGGTGACGGCCGGCAGCACCTTCTCGTCGACCAGGCTGTCGACGCGCTCCACGTTGGGGGCCAGGGCGCTCACCTGGATCTCGGACAGGCGCTGCACCAGCGCGTAGTCCTCGGGCACCAGCTCGGCCAGCAGCTGCCCCTTCTTCACGTGGTCGCCCTGGTCGACGTGCAGCGCCTTCACGCGCCCCGCGACCAGGAAGCCGACGCCGTGCGCGTCCCAGGGGTAGACGTAGCCCGAGAAGCGGCGCTCGTCGCGGCGCGTGTCGACGGCCAGCGTCTTGGTCCGCACCAGCTTGGGCGGCAGCTCGAGCCCTGCCGAGCCGTCGCTCTCGCTCCGGCAACCGGGGAAGGCCAAGGCGATGACGAGCAAGACCCCAAGTAGCAGGACCTCACCCCCTGGCCCCCTCTCCCTGGCAGGAGAGGGGGAATTCTCACTCACGCGGGCAGAGCCCCCCTCGCCCTTCAGGGAGAGGGGGGTGGGGTGAGGTCTACGCATCGTGTCCCTCCAACGCGTCGGCGAGCATGGCCTCGAGGAAGCGCCGGCACATGGCCTCGAGGTCGGTGTGCGGCAGGCCGCCGATCATGCGGTAGGTCAGGCCCTCCATCAACGTGGCCGCCAGGCGCATCGAGATCACCAGGCGCTCCTCGAAGCCCGGGCGCGGCCGCAGATCGTCGCGGGCCAGCAGCGTGAGCACCAGGGGCGCGTAGCGCGCGATGTAGGCGTCCTCCAGGCGCTGCTTCAGCTCGCGAAAGGCGGGCTTGACCAGCGTTTGGGGCAGGAGCTGCAGGAACACGCGGTGCAGGCGCTGCTCGTCGGCGCCCTGGTGGTCGTGCAGCATGAGGCGCAGCAGCGTCTCCAGCGCGGGCGTGCCCCAGCCGAGCACCTCGTCGGCGTCGAAGTCGATCTCGGACTGCAACGCCACCTCGAACAGCGCCAGCGCCAGCGCCTCGCGGTTGGCCACGTAGCGGTACACGCCGCCCTTGCTGAGCGACGTACGGCGCGCCACCTCGTCCATGGTCAGGGCCGCGAAGCCCTGCTCGTCGACGATGCGGGCGGCCGCGTCGAGGATCTCCTGCAGGCGATCGTCGCGGCTGCGGTGACGGGTCACGGGACCTCCCCGGGGAAAGTGACGAGGTCGTCACAATCGTGGTGATGCCACGCCGGGGCGGGGAGGTCAAGGGCAAAGTGACGAGATCGTCAGAATTGTCGGGCGGGGTGCAGGCGCGGGGAAGAGGCCTACGGGCAGGTGCCGGAGACCAGCGACGACAGGATCTCGTGCTCGGCGCTGGGGGCGGCCTCGGAGGCGCCCTCGGCGTCCGCGTCGTCGTCGGCGAACGTCAGGCACTGGCCGGCGGGCACGGTCACGGTCTGGTCGGGCGCGGCCGTGCTGGAGAGGACCAGCGTGCCGTCGGTGACCGACAGGGCTTCGTCGATCCCACCGTCGAGGATGACGAACGTGGGCGCCAAGGCCTGGTCGAAGCGCACGCGCAACGTCTCGTCGTTCGCGAACGACGGCAGGTCCGGCAGATCGGCCGCCAGCGGGGCCAGGTGCAGGTCGGCGGCCAAGTCGAAGAGCGGCTCCACCGTGACGCGCACGTTCTGCTCGGACAGGTCGACCAGGGCGTTGACCACGCCGTCGACGTCCGCGTTCAGGACCAGCGAGGCGAGCAGCGCGCCGTCGCGCGATACGGCGAAGGGGCCGCCGGGCAGGCCCACGTCGTGGAGGCTCAAGGCCTGGGTCGCGTCGTCGAAGCTCACGGTGGCCGTCCAGGCCGGCAGCGCGAAGTCCAGGTTGCCGGCGACCTGCGGCGGCTCCGTGTCGTCCTCCGACCACGAATCGACGACCCACTGGTAGGGGATCGACAGCGCCACGGCGCCCACGGTGGACGACAGCGTCGCCACCGTGCCGTCGGCGGCGGCGGTGAGAGAGACCTGCGAAGGCGCCACGGTCAGCCGCGGATGCTGGCCGTTCAGGTCCTTGTCGAGGGTCACGGGCTCGGTCACCGCGCCCGTGAAGGTCCACGCGTCGTCGTGGCGCACCAGCTCGAGCTTCACCGCGCCTTCGACCACCTGCGGCACCTCGATCACCTCGCCGTCGGGGGCGAAGGCGTCCGAGACGACCTGCCAGGCCTGCTTCGCGAGGCCGAGGTCGACCTCGACGGCCAGGGTGTCCGGGCCCACCGTCACGTCGAAGGGGTCGACGCGCAGGTCGCCGAAGAGCACGTCGACGTGCACCTCGTCGTCGGCCGTCGCCACGAAGCGCAGGCGCATGGGCACGCGGGTGAGGAAGTCGGCGCAGCCGTCGTCGACCTCGTCGTCCGTGCCGTCGTCGCCCGTGCCGTCGTCGAGGAGATCCGGCCCGTAGTACTCCGGCGATCCGGAGTCGCCGCCTCCCGCGCCGCGGGCCGCCATCGGGCGGGGAGCGTCGCCCACGTCGTCCCCGCCCCCGTGGGCCCAGGGCGCCTGACAGAAGATCGCGGGAGCCAGCAGGATCGTCAGGCTGTCGCCGTCCTCCTCTTCGACCTGGGCCGGGTCGAACACCGCGGCCTCGAGCCAGGTCGCGAGCTTGTCGCCCGTCGCAGCCAGGCCCAGGTCCAGGTCGGCGGGCTCCTCGTAGCACTCGGCCTCGGTCGGGTCGCCCTGGTCGTCCACGACGCTCGCGCACACCATCCCGCCGCCCCCGAAGGCGTCGGCCAGGCGCTCGAGCAGCACCGAGTCCTCGAGCAGCGCCAACGCGTCGGCGGCGCCCACCAGGGCGGCCTTGACGTTGGTCGTGGTCGTGAGCGCGGCGCTCGCGCGGTCGATCTCGCGCGGTCCGTCCGCTCCCCCGCAGTTGGCGAGGATCAGCGCACTGAGCAGCACCAGGGTCAGCTCGAAGCGTCTCATCGTGGGTTCCTTGTCTCGTGCGGTTCAACGCCCTCGATAACAGCAACCGGCGTGCCAACGCCGTCCGAGGGGCGCCCGCACTGCCTTCCGTGCGGGTCCTGGCGCTTCGAGGGCGTGCGTCGCGGTCCCGCGCTGGACGACACGGGCGCCAGGGGTGGAGTACGTGGGCTCCGGTCGGAGAGCGCAGCGGGGCGGCTGCGCGACCGACAGCAGGCCCCACTCGCCGGCGCGTCCGACCCGCAGCCAGGCCCCTGCTGCCCCTCGTGTTTCCTCCTCTCGACGCGTTCCGTTTTCCGCTATCATCCCGGCCTGGGTGATGAACCTCCGGTGGGCGGATTCGATGAGCCATGTTCGTTGGTTGGCGGGCGGCCTCGTGGTCGTGGCGGTGCTCGCCGTGATCTCCGGCTGCGGCGGGGACACGGGTCAGGGCACGCACGTCCAGGACAACGACGTGGGGGGCGACGTGCTGCTCCACGACGTGGCGGTCCTGGTCGACGTCGACGCGCACGATGACGCGCTGGGGAGCGACGGTACCCCCGACGTCCGCCCCGACGGCCACCTCGGCGACGCGGGGTCTGACGCGATCGATGACGCGGGTCCCGACCTGCCACCGGACCTTCCCCCCGATCTCGCGCCCGACGTGCCGGTCGACGCGCCGCCCGTCGAGACCGACGGCGCTTGCGTGCCCGACTGCGTCGGCGTCACGTGCGGTGACGACGGCTGCGGCGGGTCGTGCGGGACCTGCAGCGCCTGCGGCCAGGAGTGCGTCGCTGGCGTGTGTACCTTCGTGTCGTGCGTCGGGCGCGAGTGCGGCGACGACGGCTGCGGCGGCGAGTGTGGCACGTGCGTGTCCGGGCTGGCCTGCTCCGAGGGCCAGTGCGTCGAGGTGGCCTGCACCGGCACGTCGCTGCACGCCACGGGCACGCTGACCACCTCGGTCGCGCCCCTCACCTTCGACCACGTCACGGCCACGGTGCGGCACAAGCGCGACGTCGACGCCTGGGAGGACGGTTGCCTCGTCAGCGTCACGCTCCAGTTCCGGCGCGGCACGGGCTGCACGCTCACGATCGAGGCCGGCGGGCGCTACGACCTGTCCGATCGGCTCGAGATCCACGCGGCGTCACTCGTGGCCGACTCGCAGTGCCCCGGGTTCTCCGACGTCCAGGAGGGCTCCTACTCGGTCGAAGGGCTGGTCGGCAGCGGGCTCGCGCTGAGCGTAAACGAAGTGCCCGACGTCGACGCCGCCGAGTCGTGCTTCTCGGCCACCCTGACGGTGCAGATGAACGCCACCTTGCAGGACCCGGCTGCCGGCAAGAGCCTGGCGCTGTCGACGGCCACGCTACAGGCCGCCGGCGACCTCGTCTCGGTGGGCTCCTACGATCTCTCGTGCCCCTGCCGCCCGGTGTGCGCCGGCCATGACTGCGGCGACGCGGGCTGCGGCTTCACCTGCGGAGGGTGCGCGTGCGGCCAGACCTGCGACGAGGGAACCTGCACGTTCCACAACTGCGACGGCAAGGTCTGCGGCGACGACGGCTGCGGCGGCACGTGCGGCGCGTGCGATGACGGCCTGTGGTGTACGACCGACTCCTGCGTCGACGGCCAGTGTACGGCTCCCCTGACGCTCGACGCGTGCCTGATCGCGAGCGCCTGCACCGGCAAGGGCGCCATCGAGTCTACGTCGCTCTGCGCGTCGTGCCAGCCGGGGCTGTCTCCCTCGGCGTGGACCCCGTTCCCCGAGCAGGCCCCGTGCGGCGTGCAGGGCGGCGTGTGTCACCTGAGCGCGTGCTGCCCCCACGCCCTCAACTGTGCGGGCCGGGTGTGCGGGTCCGATGGCTGCGGCGGCGCGTGTGGCGCGTGTCCAGCGACCCACGACTGCACGGCCGCCGGCCAGTGCGTCTGCACGCCGAAGTGTACTGGCAAGCAGTGCGGCGAGGACGGCTGCGGCGGGTCGTGCGGCGCGTGCGTCTACGATCACGCCACGGGCGAGTGCGCGGCGGGCGTCTGCTCCCTGGGCCCCTGCGCCGATGGCTGGGCCAACGTCAACGGCCTGCCCGGCGACGGCTGCGAGACCGAGTGCGACGGCACGCTCGACCTGCCCGATCCTCCCGATCCGCAGGGCAAGGACGAGAACTGCGACGGCTTCGACGGCGTGCTCGCCAAGGGCATCTTCGTGTCACCAGGAGGCCTCGACACGGCCGCCGGAACGCGCGCGGCGCCGGTCAAGACCATCGGCAAGGCCATCACGCTCGCCAAGGCCAAGAACCCGGCCTTCGAGGTCTACGTGGCCGAGGGTACCTACGTCGAGACGGTGGTACTGGTCAACGGGGTCAGCGTGCACGGCGGCTACGACGCCGACACCTGGGTGCACGCGCCGGCCTCGCACCCCACCCACGTGCTGGGGCTCACGCCGAACAACGGCGTCATCTCGGCGCTCACGGCCACGGGCATCACCACGGCCACGCGCGTGACCGGGCTCACCCTCGAGGCGGCCGCCAACGGGCAGCCCACGGGCTCGTCCGTGGCCGTGGCCGTTGCGGCGTCCACGTCGGCGTTGCGGTTCGAGGACGTCAACGTGGTGGCAGGCAACGGCGGGGCCGGGGCGGCGGGGAACGCCGGCTCGAACGGCGCGGCCGGCAACGCGGGCGGCGGCGGTTGGACCGGCTGTGTCTACGGTGGCGGCTTCCTCGGGATCGGGTGCAGCGAGTGTGACCGCCCGAGCGGTGGAAGCGCCGGCACCAGCCCGTGCACCGCCACGGGCGGCAAGGGCGGGCAGGGCGGTGGTTTCGACGCGTACGGCGTAACCGGCTCCTGGTCGGCCGACGGCCAGGCCGCGGGGGGCAGCGGCGGGGCCGTGGGCTCCGCCGGCTCGAAGGGGACCGACGGCGTCGTGGGCGCGGCGGGGACCAGCGGCGTGGGCGGCGACGGCTTCGGGCGCGCGTCCAACGGGCGCTGGCTGCCGAGCAGCGGTACGTCGGGCGGCGCGGGTGGCGCGGGCGGCGGCGGTGGCGGTGGTGGTGGCGGCGGCGGCGAAGCCGACGACGTGAGCTTCGAGTGCTGGACGTACGGCGCCAGCGGCGGTGGTGGTGGCGGCGGCGGATGCGGCGGCACCGCGGGCACCCCCGGCTACGGCGGCGGCGGCTCCATCGGCTTGCTGCTCGACGGCGCGCCGGTGGTGCTCGAGCGCGTCGCGATCACGCGCGGTGCGGGCGGCGCTGGCGGCGCGGGCGGCGTGGGCGGTACGGGCGGCAACGGCGGCTCGGGCGGCAACGGCGCTTCGGGCAACCTGAACGGCGAGGGCGAGGGGGCGGGCGGAAAGGGTGGCCTGGGCGGCAAAGGCGGTGCCGGCGGCGGTTCCGGCGGCGGTGCCGGCGGGGTCTCGGTCGGCATCCTGTGGATCGGCAGCACCGAGCCCGGCCAGAGCGGCGTAACGCACGTGTCGACCGGCAGCGGCGGCGCGGGCGGCCCGGGAACGGCCGGTAAGCCCGCCACGCTCGGGCGCGCCGGCGTCTCGGCCGACGTCTTCCACGCGCCGGCCCAACTCGGAGCACCCTGCGACGGCGCCGACTCCGACAAGTGTACCTACGGCGTGTGGACGCTGGCGGCGACCCTGACGAGCGTCGAGTGCATCAACGAGACCCTCGTGGGCATCCCCGAGACCTGCAACGGGCAGGACGACGACTGCGACGGGCAGACCGACGAGGACTGGCCCGACAAGGGCAAGGCCTGCGACGGCTGGGACACCGACCTCTGCAAGAAGGGCCTGGCCACCTGCCGCTCCGACGGCAAGGGGCTCGAGTGCGTCAACGAGACCGCCAGCTACGAAGAGGTCTGCAACGGCCTGGACGACGACTGCTCGGGCGTGATCGACGACTGGCTGTACTGGCACTACATGTACGTCGACAAGGGCGATGCGTGTGAAGGCACCGGCGAGTGCGGGGCCGGCGTGATCGAGTGCAAGGCCGACGGGGGAGCCGCGTGCTCCACCGATCCGGACGGGAGCGCTTCACAGGCCAGCTACGAGTACTGCGACGGCAAGGACAACGACTGCAACGACACCACCGACGACGGCTACGTCAACACCGACGGCGATTGGCAGGCCGACTGTGTCGACACCGACGACGACAACGACGGCGATCCCGACACCAGCGACTGCAAGCCGAAGGACGCGGCGTGCTACCACGGCAAGGCCGAGGTCTGCGGCGACGGCAAGGACAACGACTGCGACGGGTCTACCGACGAAGGGTGTTGACGTCGTCGTCGATCCTGCCGGGAGGTCCCATGAGCCCCGCGACCACGAAACCGCCCTCGTACGCCGAACTGTCCGCGCACCTGGGCGACGCGCTCCCGATCTGGCAGGCCCTCGTCGTCGCCGTCGGCGAGCAGGTCGGGCCCATCGACCTCCTGTGGAAGCCCTCGAAGCAGGACTTCGGCCGGGTCTGCCTGCTGAAGAAGAAGAAGCGCACCCTCTTGTACCTGTTCCCCGAGCCCCGGGCGGTGCAAGTGGCCGTGGTGCTCGGCGAGCGCGCCCTGGGCCTGGCCCTGGACGCCGACCTGCCCGACGCGATCACGACGGCGCTCCGTGAGGCCAGGCACTACGTCGAAGGCACGGGCATCCGCTTCCAGGTGCAGGGCGACGCCGACGTGGCCACGGTGCGGGCGCTGGTCGCGATCAAGACGATGCCGGCACCCGGTGCCACTTGACGCGCTCCCCCGCGCGTCGTATCAACGCATGATCGCTGAAGCCTCCCAAGGAGCCCCATGACGCCCCTCGTGCTCGCCGACGTCGCGCTGTACCTGGGCTTCCCGGTGGTGGCGCAACGCCTGGCCGTGCGGTACGGGTGGGCGCGGGCGCTGGGGCCCGCTACGCTGTGCTACTGCGCGGGCATCCTGTACGCGAACCAGCCCCTGCACACGCCGTACGGGCCGGTGGCCGAGGCCTTCGGGTACGGGGCGGCGGCGCTGGCCATCCCGCTCTTGCTGTTCTCGCTCGACGTGGGCGCGTGGACGCGCATGGCGGGCAAGGCGCTGCTGGCGTTCGGCGTGGTCTTCGTGGCGGTGCTGGTGGCCTCGGTGACGACGCACCTCGTGCTCGCGGGCACGCTCGAGGGGCAGGGCACCCTGGCCGGGATGCTGGCCGCCGTGTACCTCGGCGTGACGGCCAACATGGCCGCCGTGCAGGTCGCGCGAGGGGCGCCGTCCGAGCTGTTCGTGAACGCCAACGCCGCCGACCTGCTGGTCAGCGCCATCTACCTGCTGGTCGTGTTCTCGGTGGGGCCCCGGCTGCTCGGGCTGATCACGCCGGCCTACCCGTGCTCGGGGGGCCGGGTCGACGCCGACGCCTCCGAGGTGCTGACGAAGCGGCCCACGCTCGGGCAGCGGCTGCAGGCGCTCGGCATCGCCGCGGCCATCTGCGTGGCCGGCGGCTCGACCTGGAAGATCGCGCCGGCGTCGTTCGCCATGGCCACGGCCATCCTGTCGATCACGTCGCTGGCGGTGCTCGCGTCGCTGGTGCCGCGCGTGCGTGCGCTTCCGGGCACCTACGGCATGGGCCAGATCCTGCTCTTGATCTTCTGCACGGCGACCGGCTCGCTGGCCGACTTCGGGCGCCTGTTCAGCACCAGCCTGCCCATCCTCACGTTCACGTGCGTGCTGATCGGGCTGACGCTGGGGCTCGAGGTCCTGCTGGGCGCGCTGCTGCGCATCGATCGCGACACGCTGCTCATCACCAGCGTCGCCACGATCATGAGCCCCGCCTTCGTGGCGCCGGTGGCCGACAGGCTCGAGAACCGCGAGGTGGTGATCACCGGCATCGCCAGCGGGTTGATGGGCTGCGCGGTGGCCAACTACGTGGGGATCGCCCTGGCCTGGTGGTTGGGTTGAGCTTCGGAGGGACTCGAATGACGCGATCGATGCGAAGCCTGGTGCTCGTCGCCCTGGTGGCCCTGCTGGCGGGGTGCGCGACCTCGTCGTTCCTGGCGTACAAGGTGAGCCCCGACTACCCCAAGGTCGACGTGCGCGAGACGCGCGACCTGGCCGGGCTGCACGCCGCCGTCACGGTGTGGTTCGACGCGACCGGCGTGCCCCACGTGGTGGCCTCCGACGAACACGACCTGCTGGTCGCGGTGGGCTGGCTGCACGGGCGCGAGCGCTTCTTCGAGATGGATCTGCTGCGGCGCATGGCGCGCGGGCGCTTGGCCGAACTGGTGGGCGATCAGCCCCTGATGGGCGGGACGTCGGTCAGCTGGGACGTGGCCATGCGCTCGTGGGGCTTCGAGGGGCAGGCCGCCGACGACGTGCGCGCGCTGTCCGGCGACGAGCGCGCGCTCATGGACGGCTACGTGGCGGGCGTGAACGCGGGGCTGGCCGTGAACAAGCCGCTCGAGTACCGCCTGCTACGCGTGGAGCCCGAGCGCTGGACGCTCGAGGACAGCTTCGTGCTGGGCCGCTTGAACGCCTGGAGCGTCACCCACAACTGGCACCAGGAGACCTCGCGCCTGCTGCTCGCGCTGCACGTCGGCATCGACCGCGCCGAGCAGATCTACGGCAACGCGCCCTGGCCCGAGGGCTGGAGCCTCGAGCTGCACGACGCGGCGCGCGCGTTGCCCCCGGCCGTGGCGCCCGAGCTGCGGGACCTCTTCCCCGCGCGCCCGTATGCGCCGCCTGCCCCGAGCAGCGTCGAGGGGTCGCCCTCGTTGGCCGCGACGGACGGCCTGCAGGTGGCCTCGGCCACGCTGGCGTTCTTCGAGGGGGCCAGCAACGCGTGGGCCGTGGGCGGCGACCACAGCGTGTCGGGCAAGCCGCTGCTCGCGAACGACCCGCACCTCAGCCACCTGGTGCCGTCGCTGGTGGTGCAAGAGCACCTGGCGTGCCCAGGGCTCGACGTGATCGGCGTGACCATGCCGGGCCTCCCGTACGTGCTGGCGGGGCACAACGCCCGCGTGGCGTGGGGCATGACCTCGACCGTGGGCGACGCCATCGACCTGGTGGTCGAGCGCCTCGACCCCGCGTCGCCCTCGCACGTGGTGCGCGAAGGGCGTCCGTCGGACCCCATCGTCAGCGACGAGGTGCTGGTGCGGGTGCAGGTCGACGGCGCCCTGGTCGAACGACGCTTCACCGTGCGCCGCACCGCCAACGGGCCCCTCCTGAACGACATGTACGCCGGGCTGCTGCCCCCGTGGGCCCCGCTCGTGGCCGTGCGCTGGCATCCCACCGGCGGCGAGCAGGGCATCGTGGCGCTCCGCAAGGCCAACCGCGCCGGCACCGTCGCCGAGCTCATGGCCGCGCTGGGCGCCATGCCGTTGCCCGTGGGCACCTGGACCGCCGCCGACGTCGACGGCGCCGTAGCGCTGTTCGCCACGGGCTCGGTGCCCATCCGCCACGCCCACCGCGGCACCTTCCCCGTCCCCGGCTGGCTGGCCGCTTACGAGTGGGCAGGCGTCGAGGGGCCGAAGGTGCTGGTGGGCGAGGTGCAGGGCCCCGAGGCGCTCTTGGCCCACGCCAACAACCCCATGTCCGATCCCGCGCGCCAGGCCGTGCCCGTGGCCGTCGACACCGCGCCGTCGTACCGCTGGGAGCGCATCGTCGAGCGCCTGAAGGAGCGTCCGAAGCACACGCCCGCCACCTTCGCGGCCATCCAGACCGACGTCCAGCTCATCCGCGCCCGGCGCCTGGTGCCGCACCTGGTCGACGACCTGCGTGCGGCGGTGCTGGACCCCGCCGAGCGCGCCGCCTTCGCGCTCCTGGTGGCCTGGAACTTCGAGGCCACCGTCGACTCGCCCGCCGCCGCCATCTTCTTCCAGACCTACCGCGAGTCCATCATGGCCGGCTTGAAGGACGAGCTCGATCCCGCCGGCTTCGCGTTCGTGATGGGCCAGCGCTACTCGACCAACGTGGCCGACGAGTGGCTGTCGGCGCCCGGGCACGTGGTGTGGGACTCCCGCGACACTCCGGCCGTCGAGCGCCGCGCCGACGTGGTCGTGCCCGCCTTCAAGCGCGCCGTGGCCGCCCTGGTAGCGGCCCAGGGATCGGATCCGGCTTCCTGGCGCTGGGGTCGCCTGCACGACCTGCAGATCAAGCACGCCTTCGGCTCCAAGGCCGCCGTGGCAGGGCTCGTGAACCTGCCGCAATCCGAGGCGGCGGGCGGGCTCGACTCGATCTGGAAGAGCCACTTCGATCTCGCGAACGTAGAGCACCCCTTCCGTGCCATGGCCGGCCCCGTGTTCCGCATGGTGGTCGACCTGGCCGACGTGGCGCACGGCCAGTGGATCATCGACACGGGCGCCTCGGGCTGGCCGGGCTCGCCGCACTACGGCGACCAGCACGAGGGCTGGAAGCGCGGCGAGCTCGTGCCCATGACCTTCGACTGGGGCGAGGTGCGCGACCAGGCCCGGGGGCGCTTGGTGCTGGTGCCGTGATCGCGCCGAACGTCTCGCCCGGCCGGTTCAATACAGGCTGCGCAGGATCCTGAGCGCCTCGGGCTCGGGCGGCTGGGCCAGCACTTCTCCGGCCATGCGCACGTACGCCGGGCGCCGCATGCCGTTCAGCACGCAGTCGACCTCGGGCAGCGAGCGCACCAGGTCGAGCGCCGCGTGGGCCAGCGTCCAGCCGCGTACGCCGTCGAGGCGTTTGTAGCCGTTGGCGTCGAGAGCGCGGCGCAGGGCGTCGAGGTAGATCTCGCTGCGGGAGTCGACCGAGCGGCCGTCGCGCAGGGCCACCAGCGTGCCGCGCATGGCGTTGATGGGGCGGTTGGTGAGCACGAGCAGCCCTGCCGCCTTGGCCGCCTCGAGCGCGCTCGTGTGAGCGGGCAGGCGGAGCAGCGCCGCGTCGCGTTCCAGCAGGTTCAGCGGGCACTGCACCGTCGAGAACGCCGCCGTCGAGGACACGGCGTGCGCGGCCAGGAGCAGATCTTCGACGGTCACCGCCACGGGGTCGGTGGCCGGGCGGCCCAGGTGGTTCGAGCTGACGCCGTAGCCGCCCACGCGCCCGGCCTGCACCTCGCGCTCGAGGTGGGCGAAGGCGGCCTCGAGCCGCAGGCGAAAGGCGGCGCGCACGGCCGGGTCGACCTTGGGCCGGGCGCCCAGGGTCGTCGTCAGGAAGTACTCGGGGTTGTGCAGCAGGAACACGTCGAGCCGTTCGACGCGCAGGCGCTTCAGCGAGCGCGTGATGGCGTCGGCCAGGAACTCGGGGTGGATGCAGTGGAAGAAGCCGTAGGGCGTTCGCACGGACTCGGGGTAGGCGCGGGTCAACCCGTCGGAGGCGCGCCCCTCGACCATGGGCTCGAGGTAGCCGGCCTTGGTCACCACCGTCACCCGGCCCTTGCCGTGCGCGGCCAGCACGGCCCCGATCAGTCGCTCGCTGCCGCCGCAGGTGTAGTTGGCCGCGGTGTCGAGCACGTCGCCGCCCTGCTCCAGGAAGGCCTCGATCGCCTCGTGGTGCTCGGCCACGTTCTCTTCGACGCGGTAGCCGCCGAAGCCGATCTTCGCGGGTACGCCGGAATCCCAGCCAGCAGGAGCCAAAGGTGACCTCGTCCCGATTCGGCCGCATTGTACGTCAGCGCCGGGCACGGCGCCAGAATCGGCGAGGGATTCCGGTTGTGGCCCGCGGGGCTTTGGCTACAATGGCGCCGTGACGACGGGACCCACCATCATCGTCGCGCTCGGCGTGCTCCTTTGGGCCTCCGGGGCAGCGGCGGGCACGTTCTACGCCTGCGCGAAGCGCGGCGCAGACCCTTATATCGTGAACGAAGTCAGCGAAGTCGAGCGCCTGCGCCGAGAAGGCTGGCGCTGCAGCATCTACCTGCGCACGGGGGCGAAGAGCACCTCGTCCGACCCCTCGGGGACGGCCGACTCGTCGTCGAAGCCCACCGCGGGCACGCCGACCCCCCCCGTCGTGATGGCCGGCGCCCCGGACGCCGACCGCGTGCGCGACTACCTGCCGTTCGTGCGCGCCGCCGCCGAGAAGTACAGCCTGCCCATCGCGTTCATCCTGGCCGTCATGAAGGTCGAGTCCGGCTTCCAGCGTACGGCGGTCAGCCCGGCGGGCGCGCAGGGGCTCATGCAGGTCATGCCCTTCAACTGCCATCGCCTCGGCATCCGCGACCCCTTCGACGCCGAGCAGAACATCCAGGGCGGCACGCGCCTGCTGCGCATGCTGGCCAACCGCTTCGAGGGCGACTTCGTGCAGGTGCTGTCCGGCTACCACGCGGGCGGCGGCGCCGTCGACGCCAAGGCCGGCATCCCCTTCGAGGAGACCAACCTGTACGTCAAGAAGGTCCTCGATTACTATTATCACTACAAAGAATACTACGCGGAGCGCTGACGAACCCTCATGAAGCAGCGCCAACACAACGTCCGCACCGAGTTCCTGAACCTGCCGAACATCCTCACGCTGGGCCGCATCGCGCTCATCCCGCTGGTGCTGGTCCTCATGGCGCAGGACACGAAGCAGAGCCTGGCCCTGGCCGCCCTGGTCTATGCCGCCGCCGCCGTCACCGACTGGCTCGACGGCTGGATCGCGCGCAACTTCGACCGCGGCAGCATCCTCGGCAAGTTCATGGATCCGGTGGCCGACAAGATCCTGGTCATGGCCATCTGCGTGATGCTGGTCGAGATGAACCGACTGCCCGCGTGGCTGGTCATCCTGCTGCTCACGCGCGAGATCTCGATCACCGCGCTGCGCATGGTCGCCGAGTCCGAGGGGCTGCGCCTCGACGTCGACCAGACCGGCAAGTGGAAGACCGCGTTCCAGATGGTGGGGCTGCTCGGCCTCGTCATCCACCATCGCTACCCCACCGATTACCTGGTGTGGGCGACCACCATCGACTACCACGTGGTGGGGCTGGCCTGCGTGGCCATCTCGCTCTTCTTCTCGGTGTTCTCGGCGGTGGGCTACTTCTGGAAGTTCGTCAGTGCCGTCAAAGAGAAATACCCCGAGGAGCGAACATGATTCGCCGTGCCCTGGCCCTCCTGTCCCTGCTCGCGCTGGTCGCCTCGCCGGGGTGCCGCGACGAAGACCAGACGCCCGCCTGGCAACGCTCCGAGTACGCCGAGCACGAGGTCAACCGCTCGGCCATGTGCCACGACGGCGAGGACAACGACGAGGACGGGCTCACCGACTGCGTCGACTCCGACTGCGCGCCGGTCTGCGTCGAGGGCGATCCCTCCGACCTGTCGACCTGCCTCGACGGCCTGGACAACGACGGCGACGGGCGCTCCGACTGCTCCGACGACCAGTGCAAGGCCAACGAGGGCTGCTGCCCGCCCGTCGAGGAGCGCGGCTTCGAGGACGACGCCGACACGTGCAGCGACGGCCTCGACAACAACTGCAACGGCTACATCGATTGCTCCGACCGCAGCTGCCAGGGGTTGCCCGAGGTGCCCTTCTGTGAGAGCACCGACGCCACCTGCGCCGACGGCCTCGACAACGACGGAAACGGCTTCACGGACTGCCAGGACTACGGATGCAGCAAGAACTCGTCCGTGACCGTCTGCCCGTAAGAGCCTGGGCCACCGTCGCGATCCCCGCGGCGCTGCTGCTCGGGGCCCTGGGTTGGGCGGCGCTGCTGGCCGCTCCGCGCGTCGAGGAGGCGCGCTGCCTGGCGTTCTGGGACGACGGCACCAAGGTGGCCATCTCGCCGCCCGGGCGGGTCGGTGTCTGCTCGCAGTTCGAGCGCTCGCCGTGCTACCCGGCGGGCTTCGCGGATCAGCCCCCCGTGCGGCACGTGTTCTTCGACGACGCCCCCCTCGACCTGCTGCGGCTGGCCTACGCCCCCGAGCGCGGCTCGGCCACGGGGCGCGTCGAGCGTTGTGGCGCGCTCACGTCCATCCTGGCCGAGGGCGTCCCCGAGCCCTACCAGCTGCTCACGGCCCGCCTGAAGGAGGTGCGCGTCGAGCTCCGCTACCTCGACGGGCGCCTCGAGCCCCTGACGCGCGCCGGCGAGCGCTTCACCTGCGGCAAGGGGCGCTCGTGGTGCTGGGTCGGTCAGTCCACGGTGGGCGGCGTGCCGGTGGTCCGGGCCCACCTGGTGCAGGCCGCGCGCACGGTGATCTCGTTCCAGAAGCGTGATGGCGACCAGCGGCTGGGCCTGCGCTTCGGCTTCACCAGCGAGGGCGAGCGCCTGCGCACGCCGCTCTTCGGCTTCCTGCGCCTGCGCGCGCGCTCCGGCGGCCGCACGCTCTACACGGGCGTCGCGTGGCCGGGGCTCGGCGACCGCGGCAGCACCGTGAACCTGGCCTCGGTGCCGGTCGGGGGCACCGTCGAGCTCGTGTTCGAGGGGCTGGGCTCGCGCTTCGGCGAGACCTGGCTCTTCGGGAGGTTCCTGCCATGAACCTCCAGGCGCGAGCCGAGCTGCTGCTGGTGCTGGTCGTCGGGTTCGCCTGGCTGTACGTGTTCCCGTACCAAGAGCAGACCAACAACCCCAACGAGAACGTGCGCGTGTACATGACGCGCGCCATCGTCGATTCGGGCTCCTACGCCATCGGTTACCGCAAGCTGTCCAAGTCCGGCGCCTCCATCGACTTCGGCTCGGTCACCAAGGACTGGGGCTACGTCAACGATCGCTCGCTCTACTGCACCGATCGCTCCCAACGCCCCCCGGATTGTGCCGGCGCGCTCTACTCGGCCAAGGCGCCGGGTACGTCGCTCCTGGGCGTCCCGTTCTACTGGGCCCAGAAGAAGCTCTACGCCGCACTCGGAAAGCCCCTGACCCTCGACGCCGTCATCGCCTGGCTGCGCCTGTGGACCATGCTGTTGCCATGGCTCGTGTTCCTGGTGGCGTTCCAGCGACGCGTGCTGGCCGATACCCGCGATCTGCGGCTGGCGGTGGCGTTCACCGGCCTCTTGGCCTTCGGCACCACCACGACCACCTACGCCTCGATGTTCGCGAGCCACCTGCACACGGGCATGGCCCTCTGCGCGGGGCTGTGGCTGGCCGAGCGGGCGCTGGCGGACCGAACCCGGCGGCCCCTGTGGCTCTTCCTGGCGGGGCTCGCGCTCGGCTGGGCGCAGACGTCGGAGTACGCCGCGGTGGTCGGTCTCGTGCCGGTGGGGCTCCTCCTGCTCTGGCGCCTGCCCGATCGGCGCGACGTGGCCTGGGCCGTGCTCGGCGGCCTGCTGCCGCTGCTCCTGTTGTTCCACTACCACCGTACCTGCTTCGGGGCCGTCTGGCTCACGGGGCAGAGCTGCATCGAGCCCGAGTCCTTCCAGGACGCCATCGCCCCGGGGGTCATGGGCGTGGTCGGCCCTTCGTGGCGCCGCTTCGTGGGCGTGGCCTTCAGCCCGTTCACGGGCCTGTTCTTCTTCGCGCCGTTCCTGGTGCTGTGGCTCGCGGCCGCGCCGCTGCTGCTGGCCGACGCGGAGCACCGGCGCGCGGCGTGGCCCGGGGTGGCCGTGGCCGTCGGCTTCCTGCTGTTCTTCACGTCGCACTCGCTGTGGCGGGGCGGCTGGACGGCTGGGCCGCGCTACCTGTCGCCCGCCGAGCCCTTCCTGGTGCTGGGGCTCGCGCGCTTCACCGCGTCCACGCGCTGGGGAACCGACTGGCGCTGGCGCTCGGTGCTGGTGGGGCTCGCGCTCGTGGCCCTGTGGAACCGGACGCTGGTGCACCTGACCACGCAAGGCTACCCCTTCGAGTTCTTCGACCCGCTCTACGAGTTCTCGCTGCCGCTCCTGGCCGACGGCTACGTGTTCAGGAACCTGGCGAACGCCGTCGGTTTCTACGGCCTGGGCACGGCGTTGCCGTACGTGGCGGCCGTGGTGCTGCTCGTGGTCCCCGCGCTCTGGAGCCTGCTCCCGCCTTCGTCCGGGCCGCGACGGGCCGGGCCGGACGGGCGGCTCGTGCGCGTGGGTGCGGTGCTGCTGGTGCTGGCCACCGCGGTGGGCATGGCGACGTTCGAGGCCTCGTTCGCCAAGGCGCCAACGGTCAAGATGGCCGAGTCGCTCGCGGGCTTCCGTGCCGCCTGGCGTCCCGAGGCCCAGGGCGAGCCCACCCGTGACGTGGCCCGCGTCCGGCGCCTGCAAGGGTCCAAGCGCAGCCGCTCCGACTGGGTCGATTGGGTCAACGGCCAGACGCTGCTCGGGCGGCCCCGCCCCCTGCCAGCGTCCGCCAACGCGGCCTTCGCGGCCACCCCCGACGAGCCGCTCGGCCCCGCCGTCGAGCCGTTCCTCGAGCCGGCAGAGGACGCGATCGACGACGTCATGCCCGCCGAGGTGCACGACGGAGGGCCCGACGCGCCGGCCCCGATCCAGCCCCCCACCGACGAACGCCCCATTGATCCGGCAGGCGATCGGAAGTAACCTTATAGAGATTCGAACTACGTGGGCAGGCGCCGATGAAGGAACGCATCGACACGCTGAAGAAGGTCCCGCTCTTCCGCACGCTCCCCGAGCGCTCGCTGGGCATCATCGCGGGGCTCGTGGCCGAAGAGCGTATCGAAGACGGCGAGGAGGTCATTCGCGAGGGCACCGAAGCCGACCGGCTGTACATCCTGGTCGAAGGCCAGGTCCAGGTGGTCAAGAACTACTTGCAGGACGGCGCGACCGCGCTCGGCATCTTCGAGCCCATCAGCGTGTTCGGCGAGATCGGCCTGATCGATCGCGAGATGCGCTCGGCCACGGTCATCACCATCGAGCGCAGCCGCTTCCTGACGCTCGATCGCGAGGCCTTCCGCATCCTGTTGCAGAACAACCTCGAGATCTGTCACGCCCTGCTGGTCGAAATGTGCGCGCGTCTGCGCCAGGCGAACGAGATCGCCGCCACCCGGTAGCGAGCTCGCCGCACCCGTCCCTGGTTTCCATGGCCCCCATCGTCACGCTCACCACCGATTTCGGCTCTGTCGACCCGTTCGTGGCCGCCCTGAAGGGCGTGCTGCTCACCCGCGCGCCCGACCTCCGCATCGTCGACGTGTCGCACGAGGTGCCGCCCCACGACGTGCTGCGGGGAGCCTTCGTGGTCGACGGCGCGGCGCGCTGGTTCCCGCCCGGGACCGTGCACGTGGCCGTGGTCGATCTCGGCGTGGGCACGTCGCGCGACCTGGCTGTCGTCGAGGCCGGGGGGCACGTGTTCCTCGCGCCCGACAACGGCCTGCTCACGCTCGTGTTGCGGCGCTGGCCCGACGCCCGCGCGCGGCAGGTGGCCGATCACGCCTTCGACCTGCCCGAGGTGTCGTCCACCTTCCACGGCCGCGATCGCCTGGCGCCCCTCGCCGCGGCGTTGGCGGCCGGGTGCGTCTGCCCCGCCGAGCTCGGGCCCTCGGCGAGCCTCGTGCGGCTCCCCGACCTCGACGCGCGCGTGACGCAAGGTCGCGTGGAGGGGCGCGTCTTGTTCCCGGATCGATTCGGGAACCTCGTGACCACCGTGACGCGCGCCGACGCGACCGCAGCCTTCGGCGACGCCGCGTTCGTCGCGACCCTCGGCCCGCACGCGCTGGGCGCCGTGGCGGCCACGTACGCGTCCGGGGCCGGGCGCGGGCTCTTCCCCATCTGGGGCTCCGAGGGCCGGCTCGAGGTGTCCACGACCGAGGGCTCGGCCGCCTCCGGGGTCGAGCGCACCCTGTGGCAGCAGCTGGTGCTCACCGGGCCCGCGTGCCCGGCGCGGGCGCCTGACGAGGACTGACCGGATGCACCGCAAGGCCTTTGTGCGCACCTACGGGTGCCAGATGAACGAGGTCGATTCGGCCCTCATGGAGCAGGTGCTGGGCGAGGCCGGCTACGTCGCCGCCGAGTCCCCCGAGGACGCCGACCTCATCCTGGTGAACACGTGCTCCGTGCGCCAGAAGGCCGAGGACAAGGTCTACACCGACCTCGGGAGCTTCCGCGACCTGCGCAAGGGCGGCAGCCACCCGCTGATCGGCGTGGCGGGCTGCGTGGCGCGGCATCGCGCGCACGAGATCCTGCAGATGGCGCCCTGGGTCGACCTGGTCTTCGGCCCCGACGCCATCTCCGACCTGCCGCTGATGATCGAAGAGGTCGAGCGCACGGGCCGCCCCGTGGTGCGCACCGACATCCCGGCCCCCGCCGACGCGCCCTTCCTGCAGCTCACGCGCGTGCGGCCGCGGCAGGTCAGCGCCTTCGTCACCGTCATGCGCGGGTGTGATCGCTACTGCACCTACTGCATCGTGCCCTACGTGCGCGGGCCCGAGGTGTCGCGGCCGGCGGCCGAGGTGCTGGCGGAGGTGCGCGACCTGGTGGCCCGCGGCGTGCGCGAGGTGACGCTGCTCGGCCAGAACGTGAACTCGTACGGCAAGACGCCGCCGTTGGGCGTCGGCTTCCCGGAGCTGCTCGACCAGGTGGCGGCCATCCCCGGCCTGGCGCGCCTTCGCTTCGTCACGTCGCACCCCCACGACTGCTCGCCGGCGCTGCTCGAGCGCTTCGGCTCGCTGCCGTCGCTCTGCGAGTACTTCCACCTGCCGGCCCAGGCGGGCAGCGACGCGGTCTTGAAGCGCATGAACCGGCGCTACACGGCCGCCGAGTACCTCGAGAAGGTGGCACGCTACCGCGAGGCGGCGCCCGAGGGGTACCTGTCCACGGATCTCATCGTGGGCTTCCCCGGCGAGACCGACGCCGACTTCCGAGCCACGCTGCGGCTGGCCGAGGCGGCGCGCTTCGACACGGCGTTCTCGTTCAAGTACAGCCCGCGCGACGGCACGGCGGCCGCGCGCCTGCCCGACGACGTGCCGGCGCCGGTCAAGTCGGCGCGCCTGACCGAGCTGCAAGGCCTGCTCAATCGCCTGGCCGAGGAGCGCCTGGCCACCTACGCCGATCGCACCGTCGAGGTGCTGATCGAGGGCTTCTCGAAGCGCACCGACGCCCACCTGTCGGGCCGCACGCGCACGAACGTGGTCGTGAACGTGGTGCCGCCCGAGGGGCACGCGACCCTGCACGGCGCGCTGATCGACGTGAAGATCAGCCGCGTCCACCGTCACTCGCTGTTCGGCAGCGCGACAGGGGACCCCCGATGAGCCTCGAGATGGTCGTGAAGGGCGTGGTGTTCGACGAGGGCCAGAAGTCGCCGGTCGTGCTGCTGACCGACCTGGCGCACACCGTCACGCTGCCCATCTACATCGGCATGGTCGAGGCCACCGCCATCGCCGTGCACCTCGACAAGGTCGACCTGGGGCGCCCGCTGACCCACGATCTCATGAAGACGGCCATCGAGGCGTTGCACGGCGACATCCTGCGGGTGCACGTGACCGAACTGAAGAACGGCACCTACTACGCGAACGTGGTCCTCTCGCAGGACGGCCGCGAGCTGCGCCTCGACGCCCGGCCCTCCGACGCCATCGCCCTCGCGATCCGGGCCGCCGTGCCCATCTTCGTCGACGAGGAAGTGATTGATGAATCGAACCTGCTGATCGAAGATGACGCCGAGAAGCGTGATTCGTGACGCGAGGTCCCATGCTGCCCGAATGGAAGAAGCCCGGTGGAACGACGCTCACCTGCCGCGGGTGGGCTCAAGAAGCCGCCCTGCGCATGCTGATGAACAACCTCGACCCCGACGTGGCCGAGGATCCCGACCAGCTGATCGTGTACGGTGGCACCGGTCGCGCCGCCCGCTCGCGTGAGGCGCTGGCCGCCATCGTGCGCGAGCTCACGCGCCTGGCCGACGACGAGACGCTGCTGGTGCAGTCCGGCAAGCCCGTGGGCGTCGCGCGCACGCACGTCGACGCGCCGCGCGTGCTGATCGCCAACTCGAACCTGGTGCCGCACTGGGCCACGTGGGACAAGTTCCGCGAGCTCGAGCGCGCGGGCCTCACCATGTACGGCCAGATGACGGCCGGCTCGTGGATCTACATCGGCACCCAGGGCATCCTGCAGGGCACCTACGAAACCTTCGCGGCCGCCGCCCGCACGCACTTCGGCACGCCCGACCTGGCCGGCCGCCTGGTGGTCACCGCGGGCCTCGGCGGCATGGGCGGTGCCCAGCCCCTGGCCGTCACGCTGAACGACGGCGTGTGCCTGGCCGTCGAGGTCGATCGCGGCCGCATCGAGCGGCGCCTGAAGACGCGCTACTGCGACGTGGTGGCCCGCGACCTCGACGACGCCATCCAGCTGTGCCGCACCGCCCAGCGTAACCATCGGCCCCTGTCGGTGGCCCTGCACGCCAACGCCGCCGACGCGCTGTGGCGCCTGTACGAGCGCGGCGTGGTGCCCGATCTGGTCACCGACCAGACCTCGGCCCACGACCCCCTCGAGGGCTACGTGCCGCACCAGGTGCCTTACGCCGAGGCGCTGGCGCTCCGCAAGTCCGACCCCGCGCGCTACGTCGCGCTGTCCATGGAGGCCATGGCCCGCCACGTGCAGGCCATGCTGGCCTTCCGACAGGCGGGGTCTCACGTCTTCGACTACGGCAACAACCTGCGCGCCCAGGCCCAGGCCGCCGGCGTCACCAACGCCTTCGACTTCCCGGGCTTCGTGCCGGCCTATATCCGGCCGCTGTTCTGCGAGGGGCAGGGGCCGTTCCGCTGGGCCGCGCTGTCCGGCGACCCCAACGACATCCGCGTGACCGACCAGGCGCTGAAGCAGCTGTTCCCCGAGAAGAAGCACCTGGCGCGCTGGCTCGATCTGGCCCACGAGCGCGTGGCCTTCCAGGGCCTGCCCGCCCGCATCTGCTGGCTGGGCTACGGCGAGCGCGAGCGGGCGGGCGTGCTCTTCAACCAGCTGGTCGCCACGGGCCAGGTCAAGGCGCCCATCGTCATCGGCCGCGATCACCTCGACGCCGGCTCGGTGGCCAGCCCCAACCGCGAGACCGAGGGCATGCGCGACGGCAGTGACGCCATCGCCGACTGGCCGATCCTGAACGCGCTCCTCAATACCGCCAACGGCGCCACCTGGGTCAGCTTCCACCACGGCGGCGGCGTGGGCATCGGCTACAGCCTGCACGCCGGCATGGTCATCGTGGCCGACGGCACCCCCGCCGCCGAGGTGCGCCTGCGCCGCGTGCTGGCCGGCGACCCGCTGATGGGCGTGCTCCGTCACGTCGACGCGGGCTACCCCGAGGCGCTGGCCTGCGCCGAGACGACGGGCGTGCGGGTGCCCATGCGCGCCGGCCTCGACCGGCCATGATCCGCGCCCTGCCGCGTCCCTACGTCGTGCCCCTGTTGCTGGTGCAGGCCGCCGGGCTGGCCCGGCACACCCCGGCCCTGGCTGGTGTCTTCGTGCGGCGCACCCTGACACCCGACCGCCGCGAGGCCATCATGCTGGGCGTGGCGTACGCCAACTCGTGCCGCTACTGCGCCTTCGTGCACGGCCGCTGGGCGCGCAAGGTGGGGCTCTCCGAGGCCGACGCGCGCGCCATCGAAGAGGGGCGCCTCGACGCCCTCGACTCCGACCTGGCGCTGGCGGTGCGTTACGGCCGGGCGCTGGCCGACGCCGACTTCGGGCCCATCGACGACGACCTCTTCGGCCAAGCCGACGCGCGGTTCGGCGCCGAGGGCCGCGCCGCCATCGAGGCCACGGCGCGCTTCATGACCCTGGCCAACCGCTCGGCCAACACCCTCGACGCCCTGCTGGCCCGGCTGCAGGGCCGCCCGCTGCCCGGCTCCACGCTCCCCTCCGACCTGGCCATCGGCCTGCCGGTCGTCGGCGCCGTGGCGCTGGCGGCCGGAGCGCTCGGCCCCTGGCTGGGCAGCACACCGTGGGCCTTCGCGCGGGAGTTTCGGGCGTTCTCGAAGGAGTTCCGCGCGACCGCGGGCTGACCCGACGCTGGCGCGCGCCGAACGGGGGCACGGCGAACGGGGGCACGGCGACCGTGGGTGCGGCAAGCAGCGCCCCTACGCTGGCCGGAATTCGCATCACGATGTATCAACCGCGAGCGCAGCAAGCAGCGCCCCTACGCTGGCCGGAATTCGCATCACGTTGTATCGAACGTGGGCGCAGCTTGCAGCGCCCCTACGCTGGCCGGAATTCGCATCACGTTGTAGGGGCGCTGCTTGCTGCGCCCGCTTGCGTCGTTCGCGCGAGTTTCCTATCTTGTAGGAAAGACCGTTCTTCGAGGGGGCAGCATGCGCTCGAGCCGCGACGTCCTCGCGCTGGTATGCGCCATCGCGTTGGCCTTCGTGCTGGGCAGGTGCGCGGCGTCCAACGGCGCCGACGCTGGTGACGCCCCGACCACCTGCTCTGGAGCCGACGTCGCATTGCCCTGCGAGACGAGCCACATCGAGGACTCCGACGGAGGTGTACGTGACGCCGGCATCGAAGTCGAGATCACGGAGAGTTCCGGCGATGCTGAGCCCTTCGACTTCAACAGCTCGGACGGCACGTCTCCGGACGACGTAGAAGACGAGACCGGCGTTGACTGCCCCTGCGGCACGCCCTGCGAAACCGACGCCGACTGCGACGATGGCAATCCTTGCACAGTCGAGCGCTGCGACTTCTCGATGTGGGACATTGGCTATTGCGACAACCTGGAGGGGCGACGAAGGCTCGTCGATTGTGGACCCGGCCGCACCTGCGATCCGGCGACCGGCGAGTGCCGGGACGACTGCGTCCTCGGCACCAGCGTCCCGTGTTCCCGCCAGAACGCCTTCGGCACGTGCCAGGGCGTTCGCGTTTGCGAAGCGGCCGGGCTGGCCGACTGCGACGCCAAGGAGCCTTCGAAGGAAGAGTGCAACGGGCTGGACGACAACTGCAGCGGCACGACCGACGAGGGCTTCCCCGACGCGGACCAGAACGGCGTGCCCGACTGCCTGGATTGCGACGACGACTACGACGGCTATGACGACGGCGACTGCGGGTCGGTCGATGGGCCCTTCGACAACTGCCCGAAGGTCCCCAACCCCGACCAGAAGAACTGGGACAAGGACCACCTGGGCGGCGTGCTCGGCGACAACCAGGGCGATGCCTGCGACCCGGACGACGACAACGACGGTGTGAACGACGACGACGACTGCGAGCCGAAGAACAATCTGGTTTACCCCGGCGCGGCCGAGACGTGCGACGGCCGGGACAACGACTGCAACGGCCTCGTCGACGAGGGCTTCGCGAACACCGACGGCGACGCGCTGGCCGACTGCGTCGACCCCGACCAGGACAACGACGGCATCCTGAACCCGATCGACAACTGCCCGCTGGCGTGGAACCCGGCGCAGGCCGATAGCGATGGGGATGGGGTGGGGGATGCGTGCCCCTGACAATCCTGGCGATCGGATTGCCTCCGACGACGAACGACTCTATGGTTGTCTCGTGGCGACGGAGAGCTCGCGGTGATGATGGACGTGGAGGTTTCGCGATGACCCAGCTTCTTCGGCAGGCCTTCGACCAGGTATCGAAGCTGCCCGAGCGCGATCAGGACGCGATGGCGACCTGGGTGCTCGAAGAGTTGAAGGACGAGGAGCACTGGCAGCGAGCCTTCGCCGGGTCGCACGACAAGCTCTCGGCGCTGGCCGCCGAGGCCCTGAGCGAGCACCGCAAGGGCCGCACGCGCACGTTGGACCCGGACAAGCTGTGATCTCGCGCACGACGCTTCGCTTTCGGCGGTGCCTGCGAAGCCTGCCGGCCGGCGTGAGGCAGCAGGCTCGGCGAGCGTACCGCCAGTTCTGCACTGATCCCTTCCACTCCGCACTGCGCTTCAAACAGGTTCATCCGGAGGACGAGATCTACTCCGTCAGGATTGGCCTCGGCTATCGGGCCCTCGGCGTTAGGGATGGCGATGAGGTCGTGTGGTTCTGGATAGGCACGCACGCCGAGTACGACTCGTTGTTGGGCCGATAATCGGTACCGCCGCGAGGGCTTCCTGAATACCGACGGCGACGCGCTGGCCGACTGCGTCGACCCCGATATCGACAACGACAGCATCCTGAACGAGGGCGACAACTGCCCGCTGGTGTGGAACCCGGCGCAGACGGACAGCGATGGGGATGGGGTAGGGGATGCGTGCCCGTAGGGGTGAGGCAGGCAGCGTCGCAAACGGAGCGTCAGAGTTCCCGGTACACGTCGCGCCGGTTGCCGATTCTCACGACGAGCACGATCAGGACCTGGTCGCGCACCGCGTACAGCACGCGGTAATCGCCCACGCGAATGCGGTA
>Ga0172370_10000971_pt1 | contig 44741 bp, 38 predicted proteins | sample LakKiv5m_FD_114538 | JGI IMG/M metagenome (GOLD analysis project Ga0172370, IMG submission 114538) | Freshwater microbial communities from Kabuno Bay, South-Kivu, Congo - kab_022012_11.5m | ecosystem: Environmental > Aquatic > Freshwater > Lake | place: Democratic Republic of the Congo...
GCCTTGAACGTCCAGCCTGCCGCCCTTCTCGAAGTCGAAGCTCTCGCCGTAGCAGACCGTCAGGTCGTCACCCAGCTCGTTCACGAGGTGCTGCAGCACGCTGATGACGAGAAGGTGGAACGGTTGAAGGTGTTCCTGGAGCGGGTGTTCAGGTAGACGGGCTGGTCAGCGGCGACTGACGAGCAAGAGAATCTTCAATATTATCGATTGATCCCGCCTGGCCGCTGGAGGCTACACATGGGGTCGACACCATAGAAGTCACCATGGCGGTCACCATGGAAGTCGTGTTGGTCGTCACCGACGAAGTTACGAAGGAGTCGCGCTAGGGCTTGCCTAGTCCTGGCCGTCGGGTGTGTTGACTGCCATGCGCGATACCAGCTCCTTCATGCGATTGGGGTTGGTATGGGCGTAGCGCTTGGCCATGACCAGCGTCTTGTGGCCCAGGAGGTCGGCCACCTCGGGGAGGTTGGCGCCCGTGGCCAGGAAGCGGCTGGCCGCTACGTGGCGTAGGTCATGGAAGCGCAAGTCACCGCGACCCACGCTGCGGGCGGCCTTCTTGAAGCCCCTCGATATGGATTGCTGGGAAGGAACCTCGCCGTCCGGCCTCTGCACTACGTAGCCTTCGGGCGTGCCTCTTCGCCGCCTGAGTTCTTCGAGGATGACAGGATGGAGCGGCACCCTCCGCGACTCCCCTGACTTGGACGTCTCGACCACAAGGACCTCGTTGTCGAAGTCGATGTGCCGCCACCTGAGGGACAACAGTTCACCCTGACGGCACCCAGTTCCGACCGCGAGTTGAATCACCCAGCGGAGCCAGGGCTTGCACGCTTCGAGCAATCGGCGCTCGTCTACCTTTTCCACCACGGGGACTCTGTCTGCGGACTCCCTGAACAGCTTGAGTCCCTTGAGGGGGTTGACCTCCAGCTCGCGGCACTCCACGGCGTGTGACAGGACCTTTTTCAACAAGGCCACCTGACGGTTCACGGTAGCTGGCGCCACTTCCAGGCGCCTGTTCTTCATGAACGCGTCGACGCGCTGTATCGTGACGTCCTGCAGGCGCAACTGCCCGAACGCGTCGATGAGCTGCTTCATGCACCATTCGTCACGCACATAGGACTTCTTGTGCAGGCGTGCCCACTCCAGGTAACGCGGCGACCAGTCTTTTAACGTCCAACGGCTGTTCTTGGCCATGCCGAGACGGCCACGCATGGCCTCTTCTCGTACCCTGCCCAGGCGAATGCGTGCCTCGTCCAGGGTCTTGCACGACTCGCGGTGGAGCTTGCCATCGACCATCAGCCGGATCTGGTAGGAGTCGCCCCGCAGGACGATGTTGGGGGGTAGCTTTTTTGCGCGAGGCATCTTTTTTGACCTCCGTTGGCCGGTCCCGAGCGTCCCGTTCCTGGGGCGCATTGGTCACGATATTGGTCACACAGACCCGTGCGGCTTGCAACTAAATAAATCGAATCAATCCGTTACGAGAGACCGCCTTCGGACTTAAAATCCCCAGTCCCTTAGGGACGTGCGGGTTCGAGCCCCGCTCCCGGCACCTGCGGAAGGCATGATTCGACATGCGATTTCCTTGGCGAAGCCGGCTTCGCTGATTCGACCCGAGTGGACTGAATAGGACCAGATTGTCCCCCACAACCGGCACAAAAACCGGCACAAGGGTATAGCGGCTTCTCCCAGCCCCAGCAGCGCAGGTGTCGTTTCCTTGTCGACGTGGAACGGGGCTCAGCCGTTTGGGTCGGAGCCGTCCTGCCTGATGATCTCTGCGTCGTAGCGGGCGATCGCGACGATCACGGCTTCTTCTGCCGGGTCTGCAACCAAGCCCGCCCCTTCTCGGTCAGGCGGTACTTCTGCATGCGGCTGTTGGGCTTGTCCGGCAGCGTCCGTTCTATCCAGCCACTGGCCAGTGCCGGGACGAGGTACGCGCGACGGAAGTGGTCATCGTTCTTCAGGCCTACTGCATCCCGTAGCGCGCGGCGGCTCTGTTCACCCTCAAAGTGGTTCAGCAGCCGCTCGACTTCCACGGTGACTTCCATGGTGACTTCCATGGTGACTTCCGCGGTGGCCGCCCAGGCCTCGGGGTGCACGGGCAGCGACACCGAGAAGTAGCTGTGGTCCTCGTCGAACTCGAATACCGCTGGCGGTGAGCCGTTGGCCTGCATGGCGCGCAGGATCTTGGGGATGCCCGTGGCGCGGCCCTCGGTCAGGTCGAGCTCCTTCAGGAACTCGCCGATGCGCCGGTTGCGGTAACGCCTGGGCATGGCCCGACCCGCGCGGAGCTGGTCGAGGCGCACCGAGCGGTCGGGGCCCGGGTAGCTGAGCACCACGAGGTCGTCGGGCGAGATGCGCACCTCGATAGGCTCGCGCACGTCGTAGCCCCGGTGGTACACCGCGTTGACCACGGCCTCTTCGATGGCGTCGTAGGGGAAGTTGGTCACGCGCGTGGCCTCGGCGCGGTCGGCGTGCTTGATGACCGTCTCGTTCAGGTAGTTGCGCCGGATGTAGTCCAGGGCCTCGCGCACCATGCGCGGCAGCGGCCCGCGGAAGATCTTCTCGGTGAACTTGTCGCCGCCGGCGCCGTCGGGGAACCAGACCACGTCGATCTGCGTGGCCGGGAAGAAGCGGTGCGGCTCGGGGTGGAAGAACAAGAGGCCCACGTTCAACGGGAACGGGGCTTCGGTGGCGCCCCCGACGATGTTCATCTGGCGGCCGAGCTCGAGCATCGGCAGCGCGTCCGCCTGCTCGACCAGCGCGCTGCCCACGTCGGACAGGAACGTGCGCACCAGGTCGCGCGACAGGTCGTCCACCTTGGCCTGCTGGTTCACGCGGTCGTCGAAGGGCACGGTGGCCGCCAGCGACAGCAGTTCGGTTTCGTCAGCGCCGCGCGCCCGCACCGTGCTGGAGCCCTTGCGGATGAAGTAGCCGTAGTCGCGGCTGTCCTTGGCCAGCGAGAGCCGGGCCTTGTACGGACGGGTCTGCCCGCCAGGCGCCCACAACACCAGCACGACCCGTCCGTCGATCTCGTGAGGCACCACGATCGGGTGGTACGGCGGCTGGATGGCGTGCTGGCCGAGGTTCAGGATCTCGTGCTGGATCTTGTCGACGGCGCGCGGCGCGAGGCCGACCGGGGGCAAGACCGGCTGCCCGTCCTGCTCGGCGACGCCCACGACCAGGTAGCCCCCGCCCATGTTGTGGAAGTCGTTCGCAAAGGCGCACAGCGTGTGCAACACGTCGAGCGGGTTCCACCCGGCCTTGAACTCCAGGCGCTCCCACTCGACGGGCCTGCCACGTAGTAGGGCGTTCGGGTTCAGGGGCAGGGGCATTCATTCAAGCGTGACGGTTGCGCCATCGGACTATACCAACCGTGGGACAGGCACGGCAAGCGACCACAGCAGGCGCTGATGAGAGTTCTCGCCGCCCACCGGCGCCTTGAGGCACTGCTTCTGGGCGGGTCGCCAAGCCGGCACTGAGCGCTCGATTGTCCCGGCTAAAGCGCTGGCGTGTCCTCGTCCTGCTTGCGGTGCTGGGCGTCGAACGCTTCGATGACCGCCGCAATCGGGCCAAGAACGATGGAATACTGCGCGATCCCGTTGACGATTTCGGGGAGGGGTTGTCGGCGGTCGGCAATCTCGCGGGCGTTGACTCCAATGTACACAATGGTCGCGACCAGGAGGACGGCGAAGATGGCTTTCACGAGGCATCGGCGCAGGTAGCGGATGAACAAGAAGGAAGCGGCAACCGCTAGCAGCAGGGCAAGTCCGGCTTTGGGCGCCAGAGCGTGGTCAATCAGCAACGTCACTCCGAAGGGAATCGTCGTGGCCACGACCAGGCTCTCGACGATGTTCGGGGAGCGGGGCTCGACTCTTGTCGATTCATCGTCGGCCGATTCGTCTGTCTCTGGTGCCGTCGAGGCGTCGACGAGTGGCTCGTCTTCAGTCAGGTCGTCTGCACTCCTCGTACCGATGCGCAGCATCTCCTTGAATCCGGCTGCCCGATCGGCTTCGTAAGCTGAGCGAATTCGAGCGAGTCGTTCGGACTTGGCCTCCGCACTGTCGCCGGCCAAGGCCGCCGCCAACTCCATCGTGAGGCTCTCCATCTTAGGCCGGTCTAGCTCCTTGAACGCACCCGGGGACCGCCACACGTAGAGGTGGCCCAGGGGCCCCGGCGTTCCCCAGTCGTAGCTGTCGTCTTCTCCCACCACGTGAAGCCCGCTGGACCCTTCGAGCACCTCGTGCGGATCGAGGAGCGTAGAATCCAAGGCGAACGCCTTCCTGAGGCAATCCACCACGTAGTCTCTCGTAGATTCTCCCCCGGGGAGTCGCGTCCATTGATCAGATGTTTGTATGTTAATGTCAATAAACGTATCAATCGCATCGCTCAGGACGAACTTGGGCAATGCGATCACGGGGCGCTTTCCCTGCGTGCGCGGCAGGACCGAGTAGCGATCGGCAGCCGTGAAAGCGAATTCGACGAAGTGGACCATCAGAACGCCGATCTGATCACGGAGCGTCGACCTCTTCATGTGATCTCGAAGGTAAGGCCCGAACCTGGTCTCGAGCCGGTCCGTCGCGAAGTGGCCGGCCTCGGCGATTGCCGCTGCCGTCTCGGGGTTTTCGGCCAACCTTCGCGCCAGCGACCGAATGCCGTCGCCCTTCGTAATGTCGTCAATGAACTCGTCGGCCCACTCGCGAGACATAGGCAGCGGAATCGATGGCATCTACGTTGAGCTTCCGTGTTGATTCGGCCCCCCATCATAGCGAGAAGTGCGAACGGCGGGAAGCTTCGCGCGTTGCTGTGACTCTGGCGTTCCGGTAGACTCCCGTCGGAAGGACGATCGTCGCCACACGGGGACCTCATGACCCTCGACCTCACCAGCCTCTCGAGCGCGCTCGGGGCGCTCGAGCATGCCCTGGCCGACGCGGCGTGGGTCGAGACCGCGGCGGGCGCTCGGGCTACTCTGGCCGAGACCATCCGTTCGGGCGTCGTGCAGAGCTACGAGGTCGCGTACGAGCAGTGCTGGAAGATGATCCGGCGCTGGCTGCGCGAGAATGGCGTCCCCGAGGACGCCGACCATCCTCGCACTCGTAAAGAGTTGTTCCGCCTGGCGGCGGAGGCCGGGTTGGTCGACGATCCCGTGCGCTGGTTCGCCTACGGGGACGCTCGCAACCTGACCTCGCACACCTACGACGGCGAGACCGCCGAGCGCGTGGTCGCCGAGGCGGTGCGCTTCCTGCCCGACGCGAGGGCCTTGCTGGCGCGATTGGAGGACGCAGGGTGATCGACCTGGCCCCGGAACACCTCGACGAGGTTCGGCGCATCCTGGCGGCGCTTGCTGCCGATTGCGAGGTGCGTGCCTTCGGCTCTCGCGTGACCGGGAAGGCGAGGCGCTTCTCTGATCTCGACCTGGTGGTGCAGGCCGAGGGCCGGCTCGCGGACGCACGGCTCGACGCCCTCCGCGATGCCTTCGCGGCGTCCAGCCTGCCCGTGCGGGTCGACGTGGTCGACTGGCACGCTCTCTCCGAGAGCTTCCGGGCGATCATCGGGGGGGGGAGCGAGGTCCTGCAGGCTCGGCGCCCTTGAGCGCGAGGGCCCGCCTTGACACCGCGCTCGAAAACGCCTGTGCTGGAAACGGCTTGCAGAGCCCGCCCTGGAGGTCCCCATGATCCGCCCGAGCTTCTTCCTGCCGCTCGCCCTGGTGCTGGCCGCGCTGGCCCTGTCGGCCTGTGAGACCGTCGGCGGGGCCGACGTGGGCGACCTCGGTCAGGACGCATCGGCCGACGTGCCCGTGGTCCCCGACGCGACCGACGTCGCGCTCGACGTCGCGCTCGACGTCGCCGCCGATGTGCCCGAGGCGCAGGACCTGCCCGCCGATCGCGGCCCCGACGTGCCGGACCCGACCGACGTCGCGCTCGACCCGGGGCCTGATGCACCGGACCCGACTGACGTCGCGCTCGACGCCGGCCCCGACGCGCTCGACGCGGGCCCCGACTCGTCCGACTCGTCCGACGTACCCGCCGACAGCGTCCCCGACGCCACGGCCATCTCGTGCGGGGGCGCCGAGCCGTTCTTCCCCGAGTTCTCCAAGGCCTGCGCCGGGCTCGAGGACTGCGCCTACGGGCTGCACCAGACCGACTGCTGCGGCAACCGCGTGGCGGTGGGGCTGGCCGGGACCGAGGTCGCGGCCTTCGCGGCGGCCGAGACCACCTGCCGGGCGCAGTACCCGCACTGCGGCTGCCCGCAGGGGCCCATCGTCGCCGAGGACGGCGTGCCGGCCTTCGACGAGGCCGACGTGCGGGTCGATTGCGTCGGCGGCGCGTGCCAGACCTTCGTGGCGCCCTGTGCGCTCGTGAAGCCCTTCGAGTGGGCCAACTCGTGCGCCGTCGACGCCGACTGCGCGCTGGCTCTCCACCAGGTCAATTGCTGCGGCACGTTCGTGGCCTGGGGCGTGAGCGCGTCCGAGGCGCCCGGGTTCGCGACGGCCGAGGCGGCCTGCGAGGCGTCGTATCCCCACTGTGGCTGCGCGTCCAAGCCCACCGTGGCGCAGGACGGCAACGAGGGGGGCGGGACCGAGACGTTCGGCGTGGCCTGCCAGCAGGGCGCCTGCCGCAGCTTTGTCGTGGGCGCTGACCCGCGTTGCCGCACTCCGGCCGACTGTCCGAGCGGCCAGATGTGCCTGGCGCCCGGTGAATCGCTGCCCTGCGGCATGTGCTACGAGCCCGAGAACACGTGCGCCAGCGACCCCGACTGCCCCGAGGGCGCGGTCTGCGAGCTGGTGACCGGCGGCTGCGCCTGCTACGCCGCCACCCAGTGCATCCCGGCCTGCAACCTGCCCGCGTCGCTCGCCTGCGCCGTGGGCCAGACCTGCGCCGCCAACGGCCACTGCGTCGACACGCCCTGCAGCGCCGACGCCGATTGTCCCTGGCTCTTTGCCTGCGTGGGCGGCGAGGCGCCGGTCTGCGGGCGCAAGGCGTGCTCGGTCGACGACGAGTGCGGCGGCGGTCGCTGTGTCGAGGGCGCCTGCCACGATCAGCTGGGCTCGTGCCTCTTCCCTCCGCCCTAACGCCGCGCCTTCCGCGGCTTCTTCGACGGCGCCGGCGCCAGCCCCAGCTCGGCATCGACATCGGCCTCCATGCGGCGGCGAGCGGCCTCCGCGGCCTTGCGCTTAGCCTTCAGCTCACGCGCGAGCGGGCCCGGAGAGCCCCATAGCTCGGTCTCGTACGCCGCGTAGCGCTCCTCGAGCCGATCGCGCCACTCCGGGCCTTCCATCCGATCGCGCACTGCCCACACGAACGTGCGGAGTGCGACGACCGCGCGGTTGCTCCAGAAGGCATCGACGGCACCGGGCGCGTCGTGCTTCACGCGGTAGAAGACCCAGAAAAGAGGCGTGGTCGGTACGACCAGGGCCATCGGCCAGATACCCGGGAGGAGCACCTGTACCTCGAACGCAGCGGTCGCGAAGAGCCCCAGGAACAGGGACGCCCAGTTCTGGGGGCGGTGCCGCTTCGTTCGTCGGACACGGGTGTCGCCCAGTGCGCCCACGAAAAGGAGCGCGAAGGGCATGGCGACATAGCGGAAGAGCCAGTCCTCAACGGGATTCTGCAAGTCGGCGTCGAAGGGCAGCCACTCTAGTCGCGCGACGAGCGCCACCGCCAGTGCCAGGGCGAACGCTGCCAGCCACGTCTGGGTGCCGGGTGCCAGGAACCGCCGCATCCAGTCGACATGGAACAATGCGTACTCTGTTCGCCCGAGCTCCTTCATGGGATGGCCCTCCAGGCGCGCACGGCAATGTGCTCCAGCTTACCGGCCGCGACCTTCGTCACCCCGTCGATCCCCAGCCGGACCGACTCCTGCACGGCAGGTGGCATCGCGGCGAAGAGACCCATCTCCTTCATCAGCTTGTTCGTCAACACCTCCGTGCCGACCTCGCGTGCCGTATCGCCCACGATCTTCAGCGCCAGGAGGCCCCACTCTTCCACGAGACCCTCGCGGGCGAGCTTCGGCTCCTTCCGACTGGCCTCGCGGGCCAAGGCCTTCGCCAGCTCGCTGGCCAGGTTCGTCAGCAGGCGCCGAACGACAGTGTACACCAGGTACTTCGCCATAGATCCCGACGACCTGGCCCCGAGCCGCCTGGCCTGCTCGGCGTTCTCCCTTGCTGCCCCCTCGTGCTCAGTCGCCCGCCTGTCGGACCTTGCTCTTTCCCGCGGGGACTCCTTCTTCGAGGACTCGTGTTGCAGCGCCCGAGCGCTCTCTCCATGGCTCGCGACGCGGTCGTTGGCTTCATCGCGCTTCCGACCGAACGCGACCTTGTCGTCGTACGCCCGCCCCTCCGCCGCCTTCGTTCCCGTCTCGGCGTCGCCCTCGCCGAGCGCCGACAGCAGCTCCTTGACGGCGCGGGAGGCCAGCGCTTCGGCCACGTCGGCGTTGGTGATCTCGTGCCCGGCGGCGGCCCTTTTCAGCAGGTCGGTGAACACCTTGAACGCCCCGACCAGCAGCGGGCCGGTGACGGTCAGCAGCTTGTTCACGTCCTCGGCCAGGCCGACCACGCCCTCGAGGGTCTCGGCCAACTCGGCGGCGCGCGCGCCCGTCACGCCCAGCTTCGCGAGCTTGCCCAGCTTGGCGGCCTCGCCCAGGGCTCCCATGCCGGCCACCATTTGCAGGCCCTCGCCCCACACGCGCCCGGCCGCGCCTCCCGCCGCCACCACGTCGCCCGCCTCGTCGTCGCTGTAGCCGTGGGCCTCGAGGCTGTCGTAGCCCTGTTCCTGCAGCCACCGGCCCGCGTGCTCGAGGCCCTCGAGGGGCAGCGACTGCAGCGCCCCGCCCACGAACGACGCCGTGCCCCCCGGCAAGCCGTCTGCGGTCTTGACGAGCACGTCGCGCCACACCGTCGGCAGCTCGGGCGGAGCCGCGCCGGCCAGGTGCCCGAGGGCCCGCCCGCGGTCCAGGGCGTGGCGGAGGCGCAGTCGGTTTCCGAACGACATGCGGCGCAGGAGCTCGTCCACCGGGTTCGTGACGGCGCCGGCCAGTCCCCGCGGGAGCCGGTGGTCGCGGAGGCCCAGCAGGAACCGGTCGAGCAGCGTGCCGTGGAGCCCCTGCTGCTGGTCGAGGGTCACCCAACGCTCGAACGTCGTGCACACGTCGCGCTCGTCGGCCTCGCTGAGGAAGGCCTCGTCGGCGCGGGCCGCCAAGTGCTCCAGGTCGGCCTGCATGAGGCCGAGCAGCCGCGCCTGCTCCTCGGGGGGCAGGGCGGCGAAGTGTGCCGGCGTCTTCGGGTCCGCCGTCGGGCGCGCGCGCGAACCCACCAGCCCCATCAGCGTGGCCTCCACGGCGGGCAGGCCGTCGACGCTCAGCTCGCCGCGCTCCAAAAGCGCCTGCAACCCCTCGCGCAGGGCGTCGGGGTCGGGATGGGCGCGCAGCAGCAGGTCCAGCTGCACCAGGGCCCCGCGTCGGTCGTGCGGGTCCTGCGAGCTCGACCGCCGGGCCTCGAGCGCCCGTGCGCGGCTCTTCGTCGACGTGTCCCCCATGATCCCCCCTCGTGCGTCTTCCTCGTACGTTACCTGGCAGCGCCTGGGCGGATCAAGTTATTCGATAAAATCGCCAGGACGAGATCAAGATCGCAAGATGCCGCCTGAAGATTTCGTGTGGCCGGGATCCGAGGTGTTGGCGTCGCGGGGACTTGGGGCGGTCAGGGCTCGAAGTCGGCCACGGCCAGGTCGGCCAGGTGGGGCGCCAGGAACTCTTCGTAGACGCGCACGTGGGCAGGGTGCGCCAGGTAGTGCTGGAGGGCGGCGCGGTCGGCGAAGTCCGAGACCAGCGCGACATCGAAGCTGCGCTCGGCGCGCACCACGTCGACCGCGGGCTGGTAGCTGACGATCTCGGGGATCTGCGCCGGCAGCGTCTTCAGGGCTGCGACCGCGCGCGAGGCCGTGTCGGCGGGCGCGTCGGCGTGGAAGCGCAGCAGCACGACGTGGCGCAGCATCGCGGACTTCCTATTCGCAGGTCACGGTCAGCGTGAAGTCCCCCACGGCGCCGGGGATGTCGAGGCCGAAGCCGTCGACCACCACCTGGTACGTCTGGCCGGCGGTCGCCTCGAACAAGGCGCTGCCCAGGCCGTAGGCCAGGCACGCCGAAGGGTTGCAGGCGTCGCCCGCGAGCACGATGACGTCGGTCTCGGCCGTCTCGTCCGTCAGCGCGACCTCGACCAGGCCGCTCACCTCGGCCGTGAACGTGAGGGCGATCTCGGGGCCCGTGTACAGGTAGCTGTTGTCGCAGCCCAGGTAGCTCTCGATCGCCCACGTGCTGCCGACCGCGTCGTTGGCGCCGTAGACCACGTCGCCGCAGGCCACGGTCTCGACGGGCGTGCACGCCGGGCAGAACGCGCTGCTGGCGCAGTCGGGGTCCAGGCAGTCGGTCAGGCCGTCGGCGTCGTCGTCGAAGCCGTCGACGCAGCTCTGCTCGGTGAGGGCCTGGCACTCGAGGGCCAGGCTGTAGGCCGCGCTCGTGCCCTCGACGCCGTCGACGATCACGTAGTACGTGGCGCCCTCTTCGAGGTCGAAGGTGAGGCCCTCGTAGTCCCACGCCACGCAGGCGTTGGCCGGGTCGCACAGGTCGCCGGTGGCCTTGACGATCAGCACGTCGACGTTGGGGTCGTCGTCCTCGAGCAGGGCGAGCGCGACGCCGGAGTAGGGCGCCACGAACGTGTAGGCGTACTCGGGGCCGTCGTAGACCTCGCCGGCGTTGCAGCCGTAGCTGTCGACGGCCTCCGTGCTGCCGAACGCCAGCGTGTTGCCCTGGAGCAGGTCGCCGCACCCGATCGCTTCGGCCGGAACGCACGCGCCGGCCAGGCAGGCCGACGCGAACAGGCAGTCGCTGTCGTCGCAGTCGGTGGCGCCGTCGTTGTCATCGTCGATCTGGTCGTCGCAGACGGTCTCGATGGGCGCTTCGCCGCACGACGCGGTGATCGTGTACGAGCCTTCGTTGCCGTTGTAGCCGTCGACCACGATGTAGTACGTGGTGCCCGCCACGGCGGTGAAGGTCACCGAGTCGTCGCCGGCTTCGTCCCCCGCGGCCACGCAGGCGGCCGGCAGGCACTCGCCCTCGGTCCCGGCGGTCAGCACCATCAGGTCCAGGTCGGCCGACACGTCGGCCAGGGCGATGGTCACGTCGCCGTCAATCGGGCTCGTGAACGTGTAGGTGTACTCGGGGCCGCTCTGGTCCCACTCGGTGCACGTGTAGGCGTCGACCAGGTCGGTCGAGCCCGAGCCGTAGTTCCACCAGCTGTCGCTGTCACCGCACGTGAGGGGCCAGTCGGGCTGGCAGTGCGGCACGGGGCAGGCTTCGGTGCCCAGGCAGTCGGCCTCGTCGGCGCAGTCGATGAGCCCGTCGGCGTCGTCGTCCAGGCCGTCGTCGCACACGAGCTCGGTCTCGGGCGTGCACTGCACGGTGATGGTGTAGTCGCCGGAGGCGCCTTCGTAGCCGTCGACCACGAAGAAGAACTGGGCGCCCTCGGTCATGGTCAGCGTGACGGTCGAGTAGCCCCAGGCGCGGCAGTTGTTGCTGTGGCAGCCCTGGCCCTGGCTGTCGATGGCGATCACGTCGGTCTCGTCGGTCTCGTCGGTCAGGTAGACCGTGACCGTGCCGGCGTAGGGCGCCTGGAAGCGGTAGGTGTACTCGGGCCCGGTGTAGCTGTCCTCGGCGTTGCACGCGTAGGCGTCGACCACGTTCGTCGTGCCGCCGAGCAGGGTGGACCAGCTGTCCGAGCCGCCGCACGTGAGGGTCCAGTCGGCCACGCAGGTGTCGCCGCACACGTCGTCGCCCGGCTGGCACATGCCCACGTTGCAGGCGTCGCCGCTGGTGCAGGGGTCGTTGTCGTCGCAGGGGGCCTGGTTGTAGGCGAACACGCAGCCCGAGGCCGGGTCGCAGGTGTCGTCGGTGCACGGGTTCAGGTCGGCGCAGGCGAGCGCGCCGCTGCCCTGGCACGCGCCGGCCTTGCAGACGTCGACCAGCGTGCAGGCATCGGCGTCGTCGCAGGGCTTGCCGTCGGGCAGGTCGGGCGTTACGCACGTGCCGGTCTCGGGCTCGCAGTACGAAAGCTTGCAGCCGTCGACGGGGGCGGGCTCGCACACGATCTGCGAGTCGACCTTGACCACGCACTTGTTCTCGACGCACGCCAGGGTGCCGTTGCACTTGTTGCCGTCGTCAAAGACGTCGCAGTCGCCGTCGGTGGCGCACACGCACTCGGTGGTGGGGTTGCCCGTGCAGACGCCCTCTTTGCAGGCGTCGCTCGCGGTGCAGGGGTTGCCGTCGTCGCAGGACTCGGTGTTGTAGCCGTACTGGCAGCCCACGACCGGGTCGCAGTGATCGTCGGTGCACAGGTTCGTGTCGTCGCAGATGACGGGCGCGCCGCCCTTGCAGGCGCCGGCCAGGCAGGTCGAGCCCTGGGTGCAGGCGTCGGTGTCCTCGCACAGCGTGCCGTCGGCGGCCTGGGCCTCGACGCACTCGCCGGTCTCCTTCTCGCACGCGAACTGGGTGCAGCCCGCCGCGGCCGGGCACGTCACGACCGTGGCGGGGTCGGCGACGCAGGCGCCGTCGACGCACGCCAGGGTGCCGTTGCACTTGTCGCCGTCTTCCTGGCCCGCGCAGTCGGCGTCGACGGTGCAGGAGCAGGCGCCGGGCTCGGCGGTGCCGGTGCAGGCGCCGGCCGCGCACACGTCGCCGCTGGTGCAGGCGTTGCCGTCGTCACAGGCCAGCGTGTTGTTGGCGTGGGCGCAGCCCGTGGCCGGGGTGCACGAGTCGGTGGTGCACAGGTTGGCGTCGTCGCAGGACACGCCGGCGCCGACGCACGCGCCGGAGGCGCACACGTCGTTGGCGGTGCACTTGTTCGAGTCGTCGCACGCGGCACCGTCCAGCTCGTTCTTGGCGCGGCACTGGCCGGTCTGCGCCTCGCAGAACACGACCTTGCACGGTCCGCCGAGCCCCGCGTCGCACGTGACGACCGTGGCGGGGTTCACGGCGCAGGCGCCGTCCTTGCACATCATGGTGCCGTTGCACAGGTCGCCGTCGTCGAAGGGCTTGCAGTCGGCGTCGCCCGTGCACTGGCACTCGGGGTTGGGCGTGCCCTTGCAGGCGCTGGCGGCGCACGCGTCGCCCGTGGTGCACAGGTTGCCGTCGTCGCAGGCCTTGGTGTTCGCGAGGTAGACGCAGCCCGACAGCTTGTCGCACGTGTCGTCGGTGCAGGCGTTGTCGTCGTCGCAGTCGCGGACGGAGCCCTTGCACTGGCCGCCCTGGCAGGCGTCGTTCAGGGTGCAGAAGTCGCCGTCGCTGCACTCGGTGCCGTTCGCCTTGAACGCCGTCGTGCACTCGCCGCTGGTCGGGTCGCACGCCACGGTCTCGCAGGCGCCCACGGCCACCGTCGAGCAGTCGACCACCGTCGCCGCGTCGACCACGCACTGGCTGCCCAGGCACACCAGGTGGCCGTTGCACTTGTTGCCGTCGTCGAACGCGCCGCAGTCGGCGTCGGCCGCGCACTGGCACTTCGGATCGGCGTCGCCCGTGCAGGCGCCCGCCTGGCAGTGGTCGTTCAGCGTGCACAGGTTCGCGTCGTTGCACGCCTTGGTGTTGTTGGCGTGGGCGCAGCCCGTCTCGGCGTCGCAGGTGTCGTCGGTGCAGGCGTTGCCGTCGTCGCAGCTGACGCCGTCGCCGAGGCACGTGCCGTTCAGGCACTTCTCGTTGGCCGTGCACGCGTTGCCGTCGTTGCAGTCGGCGCCGTTGTCGAGCGGCTTCAGCACGCAACCCGCGGTCGCCTGGCAGGTCCAGGTCTGGCAGGCGGGCGCCCCGCCCTTCAGCGTCAGGCACTCCTGATCGGTCTCGCAGGCGGTGGGCTCGGTGCCGTCGGGCTCGATGGTGCCGTCGGGCCACTGGATGGTGTCTTCGGCGCCGTCGGTCGTCGTATCGCCCGGCGCTGCGGCCTCGGAGCCGCCACAACCGGCGAGCGCCAGGAGTCCGCCAAGGACCATGATCTGAATCCAGTACTTGACCATTTGCCTGCTCCATTCGTCGCTTGAAAGCCGGCGTATGCTAGGCGGACGCGTACGGATGTCAACGGGATTCGATCGGTCGTGCCAGGGGATCGGAGAGGGCCGGCGGCGGCGCGGGAGGGAACGGCTGACTCAGGCCTTGGGCGCCTTGTGGGGCTTGCCGCCCGAGAGGTGGCGGACGGTCTTTTCGAGCTCCTCGATGCGCTTCTTCAGCACGTCGACCTCGGAGAGCGACGTGGCCGCCAGGCGGTTCATCGCGTCGGTCGTGGCCTTGACGCGGGCGTCGATGAGCGTGGTGAACTCCTCGAGCCGCTTCTGCAGCAGGTCGCCGATGGCGGTCTTCAGCGCCCCGGCCTGCCCGTCGAGCTCGGTGCCCTTCTTGACCATGCGCGAGATGGTCTTCTCGGCCTCGCCCACCCACTCGTTCACCTTCCGCTCGGCGCCGACCCGCGCGTGGATGACGGGCTTCGCGATGGTGCGCTCGAACACCTTCTCGCCGGACTGCAGGATGCTCTGCAGGGTCGAGATGGGTAGGAAGCCCCCGCGCTTGCGCTTCTCCTGCTCGAACAGGATCTGCGACAGGATCACCGCGGTCAGGTCTTCCTGGGTCTGGTTGTCGATGACCTGGATCTCCTGGCCCGCGCGCACGAACTCGGCGATGCGGTCGAGGGTGATGTACCGGCTGTCGGCCATGTCGTAGAGCTTGCGGTTCGAATACCGCTTGATGACGCGCACGGACTCTTCCATCGACGCCCTCCTCCCCAAGTATGACGCAGTATGGCATTCCACGACGGGCCGTGTCAAGGCGCACTCGTCACGACGCGGTGCGCAGTTTTCCCTGTGTAACCAATTGGTTTCAGAACGGGTCGGTCAGGGCTCGTCGCTCACGGGGGCGCCCTCGAGCCGACGCAGGAACAGGTTCAGGTCGCGCTGGGCGCGCGGACGATCGAGCGAGATGGGGGAGGCGGGGGCCTCGAGGCGCGTGCCCTTGGGCAGGGGGGCCACCGCCAGGGCGCACTCGGCGCGGAAGGCCTGGCCGTTCAGCGCGGCCGTCACGTTCAGCGAGCCCTCGCTCGGGCGTCCTGCGCCGGGGGCCCAGGTCAGGCTGCCCTGGCCGGCCACGTTCGAGAGCGCCGCGCGGAACGCGGGCACCCAGGCCTGGTCGTTCAGGGCAGGGCGGGCTTCGCCGCGAGGCGTCGCGGGCGCATCGACCGGGATCAGGCGCAGGCGGTCACCCTCACGGGTGGCGTCGGCCGCGAAGCCGCTGACCAAGGCGGGGAACAGGCCGAGCCCCACCTCGCGATAGCGCGCCGCCTCGCCGTGCAGGTTGGCCACGCGGGCGAAGGGCTCCGCCTGGCGACGCACGGCCAGCACGCCGTCGGTCAGCACCGCGCGCATCGAGTCGACGACGCCGCGCTGGTAGCGGTTGTCGGAGCGGTGGACGAGCTCGACGTCGAACGCACCCCCGGCGGTGAAGCGCGCGTGGGCTTCCTCGTCGAGGCGCGCCACCAGGTCGCCCTCGGCGGTGGTCACCTCGACGTGACAGGTGGCCTTCCACTCGGTGTCGGCCAGGTCCAGGTCGAGCGCAGCCAGGCGCGCGAGCGGGGCGTCGGAGCGGGTGGGCGCGGGCTCCGGGGCGGCGGGCGGCTCGGGCGCTTCGGGGCGCGCGCACGCCACGGGTACGAGCAGCAGGAGCACGGCCAGGTGATGCGGGGTTCCCACGATCAGGCCTCGGCGGCGGGTTCGCCGGTCAGGCGCTCGCCCTCGCGCAGCGCGCACCCGTTCAGGAACGCGGCGACGGGCAGGCGCTTCCTCCCCTCGAGCTGCAGCTCGCCGAGGCGCAGTACCCCTTCGCCGCAGGCCACGTCGAGCGCGTCGCGCCCGACGGCGACCACGGTGCCGGGCGTCGCCCCCGCGGGGCCGGGCAGGGCTGCCGCCGGCGGGAACACCTTCAGCTGGCGACCTTGCCAGAACGTGAAGCTGCCGGGCCACGGGTACAGCCCGCGTACCAGGTTCGCGAGGCGCGGGGCCGACCACGACCAGTCGAGGCGCCCCGAGTCGCGCGAGAGGAGCGGGGCGTAGGTGGCCAGGGCCTGGTCCTGGGCCTCGGGCGTCAACCGTCCCTGCGTCCACGCCAGCAGCGTAGGCACCAGCAGCTCGGCCCCCAGGGCCATCAGGCGATCGTGCAGCACCTCGGCGTCGTCGGCCGGCCCGATGGGCACCTCGGCGCGCGCGAGCACCGGGCCGGTGTCGAGCCCCTCGTCCATCTTCATGATCGAGATGCCCGAGCGCGCGTGCCCGCTGACGATGGCCCATTGGATGGGCGAGGCGCCGCGCAGGGCCGGCAGCAGCGAGGCGTGCACGTTCAGGCATCCGTGGCGCGGCACGTCGAGGATGGCGGCGGGCAGGATCTTGCCGTAGGCCGCCACGACGATGACGTCGGGCGAGGCGGCCGCGATCACCTCGGCGGCGTCGCCGCGGCGCAGGCTCTTCGGCTGGTAGACGGGCAGCCCCAGGCGCAGGGCCAGCGCCTTGACGGGCGGCGGCTGCGGCTCGGGCGAGCGCCCCTTGGGCTTGTCGGACTGGCACACCACCAACGGCAGCTCGAGCAGGGGACACGCGGCCAGCGCGGCCAGGCTGGCGGCCGCGAAGTCGGGCGTGCCCATGAAGACGACGCGCAGTCGGGTCACCGGTACCCCCACAGGCGGGCGCAGCAAGCAGCGCCCCTACATCTTCTCGGCGGCCTTCTCGGCGGCCTTCTCGGCGGCCTCGCGGCGCTTCTTGTCGTAGTCCTTCAACAGGAACTTGCGCTTCAGCGGCCCGATGCGGTCGAAGAAGAGCACGCCGTCGAGGTGGTCGATCTCGTGCTGCAGGCAGACGGCCGTCAGGTCGTCACCCTCGATGGTGACGGGCTCGAGGTTCTGGTCGAGGGCCTTCACCGTGACCTTTTCGGAGCGCGCGACCCAGCCCTTGACGCCGGGTACGCTCAGGCAGCCCTCTTCCCACTCGAGCTCGCCCTCGCGCTTCACGATCTCGGGGTTGAAGAGCACCAACAGGTTCTTGCCCTGCTCCTCGGTCGCCACGGGATCGCAGACGATCAGGCGGATCGAGGCGCCCACCTGCGGCGCGGCCAGGCCCACGCCGTCGTCGGTGTACATGGTCTCGGCCATGTCCTCGATCAGCTTGACCAGCTCGGGTGTCATAGCTGTGACCGGCGCGGCCTTCTGGCGCAGCACCGGGTGCGGATGCGTCAGGATCGGCAGGCGGGCCATCAGAACATCCTCCAGAGCGTGCCCTGGGGCGTGTCCATGACCTCGATGCCCGTGCCGGTGATCTCGGCGCGGATGGCATCGGCCGCCGCGAAGTCCTTCTGGGCGCGGGCTGCGTTGCGGGCGGCGATGCGCTCCTCGACCCAGCCGGCGTCGAGGCCCTTGCGTTTCAGGGCGCGCGTCGACAGCCCCGCCAGCACGCCGGCGGGCTCGCGGGTCAGGAGGCCGAGCACGGCCTGGAACGGCCCCAGCACCTCGAGGAAGCGCCGCAGCGTGGCGGTCTTGGCCGGTGACTTCTTGCGCGCCACCAGCTCGTTGGCCAGCTTGAAGACCTCGGAGTACGCCGCCACGGCCGCCGCCGTGTTGAAGTCGTCGTCCATGGCCTCGCGGAACTCGGCCTCGGTGCGGGTGAACAGCTCGGGGCTGGCGACCTCGGCGGGCTTGCCTTCGTCGGCGGGGCGGCCGGCCAGGTACTCGGTCGCCGCCTGCAGCGTGGCGTACAGGTAGCCCACGCGCGCCGAGGACTCCTCGAGGTTCTCGAGCGAGTAGTTGATGGGGCTGCGGTAGTGCGTCGACAGCAGGAACAGCCGCAGCGCCTCGGGGTGGAACGACTGCGTCACCTCGCGCACGGTGAAGAAGTTGCCGAGCGACTTCGACATCTTCTCTTCGTTGACGTTCACGAAGCCGTTGTGCATCCACACGTTGACGTGCTGGCGGCCGATGGCGGCCTCGCTCTGCGCGACCTCGTTCTCGTGGTGCGGGAACACCAGGTCCTTGCCGCCGCCGTGGATGTCGAACACGTCGCCGAGGTGCTGGCGGCTCATGGCCGAGCACTCGATGTGCCAGCCCGGTCGTCCCTTGCCCCACGGGCTGTCCCACGACGGCTCGCCGGGCTTGGCGGTCTTCCACAGCGCGAAGTCGAGCGGGTTCTTCTTCTGGGTCTGCTCGCTCGTGTCGACGCGCTCGCTGGCGCCCGCCACCAGCTCGGAGATGTTGCGCCACGACAGCTTGCCGTAGTTCCGGAACGAGTCGATCGAGAAGTACACGTCGCCCCCGGCCACGTAGGCGTGCCCGCGGGCCAGGATGTCTTCGACCATCCTGACGATCTGCTCCATGTGCGTGCTGACGCGCGGCTCGAGGTCGGGCCGCTGCACGTTCAGGTCGTCCATGTCGGTGTAGAACTCGCCGATGAAGCGGTTCGGGACCGCCGCGAACTCCTGGCCGATCTCGTTGGCGCGCTTGATGATCTTGTCGTCGACGTCGGTGAAGTTCCGCACGTAGGTCACGTCGAGCCCCAGGAACTTCAGGTAGCGGTACACCACGTCGAACGCCACGTAGGCGCGCGCGTGGCCGATGTGGCTCATGTCGTAGGCGGTGATGCCGCACACGTACATGCCGACCTTCCCGGGGGTGATCGGGACGAAGTCGGCCTTCTGGCGGCTGAGGGTGTTGTAGATGCGCAGGCCCATCGCGATTCCCGAGGCAATGAACGGGCGTACGTTACCCTCGCCGACGCGAAGATTCAAGGCCGGGGTTGCCCATCCGGCGCGGCCGTGGTATGAACTGAGGCCGATGAAAGCGACCCGACTCGCCCTCAGCTTCGCGGTGCTCCTGGTGGCCCTGGCCTGCGGGCCGTCCATTACGCTGTACCCGCTGGCCAACGAGGACGCCGACCTGGTCCAGAAGTACGGCTACAAGCCCACTCTCGACGCCAAGGCGGGCGACGTGCAGGCCCTGGCGGCCTTCTACCGCGCCTGCCTCGAAGACGACGTCGAGCGCATCTGGGGCTCGCTGTCCACGCCGACCCGCACGCTGTTCGACAACCTCGGCAAGGTCCAGGACGGCGACGGGCCCACGCTGCTGCGCGAGAAGCGCTGGCCGTCGCTGGCCGACAACCGCGTGTCGGTCAAGGCGAGCGCGGTCGAGCTGTTCTTCTTCAAGGGCGACGTCACGTTCGAGCGGGATCCCGGCGCCGCGACGGGCGCCTTCCTGGTGGTCGACGGGACGAACCGTGCCAAGCCCCTGCGCTTCGTCGACGAAGGCGGTGCGCTCCGGGTGCAGGTGGACGATCTGAAGCGACTGCTGCCATGACGGCAGCGGGAGGACGCCGATGATCCTGACGGTCAGCAAACAAGGTCGCCGTTTCGTGGGTCGCCTCGACCTGGGCGACGAGTTGCTCGAGCGCCTCAACTCCATCGCCGAGACCCACCACATCCGCACGGCCACGTTCGCGGCGGGCGGCTACCTGCGCGACCCCGAGGTCGCCACGTACGTGCCCGACCAGCGGGACATCGGGGCCAAGGTGCGCTACGACGGCGACTGGTTCGTCGCCGGCCTGCGCGGCAGCATCTCGATGCGCGGCAACCAGCGCGAGCTCAGCCTGCAGGTGCACCTGCTGAGCCCCAAGGGCAAGTCCGTGCACGGCTTCCTGACCGGCGGCAGCGTGGTCTTCCTCGACCTCGAGCTCGACACGCTCGACGACATCGTGCTGGTGCGCGACCTCGACCCCGCGGTGGGCGTGTCGCAGTGGATGGGCGTGCAGTTCCCCGAGCCCGACCCGGCCAGCGGCGACGCGGCGGGCGACATGCCCGGCTCGCGCACCGCGCGCAGGTCGTCGCACCTTCCGTCGTTCCTGCTGGACGACGACGACATCCCCGAGGTGTTCAAGGGCGACTTCCTCGAGCACCCGTCGCTCGGCAAGTGCAAGGTCGTGAACATCCACGAGGACGATCGCGTCACGGTCATGCTGCCCGAGCAGGGCAAGCTGGCCGAGATCAACCTCGAGTTCTTCGCCTACAAGATCATCCGGAAAGAGGCCGGCCGGCAGTACATCCGGCTCGAGGTCAAGCGCAAGTAGCCGTCACTTCTTCTTGGGGGCGGGAGCGGGGGCGGGAGCCGCCTTGGGCGCGGGAGCGGGCTTGGCCTTCTCCTTCTCGCGCACCTTGCGGTCGAGGTTCAGGAAGGCGTCGCCGTCGGCCTTCTTCTCGGCCGGGACCGCGGGCTTGTGCTTGCGGAAGCTGTCGGCGAGCGAGAACTTCTTCCGCACCTCGGTCTTCAGCTCTTCTTTCTTCACGTACTGCTCGGTCGCGAGGTCGCCGTCGTCGTGCGACGTGATCTCCTCGAGCTCCTCGGGCTTGATGCTCTTCATGAACCACTGCGTCTCGCTGAACTGCTTCTTCTTCGACGCGGGCTCCTGCGGCGCCGAGGCCTTCTTCAGGTCGGCCAGGTCCTTGGGGACCTCCATCACGACGGTTGCGCTCGTTCGGATATCGGCCACCGCCGTTTCGGCGCGCTTCTCTTCCTGCAGGCTCGCGCCGTCGAACGGGCAGAACTTTCCGCTGTCGGGCCATTTGCGACCGCACTTGGGGCACAGCTTCATGCGAAGATCCTCCGCGGGACTTCCAAGGTCGCACTACGATACCCGGGTCCTGCGCGGTCGACAAGGTTTGTGCGCGGCGGGACCGATTGCCAGGGCCGCCGCCTCGATGGTACAGTGAGGCCCCTTCGCGGCGGAGAGCGTGGATGCTCCTCGTGGTGCTCGCCATCCTGCTGGGCGCGTTCGCCCGGCCCGCAGACCCGGCGCCGACGCCGGGCCCGGCCGTCGACGCCGAGCGCCACGCCTTCTACGGCATCTACCTGATGGGTCGCAAGGTGGGGTGGGCCGAGGAGCACCTCGGGCCGGTCGGGTCCGGCACCGGGCGGCAGCTCGAGAACCGCATGCAGGCTCACGTCGGCGTGAAGCGCTCGGGCGTGTCGCTGGCCATGGAGATGGCCGTGACGCGGCGTTACGAGGCCTCTGCCCCTCACGCGCTCCTGTCGCTCGACGAGACGGTCGACGGCCTGGGCTCGCACCTGCGTTTCCGCGGGGCGCGCGCCTCCGGGACCTTCTCGCTCGAGACCGACACGGGGCGCGGCTGGCAGGCGGTACCGCTCGCGGAGCCTCCGGCCGAGACCTGGCTCGACGTGACGCCGGGCCTCGCACACCCCGATCCGCGCGTGGGCGACGTGGTCACCACCCGGCGCTTCGATGCCCAGTTGGCGCGCAACGTCGAGGCCTCGACCCTGGTCGTGTCGATCGCCGACGCGCTGCTCGGCGGCCGGCCGCAGGCCGTGATCGAGCTGAAGAGCACCGAGGCCTCCACCGGGCTCGTGCTCACCTCGCGCCTGCTCCGCGACGGCACGGTGCTCGAGGGTGGCCTGGGCGGCCAGTTGCGCCTGGCCCGCGAGGAGGAAGCCACCGCCAAGGACCCGGAGCGCGAGGCGCTCGACCTGTACGCGCGCTCGACGGTGCCCGCCAAGGGCTCGTTGCCCGCGGATCCGCGCGCCCTGTCCCGAGTCACCTACCGGGTCTGCGGCGCCGACCCTGCGCGCCTCGCCGGTCCGTGGCAGACCGTCCAGAGCGTCGAGGGGGGCTGCGCGCTCGTGCAGGTGCGGCGCGCCACCAAGACCCGAGCTCGCGATCTCCCCGAGGCCGATCGCGCGCGCTGGCTGGCCTCCGACGCGCGCGTGACCGCGACCGAGCCGGCGGTGAAGAAGGCGGCCCGCGCGGCGGCCGGCAAGGGCACGGCACCCGATCTGGTGGCGCTGGTCGCCTGGGTGCACGACCACGTACGCTACGCCCTCGACTTCAACCCCTTCAACGCCGCCCAGGTGCTCTCGGAGGGGCGGGGCGACTGCTCCGAGGGAGCCCTGCTGCTGGTGGCCATGGCTCGCTCGCTCGGGCTGCCCGCCCGCGAGGTCTACGGCCTGGTGCTGGCGTCGAGCGCGCCGCTGGGCTTCGGCTACCACGCCTGGGCCGAGGTGGCCGTCGACGACGCCTGGCTGCCCGTCGACCCCACCTGGAACGAGGCGCCGGTCAACCCCACCCACCTGCGCTTCGACGGCGAGGGCCCCTACGGCGTGCTGTCGGTCTTCGGCCAGGTGACGCTCGAGGTGGTGGAGGCCGAATGACCCCGCGCCGCCTCGTGCTCGCTGCCGGTCTGCTGCTCTTCGTCGGCGCCGGCGTCACCTCGCTGCTGCTCCCCGGGTGGCAGGAGCGCCGCCTGCCGTCGCGCGCCGCCGCCGAGAGCTGCGGCCGCCTGCTGGCCGACGCGTGGAGCGAGCACGACCTGGTGCGCGTCGAGCCGTACTGGTACCGCGAGAACGCCGATGTGCTGCTCGGGGCGCTCGAGGCCCGCACGCACGCGCCCTTCGGCTGGTTCGACGAGCGCGCCGACCTCGACCCCGAGAACGCCTGGCGTTTCGACAAGGTGTTCGTGCTGCACCTGCCCGAGGTCACGGGCAAAACGGCCGCCGACCTCGTGCCCCCGGGCTTCGAGCTCACGGCGCGCTCGCCCTGCGGGGATCGGCTCGAGCTGTTGCAGCTCCGGCCGCCCCGCGCCGCCCTGCGGTTCGACCTGCTGCGCGACGTGGGCAAGGCCGAGGTGCGCAGGGTCTTCAAGGACGGTACGTCCAAGGCCTGCCCCTGGGACGGCCGGCGCCACCACTGCGATTCGGCCGAGTGGAAGAACGTGGGCGTGCGCTGGAAGGATGTGGGCGGCTCGCGCCGCACGTGCCTGTACGTCGAGCCGACGCCCGACGACTCGCGCCTCGAGGTGCGCTTCCCGAGCGTCGTCCTGGGCGCGCGCACCCTGATCTGGGGCGGGCTCTCCATCTCCGGGGCGCGCAAGCCCTCGGGCGGCGAGGTCACCCTCGAGGTACGCATCGGCGGGGCCTCGCGCGTCACGCACCGCGAGCCCCCCAAGGAGTACCGCTGGAACCGCTTCGACCTCGACACCCGCGACGTGGCGGGCGTGCCTACCGACCTCACGTACGTCGTGAGCGTGCGCAAGTCGGGCTGGCGCCAGTTCTGCCTCGACACGTTGTCGGTCGACCCCCCTTCGCCGGAGAGCGCCCCGTGACGAAGAATCCCCTGGTCGACACGCTCTTCGAGCTCTTCCGCGCCCACGGGGAGCCCCTGTGGCTGGTCGACGCCCCCGTGCACGACTGGGCGGCGGGCGAGCTCCGCGAGTCCTACCCCACGCTGCGCTTCGTCGTCGAGCGCGTGCCGGCCTGGCTGCGCGACGAGCTGCCCGCGGCGCTGCCCGGCGTGACGGGGGTTCGCGACGGGCGCCAGGGCTCGTTCAAGGCCGGCGACACCGACGTGGCGCTGACGGTCCGTCGCGACCACCTGCCCCCGAGCGTGCCCCTCGACGCCGCCCGGCTGTCGCCCATCGAGCGCGACCTGGCCTCCCGCGAGGTGACGGTGCACGCGGTGGCCCTGGATGCCCAAGGCACGGTGCACGATCCGTTCGGGGGTATCGCCGACGCACGCGCGAAGCTCCTGCGCCTGGTGGCGCCCCCCAGGGCGGCGCTCGAGCTCTCGGCCGGCTGGATCCTGAAGGTGGCGCGGCACGCGGCCCCGGGCGGCCGCACCGTCGACCCCGAGATCGAGCGCTTGGCGCGGCACGTGTACTACAACCTGGTCGGCTTCCGGCCCTCCTGGCTGCGCGACCAACTGGGCCAGGTGTTGATGGCCTCGCGGGGCCCCGAAGGGCTCGACCTGCTGGCCTCCACGCGGGCCATGGCCGTGCTGCTGCCCGAGCTCGACACCGCGCGGCCCGCTTGGGGGCGCACCGTGCAGGCCGTGCTCGACGCGCCCGAGTCGCCGGTCGCGCGCTGGTCGGCCTTGCTCTCGGGCCTGGCCGCCCCGGTCGGCGCGGGCCGGCGCTTCCTGTTTCGCGGCATCGCGGCGCGCCTCGAATTGCCCGAGGCCGAGCGCGCGGCCATCGATCAGCACCTGGCCGTCCCCGAGGTGCGGCGTGCCGGCGAGCCCCTCGATCGCGTGCTGGAGCGCGCCCTGGTGGCTGGCCTCGCCGGCCCGGCACCGGCGGCGGTTCCCGTCGACGGTGGCTTCGCCGCGGTGCTCGAGCAGCCCGCGGTCGCCCGCGAGACCCTCGAGCGCCTGCTGGCCAGCATGACCACGCCCGCCGGCTTCGAGGTCCTGTCGGCCAGCGGCGTGCTGGCCGTGCTGCTGCCCGAGGTGCAGAGCCTGCGCGGCTTCGATCGCAGCTCCCCCCTGCACCACAAGGACCTGTGGGACCACACCCTGCGCGTGGTCCTGCAGGTGGCGCCCGAGGTGCGGCTGCGTTGGGTGGCGCTGCTCCACGACGTCGGCAAGGTGACCACGCGCCGCATCCAGTCCGGCCGCGTGCGCTTCCTGCGCCACGAAGACATCGGCGCCTGGCTGTTCCGAGGCATCGCGGCGCGCTTCCATTTTTCGGCCGAGGAGGTCGAGCGCATCGGCTACCTCATCGCGCACCACAGCCGCATCAACCACTACGGCGAGGAGTGGACCGACACGGCCATCCGCCGGCTCGCGCGTGACACGCTGTACCTCGATGACCTGCTGGCGTTCTCGCGCGCCGACATCACGAGCCGCATCCCCGATCGCGTGGCGCAGCTGCGCCGGCGCCTCGACACCCTCGAGGAGCGCATGCACGAGATCGCGGAGCGCGACGCGGCCCCGCCGTTGTTGCCCAAGGGGCTCGGCAACGCCATCATGGAGCGCTTCGCGCTGAAGCCCGGGCCCGTCATCGGCCGCCTGCGCGACCACGTGGAGGCCGAGGTGGTGGCAGGTCGCTTGGACCAGAACGCCGACGTGCTGTACTATATCGAGTACTTGGAACGACAGTCCCCGCTTTTGGAAGAGATGGGAATCACGCCATGAGAATCTCCGCGGAGCACCTCCGCCTGCTGCCCAAGACCGACCTGCACGTCCACCTCGACGGCTCGCTGCGCCTGCCGACCCTCATCGACCTGGCCAAGCGCTTCGGCGTCACGCTGCCTTCGTACACCGAGGAGGGGCTGCACGACCTGGTCTTCAAGGACCGCTACGCCGACCTGGTCGAGTACCTGCGCGGCTTCACCTACACCTGCGCCGCCATGCAGGATCCCGAGGCCCTCGAGCGCGTGGCCTACGAGTTCATGCAGGACAACGTGGCCGAGGGCGTGCGCTACGTCGAGGTGCGCTTCGCCCCGCAGCTGCACCTGAACAGCCGCGTGGGCTGGCGCGACGTGTTCCAGGCGGTCGATCGCGGCCTGCGCCGGGCCACCGACGAGGCCAACGCCGCGATCGCGCGCGACAAGCTCGACGAGCCGCTCTACGCCTACGGCATCATCGTGTGCGCCCTGCGCGCCTTCGACTCGGGCGCCTCCGAGTACTACAGCCGCTTCCTCGACGTGCACCGCTACCTGCCAAGGAAGCGCGTGTACGCCCTGGCGTCCGTCGAGCTCGCGCGCGCGTCGGTCGAGCTGCGCGACCAGCTGGGCATCCCCATCGTGGGCTTCGACCTGGCCGGCCAGGAGAAAGGCTTCCCGGCCATCGACCACCTCGAGGCCTTCCAGTTCGCGCACCGCAACTTCATGAAGAAGACCGTGCACGCGGGCGAGGCCTACGGCCCCGAGAGCATCTTCCAGGCCATCACCGAGCTGCACGCCGACCGCATCGGCCACGGCTACTACCTGTTCGCGTCCGACATGATCACCGACCCCAGCATCGAGGACCCCGAGGGCTACGTCGACGACCTGGCCGAGTACATCGCCGATCGCCGCGTCACCGTCGAGGTGTGCCTGACCAGCAACCTGCAGACGAACCCCACGCTCACGCACATGGAGGAGCACAACTTCGGCCTCATGCGGAAGGCCAAGCTGTCGACCACCATCTGCACCGACAACCGCCTGGTCTCGAACACCACGGTCACCCGCGAGCTGGGGATCGCCCTCGACCTCTTCGACCTGACGCTCAAGGACCTGCGTCACATCCTGATCTACGGCTTCAAGCGCAGCTTCTACCCGGGCACCTACGTCGAGAAGCGCGCCTACGTGCGCAGCGTCATCGACTACTACGAGCGCCTCGAGCGCGAGGTGCTGGTGCCCGCCTACGGTCCGCTCGACGAGGACAAGGTCAGCTGAGGCCGGTTCCCCCGTCGATCGCGCTTCGTCCTTGCCCTGGCGGTGGTCGCGAATCCGGCCTCGCGCGGGCTTGACGGCTACCCGCGTTCGTGGTGGAACCGCGCCCGGGTGTTGCTGGGAGGGAAGCATGCGTCGCCTCGGAGCCCGGTCCTTCGTACGCTCGGGCCCGGCGGTCCCCCGCGTCGTCCGGCGCGCGGGTGCCTCGGTGGTCGCCGTCCCCGGCCGGTACTCGGTGTCCTACCTGCTGGTCGGGCCCGACGCCGTGGCCGTCGCCGACGTCGGCTCTCACGACGACCTGCCGGGCGTGCAGGCGGCCCTCGAGGCCCTCGACGGCCCGCCCCGCGCCGTGCGCTACCTGCTCCCGACCCACCTGCACTTCGACCACGTGCTGGGGCTCGACCCGCTGGCCCTGCGCCTCGGCGCTCCCGTAGCCCTCGGCCGCGCGGCCCACGCGCACGTCACGCGGGGCGAGCGCCTGCGCTTCCCGCGCGGGTTCGCGACGCCGGGCTTCTGGTTCACCATGAGCCTGGGCTGGGCCTTCCAGGGCCTGCCGTTCCCGTCGAGAGACGACCTGCGCGCCAGCCGCGAGTTCGGCTCCCCCCGCGCCAAGGACGCCTTCCGGGCCCAGCTGGGCCCCGTGCTGACCGACGGCCAACCGCTGCCCGACCTGCCCGGCTGGACCGTGCTCGAGACCCCCGGCCACGCCGACGACGCGCTCTGCCTGTACCACGCCGAGGCCGGCTTCCTGGTCACCGGCGACACCGTCAGGAACTACCTGGGCGGCGAATGGAACCCCCTGGTAGCCGACCCGCACGCCTACCAAGCCACGAAAGAGCGCCTGCGAACACTGCCCGTCACGGCCGTCTTCCCCGGCCACGGCCCCGTGGTCGAAGGCCGCGACCTGCTCCAGAGCATCCGAGAGGTGCCGTTCTACTTGCCGTAGGGTCTTGCCGAGAACCCGGCGCGGCCCCAGAAACGAAAAAGCCCACCGGAAGACCGGCGGGCTTTGCGGTGCCCAGGGACGGAGTTGAACCGCCGACACGGGGATTTTCAGTCCCAGTTTCATAGTTTATAACCACTTGAAATTGCATGGAGAAAAACGGCATGCAGATCGGTGTGTGCCGGATATTGTGCCAGGGCGTTCCTTTTGGTATCCTTGAGGCGGGTCGAGAGCGAGGAGGTCAGGATGCCTCGGTTGAAGAGCGAAACCGCGAACGCGGGCTACCGGGACAACATCTACCAGCGTGGCAACCGCTGGTACGTGCGCTTCATGGTCGACGGCAAGGAAACCCGGGAGTCAGCGGGGCGGAGCAAGGCCGCCGCTCAACTCCTGCTCGTCAAACGGCGCGAAGACGCCGAACGTGGCCGGATGGGGATGTCCAAGAAGAACATCGTCACGCTGGCTGAGTTCGCGCCCCGCTACCTGGCGTGGGCGAAGGCCCACAAGCGCAGCTGGGAACGCGACGAGCGCTCGCTCCGGACTCTCGTGCAGCACTTGGGCACCTTGCGGCTCAACGCCATCGAACGCGAGGTCGTGGAGGGCTACCAAAGGGACCGTTGCGCTGAGGAAATCAAGCGCATCCGAAAGGGGACGACGGCGGAGGGCGCTTCCACGAAGAAAGATGCCCGGCACGTGCAAGGCCCCACCGTCAATCGCGAGATTGCCTGTCTGCGCAAGCTGCTGTCGCGGGCGGTCGACGAAAAGCAGATCGAGGTCAACCCGCTGTTCGGGGTCAAGGACCTCATGCTGCCCGAGTCCCCCGCCCGTCAGCCGAACCTGTCGTACGCCGACGAGGAGCGCCTGCTCGATGCCTGCTCGCCGTCATGGGTGCGTCTCGCGGTTCGGTTGGCCATCGCCACCGGCTGCCGCCAGGGTGAGTTGCTGGCACTGAAGTGGCGGCACGTCGACTTCGACAGCGGCGAGTTGATCGTCGAGGACTCGAAGAGCGGTCGCTCCCGGCGTGTACCCGTCAACGACATCGTCCTCAGCGAGTTGAAGCAACTGCAGCGACAGCGGGAACGGGCAGGCACGGATGCCCCCGAAGATGGCGCGGTGGTCCACGAGCTCAGCAAGCGCAGGCAGATTCCTGAGGCGTTCGTCATCCTCGACAAGGACAACGCAACCCCGACCGGCAACGCGCTGGTCCAGGCTTTCAACCGCGCGCGCAAGGCCATCGAGCGGCCCGACCTGCGATTTCACGATTGCCGTCACGTGTGCGGCTCTCGGTTGCTTGAGGCAGGCGCCAACCTGCCCGAGGTCGCGGCGGTCCTGGGACATACCACCCTGGTCATGGCCAATCGTTACGCACACGCCAGCAGGCCTCGCCTGCGAACGCTGGTGAACGCGGTACCTGTCACCGGCCAGACCAACGGGCAGGCAGGGGAGCAGGGCAAGGCGTAGCCGGGACTCAGGGGTAGGTGTCGCTGGGTTCCGCGCGTGCTAGCCTGACATGGGAGACGTGAACGCCATGAAGAACCCCATGACCCTCGCCGAAGAACAGCAAGCCTTCGAGGCCCAACTCGACGCGCTCCTCTCGGAGCATCTGGACGAGTACGTGCTGTTCAAGGACGGCGCCGCCGTCGCCTTCTTCGACGACGAAGACGCCGCACTGGCTGACGGTCTTGAGCGGTTCGGTCTTGATGACGTGTTCCTGGTCTCGCGGGTAGCGCGGCCCGAGCCCGAGCGGCTCTCGCTGGCGTGGGAGTTGGGCGTGATGTTCGGGGGCTGCTGGGCTTGAAGGCTTGAAGGACCACGCGCGCAACGCGGTTCGCCTGATAGGCCTGATCGGACGAGATCTCCTGTCGCGCACCGAGTTCAAGTACCTCGGCCAGCGGGGACGGTTCGAGCTGACGTTCAATCCCGAGCGCCCTGCTGGCGCCTGATCACTCGATAATATTTGAAGATTCACCGGCTCGGCGGTCGCCGCTGACCAGCCCGTCTACCTGAACACCCGCTCCAGGAACACCTTCAACCGTTCCACCTTCTCGTCATCGGCGTGCTGCAGCACCTCATGAACGAGCTGGGTGACGACCTGGCGGTCTGCTACGGCGAGAGCTTCGACTTCGAGCAGGGCGGCAGGCTGGACGTTCAAGGCTTTGGCGATGCGGTCGAGCGTGGACAACGACAGGTTCACCTCGCCGCGCTCGATAGCGCCGAAGTACTTGGGGTTGATGCCAGCGCTCTCGGCGACCCCTTCCTGAGTCAGGCTACGCGCCTTGCGTAGCTCTCTAATCCGCCTCCCGACAGCTTCCTGCATCGTTCCCCTCCGCGTGCCAGCGTAGGGGACCAGCTTCGGGCGGAACACCCAGCCAAAGCTTGACCAAGGAAAGCCTTGTCTGGCATACATGTGGGGTACGACTCAGACCACGCTGCTGCAACGGCGCTTTCGCTAGCGGACGTCGCTGCGTTGACGCTAACAGCCGAGGAGGGGGAGATGGAGCACAAGGTCGACGAAAAGAAGCTGGACGAACATCTGCAGAACGAGGCCAAGCGCGTCAGCGAGAAGGACGTCGGGGCACTCCTGGGACGCGCGCAGGAACTCGACGAGAAGCTGGAAAGCCTCCCCGGCAGGTTCCAGAAGCTCTTTAACCAGGTCAAGTTGCTGTTCGGGATGATCGCGGACTACTGGAACGGCGCTTACAAGGACATCCCCTGGTACACCATCGCCATGGCTGTGGCTGCCGTGGTCTACTTCCTGTCGCCCGTCGACCTGATTCCCGACGTGATCCCGGTCATCGGATACGTCGATGACGCCACGGTGCTGTTGCTCACGTTCAAGGCCATCCAGGAGGATCTGAAGGCCTACTGCGCCTTCAAGGGCTACGAGGCTGCGCAGTACTTCTAGAGCCAAGGCGGACGAAGAAGCGCGCTAAAGCGTCTTCAGGGCGGGGTGGAGGTTGGCATGGGAATGGGTGACGAATTCGCATTGAAGACAGTGAAGGAAATCGAGGCGGCTATCCCGACACTGTTGGGAGCGAAGACAGTAGCGGAGCTGCTTACGGCCATTGAGTCCAAGGCCGTCAGCGACATCGATGGGCTGCTCGATAAGCACCAGAGGCAGCTCCGGGATGAAGCCCAGGGGTTGGTCGACCACGGCGTTGCTTCGATCAGCAAGCAGATGGGAACCATCCTGCGTGACGATGTGGAACTGGCCGTCGGCAATGCCAGGAAAGCAGCGGAATTGCTCGTCAGCAAGAGCCTCGACCGCTTCTCTGAGGAGGCCAAGAGCCTCGTCAAGGAACTGTCAAAGGCGATCTCTGAGCAGCGCGTCAGCGTAAAGGTCGACCTGCAGGAAGTGGCTCAGGATGCAGCAGAGACGGCTCGCAAGGAACTCATCAGCGTCCTCCCGTGGGTAGCGGTCATCGCTGGACTGATGAACCTGGCGGGTATAGCAATCGCCTGGTTCTTCGCTCGCGGGATGTAGACCTGCCAAGGCGGCGACGATGAAGCGGCTCCAAGCCCGTCGCCTGCTCAAGGTGAGACCGCTTGCTCGCTACGCCAGCTTCGCGGTCAGAGTACTGTCAGCCTTCCTCCGAAATCGTGGCATCCTTCTGGCTGGGGGCGTGGGATACAACGCCCTGCTGTCCGTGGTTCCGTTCTTCACGCTCGTGGTAACCGCGCTGACGCACTTCTTCGACGAAGAGCAGGTCATCGCCACCCTGCGGCCTGAACTAAAGGCGCTTGTGCCGCAGCACGCGGATCTGATCCTAGAGACCGTTAAAGCATTCCTCGCGAATCAGGCAGCGACGGGCGCGGTCAGTGTGGTCTTGCTGCTCTTTTTCAGTTCACTTGCGTTCCGCGTCCTGGAAGAAGCAGTCGAGGCGATATTCCATAGAGCGTCTGGGGGAGTACGACGCAGCTTCTGGAAATCGGCGCTGCTCCCGTACGCCTTCATCGGGCTCGCGATGGTCTCTCTGTTCGTCCTTGCGATTGTCACAATCGGTCTCGATGCACTCGGCGACAGGACGCTTCGTCTTGGCCGTGTGGAAATCTCTTTATCGCTCGGCACGAGCTTGCTGCTGCGAGGACTGGCCGTTGCGGGGCTTGCAGGAATCACCGGCGCCATCTACCACGTCCTGCCTGTGTCCAGGGTCTCAGTGCGGCGTGCCATGATCGGAGGGTTGGCGGCAGCCACCCTCTGGAAGCTGATCTCCTTGTTCCTGGTGTACTACTTCGAGCACGTGTCGAAGGCGAACCTCATCTACGGTTCGCTCGCCACGGTCGTCGTGCTGCTCCTGTTCCTGGAGTTGGCGTTTACGATCCTGCTTCTTGGGGCGCAGGTTATCGCTGAACTGGAAGCCAGTGCGGCTGCAGGTCTGGCGTGGCACCAAGATCCGACGTCGGCCGAGAGCAGCCGGCCCTTGTCCAGGGCCGAGCCCGGGTGACTACCACGTCAGGTGACGCCCGATAGCCCGTGTCTAAAGCCCCCGTCCTGGCTCTCCCTGCCGTATTACAAACTAATAAGTTTCCGGAAGACGAACCATCGGCGATTAGATTGCCGTGGCGGACTTATCGAGCAGGAATGCCGCCCGGTAGGGTGATGGACGAGGAGAAGGTCGCAATCGTCTCAGCGCTGCAGATCCACGAGCGCGACTCGCACTGGCAGCCCGGCTTTCTCGTTCATCACGATGTCGTCGTGGCGTGTCATCTTCACGTGCTCGTTCTCATAGACCCATTTCATGTCCGATGGCCGTTCGTCGCGATACAGAGACAGCACGCCGACGGTTGGGTGGTCTTTGACAACTGGCTTGAGCTTCGCGGCCATTGCCAAGCCCCCTGCGATCATTCCGGCTTGTGTAACGCCGTACAGGCTGTTCTCTCGATGGCCGTGGTAGTGAGAGTTGCAGACAATCAGGCGTAGCGGTGTGGTTTTCGACAGCCCGCTCAGCGCTTCGGTGTCGGCTTCGCTGCGAAGGACCAAGGCATCGGCACAACAGAAGGATGCCAGTGCTATGTCGTGCCAGACAGTCGTTCGAGGGTCGGACCGTTTCCCTAGTCTAGGGTCGTCATCCACGAGATCCTCGATGTCGTCGGGGTCTATCTTGAACTTGTGCACGAGGACAGGCCAAGCGGGCGTAGTTCCAGAAAGGTCGAGCGCCCACGAGCATTGGCTGCCGTCCACTGCATCGGTTCCGCCGCAGATCAGCAACGGCTGATTCAAGAAAGGTTTAAGCGCGGTCGCAAGTCTCACCCGACCTTCTACTTCGTCAGAGACCAGGAAGCCCGCAGGCAAGACGACTACATGCGCTAGGGATTCCTGCTGGCTGATTGCGGCGCGTAAGTACGAAACGAGCATCTGGATGCGGGGAGTGTCCGATACCTCCCGCAACGCGTGGCGCGGCGTCTTCCTGTTGTGAACGAAGCCAACGTGCGGAAGGACCACGTGGATTCTCGTGTTGCTCTTGCTCGACGGGCGCGGGCGTTCGTGCGACGCGTCGAAGGTGAGGTCGAGTTCGAGGAGGTCGTCGCTGGAATCCGTGCGTCGCGCCTTGCTCATGGCTGCTACTCCTATTAGTCATCTAGGAATTCTAGCCCATCCCCCCGCTCGACCCCAGCAAGCGGTCCCTTGCTCTACGCCGCCTCCCCCCACTCCCTGCACAGCACCTCGGCTTGCTCGATCACCGTCACCACGGCCTCCTCGCGCTTGTCGGGCGGGTAGCCGTGCTTGCGGAGCAGGCGCTTCACCTTCGACCTCATGGCCGCCCGCACGCTCTCCTTCTGGGTCCAGTCGATGGTCACGGACTCGCGGATGGCCTTCACGAGGTCGTGGGCGATGTCGGCCAGTACCTTGTCGGCCATCAGTTCCTTGACCCCTCCGTGGGCCACCAGGGCGTCGTAGAAGGCCATCTCGTCGTCGGTCAGCCCCAGAGCCTCGCCGCGCTTGGGGGCCTCGCGCATCTGCTTGGCCATCTCGATGAGTTCGAGGATGACCTCGGCGGCCTCCAGCGTGCGGTTCAAGTACGCCTTGATAGTCGTCGCAAGCATCTCGGAGAACTTCTTCCCCTGGATGCGGTTCTTCCGGGAGACGGCTCGTACTTCGTCGTTGAGTAAGCGCCTGAGCACCTCCAGTTGGAGGTTCTTGTAGGGGCTGGTCTTCACGCCATCGAGGAACTCGTCGGACAGGATCGAGATGTTCGGCTTCTTCAGTCCTGCTGCCCCAAAGATGTCCACGACACCGTCGGAGGACACCGCCTCAGACACGATCTGCCGGACCGCCGCATTCAACGCCTCGTCGTCGTTTTCGTCATCGTCGTCGCCGCCACCGCCTCCGCCACCCGTGTGCTTCTTCAGGTACGAGGTCAAGGCCTGGAAGTAGCCCACGTCGTCGCGCAGGGGCTGCGCGGCCTCAAGGTGGATGGCAATGCCCACGGCCCCATTGAGGGCCGCCATCCCGTCCATGAACCGCTGCCGTCCATCGGGCGTCTTGCAAATGTGGTTGGCCCCCGCCACGAGGGTCGTGAGGCGGGCCGGGGCGTTGGCCGAGAAGTACCCCGAGTAGTCGTAGCCGTGGAACATGGCCTTCACGATCTCGTGCTTCTCTTGCAGCACAGCCAGAGCGACCTCGACCGGGATGCCGGGCTTGTCGCCCTTCTTGCCCCCATAGGCTTCGACCGCTTCGCGTAGCTGCTCCGCCAATCCCAGGTAGTCCACCACCAGCCCGGCCTTCTTGTCACCGAACACACGGTTGACACGGGCGATGGCCTGCATCATCCCGTGACCCTTCATGGGCTTGTCCATGTACAACGTGTTGGCACATGGTGCGTCGAAGCCCGTCAGCCACATGTCGCGCACGATCACGAGCTTCAATGGGTCGGCAGCGTCCTTGAACCGCTTCTCGATGGTCTTCAGCCGCTGCTTGCTCCGCAGGTGCTGCTGGTAAGGCTCGGGGTCCGTGGCCGCCCCCGTCATGACCACCTTGATGACACCCTTGTCGTCGTGGCCCTTCTCGGAGCCCCAGGCAGGCCGCAACTTGACGATCTGCGCGTACAGGTCCACGCAGATGCGCCGGGACATGACCACGATCATGGCCTTGCCCTGGCCACCATTCGCCTCCAGGCGGCGCTCCCAGTGGTCCACGATGTCCTGGGCGATCAACCCCAGGCGCTCCTCAGTGCCCACCATCGCTTCCAGTTTGGCCCACCTGGACTTCAGCTTGCCCTTGACGCGCTCCTCCTCGCCCTCGGTGACCTCCTCGAAGTCGTCGTCCAGCTTGGGCTTCTTGTCCTCGGGCAAGGCGATCTTGGCCAGCCGCGCTTCGTAGTGGATCGGCACTGTGGCGTGGTCCTCGATGCTCTGGCTGACCGTGTACGTGTCGATGTAGTTTCCGAACACGGCCGGGGTCGAGCGGTCGTTGAACTCGATGGGCGTGCCCGTGAACCCGATGAAGCTGGCGTTGGGCAGAGCGTCACGCAGGTTCCGGGCGAAGCCCTCGATGAACTCATACTGGCTGCGGTGCGCCTCGTCCGCGACGACCACGATGTTCCGGCGGTCGGACAGCAGCGGGTAGCGTTCACCGGTCGCCGTGCCGAACTTCTGGATCGTGGTGAACACGATTCCGCCGCTGGCGACATGGAGCAGTTGCTTCAGGTGGTCGCGGCTCTCGGCCTGCTCGGGGGTTGGCAGCAGATCCTTGGCCGCGCAGAACTGCCCGAACAACTGCCCGTCCAGGTCGTTGCGGTCGGTCAGCACCAGCACGGTGGGGTTGCTCATCTCGGGGTCCGCGATCACCTCGGCGGTGTAGTAGACCATCGAGATGGACTTGCCCGAACCCTGCGTGTGCCACACCACGCCGATGCGCTTGTTGCCGTGGGGCATGGACGCGCGCACGGTCTCGCGCACGGCCTTCTTCACGGCCCAGTATTGGTGGTAGCCCGCCAGCTTCTTCTTGTAGCCGTCCTCGGTCTCCCACAGCACGAAGTTGTGCATGTAGTCGAGCAGCACGCGCGGCTCGAACAGGCCCTGGAGTAGCACCTGGAGCGGTGGCTTGTCGGCAGAAGCCAGCTCGATGCCGTCCACCGTTCGCCAAGGCGCGAACCGCTCATACCCGGCCGTCAGGCTCCCCACCCTGGCCTTGGCGCCATCGGAGACCACCAGCAACTCGTTGGTGATGAACAGGCCGGGAATCTGCGCCTTGTAGGTCTGCAACTGGTTCCAGGCGCCCTTCAGGGTCGCGGCCTTGTGCTCGGGGTTCTTCAACTCGATGACGGCGATGGGCAGGCCGTTCAGGTACACCACCACGTCGGGGCGCCGGTTGTACTTGCCGTCCACGACCGTCAGTTGGTTCACCACCAGCCAGTCGTTCTTGTCCGGGTCGTTCAGGTCCACGAGCCACGCCTGCTCGTGCTTGAGCACGCCGCCCCGGCGCACCTGCACGGAAACCCCACGGGTCAGCATCCGCTGGAAGGCGAGGTTGTTCTCCTCCAGCGACAGGGTCTCGGGCCGCGTGACCTTGCGGACCACCTCGTCGAGCGTGTCTTCGGGCAGCGTGGGGTTGTTGCGGCCCAGCATGGCCCGCAGGCGGTCCACCAGGATAGTGTCGCCCCAGGTCTTGCGCTCGGGGGTCGGGCCGTCGGGGGCGATGTCGTTGCCGTTGATGTAGGTGTACCCGAGGGCCTGGAGCCATTCGATAGCGGCCTGCTCGACCACGGACTCGAACCCTGCCATGCAGCCCTCACGTAAACGTTGCAGTTGACAAGATCAACGCGGCGCCCCAATCTACGGTTAGCTCATCCACCATGCGTGGAAGGAGTAACGAAGCCGTCCCCAGGGGCGGCTTCAGCGTTTCTGGGCCTCCCAATCCTCGTACTCCCTTCGCAGCTTCTTCCTCCGGTGCTCATGCTCCACGTAGTACGCGGTCCACGGAAGGATGAAGGAACCTCTGTCCGCCAGAACAACCACGAAGCTGAAGTCCTCAACGGCCAGGACGTGACGGGTCTCGCCGCCCCTGGAGTTCGACCAGCACTTCACCCGCCCGGCATCTACGGCCTCGATGATCGGGCGGGGCCAAGGGATGCGCTCACAGCGCCGCAGATCGATCTCACGGCTCTCCTCGTCCTTGCCCTCGGAGATGAAGTGCCAAAACGTGGCCTCCTTCCCCAGCGAGATCGGGTGCCGCTTCAGGTTCAATGGCCTTCCCCGGAAGGGGGGTCGCGATCTCACGAAGTCCCGTGCGAAGACCTCGTAGAGGGCTTCCAGATATGAATCCCAGTCCCCCTCGTGGTCCTCCATGAGGAGGAGCGGCGGCAGCCAATCTATGCGGTCGCTCATGCCGGAGACCTCCTGGGCTGCCATTGGAGGAGGTTCACCTTGGACTCTCGAAAGAGCGTATTCCGGGTCAGGCTGTAGCGCGACCGTTGCCTCATCCTGTCCACGAGAGCCTGTTTGCCCTCGCTCAATCCCGTCCCCCGGTTGGCGTAGGCTACGGCCCCGATGAGCAGGTCTGCCAGTTGGATGTGCTCAACCTCGTGTGACCGGACTTGTTGCACGTGCTCGATGATCTCCTGCCGGAAGTCGTACTGGCTTTTACACAGGACTTCATGGAGCTTCCGGACTTTGTGCTGGCTACGGGTGTCCTTGATGTCCAAGTAGATGCGGTACTTCGCCTCAGGGTCCAGCAGGTGTTGGAGGAGGAGGAAGAACATCTTGTAGTACCACGTGTCGTGGTCCGACCCGAACGCTTCGTGTTCAAGGGGGATGATGGCCTTGTTGATGACTACGGCCCGGAAGTGCAGGTCGTCGTCGTCGAAGAAGTAGTCGAGGATGTCGAGGTAGAACTGCACCTTGGACGGGCCGATCTTCGTCCACTTGATCTCGAAGTCCTGTGGCAGGCCGTGACGAGCCTTGATCTCCCGAAGTCGGACTGCGGATTCGCGGACCTTCTCCTCCGGACACCAGACTGCTCCCAGGACCATGAAAGGCTGCCGGTCATGCTCCAGGTGGCCGCTTTCGTCGCAGTAGATGTTGTACCGGGTCATTTCATGCCCTCCACGTGCTTCAGGAGTGCCGCCGCCAGGACAAGGAGCAGGGGGAAGACCTCTCTCAATTCTGCCGCATCGACGTGAACCTTATGCCCGACGGAAGCGGAGAACCCCCCTGTTGCCCGCACATACTCCTCGTCAATGACACCCATCTTGTGGGCGATGAGGTGACGTTTCTGGAAGAGCCGCGAGACGTGCTCGAAGTCACTCGCCGTTGCATCTGCACGCAGGTCCAACCCGAAGTGCTTCAGAACATGCTCCGCCGCCTTGCCGATGTTCTGGAAGGAGACCGTCTTCGCCTTCTCGGCGTCTGCGGCCTTAGCAGCGAACGCCAGTACCGTCGCACGGCCCCACCCGTCGAATGCGGACACGCAGTCAGCAAGGGCGTTCTCTACGAGCTTGGTCCTCAACGCGGAGTCCGTCTGCTCCTCCGACAGTACGAGCATCTTCTCGATGAGTTCAAGGTTGGCAGTGAGGATGACGAGGTTGTTGTGGGAGCCGCAGTCTGGGCAGTACCCGAAGACTCCGTAAATGGCGTACTTGAGCCCACAGCGGTCGCAGAGGACTTCGGTCTCCAGTCGCTTCTCGGTGTAGTAGTGGATGGGGTGCGGGCCCCCGGTACTTGTGACCTTCAGGCTCGCTCCAATACCGAAGCCCCCCGATGGCGGCTTGATGTCGAACTCCAGGCTCTTGAAGCTCCTTAGGAGTTCCTCTTCGACCTTCCGGATCGCGAGGGAGTGGGCGTACTCGATCTGGTCCTGGGTGAAGAAATGGTCATTCCCGTCCTTTTTCCCACAGTACGGGCAGATGCAGGTCTGCACGGGCAGGCCCGTACCAGGGGTTACCTTGAAGTACCTCTCGCACTTTGGGCACTCTCGCCCCACATACCCCTGCCGGTCAGCTTGGACGGAGACAAACATCTGGCTCGGGATGTCCGGCGGACGGTAACGACTCATGATCGGCACTCCGGCGCTACTTCCGCAGTCTCTGGCACCCGCACCTCTCCGCTGATCAGCTTCGGTAACAGGGTGTCGCGCAGCGCAGCCAAGGTGGCAGTCTGGCGCTCGTTGACCTCGATGCGGTCGAACAGGGGGCCGACCACACGGTCAAAGCGCCCGAGGTTCTCCACGGGCGGCACCGCTACCAAGATCGGACGGAAGTTCGACTTGCTGATCTCCTGGAACGTGGTGCCACCGGCCCGCGACTTGATCACGTCCAGGTTGGTTTTCGTCCAGTGCAAGAGGAACAGGCTGCTGAGCCGCCCGCCGGGTGGGATGGCGATGTAGCCCTGGTTGATGGCCACGGGCACGCGCGCGATGGCCGTGTACCCAATGGGCGCGCGCGACGACAACAAAAAGGTGCCGACGGGCAGCAAGCCAGAGCTAATCGAGGCCACGCCCGCATCCGTGATGAGGCGTTCGGTGGTCAGCAAGAGCGGGCTGGTGGCTGCCGACAGATCCTTGGGGGTCGTCCAGTGGTGGAGACCGCCCTCCCAGAACGAAGGGTTCGCGGTGCTCGGGGTGCTGCCTCCGACGACCTTCACGGCCGAGCCGATCTCCGAGACCTCCCACCCCCTCGGGACCGGCCCCAACTCGCTGTCCACGAGGTCGGTGTACCCGTCGAAGTCGATGAACCAGGACTTGAAGATGGCCTGGGCCATCTCCTCCAGCGTGCGGTTCATGCGGCGGTTCAGGTCGATCTTGTCGTCGAGGGCGCCGAGGATGGCGGCGATGCGGCGCTGCACGGGAAGAGCAGGCACTGGCACCCGTACCGCATCCGCGAAGCGCGTGAACTGGAAGCGGGCGACTCCGGTGTGTTGAACCTGATGCTGCTCCATCAAGCCAGCGTTGTACATATCCTGAAGGGTCCAGTACATGTACCGAGGATCGACGAGGTCGGTGTCGAAGCGCAGGACACGAGCGAAGCTCGCGCATACCACCGGGGCACCCGCCATCTCCAGGAGGCTCGGGGTCACGAGAAGGGTTCTACCCGTGGGCCGATCCTTCGATCCACCCGCCGTCTCGATGAGCACGTCCCACGGGAGAAGGCGTTTCTTTTCCCCCTGGCTTATGGGGATGAAGCGCGTTGGAACACGGTCGAGGTCACCAAACCGGGCGGCCTCGAAATCCGTGCCTCGGATGACACGCATCCGCATGAGCCCCGCACCCGGCTCCCCTGCACCCCATTCGCCGTCCTTGGTGAACGCGATGGTCTCGCGGATCGTGGGGCCGCTAGTAGCCATGACCAATCGTCCCCATGGCCAAGCGGATCTTCTCGTCGAGGAGACAGGACTGTTCGGTCTGAGCCTTCAACGCGGCCACCAGTCGAGCCATCTTCACCTCGAACCCCTCCCCATCGTCCTCCACGTCCTCGGCCCCCACGTACCGGCCGGGTGTCAGCACGAAGTCGCGGCCCGCGATCACCTCCGCCGAGGCCGACATGCAGAACCCTGCCACGTCCTGGTACTCCCCGTCCTTGCTCCTCCATGCGTGGTACGTCCCGGCCACTTTCTCGATGTCCTCGGGGTCGAACACCTTGTTGACGCGGGTCTCCATGCGGCCCAGCTTACGGGCGTCGATGAACAGGGTCTGGCCCCGCCGGTCTCGGTGCCCGTTGGCGGCCTTGCTGCGCGTCAGGAACCACAAGCACGCGGGGATCTGCGTGCTGTAGAACAACTGCCCCGGCAGCGCCACCATGCAGTCCACGAGGTCGGCCTCGACCAGCTTGCGGCGGATCTCCCCCTCCCCAGACTGCTGCGACGACATGGAGCCGTTGGCCAACACGAACCCGGCCGTGCCCGTGGGATTCAGGTGGTGAACGAAGTGCTGCACCCAGCCGAAGTTGGCGTTGCCCACCGGGGGACGGCCAAAAGCCCAACGCACGTCTTTTTCGAGGCGCTCACCGCCCCAGTCCGACACGTTGAAGGGGGGGTTGGCCAGGATGAAGTCAGCGCGCAGGTCGGGGTGCAGGTCGTCGTGGAACGAGTCGGCGGCCTTGCTGCCCAGGTTGGCCTCGATGCCCCGAATGGCCAAGTTCATGCGGGCCAAGCGCCACGTGGTGTAGTTGGATTCCTGCCCGTAGATGGTCACGGCGTCACGGCGGCCGTTGTGGGCATCAATGAACTTCAAGGACTGCACGAACATGCCGCCCGACCCGCAGCAGGGGTCGTAGACGCGGCCCCGGTAGGGCGCCAACATTTCGACCAGCAGATTCACCACGCTGGTGGGGGTGAAGAACACGCCGCCGCCCTTGCCCTCCGCCGAGGCGAACTGCTTCAGGAAGTACTCGTACACCCGGCCCAGCGTGTCCTTGGCCCGGTGGTCGGCCGTGCCCAAGCCGATGCCGGACACGAGGTCGATGAGCTTGCCCAGGTTGTGCTTGTCCAGGTTGGGGGCCGCGTACCCCTTGGGCAGCACGCCCTTCAGGGGGATGTTGTCCTTCTCGATGGACTCCATCGCGTGGTCGAGCAGCCCGCCAATGTTCACCCGGCGCTTGGTGCCGTGGTCGTCGATCTCGATCTCGGTGCGCTTGGCCGAAGCCTGGATGGTGGCCCAGCGCGCGACCAGGGGCACCCAGAACACGTTGTGGGAGGTGTACTCGTCGCGGTCTTCGAGCAGGTCGGCCAGTTCGGCCTGACGCTGCTTGGGGTCCGGCACGTAGTAGTCGGAGGCCGGGTCGGCCACAGCGGTCATCAACGCGGCCCGGCGCTCCTCGAAGGCGTCGTCGATGTACTTTAGGAACAGCAGGCCCAGCACCACGTGCTTGTACTCGGCCGGGTCCATGTTGTTGCGGAGCAGGTCGGCGGCCCCCCAGAGTTTCTCCTCGAAGCCCAGGTGGGCGTTGGCGGCGGCTTTGGCGGCAGGCGCCTTGGGGGCAGCATCACCGGGTGCGGCGTTGGCCTTGGGGCGTCCCCGCTTCGGGGCGGCGGCCTCCCACTCCTCGGCCGAGATGGGCGTTACGAGCGGCAGGGTGCCCTGGCTCGCAGGGGCGGCGGGCTTCGACGCCACCACCTGGGGCTTCGTCACCGCAGGCGCGTCCTGGCCGAATAGGGCATTCAGGGCGGCCATCTCGGCAGCCGAGGGGGCGCGCTTCCCGGTCTCCCACTGGGACACGTAGACTTGGTTGCTGCCGACCCGTGCCCCGAGGGCAGCTTGGCTGAGGCCCAGGCGTGCTCTGCCTGCCTTGATCCACGAAGAGATGTCGCTCACGGTGTGTACGATTCCCATGGTCGCCAGATAGTGGTTGAGTCTAGCCCCCCGGAATCTCGTGGGCAACGGCATTCCCGCCGTCGCCTTCGCATCAAATCTGGAGGCCTTGGCGACGTACTGGCGTCTGGCGGGCTACCTCTTGGGGAGCGCCGGGCGCGGCGAGTGGATTCCTGGTACGAATTGGGCAATATCTGTGTTCGGCCACCGAATGCGCCTTATTACACTATAATACGGCCATGACACGACATCACCGACAGTATCGCGATTGCGCAGTCATCGGTAGACGAACGAGGCCACCGTTGGAATGACCTGGTTCTTGAGCCGCTGCACGCAGTGCTGTGCGCCACTTGTCGCAGAAAGCCTCTGGCCGAAACGCTCGGGGCGTGGCAAAGATGGGGCACTGATGATCGATCTAAAGACCGGCTGGCAGATCCCGTTGTGCTTGAACGACGGCGGAAGGAGGCGTAATGGCCGACAACCCCGGTAGGCGAGTCGAAGTGCAGGGTTCCCTTTTTGAGGAAGACTACCTTCGAAGGACGCTCGGCGATGTGGTTCGTATCCCTGACGTGGCCCTAAGCGAACTCGTCGCCAATGCTTGGGACGCCGGGGCTACGAAGGTGGATATCACGATCCCGGGCCACCATGGCGAGTTGTTGTCAGTTGAAGACGACGGGTGCGGCCTCGACGAGGGGAGTTTCCGCCAACGCTGGATGACCTTGGGCTACGACCGTCAGAAGCATCAGGGGGCCTACGCCGAGTTCCCCGCGGAGAGGTCGGATTGGAGCAAGCGGCGTGCCTACGGTCGAAACGGTCAGGGGCGACACGGACTTTTGTGCTTTGGCGACCACTACGAAGTAGAGACGTGGCGAGACGGAACGGCCTACGTCTTCGAGGTCCGGACGACTACCGGGAAAGACCCGTTCATCGAGAAGCTGCTGCGGCAGGCCTCGAAAGCGGGCCACGGCACGAAGGTCAGCGTAGCCGCGACCACGCACCTGCCAGACCCTGACCGCATCCGTGACTTACTGTCTGGTTGCTTCCTACACGATCCACGCTTCAACATCGCCGTGAACGGCGTGGCCGTGGCGCTGGATGCCCACCCCAACCGCCTTGCAGAACAGAACCTAGTCGTCCGCGACGGTGTTCGCCTGAATCTGCTGTGCGTTGAAGGTGAGCCCCGACGTACGAAGCACCAAAGCGGAATTGCGTTTTGGGTCGGGCAACGGCTTGTCGGAGAGCCAGGATGGGTCATCGACAGGATCCAGGTGCTCGACGGGCGTACGAAGCCAGGGCGTAGGCTGACGTTCGTGATCCGTACGGACGACCTTTACGACGAGGTATTGCCCGACTGGACGGGGTTCAAGCACACCGAGTTGATGAAGGACGTATACGCCGTCGTCACCAAGGCGGTACAGTGCGTACTTCACGACGTCCTGCTGGAACGTGTCGCCGAAACCCGAGGCGACGTGATGGACGTAAACCGTAAAGAGATCCAAGGATTGAGCAGGCTCGACCGGATTGAGGTCGCGGACCTCGTGGAGGTCGTAACCGACCGGTACCCACTAATGGATGTTCCCACGATCACAACGGCCGTCCGCGGGGTAATTGAAGCTAAGCAACGACGTTCTCGCGAAGCCCTGATGCAGCGATTGTTACTGCTACCTCCCGAAGACATCGACGGCCTGCATCGCCTCCTGGACGAGTGGACAGTGCGGGACGCCCTGACTGTTCTGGACGAGATAGGGCGCCGTATCAAGCTCGTCGAGACCCTGGAAAAGGTCGCGAGTGACCGCTCCGTCGACGAGTTGCGGGTCCTCCACCCGCTCGTGACCCAAGCCCGATGGCTTTTTGGCCCAGAGTACGAGTCCGCGACGTTCGCTTCGAACGTGTCCGTTCGGAACGCCGTCGAGAAGGTCTTCGGCGAGCACAAGCCCCCGGATGCGTTTGAGAATGCTCGTGTGCGGCCAGATCTTCTATTCCGCCCCGACAGCACGTTGAGTGCCGTTTGTACGGAGGACGTCGAACCCGACTCGGGGATTTCGAAACTCCGTACAGTACTCCTCATCGAGTTGAAGAAAGGGGGTGCAGAGATCGGACGAACCGAGTTGGATCAAGCGGCCGGATATACGGAAGACCTGCTGAACTGTGGCCTGCTTGATGGTCCGCCTCGGGTCTACGCCTTCGTGGTCGGGCATTCGCTCTCGCCCAAGCTCAACCCAGTACGCAAGGTAGGGGAGCCCGAGGTCGGCAGGATCGAAGCGGTGACGTTCAACCGCTTGGTGCGGACTGCCAACGCGCGGTTGTTCAACCTGCGCGATCGCGTCGAAGAGCGTTGCCATGGAACCGGCCACGCACTTCTTGACGCCATACAGACGCAGCCGGAACAGACGGGTCTACGACTTCCGCCTAAGGCTGAGGTGCCGGAACCGGTAACGAAGACGGGAGCAGAGGACGAAGCGCAGGACCCGAACGGATCGGAGCGGTGAGCCAAGCACGTGAGTTCGGGGATAGCTAGCCGGTCACGCTGAAGTTCGTGCTGGCGGTCGATGAGATTCTGACTGCGGGTCCGCCGGCTTCGTCACCTCCGTTCCCGTTCAGGCTCGATATCTGAGAGGCGTTCGGCATTCGGTACCGCTAGACACGCTGCCACGCGTCGCCATCTGTAAAACCGCCCCCCCTTTCTGGAATAAGAACAGTGATGGGAGCCTCGTCTGGCCCCCTCTCCCCACATCTCGGAGGTGCTCATGAAGGTCAAGGTGCTGCGTCTCGGTCACAGCGCGATGGACGTCGAGGTGAACCCCGGTTCCACGGTGCAGGAAGCGCTCGACAAGGGCGGCCTGCCCACGCAGGGCTACGCCGTGTCGGTCAACGGCCTGGGCGCCGGGCTCTCCACGGGCCTCGGCGAGGGCGACATCGTCACGCTGGTCCCCAAGGTCGAGGGCGGCCGGTAGGCTGACCCCTCCCAACCCCCTCGGAACCCCCGTCCGGCCTGCTGTCCAGGCCCTCTTCCCGCCTTGCCAGCCATTACCTGTCACCTGACGCGTAGGACCCCTCCCTACGCGTGCACGCGTTCTGCACCATGGCGGGCCGGACGTACGGGTTCCCCCATCGAGGTGACCCATGCCCATCAACGTGGCCAACCCGGGCCTGAAAGCGCTGCTTGAGTTCGAGGCCACCAAGCACCAGCAGTCCATCGAGTACGAAGAGGTGGAGACGTTCACGTTTCCCCGTGCGTTCGTGCCGCGCATCGTGGTGCAGGCCTACAACGGCCAAAGCCACGAGACGCTCACCCTGCC
>Ga0172370_10000972_pt1 | contig 44722 bp, 33 predicted proteins | sample LakKiv5m_FD_114538 | JGI IMG/M metagenome (GOLD analysis project Ga0172370, IMG submission 114538) | Freshwater microbial communities from Kabuno Bay, South-Kivu, Congo - kab_022012_11.5m | ecosystem: Environmental > Aquatic > Freshwater > Lake | place: Democratic Republic of the Congo...
TACCCTGTTCCATTTGGACCTGCCCAACTCATACCATGTGCATCATCTACATATAAATGCAACTTTTTATGTATATTTAGCAAATCTATAATTCTTTTAACAGGTGCCAAATCGCCAAACATAGAATACACACCATCTGTAACATACCATATTTTATCGTATTTATCTTTGTTTTCTAAAACTTTTTGCTCCAGTTCATCAAGTTTACAATGTCGTAAAATAGAAATGTCAGTTCCAAAATGCCTTAGCTTGTAGGCCAATTCATGCATACTGATATGAGCCTGCTGGTCATAAATTACCATGTCGTTTCCACCTATTACAATTGGCATGACAGAGTGATGTCCTAATGTCACATTGGTTGTGGTAACAACATAACCATTAAACATCTTTTCAAGTAAATACTCGAGTTCTGCATAATTACCACAGGAAGTATACATTCTCGAACTGGCAAATAGAGTTCCATACTTATTTACAGCATCAATAGCGGCTTCTTTTAAACGTTTGTCCATTTCTAATCCAATATAACTGCATGAGCCAAAATTGACCATTTTATGTGATTTAATTGTGACTATTCTCCCATCCAACACTTCATCTTCGGTATAAAAACGGCCTAACTTTTTTTTCTCACCGTATTTTGTAATCTCGTTAACTGTTTCAATCAGTTTCTCGTAAGCTGATTTTTCAGGCATTTTATTTTATTTTTATTTTTTTTACAAAAATAAAAAACTTGTTATTGATAATACAAATTATTATTTTTGACTACAGAAAATTGTTTAAAATGAATGAATATATTGACGAAAGGTTTTCATTTAAACTTGAAAATGGAATTATTTTTTGTGAATGGTTAAAGGAACATATAGATTACAAATATGTTGATGAAGGAATCAAAATCAGATTGGATATCACAAAAGACTCTGATGTTCTTATGTTTTCAGACATTACAAAAGTAAAATCAGGAACAAGGGAAGCCCGACAAAGAATGTCTGAAAAAGATGCAGGTAAAGGAGTTAAAGCAGTTGCAGTATTGGTTAATTCAAAGGTACAAAAAATTTTATATAATTTTTTTAACAATATTTATAAAGCTCCTGCGCCAACAAAACTTTTCACAAATAAAGCAGAAGCTATCAAATGGCTTGAAAAATTCAAATAATTAAAGTGTGAAAAATAGTGATTCAATTCCATTTGATTTATTTTTAAAAAATGGGGTCATCTATTGTATATGGGAAGATAGAGAATACAGCGTTCAGGATGTAAAAAACGGGATTAAGAGACGACTTGAATTAGCAAACGGTATTGATTGCCCAATGATATCTGATATAAGCAATTTAAAGTGCTTTTCAAATCGCGATGCCCGAAAATGTTTGACAAGCAAAGAAGCTAATTTATATTTACCTGCCCTGGCAGTAATAGTTAAAAATCCAATCCAACGAATTTATGCAAAACTACTTATGAAAATGAATAAAAATCTTATCCCGTCAAGAGTATTTAATAACCTTGATGCAGCTGAAGAATGGATATTTCAACTTAAATCCAAACAAAATGAAGAAAGATAATTATAATTCTTTAATCAATAAAATCATCTCCAACTGGTTAAAAAAAAATTTATCAAAAAATGAATTTCAGCTTATCAGTCAGGATAAATTCGATCAACTTACTAATGATATTATAAAGTTCATTGACGATAATTATTACCTCAATGCTGATTTAGAAAATAAAATTGATCATTTCAGTGAAATTTTATTAAACTATGCACTGCATAATTATTCTGCTCAAATAGAAATTAATGACGAGAACGATACACTTAATGCAATTGCCACTTCAATCAATTTACTTGGTGAAGAATTGAATCATTCAACAATTACCCGACATTACCTTGAAGACATTTTTAATTCTGTTGGTGATATGTTTCTTGTTGTGGATGAATTTGGCTATATTGATTCCGTAAATAAATCAACAATAGATAAGCTTCTATTTAACAGTGAAGAATTATTAAGAAAAAAATTGGATATCATTCTTGATAGTGAAATAAATATCAGTGACTTATTAAATAATTTTTATAAAGGTAAATTTATTCACTTTGTATCAAAGAACAGACAAAAAATACCTGTTGAAGTAATACTTTCAAGTTTTGTTCGTGGTGATAATCAAAAAATTGGAAATATTATTATTGCCCGTGACATATCTGAGATGCTGAAGTATCAGCATGAAATTGAAGAACAGAACCGAAAAATTACCATTACCAATGAAGAATTGCAAAAAGCTCTGCTGAAAGCAGAAGAAAGCGACAGATTAAAAACAGCCTTCCTGCAAAACATTTCTCACGAAATACGAACACCTCTGAATGTAATTGTTGGTCTTATTCAATTGTTAAATAAATTTGAAGTTACCAAAGAAGAAAGAGAAGAATATAGTGATATTTTAGAGAAAAGCTCAAAACGACTGATTGAAATTGTTAATAACGTTCTGGACATTTCAAAAATAGAAACAGGTCAGTTCAGGATAAATGAACGATATTTTTCAATAAATGCACTTATGAATGAGCTATTTTCATCTTTTTATCATGAAGCAAATGAAAAATCACTGCAATTTAGCTTTGTTAGTCCACTGCAAGAAAAATATGACCTGATAAAATCTGATAATGGAAAATTAAATCAGATTCTGACTAATTTAATTAAAAATGCTATAAAATTTACTGACGTTGGCTCAGTATCATTTGGATATAAGGTAGTGAATAATTTTATAGAATTTTATGTTAAAGATACAGGAATTGGAATTGCTGACGATCAGAAAGATAAAATATTTGAACGATTTATTCAGGCTGACAATAGTTTAACCCGCAAACATGATGGTGCTGGTCTTGGTCTTTCAATCAGTAAGGGTTTAATTGAACTACTGGGTGGAACTATCAGGTTTGAAAGTCAGGTTGATATTGGAACAACATTCTATTTTACCATACCTTACAAGCCTATTGAAGTTGTTTCACAAGAGCAGTCCTCAAAAAAACAAAATATCAATTTTATAGGAAGAACTCTCAAAATACTTGCTGCTGAAGACGATGACCTAAATTACCTGATTATTGACACTTTAATGCGATCTAACAATCAAAACATTGTTAGAGCAAAAACAGGCAAAGAGGCTGTCGAACTTTGTTTTAACAATAATGACTTTGATTTAATACTGATGGACATTCGTATGCCTGAATTAGATGGTATTGAAGCAACAAAAAAAATCAGAAATTTCAATCAATCAATTCCTATTATTGCATTAACTGCATTTGCATACAACGAAGAAAGAGAAATGATTATTGATGCTGGTTTTACAGATTATCTAACAAAACCAATCAAAATTGAGGAATTATTCGATTTAATTAAAAAGTATATTCAATAGGTGTACTTATAAATATTTATTTATTGTCTCAGTCAGTATATTCCATTTTACAGGCTTAGCTATGTAATCATCGCAACCTGAATTGAGCAGGTTTTCTTTATCACCTGAAAAAGCATAGGCCGTTATTGCAATTACCTTCACATCAGGTCTTATTTTTTTTAATTCCTTGGTAACAGTTATACCATCCATGCTCCCAATTTTAATATCCATTAAAATTAAGTTTATTTCTGGGTGTTCTGTAAAGATTTTAATTGCATTTATTCCATTCTCTACATGTAATAACTCAATATTATGATATTTAAGCATTTTTTCAACTACCAAATAATTATAATATTCATCTTCAACATATAATACCAACTTCTTTGCTGAGTCTGTCATTGTTTTAACTTATTATACCATTTATTATACATTCAATTTAGCATCTTTATAAAATTTTTTTAAATCATTAATTTATAAATGATGCAATTTTATGTAAAAGCAAATCTCTACTGAAAGGCTTGGTAATAAGATCATTACAACCAACATCTATTACTTTGTATTTATCTTCTTCTGAAACATAAGCTGTTTGAGCAATGATAGGTATATCAGGTTTAAACTCACGAATTTTCTTAGTAGCTTCATAACCATCCATCACAGGCATGCGAATGTCCATCAAAATAAGGTCTATATCATCCCTCTCCCTTGTAATTTCCACTCCGTTAGCACCATCCATTGCCCATAGCAATGTAACACTTGTTGGTCTTAAGTAATAATCAACCAATAAATGATTGCTTTTTTCATCCTCGATTATCAAAATCACTTTATCAATCCATTTATATTTTCTCTTCGATTCAGCTTTCTTATTCTTCCAGGTATCTTTTTCAAATTTTGATTCTAAATTTTTCATAACATATTTATTAAATAAGAAAAGTCGCTTGATTTTAAAAAAATAAAAAAAATTATGAACTGCAATATAATAAAACCAAATAAAAAAATAACAATTAATTTTTTTTTTTTAGATAATTTTTTTTATAAATACAAAATGCTTTTTTAAAATATTAAGGCTCTTTATTTGCATAATAAGACTCCTTTTAAATAAGCAGTTTTAATATCTTTGTATTTGAATTTCAGAATAAAGAAAAAAGCAGATAAGCAAAAATGACTGAAAAATTATCCTATCTTGGCAATGCTGATATATCAAACATAGAAGAACTTTACAAGGATTACCTGGAAAGTTCAGATTCTGTTGAACCTGGCTGGAGGAAGTTTTTTGAAGGATTTGAATTTGCCCGAACTACATTTCATGAATCAACAGATTCTAACCTGATCTTCAGTAAAGAATTCAATGTAATAAACTTAATCAACGCTTATCGAATAAGGGGACACTTGTTTACAAAGACAAATCCTGTACGTCAAAGAAGACAATATTTTCCAACACTTGATTATAAAAATTTTGGATTGTCAGATGACGATTTAAACACACCTTTTAAAGCAGGAGAGGAATTAGGTTTGGGGCAAACAAGTTTAAAAAATATTATTCATTTTCTTGAAGACACATATTGCAGAAGTATAGGCTTGGAGTTTTACTTTATTCGCAATTCTGAAAAGTATGAGTGGCTAAAAAAAAACATAGAAAAAAACCGAAATACACCTCACTTTGCCCCACACCTTAAAAGGCATATTTTATTTAAACTTAATCAGGCTGTAGGTTTTGAACATTTTTTACATAAAAGATATACAGGACAAAAAAGATTTAGTCTTGAAGGTGCAGAAGTACTTATTCCTGCACTTGATACGGTTATAGAAAAAGGGGCTGAACTTGGTGTCAAAGAGTTTATCATAGGAATGCCTCACCGTGGAAGATTGAATGTTTTGGCTAATACATTAAACAAATCATACCAGGAAATTTTTTCTGAATTTGAAGGAAAAGGTTACGATGACAACTACTCTTTGGGAGATGTAAAATACCACTTAGGTTATTCTTCCAATATGGTTACACGAAAAGGAGAACTTGTACTTGTTAGTCTTACCCCTAACCCTTCTCATCTTGAAACTGTAAATCCTGTTGTTGAAGGAATCACACGTGCAAAAATTGATTATCATTATCATGGTGAAAGCCAAAATATATGTCCGGTTTTATTACATGGTGATGCAGCTATTGCCGGACAGGGAATTATTTATGAAGTTGTTCAAATGGAAAAACTCCCTGGCTATAAAACCGGGGGCACCATTCATATTGTAGTGAACAACCAGATAGGATTCACAACCGACTATCTTGATGGAAGATCAAGCACATACTGTACTGATGTTGCAAAAACAACTCTTTCACCAGTTTTTCATGTAAATGGGGATGATCCTGAAGCTGTTGTTCATGTTGTGCAGATTGCCATGGAATATCGCCAAAAATTTAATAATGATGTTTTTATTGATATTTTATGTTACAGAAGGCATGGTCACAATGAAAGTGATGAACCTCGTTTCACTCAACCTACTTTATATAAAGCCATTGCAAAGCATCCAGATGTAAGAACTATTTACTCAAAACAACTTATGCAGGAAGGAGTAATGACACAGGAAGAGGTGAACAGAATGATCCATCAACTTGAAGAGATGTTGCAAGACAGATTACTTGAAGCAAGAAAAAAGGGGCTTGCTCATTTGGAACCTATCTTTTGTAAAAATTGGGAAGGAATCAGAACTGCTGATAATTCAGACTTTTTATCAAGCCTGGAAACAGGTGTTGACAAGGAAGTTTTAATTGACCTTGCCTACAAATTCACCAATATTCCTGTAAATCTTAAACTCTTTGATAAAACAATCAGGCTGCTTGAATCCAGAAAAAAACTCGTCCAAGAAGGAAAAAATCTTGATTGGGCATTATGCGAACATTTAGCTTTTGCAAGTTTACTAAAAGAAAATATTCCAGTCAGACTTAGTGGGCAGGATGTTGGAAGGGGAACTTTTTCACAACGTCATGCTGTATTAACGATAGAAGATTCCAATGAAAAATATATTCCACTTAATCATTTAGGTAACGATTGTGCAAAATTTGAAATTTATAATTCCTTATTAAGCGAATATGGTGTTTTAGGTTTTGAATATGGTTATGCCATGGTATATCCAAATACTCTTACACTATGGGAGGCACAATTTGGCGATTTCAGCAATGGTGCTCAAATCATTATCGACCAATACATTTCCAGTGCAGAAGATAAATGGAAAGTTATGAATGGTATTGTATTACTGCTTCCTCATGGTTATGAAGGTCAGGGACCAGAACATTCAAGTGCCAGAATTGAACGTTTTTTAGTGCTATGTGGAAACAACAATATTCAGGTAGTCAATTGCTCAACTCCTGCTAATTATTTCCACGTACTAAGGCGTCAGATAAAAAGAGAATTCCGAAAACCTTTGGTCATTTTTACACCAAAAAGCCTGTTACGTCATCCCGAATGCACTTCAAATCTTGATGAACTTTCTTCAGGCTGTTTTAAAGAAATTATTGATGACCAATTCATTGATTCCAGTCATGTTAAGAAAGTATTAGTTTGTTCGGGTAAAATTTATTACGATATGATTGCTGAAAGAAGAGCAAGAGGTATCACAGATATTGCTATTATCACGCTGGAACAGCTTTATCCACTACCATACACACAATTAGAAAATTTAAAAATTAAATATTCAAAGGCAAAAGAATGGATATGGGTACAGGATGAACCTGTCAACATGGGAGCATGGACATTTCTGCTTAGAAAACTACCGTTATATTTCGATAAAGTAATTGCCCGTATGGAGAGCGGTAGTCCTGCCGGTGGAATGAACATCAATCATAAGCTTCGCCAGGATGCAATTTTAAATGAAGCATTTTCTTAACAAGAAAAATAATAACTTTGTAAAAACTTTATGATTATATGTTATACGAAATAAAGGTACCATCATTAGGTGAATCTGTTTCCAATGCAGTTATTGCAAACTGGTTAGTAGCTGATGGTGAAATCATTGCAAAAGACCAGGATATAGCAGAAATAGACTCTGATAAAGCAACTGTTGCTATTTCTTCTGAATTTGGAGGGGCTATATCTATAATTGTTCAGTCAGGTAATAAGGTTGGTATTGGAGATATTATAGCTAAAGTTGACACTGAAAAAGTAATTCAACATAAGCCTGAACAATCAGTTACCGTAAATATTCCTGAAGAAAAAAACACAAAAGATGTAACGTTGGTTACAGACGAAGAACAGCAAAAAATCAGTATTTCACCACTTGCTGAAAAAATGATCAATGAATCTAACATTGATTTGAATGAACTGATCAAACACAAATTGCTCAGGATTACAAAATCAGATGTAGTGGCATTTCAAGAAGCGGTTACAATAACCAAAAAAGAAATCAGCCGCAGTGAAAACCGAGAGGAGATGACACCTCTGAGGAAAAAACTGGCTGAACGACTGGTTCAATCAAAAAACCAAACAGCTATGCTCACCACTTTCAATGAGATAGATATGAGCAATCTGATGGAAATCCGAAGAAAATTTAATATTGACTTTCAGAAAAAATATGGTGTAAAACTTGGCTTCATGTCATTTTTTACAAAAGCAGTATGTCTGGCATTAGATGAATTTCCACAAGTGAATGGCAGTATTGAAGGAAACGAGATTATTTTACATGATTATAAAGATATAGGCATTGCTGTCAGCACACCAAAAGGCTTAATGGTGCCTGTAATCCGGAATGCTGAGGCTTTGAAATTATTTGAAATTGAATTAAAAATCAATGAACTGGCCGAGAAGGCAAGAAATAAAAAACTTAGCCTTGAAGAAATGAATGGTGGAACTTTTACCATTACTAATGGTGGTGTTTTTGGGTCATTACTATCAACTCCCATTATTAATCCACCACAAGTAGCAATCCTTGGAATGCATAAAATACAGGAACGCCCAATCGGGTTAAACAGTAAAATTGAACTTCGACCCATGATGTATATTGCACTTTCGTATGACCATCGTTTGATTGATGGTAAAGAATCTGTCGGATTTTTGGTAAAAGTTAAGGAATTACTGGAAAACCCTGTAAATATTGCATTTGGAAATGACCCATTAAAATCTTTGCTGGGAATATAAATATTCATCAATTAAAGTTAATGACCAGTAAAGTATATCAAAATCACCGATGATTCTTCTATTGACAATCATTTTAAAAAAAATAAAATTATCAATTTAATAAAATAACATGCAAATCAAAGGGAAATTAATCAAAGTACTACCCCTTCAAATTGGTGAGGGAAAAGTCGGAACATGGAAAAAACAGGAATTTGTCATTGAAACAGAAGGAAATTATCCTAAAAAAATATGTCTGTCGCTTTGGGGTGATAAGATAAATATGCTGCAAGGAAAAGAAAACCAGATAGTAATGGTTGATTTTGACCTTGAAAGCAGGGAATACAATGGGCGTTGGTACACCGAAGTAAAGGCATGGAAAATTGAAAGTGTTGATGTTAATTCAAATACTTCTGATAAAGATGAAGATCTGGATTGGCTTGACCATCAAAATAATGAAGATTTGAATTCAGATTCAGAACTCCCATTTTAAATTCAATGATTCGTAATAAATAGTTTTTTAACCCTATTCAAATATTTTCTTAAATCGTGATTTTTATTAACTTTGCTGCACTGAAATAAAGCCCTTGAAAGAATATTTTAAGCTATTTACTCCTTTCTCTACTTTCTTCAGTGTTAACATCATCAACAAAATCATTATTATTACCAAATTTATATGACTTTCACAGAAATGGGATTAAATCCCGATATACTTCATGCTATTAGCGATTTAAATTTTATTACTCCAACACCTATTCAGGAAAAAACAATTCCTGTTATTTTACAACAAAATAACGATGTCATTGGACTGGCTCAAACAGGAACAGGTAAAACTGCTGCTTTTGGTTTACCAATTTTACAAAAAACAGATTTTCAGGTATCTGAAATTCAATCACTTATACTTTGTCCTACCCGCGAATTGTGTTTGCAAATCACCAGCGACATGGTAAATTTTTCAAAATACACCTCTGCATTTAAAACAACTGCCTTATATGGTGGCGCAAGTATTACCGTACAAATTAAGAATTTGAGAGATAAACCCCACATGGTGGTTGGCACTCCCGGACGTGTACTGGACATGATCAGACGAAAAGCGTTGAAAATTAACAACATAAGGTATCTTGTGCTGGATGAAGCAGATGAGATGCTGAATATGGGCTTTAAAGATGACCTGGATGCCATTCTCGAAACTACCCCTGCAGAAAAACGTACATTTTTGTTTTCTGCTACTATGCCACAGGAAATCAGGGAAATAGCAGTCAGATATATGCACAAACCTGCTGAAATTACAATAGGTAAACGCAATGCTGGTGCAGAAAATGTGTTTCATCAATTTTATCTTGTAAATCCTCACGACAGATACGAAGCACTTAAACGTGTGGTAGACTACAATCCAGATATTTATGGTATCATTTTTTGCCGTACACGAAATGAAACAAAGGAAGTTGCTGATAAACTGATGCTTGAAGGGTATAATGCCGACACATTGCATGGTGATCTTTCTCAGGCCCAGCGTGATTATGTAATGAATCGTTTCAGGTTGAAACATATACAATTACTTGTAGCAACAGATGTTGCTGCCCGCGGGCTTGATGTTAACGATCTGACTCATATTATTAATTATAACTTACCTGATGACCTTGAGGTATATACACATCGCAGCGGAAGAACAGGTCGTGCAGGGAAAGATGGTATCTCGGTCTCAATTATAACAAAAAGAGAATTAAGCAAGATTTCAAGCCTGGAAAAATCAACAGGCAAAAAATTTGAGAAAAAACAGATACCATCAGGAAATGATATTTGTGAAAAACAGCTTTTTAGCCTGATTGATAAAGTTGAAGAAGTTGAGGTGGACGAAACACAAATTGCAAAGTACCTGCCTGTTATTTTTAAAAAACTGGCTTGGCTCGACAGAGAACAACTCATTAAACAGTTTGTTTCAATAGAATTTAACAGATTTTTAACTTATTATAAAGATGCTTCTGACCTTTCAGAAACAAAAACTGATAAATTATTTAAAAACATTGAAGAACCTGAAAATATTGATTTCACACGCTTTCATATCAATATAGGTTCAAAAAACAAACTGAGTGCTGCCAGACTGATGGGCTTAATCAATGACCAGACACGTAACAGAAGTATCAAATTTGGCAAAATAGAGATTTTAAACAAATTTTCAATTTTTGAAGCCGATAGTAATTTTGAAAAACTTATTTTAAAATCGTTTGATGACTGTATTTTTGAAGGAGTGACGGTCATTGTAGCAAAGGCCAAGATTAGAATCAAACCTTATCATGAAAAATTTGCAGAAAAGAGCAAATCAGAACAACGGAAAAGAAGAAATTTCAAATTTTCTAATAACCAAAAAGGTAAAAAACGAAAATTTCACAGAGATTAGAGATTTTTCAGATATTGGAAAAATTCAAAATATTTTATTTTAAACCCCTTTTAAAAAGCTATTCAGACATAATAAAATTATGTTCATGATTTTTGCTATTAAACTGTAAAGGTCATTTTCAAAATCAAACTTAACAAGGAAATAAAACTGAATAAATGGAATTAAATTCTAAAGTTGACAAATACCTTATTGATGGTTGTATGCGTTGTAAATATGGTGGGACACCACAATGTAAGGTCAATAACTGGCGGACAGAGCTTGAGCTTTTAAGGCATATTGTTTTGGAAACAGGTTTGAAAGAAGAACTAAAATGGAGTATTCCGGTATATACCCACAATGGGAAAAATATTGTAATGATAAACGCTTTTAAAGAATTTGCTAACATCGGTTTTTTCAAAGGACAGTTGATGACTGACAAAGAAAAAATATTACAACAGCAAGGGAATATACAGTCAAGTAGATTTGTGAAATTCTCCAATGCAAAGGACATCATCATATTGAAAGATGTTTTAAAATCATATATTCTTGAAGCAATTGCTATTGAGAAAAGTGGTAAGAAAGTAGAAATTAAAAAGAATTCTGAACCATTGCCTGATGAGTTATTACATGCCTTTCAGGATGATCAGAAATTTAAAAATGCATTTTATAACCTGACACCTGGACGACAGAGAGGCTACATTATTTATTTTTCACAGCCGAAACAGATGCAAACAAGAATAAATAGAATAGAAAAATATAAAAGTCAGATTTTTAAAGGTTTAGGATTAAACGATCATTATAATTGTTGAAATCTTTAAAAGAAATCATTTGAAAAAAATTTATCATTTATTGATTTTTTTCTCAGTAATATTATTATTGGCAAACTGTAATATTTACAATCCTCCACAACCTGATACGGTTGAATTGTTTCTGATTGACACATACCAAACAAATGATAGCAGTTACCAGATTATTGAGAATTCAGTTATAACTAATGATACTCCATTAATATTATATAAAGATTTCTTATCGTATGATTCATCATAGCATATTTTTAAAATTTCACAAAAAGCCATTAGTTCTATTAAAAATATTGATTATTCTGTTCATGGAGTTCCTTTTGCCATAAAAGCCAATGATATGTTGATTTATACAGGATATTTCTGGCCATCATATTCTTCTGTCAGTTGCGACTGGGTTATTATTGACCCTTTATCAGTTTACAGTGGGAATAAAATTCATGTCATTTTAAGTTATCCTGGTCAGAATGCTGGAGTTAATATTCCTGATAAAAGAAACGACAGCAGAATTATTCAAATATTTCAGAAAGATCATAAGCTGAAGTAATAGCATGGATACCCTGTTTTTAAGCAACTAAAATGGAAAATTTTTTGCTAAAACAAAATACAATTTAATCAACTAAGTTTACCTTATTATTTTTAATTTAAAATTTTACAATGACTGAAAGACTGCTTGAAGTTAATCCCATATTACTTGCATTAGGTGCAACAATTTTCACATGGTTAGTCACTGCACTTGGTTCATCAATGGTATTTTTCTTTAAAAGCATCAATAAAAAAGTACTAAACTCAATGCTTGGATTTGCAGCAGGTGTAATGATTGCAGCAAGTTTCTGGTCTTTGTTGAAACCTGCTATTGCAATGGCTGAGGAAGAAGGTCAGATTGCCTGGCTGCCAGCATTAATAGGGTTTTTAACAGGAGGAGCTTTTTTGCTGTTGGTAGATAAACTTTTACCTCACCTGCACCTTGGATTATCAAAAGACAAAGCTGAAGGTATAAAAACATCATGGCAGCGTAGCATCTTATTGGTACTTGCCATTACTTTGCACAATATACCTGAAGGGCTGGCTGTTGGTGTTGCTTTTGGTGCTTTAGCAAATAATCCAGATATTGGTATTCTTACCGGAGCAATAGCACTTGCTATTGGAATAGGGCTGCAAAACTTCCCTGAAGGAGCAGCAGTGTCAATTCCTTTGCGTAGAGAAGGTTTTTCAAGAATAAAAGCTTTTAATTATGGTCAGTTGTCGGGTATTGTTGAACCTTTTGCCGGTGTTATTGGTGCGTACCTTGTTCTTACTGTTACTCCTCTTCTTCCTTATGCACTTTCATTTGCTGCTGGTGCTATGATATTTGTGGTGGTCGAAGAACTGATTCCTGAATCTCAAACAGGAAACGAAACGGATTATTCTACCATCGGTGCTATGCTAGGCTTTGCTACTATGATGTTATTAGATGTAGCTTTAGGTTAAATTCTTAAGATTTAATTTTAAAAATGTACACAAAATTCATGACCTTGGATGAAACTGAATAATGGTATCTTTTAGGTAAGATGAATCAAGGTGGGTGTATATTTCGGTTGTTGTAATGGAGGCATGACCAAGCATTTCCTGTACTGCCCTTAAATCGGCACCGCCATCTACCAGGTGGGTGGCAAAGGAATGGCGGAAAGTATGCGGACTGACATTTTTCTTTATCCCGGCTTTTTCGCATAAGTCCTTGATAATCAAGAACACCATGACCCGGCTGATTCTTTTCCCGAATTTATTAAGAAACACATATTCGGTATGTCCTTTTACAATATTAATATGCCTTCTGACACCATTATTATACAACTCAAGATGCTTTTTCGCAACACTCCCCAGAGGCACCAATCTTTCCTTGTTTCCTTTTCCAATAATTCTCAGATAATCTTCCTGAAAATATATTTGCGACAGTTTCAATCCAACCAATTCACTTACCCTTAAACCACATCCATAAAGTACTTCTATCATGCAACGGTTTCGTACACCATCATTGCTGCTATGATCAATTTGAGCAACCATCCTATCAATTTCATCAACAGATAAAACAACGGGTAATTTACGTGCTATTTTTGGCAGGTCAATCAGGTCAACCGGATTATTATCAGTTAATTTTTCTTCTTTCAGATAGGCAAAAAAATTTCTGATACCAGACATGATGCGTGCCTGTGAATTGGCTGCCAGTCCCATTTCGTTGATCCACAAAATAAAATTACGTAGTGTTTCCTTATCTGTTTTTTCAATACTAAAACCGTGGTTTTTATCTTTGGTAAATAATAAAAGCTTGTTGATGTCATCAATGTAAGCAGCTACTGAATTAGGTGAAAGTCCTTTTTCGAGTTTTAAAAATGTTAGATAGCCGTTTAATAATGCCTGTGACATAAATAAATATCAGGCAAAATTCGTTTGAATTGTTAGTTGTGGATAAAAAAAATATCCACTATCACTTACCAGAAAGAATGATACAACTTTTAATTAACGTATTAATTTTCTCTCAGTACATATTCATCATACTCCACTTCAAACCTGAGTTTATGACGTGATTCTTCCAAAGCAAGTGAATCAAAAATACTTTTTAATTCCGTATTATTAGTTTTTTCAGAAAGTTTGGTATAAAGCCGAAATGCTGCTTTTTCACGTTTCATTGCCAGCACCAAAGCCTCTTCATAGCTCATATTTTCTTTTGCCTCAGTACGAACAACAAAATCAGAAATTTTAAGGTCTAATACTTTCTCAGTTTTTAAAGTCATAATGCCTTCTTCTTTAATTTTTAATAATTTAGCTTTATGACCCATTTCTTCTCTGGCAAACTGAGTAAAAATAGATTTCATGTCATCCGAACGAGCTACATTGACTAAATCATTATAAAAATCAACAGCATTTTGCTCATTTTGAATGGCAAAATCCAATATTTCATTTATTGAATTAAAATCTTGCATAGTATTCACTTTTATTATTCAGAAAAGGCATTATTAAATTCATCATCAAAAATCTTTACAATAAGGTCGGCACCATGATCAAAAAATCGGTTGAGTTTGCTTTCATGGTCAGTGTAAGTGAAACAGTAACGTTCAATATTATCAGGTGCCGGTAACAGTGAAAAAGCTTCAACAGATACATCTTCCAGACTATTTAGGCCATTGATACCGAATGTTTTAAGCATGGCTATTAATTGCTGATAGGTTAGCAGTTCAACTTTAGGATTAAAAACCTGTTGAAACTCCTGTATGACCCTTTGAGTATTGGTAAATGTACCACCACTTTCAGTAGGGAATGATGCAGGAAGCACCAGGTCAGCAGCTTTTGCTGTTTCGCTCATAAAATAATCCAAAACCATAACAAAACCAGCATTATCAAACCATTTCTTTACCAATTCTTTATCGAAGGCACTGCCAATTGGATCTTCACCGAAAATAAAAAAGTTTTTAATTTGACCTGCCTGAAGTTGTTCCAGATGTCGTATATGAGGCATTAAAGGAATGTCATTTACACCCCAAACTTCTTTCATTTTATTTTGGAGATTGCTGTCGTTTATAGGAATACTACCTACACCCAGCGAACTGCAAACACCCATATCCAATACACCATGTGTATTATTCTTTTCTTTAAGTGCAATTAAGCCATTGGCTGTTTTATTCAATTTCCCGGTAATCATTGCAAGGTTAAATAATTCATAGCTGGTATTAGGACCGGTTTCCTTTTCAGAATAAATAATAATGGCATTCATTTCACGGTTGTATTCTTCTGCAAAAGTTTCCAGATGCTCTTTACAACAAATGCCTGAGCGTGCAATTAATTCATCATAATTTTCTGCTAGTAATTTTGATTTATAATCTTCAAAACAATCACAATTATCATTGATAAAAAGCCTGTTTTCCAAGCCTTTGCTCAATAAATAATGATTTGCAGCTTTAATAAAGTGATAATATGATTTCACATAATGTATTCTGTCAACTTTATGATCCATAGTGCTATCTGTATGTTCTGAAATGAGTTCAACAGGAACATTACGCATCACTCTTGCATGATTAACCATAAAGCCTGCAACAGCATTATCAATATTCAGTTCAGCGCCTACAACATATATTTTTGAAGTTAGTCTTAATTCTTCAAAAGGAGCATTGGCAAGACTGTTCATGATATAACCATCATCACCATGTAAAAAATGAAAGCTATTTACATTGCCTGTTTTGGCTGCTGCTCGTGCTAATTTCTGCACCAGATAAAGTTCTTCATTGGTCAAACGTGCACCACCATAGAAAGCATTCGCTTCAGGTTTTTCAGTCAATATTTTGTCATGAATGATTTTAAATGCTTCCTTGAAACTGATTTCTACAAATTTACCATTTTTCTTAAGTAATGGTTTAATAATCCGGTTTTTGTTGTTGTAATAATGATAACCAAATTTAGGGTATCGGCAAAGATTGCCATTTGGGTTAATCAGGCTTGGTTTTCCTGTAACTTTCATTACATAACCATTTTTATGATGCAAACTAATTTCACAACCTAAAGAGCAATAATTACAAATTGTGTCAACAACATCCAATTTTACCGGGCCAGGTTTGAAATTAACATTTTCGGTAATGGCACCTGTCGGGCAGGTAGAAATACATAATCCGCACGATTCACAGGTTGTATCCTGTAAACGATTGCCCATAGCAGGAGCAACATAGGTGTCGAAGCCACGATTTACCAGTCCTAAAGCATTTGCTCCAACTACCTCTCTACAAATTCTTATACATCGTGAGCATAAAATGCATTTATTGTTGTCGATTTCGATATAAGGATGGTTAAAATCGATCTGGTATTCTTTAATTGCACCTTCAAATTTCTTTTGATTAACATTGTAAGTAGTGGAATATTTTTTCAGGTCGCAGGTAAAATATTCAGTACAGCCACATTCAAGGCACCTCTGAGTCTCATTTTTTGCTACCTCTTCACTGTCATAGCCAAGTTCAACTTCAAGAAAATTCAGGCGGTCAGAAGCAGGTAATACAGGCATTTCTTCTCTTAACTGACGGGCATATTTCCCAACATAATCTTCAAGTATCTGTTTTTTAAAGTTGTCTTTTTTACTTAAAAATTCAAAAGGAGCAGGTTCACATACTTTTCCGTTCAGGAATTGGTCGCAGGAACGGGCAGCAATTTTTGCCTGAGCAATGGCCTCGATGATGGTAGCAGGGCCTGAAACTCCGTCTCCGGCAGCAAAAATCGATGGTACACCGGTTTGTAATGTTTCCTTATTGCAATCAATATCTCCCCAGCGATTTGCTTTAAGTTCAGTTGTTTTATCATCCAAATTTTTATTGACATCACTTAAAAAGTTAATATCTGTTTTTTGTCCGATGGCTGCCAATACGTAATCAAATTCCATTTCAAATTCTGAACCTTCTTTTGGCACAGGTCTTCTTCTGCCTGATGCATCAGGTTCGCCAAGTTCCATTTGAATGAATGATATGGATTTTAACTTTCCATTATTATCTTTATTTACTCTGACCGGAGCTGTTAAAAAGTGATATTTTACACCTTCAAGCTTTGATTCATGAATTTCAATAGGGTTGGCAGGCATTTCAGCTTCAGTTCTGCGATAAACTACTGTTACATCAGTACTGCCGCAACGAATGGATGTTCGGCAACAGTCCATGGCAGTATTGCCCCCACCAATAACAGCAATACGTTTTCCTTTGAAATTGTAACGTTGGCCTGTCATTTCCATATTTCTCAGAAAATCAATTCCTGAAAAAACACCCTCTGCATCTTCACCTTCACAACCGATTAATGTTCCTCGCTGACTACCGATAGTGAGGATAACTGCATCATATTCCTTTTTTAACTCTTTATAACTTAGGTTTTCACCTAACTTTTTATTGTAGAAAATATTAACACCTAATTCGGTTATGGTCGATACTTCTTTATCTAACAAGTCGTTAGGTAAACGGTATTCAGGAATTCCATATCGCAACCAACCACCAGGATGTGCATTTGCTTCATAAATATCGCACTGATGACCTTTTTGCTGTAAAAAATAAGCTGTTGATAAACCACCAGGTCCGGCACCAATAATGGCCACTTTTTTACCTGTTGAAGGAGCCATTTCAGGTTTAAAATGATTTTCAGAGGCAAGGTCGGCATCGGCTGCAAAGCGTTTCATGTAATCAATACCTACTCCTGTACCTTCATCGAGCAGATTTCTTCGGCAGGCAGCTTCACATGGTCTGACACATACACGACCACAGATTGCAGGCAAAGGATTGACTTCTTTTATCAAACCAATAGCCTCACTGAAAAGGCCTTTTTCAATAAGAGAAATATACCCTTGTACATCAACTCCAGCCGGACATTTTTGCTTGCATGGAGCTGCACAGTCGGCATAATGATTACTCAGCAACAATTCAAGAGCAGCTTTTCTCGATTTGTATATCTTAACACTATCAGTGTCAATATCCATTCCTTCTGTAATGTACGTACTGCATGATGGCTGAAGGTTTTTCATTCCCTTGATTTCAACTACACATATATAACAGGACGAAAAAGGTTCAAGACGGTCATCATGACATAGGGTTGGTATATCAATTCCATGACGTCTGCATAGTTGTAATATGGTTTCTCCTTTTATCCCTGAAACAATTTGTCCGTTGAGAACTACATTTATTTTATTCATAAAACCCTATTTTCAAATATTCTTTTATTCTTTACAAATTTTAATTTTTTCCAAATACACCTGAATGGATTCTTCCAAAGCCAGATAACTATTTAAAGTATGTTTTATCATCAGGTGATCGTCATATCCCAATTTATAAGGTTTGCAATCCATTCTCCATGCACTCTGCCCTTTTGAAGCATGTAATAAATCTTTCAAATTACCTGATATTTCTTTGCATCTTTGAATATACCTTTCAATATTATCTAATATAATTGCATAATCAACTTCCAGATCACCTGTTGAATTATTTCCAAATTTATTCCTTATCAGACTGTCGTTAACTGAAATACTCTTGCATTTCATTATTTTTCTGATAGTATCAATCTGTAATATCATTTTGTAAGATGAGTCAAACAGAGGGATAGTGCGGTCATAAATACTGATTGCTTCATCACATTCCACAACTACATTCATCATATTCAGGTAGGCAACTCCTTTTTCAAAATTCTTTTTTGATTCAGTTAAAATTCCATAAATACTATCAACAAAAGAATAAAGGTTAGCTTGCTGGCTATAAACACAATTCGTGAGAATTATTTGGGAAATAAATATACAAAATATGATTGACTTTATTTGCATCATTATTCGATTTCTATTGCTTCAAATTTACATTTTGAATAACAAACACCACAATGAATGCATAAATCCTGATCAATAAAGTGAATTTGTTTGCGTTCACCACTGATGGCATGGGTTGGACAATTTTTAGCACATACAGTACAACCATTACAATTTTCAGCATTTACGGTATAAGTAAGCAATTCTTTACACACTTTTGCCGGGCATTTTTTATGGAAAATATGTGCTTCATATTCATCCCGAAAATACTTGATAGTAGTTAGTACAGGATTAGGGGCAGTTTGGCCAAGACCACATAGTGATGCTTCTTTGATTTGTACTGCCAGTTCTTCCAGTGTCTGTATATCATCTTCTTTGCCTTTACCGAGAGTTATTCTTTCCAGAATTTCGAGCATTCTTTTGGTACCCACCCGACAGAAAGTACATTTTCCACAGCTTTCTTTTCGTGTAAAATCAAGGAAAAATTTAGCTACATCAACCATACAGGTTGTTTCGTCCATCACCACCATACCACCCGAACCCATAATAGCACCTGTAGCATTTACCGAATCGTAGTCAACAATGGTATTGCCAAGATAGGAAGGAATACACCCGCCTGAAGGTCCACCCAATTGAACAGCTTTGAATTTTTTATCATTTTGAATGCCACCGCCCAATTTAAATATAATTTCATTAATAGTAATTCCCATAGGTACTTCCACCAACCCTCCTCTTTTAATTTTTCCGGCAAGTGCAAATACTTTTGTTCCTTTACTGCCCTGTGTTCCATATTTTGAAAAGGCTTCTGCACCATTAACGATTATCCAGGGGACTAAAGCCCATGTTTCTACATTATTAATGTTGGTTGGTTTTTTCCAAAGGCCTGACTCAGCAGGAAAAGGAGGTCTTTTTCTTGGCATCCCTCTTTCACCTTCAACCGATGCCATCAGTGCAGTTTCTTCACCACAAACAAATGCACCGGCTCCTTCTTTTATGTAAATATCAAAATTAAAACCTTCAATACCTAGTATATTTTTTCCTAAATATCCTTTTTCAGTAGCCTGTTTAATAGCATTATACAAGCGTTTTAATGCCAGTGGATACTCAGCCCTGCAATAGATTACACCGTGATTGGCACCGATTGCATAAGCTCCGACAATCATTCCTTCAAGAACAGAATGAGGGTCTCCTTCAAGCACTGAACGGTCCATAAAAGCACCAGGGTCACCCTCATCAGCATTGCAAATGATATATTTCTCATCTGATTTGGAGTTGGCAGCAAAACGCCATTTCATTCCGGTAGGAAACCCCCCTCCTCCTCTACCACGTAATCCACTGTCTATCATAGTTTTAATAACTTCTTCACCTGTGATTTTATCATTGATAATTTTCTTTATTGCCTGATAACCATTTCTTTTTTCATACTCATCAATAGACTCTGGATCAATAAAACCACAATTTCGAAGACATATTTTTACTTGGTTTCCATAAAAGTCTTTTTCTTCAGTATCAAATAAATCGGTTTTTACCACATAGTCTTTTACAATTTCGTGACGAAGAATATGTTTTTCAACCAACTCAAGAGCTTTGCTTTCATCAATTCCACCATAAAGAAAAGAGCCCGATTCATCTATTATTTCAACAAGAGGTTCTTTGTAACACATGCCAATGCAACTTGTTTTTGCAATTTCAAAATCAAGATTTTCAGCTTCTTTCAATGCATTTAGCTTGTCGTAAACCTTTGCAGCTCCTGCAGCAATGCCACAACTACCTAATCCAACAATAACTTTTGTAGTACTCATATTTTCTCAGCTTTAATTGCTTTCTCTCATTTTAATTTCCTTGATAATCTTGACAGCCTCTTTACCGGTAAGCTTACCAAATGTTTCTTCACCTATCATCATCACAGGTGCCAGCGAACAACAACCCAGGCAGGCCACCGATTCAAGTGTATAAAAACCATCTGAAGTGGTTTCACCGTCCTTTACATTCAGTGATTCTTTTAGTGCATCTGTAATTTCGTTAGCATTTTGCACATGACAAGCTGTGCCATGACACACTTTAATAATGTTTTTACCAGCAGGCTTCAACCGAAATTGTGCATAAAACGTTGCTACACCATACATATCACTGATTTTTAAACCAGTTTTCTCTGAAATTTTTTTGAATGCCTCTCCCGGAATATACCCATATAATGCCTGAGTGCCCTGTAAAAGTGGTATCATATTCCCTTTTTTACCAGCATACTTTTCTATCAAAGGATCTATCAAACTAATATCAACATCATTTAATACTTCATCAACCTTAGGTTCAGGTTTTATTCTTCTTATTCTCATATAAGCTTTTAGTGTTTAAATAGTTCATTTAAAAGCGGGGCTAATTTATTTACAATTTTAAACGTACAAAATAATTATACATTGCTTCTAAATTTTGTAATGATTCTAAATAAGAGATTAAATGCCTGATGGAAATTAATTTGCCTGACTAAAATTCTTAGTATATTTGTTAATCAAAAACCACTAAAATTGAAACAAACAAAGCCTAATATGAGTTGTTTTGATGAAATACTGCAGTATTTTTTTAATTGTTTTTCATTGTGTCTTGGCCTGAAATAGGTTAACACAAAATTGGTGGTTAAGTAAATAAGGGAATCACAATACTATTCATTGACAAATTGCAATAAAGATTGAGTTCAGCTATTTCAATTTAAAATATAATTTTGCGGCTTCAGAAAATTGTAATAATAATAAATGAATCTATGATTTTTGGAATTATAAAAGAACCTGAATACGAAAAAAGGGTGCTTTTGCTACCTGAAGATGCAGCAACATTAATTAAACTTAAAGCTGATGTCAGAATTGAGAGAGATGCCGGACAGAAAGCTTTTCAATCAAACGAAGCTTATGAAGCAATTGGGGTTAAAGTCGTTGAAAGAGATGAAATTTTTAAGACCTGTGACATTATTGCGTCTATAAATCCGCCTAATGATCAGGAATTAGCAAAAGTTCCATCAGATAAAATAGTGTTATCGGTTTTCAATCCACTGGCCGACAAAAGTTGTATTGACAATCTGAACAAAAAAGGCTTAACAACTTTCAGTCTGGATATTATTCCACGTACCACAAGGGCACAGTCAATGGATATACTTTCGAGCATGGCAACAGTAGCTGGATATAAAGCAGTTCTTGACGCAGCACGTCTTTTGCCTACATTTTTTCCTATGTTTATGACCGCTGCAGGCACAATCAAACCCGCCAAAGTGTTAATTCTTGGTGCTGGAGTAGCTGGTTTACAGGCATTGGCAACTGCACGTAAATTAGGTGCTCAGGTTGAAGTTTTTGATGTCAGGTCGGCAGTCAGGGAAGAAGTGAAAAGTTTGGGTGGAAAATTTGTTGAGGTTGAGGGTGCAGCAGAAGACCAGGCTGCAGGCGGATACGCTATCGAACAATCAGAAGATTTTAAAAGAAAGCAACAAGAAGCTATACATAATCATGCGTCTAAGTCAAACGTTATCATTTGTACTGCACAGATTCCGGGGAAAAAAGCTCCTGTTTTGATAACAAAAGAAACTGTTGCAGCCATGAATCCGGGCAGTGTTATTATTGACATTGCAGCTTCTACAGGTGGAAATTGTGAGTTGACTGAAAATGATAAAATCATTGATTTCAATGGTGTTTGTATAGTTGGAAAATCTACTTATCCTTCTTCGATGCCAATCGATGCCAGCAGAATGTTCGGAAAAAACGTCCTCAATTTCCTCAAACTTATCATTGATAAAGAAGGGAACCTTAATCTTAACTTTGAAGATGAAATAGTAAAGGGTACTTGTCTGACACACAAAGGGGAAATTGTGAGCGACCGTGTAAAATCATTTTACGAACCTAAAAATTAGTTTTTATGCAGGAAATATTTGAGTTTTTATATGCTAATAAGGAAATGCTGTTTATTATTGCCCTGTCGATATTACTGGGCATAGAAGTAATTTCCAATGTACCGGCTATATTGCATACTCCGCTGATGTCGGGGGCAAATGCCATTCACGGTGTTGTTATTATTGGTGCCATCATTGTAATGGGGCATGCCGAATCAACTTCATCCCTTATATTGGGTTTTCTGGCTGTGATTCTTGGAACCCTTAATGTTGTGGGTGGATTTGTAGTTACTGACAGAATGCTTGAAATGTTTAAGAAAAAAACTAAAAAGAATTGAACATGAATCAGATTATTCAACATATAGAACAATATAGTTTCACAGGTGGACAATCCATTCTTGAAATGATTTATTTGTTTGCATCAATACTTTTTGTTCTTGGTCTTAAAATGCTCAGCCATCCTGATACAGCAAGAAGAGGAAATTTATGGGCAGCATTTGGTATGACAATAGCCATTATCGGAACCATTCTTTTTCATAAAAAAGATGGACAATCCATAGGAAATATTGGATGGATAGCAGGGGGTATTGTAATAGGTACTGTTATCGGTTGGGCAGTAGCCAAAAGAGTGAAAATGACAGCCATGCCTCAGCTTGTTTCGTTATTTAACGGAATGGGAGGAGCTTGTGCAGCTCTTATTTCACTTATGGAATTTCCTCATCTTCATATTGTTAATGGAAACTATAATGCCGGACTTGTGGTTACCATTGTATTGGGAGCAATGATAGGTACAGTTTCATTTACAGGAAGTATGATTGCATTCGGAAAGCTGAATGGCAATTTGGGAGATATTCGCAACAAGATCATGAGACCCATTAATATGCTCATTTTGCTTGCTTTACTTGTATTGATAGTTGTTAATACATTTTTTCCTAAATTTATACAACACGAAGATTATCAAACATTTGACATGACTTTACTTTGGGTACTATTCGGATTATCTTTTGTTTATGGAATTCTGTTTGTTTATCCGATAGGAGGTGCCGACATGCCTGTTGTTATTTCATTACTAAACTCATTTACTGGATTGGCAGCAGCTTTTGGCGGATTTTTATATCACAACCAGGCTATGCTAACAGGTGGAATTTTAGTAGGTTCATCAGGGACAATACTTACCATATTAATGTGTAAGGCTATGAACCGTTCTCTTTTTAATGTCATTGCCGGAGCATTTGGCGGCAGTACAGGTGCTGCAACTAATGTAGAAGGAAATATAAAAGAAATCACTCTTTCAGATGCAGCAGTATTGCTAAGCTATTCACAAAAAGTTGCTATTGTTCCAGGTTATGGGCTGGCAGTTGCTCAGGCACAACATACTTGCCATGAATTAGATAAAGCATTATCCGATAAGGGTGTTGAAGTAATATATGCTATACATCCGGTAGCAGGACGTATGCCAGGTCACATGAATGTATTGCTTGCTGAAGCAGATGTACCTTATGAAAAGTTGGTTGAAATGGATGATATTAATCCGGATATTTCCAATGTGGATGTAGTAGTTGTTGTCGGAGCAAATGATGTGGTAAATCCTGCTGCAGAAGATGATCCCGGCAGTCCTATTTATGGTATGCCTATCATTAAAGCACGTGAAGCTAAAAATGTTATTGTGATGAAACGTGGTATGGGAAAAGGTTATGCAGCCATAGAAAATATGCTATTCTATCATCCAAAAACCAGAATGCTTTTTGGTGATGCCAAAGCAAGTATTCAAAAATTACTCGAAGAGGTAAAAAATCTTTAATTTTTTAATTTTTTTTGTTTTAGTTTAGACCATTTATTATTTTTGCATTAGCCTAATTAAACCTAAAATTTAAAAAAAATGAAGAGATTTTATTACAAATTATTATTCAGTTTAATTTATGTTTTAGCATTTATTTTACTTCCTGATCAAATAAATGCACAAAGTTCACGCATTAATAAAGGACTTTATGGTGGCGCAGCTGATGATTTAACTTTTTCAAGTTATAACAATAGACTATTTGCAGCAGTTCAAACACCAGGTTCACTTTTTGTGTCAAGTGACAATGGATCGAACTGGAAGCAGGCGTTTCCAAACGATTCACTTGAATTTTCAGGTGGTACCCGTGGATGGGGAGGCGGGGGACGTCAGGTATTAGCCAATAGTATTGGTTGGGTTGCTTTAAGGACCCAACAACATGGTGGCACATTAACCGCTGCTGTTGTTAGCTGGACAGGGGGTGACAGTGGAACCTACAAAACCCTTGTTGATGGTTATTATTTTAACACCTACATTAAACCTGGAGCAGGTTCACAAAATGTTAATGCAATTGCGATTAGTGACAATTGGATTTATGTTGGTCTTGGTTATTACATCACCCGTTTCATGGATACTACCACACTTAGGGCTCATACTATCAGATTAAAAACAGATACTGTTTGGAATGCAACAGGAGATAAAACAATACAAAGTATTGCTGTTTCAGCGAATTCAACCGGTTATCCATTTTATTACGTAACACAGGCAGGTGAACTTTTTAAATACAATGGCACAGTTGTATCAAAAATCACTCTTCCAGGTTCAACCACAGCGGAATATATTTATACGCATGGCAAACATTGGGGTGGTGATACTATATTTTTAAGTGCACGACAAAGTGGTACTGTTAAAATATACAGATCTTATAATGCAGGTAGCTCATGGACTGAAATTACTCCGGGTTCAGGAACAAATTGGCCATTGCATGATTGTGATTACAGTTCTTCTTTCCCGTCAGGAATTCAAACAAGTAGTAATGGTTTAGCTTTGGCATTTCCCGGAGGTGGAATATCTTATGATTTAGGAGCAACATGGACAGATCATCTCTTACCTGATAATGCTATGTGTGTAAAACCTTCTGATACTGCAATTGTATTTGGCAGCTATGGAACTGGTGTGGCTAAGAGTACTGGTGGAAGAGAAGGAACCTTCACTAAAACTGATAATGTTGGATTAAGTGCCATCAAAATTAGTCATATAGGTACAAATACATGGCATGGTGTATATTATGTAGCATCAAACGGTGGATTAGGCTATACCACTGCATATTTTAATAATGCTGTTTCCGCACCTAACAAATGGAAAGCACCTTATGGTGATTTCCCAATATCAGGAGTTGGTGATGATGGTGGTGTCACCTGTGTTGCAATTGACCCTTATGATAGTTTGCATGTTATTGCAGGTTATTCTGGTGGATTTGAAAAAACAACCACCGGTCCATCTGGATTTTCTAATGTCGTTCCTTCAGGATGGGACGGAGGTTCACCAAATTATGATGCAAATGTACAAGCTATTCTATTTGTTACTTCATCTATTGTTTTAGCAGTTACTGGCACTGGCAGTAATGCATTACCCTGCTCTACCTGCACGTATGGTAATATCTGGCGGTCTACCGATGGTGGAAGCAACTGGACAAAAGTTACACCTTCAAATTTTCGACAGGGCACTTGTCTGGCTAAAGGACCTTACAGTACCTCTACAATTTATGCTGGTCAGGGATATTATGATGCCAATTATGGAACAGTACAGGGGAATCTCTGGAAAAGCACTGATCAGGGAGCTACCTGGTCCTATGTCAATTCAGGTCCTGAAAGTACTTATGATACGACTACCAATCATCCTATATACGATATTGCTGTTGATCCGAGAGGACAAGATACTATTTGGGTTGCAGCAGGTCGAAATACATCCTATTCATTTGCAAAATCAACAAATGCAGGGGCAAGTTGGAGTACAACAAGTCGATCCGGAGATGGGGCCTTTTCATCGGTAATGATAACAAAATCAGACCCTGATATTATTCATGTCAGCGACAGAACGAATCTTTACCGATACAATTCTATTTTAAATACATCAACCAAAACTTACGATGGCTTACCCGGTGATTTTATTCCCGATCTTGAAGAAGGCTCAGTATTAATGGCTACCTACACTGGATTATGGGCATTGTCAACACCCGATGGGTCAATATCAAGCTCATGGACAGGTACAGGCACATGGAATACATCTGCAAATTGGTCAAATGGCATTCCTTATGATGTTGTAGATGCTGAAATTACATCAGGCAATGTTACGATTTCAGCCAATGCTACTGCCAATACTGTTACCATTAAAGCCGGAACAAGTGTTACATTGAGCAATGGATTTTCTTTGACCGCTGATACATTGACCATAGAATCCACTTCTTCCAATACAGGTGCTTTTGTGGATCAAAATTCATCCAGTGGATTTACTGGCTATGCAAATATAGGCAGGTACCTCACTGGTGGAACACTTGGTTCAGAAGATGGTATTTTACATTTTGTAAGCTCACCCGTATCCAATTTTGATATATCAGGTCTTATTGATGCTTCAAAAGGAAATTTTAATGTGTATCAATATAATTCAACTACACCTGGTTGGGAAAGGGTATTTGCCGGTAGCAGCATGAGCTCTGGAAGAGGTTATTCGGTGGCATATAATGCAAACAAAAATCTTACTTTCAGTGGCAGTTTACAATGTGGAAATTATTCTGTTGGTGTTTCAGGTTCTAACAATGTATGGAACCTTATTGGAAATCCATATTCATCACCAATTTCTCTGACAAATTTCCTGACAAATAACACAACAATCTATTCGACTGCATACTTTTGGGATCAGTCAGCAGCATATAATGCAAGCGATTATGCAAGTAGAAATTCATTAGGTGGTACTTCTTCAAGTGCAAATGGCAGAAGTCCAAGTGAAAACTTAGCTGTTGGACAAGCATTTTTTGTTCAAAGTAATGGAACAGGTAGTTCTGTCACTTCTAATAATTCGTGGAGAAATACTACACAACCATCATTTTTTGTTCCTGAAGATGATGTTTTAAGATTTAAACTGGCAGTAACAAATCCCGATAAAGCTTATAATGAAATATTAATTGGTTTTGTAAAAGATGCTACTGAAGGTTTCGACAATTTATATGATGCATTTAAACTAAATGGCAACCAAACACTTTCCTTATCAATGAAAATAATAGGTGACACCCACAATTTTATCATACAGGGTTTACCTATTGATTTAAAGCAAAAAACTGTACCTTTAACATTAAATGCAGGTATTTCAGGAAATTATAAATTTTCAAATGTATTAATGGAAGGTTTGGAAAATTATGAAATTAAATTATTTGATGCTCATGCTAACAAAACTATTGACATTTTGAAAGATTCTTATGATGTTTACCTTGATAAAGGTGTTTATATCAACAGATTTTCTTTAATTTTTAATCAAATTAATACTTCATCAGATAACTGTATTTCTGATAAAAACTGTAAAAATTACTCCATTTATTCACTTGAAAATGAAATGGATATTTATTTTTCAAAGAAATCAAATGTTGAGCAAATACAGATCATTGACATGACAGGAAAAATTGTGTATGATGAAAAACCAGATGAAAGTTTTATTCTGAAAATACCAACTACAGGGCTCTCAGGAGTATATATTTTAAACCTTTTTGGAAAAGATTACAACTATACAGAAAAGATTTTTGTACAATAACATTTATTTTTTGATTTCATAAACCTGATAGATTTAATATCTGTCAGGTTTATTTTTTACATTTGTCATGTTAAATAACTTACATTTTACCTATGAGACTCATCATATTCATTATTATTTGCCAGCTGTGCTTTTTTAGAATAAATGGGCAGAATATAAATCAGAATGCCCCTAATATAAAATGGTATCAAATAAAAACCGATCATTATAAATTAATTTTTCCAAAGGAGCTCACAGAAGAAGCCCAGCGAGTCGCCAATACTTTAGAATTTGTCAGGGCTCCATTAACAAAGAATCTAAAAGTTGAAATGGACAAATGGCCATTGGTGCTCAGCAATCATGGTGCTGAAGCAAATGGTTATGTGAAGCTTGCCCCGAGAATGAGTGAATGGTACACCACACCCCCGCAGGGAACACTAGTTGGAACTGGTGAATGGTATAATTTACTGGCTATTCATGAAGGTCGTCACATGGTACAATACGATAAATTTAACAGGGGACTAACATGGCTTGCCTCCATCCTTTTTGGTCAGTTAGCCACTAATACACTTTCATTTCTTTCTGTGCCTACCTGGTTTTGGGAAGGTGATGCTGTCACTATGGAAACTGCATTGACTGAAACTGGAAGAGGACGCATACCTGATTTTGACTTGCATATCAGAGCTTTACTACTGAACAATGTTCATTATTCGTATTATAAAGCATACATGAGGTCATACAAACATTACTATCCAAACTGGTACACTTTGGGATATTTAATGACTACTTATGTAAAACGACATAATCCTCCTGACACATGGGATAAGATTCATAACCGGGTTGCCTGGTTTTCAGTAAGCCCGTTTCGCTTTTCAAGGATTATGAAAAAATATACTGGACTGAATGCCCGTCAAACCTATCATGCTGCAATGAACGAACTTGATTCAATTTACCAATGGCAAACAGAAAAGTTAAATTTTACCGATGCTAAAGTAATTTCAAAAAGGAAAAATAAAGTTTATTTGAATTACAGTAATCCACATTATTATAGCAATGAACAGATTATTGCAACGTATTCAGGTATGGCAGAAGATAATTATATTATTAACATAGATGCTACTACCGGTAAGGTAACAAAATTGTTACAAGCACCCATTTACGAAAAAATGACACTAACAGGCGATTGGGCTATCTGGAATGAATACCATTATGATAAAAGATATTTAAATCAGAATTACTCTGATATTGTTGTGTATAATGTAAAAACTGGAGAAAAAAAACAGTTAACACAAAAAGGTCGTTATTTTGTTCCAGAAATATCCCCTGATATCACTAAGATTGTGTGTATTGAATTCACCACCGACAGAAAATGCTATATTGTCATTATTGACTTTAAAACTGGTGAGGTTATCAGAAAAATACCTGAAAAAGACAATGAATTTATACAAATGCCAATCTGGTCGGAAGATGGTAATAAACTGGTGTACACACGCCAACAATTTAATGGGAAAGCACTGACTATTCTTGATTTAACAACAGGTCAATCATACGATTTGATACCACATAGCTGGGAAAATATAGCAAATCCATTCTTTTTCAAAGATTTCATTATTTATGAATCACCCTATTCTGGTATTGATAATATTTATGCAATAAACATTCATACAAAACAAAGATTTCAAATCACAAGTGGAAAGTTTTGTACAGCAGGTGCAATGATTTCAGACAATGGCACAAAAATGCTTTATCAGGATTATACACTTTACGGATACGATATTGTTGAAACTGAAGTAAAACCTGATACATGGAAGAAAATTGAAGACGTAGAGGTGTTCGAGACCAGATATTTCGAACCTTTAATAGCACAGGAAACTGGTAAAAATATTTTTAATGGAATTGATAGTGTACCCACAAAACAGTATCCTGTTACATACTATAATCAATGTGCTAATAGTCTGAATTTTCACAGTTGGACTATTTTACCAATGATTACAACGGCATCGTTCAGTCTGATGTCAAACGACATATTAAATACTACCTCATTTAGCCTGAATGCAAATTATAACCTGAAAGAAAAAACATGGGGAACAGGTTTTAACCTTTCTTATGCACGCTATTACCCTATATTTTCTTTATCAGGCAGCATAAACAATCGTTCAACTGATATTGATTCAGTAACCACCGACCTGTGGAATGAAAAAGCAGTGACCTTTTTGGTTGATGTGCCATGGTTTCATAACAAAGGTGCCTGGCAACAGTACCTGAATTTTCACCTTGTAACAGGTATTACAAATGTCAGTGGACGTGAATATACCGATAGTTTTACTGCATACAATGGCAATTTTATCCCATTTAATTATTCATTAAGTTTTTCAAACAGCAGGTCGTCTGCCATGCGTGACCTTGACTCAAGATTTTCGCAAAGTATAAATATTTATTTGAGCCATATCCCATTTGGCGGCAAGCTGAAAGGAAGTATTTTCTCATTAAACAGCAGCTTTAATTTTCCGGGCCTGGTAAAACATCATGTGATAACATTGGAAGCCGATTATGAGAAACGTGTGCACGAAACATATTGGTTTGCTTCAAACAATGCGTTTACCCGTGGTTATGATGCAGAAAACATGGACAATTTTACCCGCTTTGCTGCCAGCTATCGCCTTCCTTTGCTCTATCCTGATCTGGCAATAGGGGCTTTAGGATACCTGAAACGTGTTAAGGGAGCTTTGTTTTACGATCATGGTTTTGGTAATTTTAATAATGCCAGTAAAACATTTCGTTCAGCAGGATTTGAACTGGAAGCTGATTTTAATGTGCTGAACCTTCCTGTAGAAATAAGTACTGGTTTTGGTGTTCCTTACCTGTTTGATAACAAACAATGGGGATTTTATTCAATTTTAATGGGATTACGGCTTTAGAAAATATCAATTTTGATTATTATTTTTATTAAAAAACTATAGTTTTCATTTTGATATTTTTTTTACTTGAGAAGGATTATTCCGCAAACGCCAGACACTAATAGTGCTGATCCTCCAAACATATAAACAATTGCAACTAACTCACCTGGCCATATCAACCAATTTGCTGGTTGACTTCTATCATGATCTTAGCAAAAAATACCATAACCAAAACCATACCCCCCAACTAATATATTAGGAATACTAACAATATTTACAATTGTATAACCAATTTTTATATGTTTCAATGCAATTAAACAATCCAGATATAGCACAGAATTTTTTACCCGAAACGAGTTTGTATCAATAATCTGTATTTTCCTTTTAAAACAACAGGCTAAATACTTTAAAAGTATTGTTTGGACAAAGTCAAGCGTAATTTTATTCAGCCTGTCAGCACACAAAACATAAAACAAACATGCTCACCACCCGCCTTGTCATCATGGGCAAAACTGTGGATGCCGCCACGCAGCAAGCACTTGAAGATGTGGATGTATTGGTTGTTGAAACTAAATTAAAAAGTAAAAGCAGCAGCAAAAGACAGTTTCGCATCAAAAATATACCCAACGGCATCTATCATTTGAAGCTCAGTTAAAATAATTATTAGACCAAAACCATTGAAATTTATACCAGACAAAAATTATAGCCAAACCTGGGTGGAAATGAAGGAGAAGCAGGACGTTTGCGGTAAGCAATTGGCAGTTTGAAGTTAGAACGTTTAACCTTCGAACTCCGCATTCCGCATTCCGCATTCCGCATTCTGAACTCCGCATTCCGCAATCAAATCACCTTCATTTCCTCTTCATATTCTTCCTTAAGCACAAGACCGACATTTTTTGAACCATCGATACGTATTTTTATAGGCTTATTGAACCTGATATGGCGAATGTATTTATTTTCAAAAACAATTTTTTTATTACTTAAATAATCAAGGTCAAACAAACCATCTTTGAGATAAGGATTGATGGTAAAATATCCTACCCTGAACGAAGTAAGGTTCTGAAAAAAATGAGTACCCTGACTTGGGTCTATTCTGTAATGCGACAACCCCGATTCGATAATAACCCTGGCCTGAGAGATTTGTGCCCATTTAACGGGGATGCCCAGCCATGGATCGCTGCTACCCCAGCGGCCTGGGCCTGCCAGCACATAGTTTTTATGACTTTTAATAAATTCTGCATTTATTTTTTCAATGACAGAAGCTATTTCCTGGTTGGCAGAAGGTTCAAAAGTTTCGGGATTAACAAATACAAAATCGTTAATATCGTTAATCATACCATTGCCAAGGGCTGAGTTACTGTAAATAATACAATCTTGTTGGCTAATATCTTCAATATTGCAATTAAGTTTGTCATCGGTTTGAACAATAGGTCTTATTTGCAGGAAATTGAAAATTTTTGGATAACCTTTGGGTACATTTAGGTTGATGGCAAATTCAATTTCAATGGGCTTGTTCATTTCTTTCTGACCTGTTTCGAGCAAATAATTAAGCATTTCGGCCAGTGGAAAAGCATTGTGGTTAAGAATGGGTGAAAATGTGACAAGATGTTTACCATTGTCGTGCATGCCATCGCGCAGCATGTCGTTCTGATAATCGTATGTGGAAATGCAAAATTTTATAGCAGAATCTTTATCAGCTTGTTTCAGGTTAAGCCTCAGCATATTGATGCTATCGTCAGTAGAAGGTGTAAAACTATCAACATTGAGGTCGAGGGCATAAAATGTTTTTTGTGTTTCTTTTAATGCATTGCTGCTTGAAGAAAGCTGGAGGATTCGTTTCGGGTGTTTTGGGCTAAACCTCAGGGAAATACCACCATCAACAATATATTTGCCCAAACCAAAAGCAATATTGACGACACCATCTTTTGGTTTTTCGGGTTCAATCGGATAAAAATTAATTGAACGTGCAACACCTGAAATGGTTGGATAAAAATGGTTACCATAGCGAGAGCCACAAACTTCCTGCAGCACGATAGCCATCTTTTCAGAGTCAATAACATTGGAAGTGGCTGCCATATAAGCCTTGCTCGATTTGAAAAACACAGAGGCATAAACACTTTTAATGGCATCACCAATTTGCTCAAGCATTCTGCGTTCATCGGTTTCGATTTTTGGTATCATGTAGGTAGAGTAAACTCCGGCAAAGGGCTGATAATGGCTGTCTTCAAGTAAACTGGATGAACGAATGGCAATAGGATTTTTTATTACCGACAAAAAAGCAATTAAATCGGCATGTATCCTGACTGGAAGATGAGAATTGACAAAGGCATCAAGTATTTCTTCATCAGGTCTGCTGGAAAGGGCAATATCCCAAAGTTTGTTTTCTTCAATAAATTCATCAAAAATATCAGTGGCAAGCACCACTGTGCGGGGAATGGTGATAATAATATCTTTAAATCTTGAGATAATATTATGTTTTTTGATCATTGAATCAATAAAAGCCAGGCCTCTTGCTTTTCCGCCAATAGAGCCCTCGCCTACTCTTGAAAAAATAGTAAACTCATCGAAACGTGTGCGGTCAAACTCAGCAATAATACCACGTCCTTTGTTGAGCCTGTAAACAACAATGGAATCGTAGATATAACGTCTGATTTGGTCAATATCTTTCCCAAAATCCTCCATTGTCATATATTTCAGTTTGTGTGCAATAGGAAACAGCGACCTGGCATTTAACCATTTTGAAAAATGATTTCTTTCAATGTGATAAACAAAGCTGTCATCGGGAATGTCGAATAGTTTATGTTGTAAATCCTGCAAGTCGATAGCCCTGCCAATTTCTTCTTTTGTTTCAGGATTTCTGAAAATAAATGGCCCAAAGGCAAGGTATTCATTGATATAATCTCTAAGTTCAATCTCCAGTGTTTTTGAATCTTTATATAAAAACTTGATACCCATTTCCTCAGCATATTTCTTATTGGCTATCTCTGAGGATTGTAACAATACCGGAAGATAGACATCTTCAGATCTTACTATTTCACAAAGCCTGATACCTGCCAGTTGATCAAGACTACCATTACGCTGATAGCTGGTGTCGGTTATGATACCTAACAGATTATTTTTATATTTCTCATAAAAAACCAGTGCTTCTTCAAAGTTTGTTGCTAACAAAAGTTTAGGTCTTCCGCGTAACCTTAACATTTTCTGGTGTTCATTAAGTGCTTCGGTAAGATATTCTTTGCTTTGCCTGAAAATAATTTTATAAAGTTGTGGTAAATAACTCGAATAAAAGCGTATTGAATCTTCAACAATCAGGATGGTTTGAACACCTACATCCCTAACATCCTCTTCGACATTCATTTTATCTTCAATCAGTTTGATGATTGCGAGTAAAAGGTCAGCATTTCCAAGCCATGAAAACACATAATCGATAGCAGACAAATCTTCGTTTGCTAATTTTAAAGAAACTTCACGTGAAAATGGTGTCAAAACGACAATAGGAATAATCGAATATTTTAATTTAATGCTTTTGGCCAAATCAAACGGGTCCATGTCTTCAATACTTAACATATTAATGACAAGATCAATCTTTCCTTCAGCTAATATAGCAAATGCTTTTTCAGCAGAAGTAACATGAATAAATGTTGGTGGGTAACGAAGACTCAGAGAGGTATATTCATTAAAAATCTGTTCATCGATACGCCCGTCTTCTTCCAGTAAAAAAGCATCATAAGCACTGCATATCAGTAAAACCTGATGAATTCTTTTTTTCATTAACAAATGAAACGATGTTTCATCTGTTTTTCCTGAATAAAGGTGATATTTTGAAAATGGCATAAATTCTATTTATATTAGTATTCTATTTGCTAAACCGGGTGATTCCGTATCAATAACTATCAACGATAAGCCGGGAAAATGTGTAGAACCATTGAACATCCATGTATTTTTAATTTTATCATGCCAGAAACCAGTCAGATGCGTTGATTCATGTATATGCCCATGTAAAGTAATAAATGGCTGTTTTTCTTCAATAAATCTACGGATGGCAATGCTACCCACATGAACATCGAGTGGAACATGATCAATTTTTTTACCATCAAGAGCTGCCCTGTCGAGGTTTGTCTGATATGGTGGCGAGTGAAATAAAAAAATGCTTTTATCGTGATGTTCTTCTGCTGCAAATAACATCAGGTCATCTGCAATGTTGGTATATTCAGTATCATGTTCAGGATCAACTGTTCTTATTCCTTCAGTAGGGTGTATGCAACCAGGATCAACATATCGAGAAACATCATATTTTTCCCAGTCTTTCAATAAAAATGGTGTTGGTGGAACATAAGAATAACCATAAAACCTGTAACCTTTGAAAGAATAATGTTTCATATTTAAGTAAACCCAGTAATCCTGCTTCTCACCTTCAATAAAAAATTGCTCAGCACTACGAGGATCATCATTGCCTAAAATAATTAAAAAAACAGGATTATAATTTTCGTTTTTACAAGATAAAATACTTTTTTTTAAATAATCATTGATAAATTCATCATAATCAGCAATTCTGAAATGTGGTAGTAAATCACCACCTAAAAGAACAATCTCAGGTTGTTGTTTAATGATTTCATTGAAAAGTTTTTCATACCTTTCTTTATGACCATGCATATCGGAAGTAAAAAATAATTTCATGAGGTCAATTTTCTATGTTCCTTGTGATTTCTTTAGCTGAATTGTAAGGAGACCCAATCATTACAGCATAAGAACTTTTGTTAATCATATCATTTTCAGTAATTAAATGCATGTCAATCAATCCATCCTTTGACTCATAACCTGTTTTTTGATAATTGTATTCTGCAAGTGAATAACTCCATCCTTTAATATATTGTTCAAGCAATGCCTGTTGGACTTCATCTCCATTAAAATGAATTAACAAGTCAATATCACTTCCAGGTCCAGATTCTGCGTTTTTTACACTTCCTATCAAATAACATTTAACAACGCCTAATTTCTGATAATCCATTTTGTTGACCAGGATTTCAGTCATATGGTATCTCCATTTCCAGTGAAAGTCCTGATTTTGTCCTAATAATTCAGAATCTGTAAATCCACTTGATTTTTCTTTATCTTTAAGTAATAGAAGACTTTTATAAAGTTTTTGAGTAAAAATAAAATCACCAACTTTTAATGCAATTGTATTTAATAATTTTTGTTCTTCAGGTAAAAACTGGCTTCCCTGATGATCTCTGATAAATTGAGAATAAAAGACTTCAATACATCCCAACTGTTTATCATCCACAATAATATCTGCTTTTTGCGACCAGATTCCTTCAATAAAATCATCAGATAGATAGGTTTCACGTTCAAAAGTAATTCTTACATGACAAACTGAAGGATATTGCCATGCAGGAGGAATGATTTTCACAATTTTTCGAAAAATAAAACCCATATTATTATCAGGGTTATTTAATAATTCTATTACCTGGTAGAGGCAGTTTAATTCTTTTGCCCTTTCATTTAATCGAATTAATACAACATTTTCCATAAGCTTCAATTTAATGTAATAACAGCCAATCTTTTTTTCCCATCCATCATTACTGTAAAAGGAGTGTCAGTTTTTACATGGGTAAAATATTTCCACTTTTTTACTAATTCAATATTATTAAGCTTATCCCATGCAATCCATTGGTTAGAATATTCCTGTTGAACAGTTAGATACCCAACATTCATTGATGTAACATTATGAAAAAAATGTGAACCTGATGAAGCATCCAATGGAAAATCTTCAAAACTGGTTTCCACTATCACTTTTGCATGACTTATCTGAGGCCAGGCTACAGGCACACCTATCCAGTGATCTCTTGTGCCCCATCGACCAGGCCCAATTAATACATATTGTCGTCCATGTGTTATCATTTCGCGATTGATTAAATCAATTTCTTCTGCCATTTGTTTTGTTTGAGTTTTATCAAAGTCGCTCTGATCTACAAATATAATATCCATTAAATTATCAATCAATCCATTACCCATACTCTTTTCAGTATAAAGAACAATTTTTTCCTGATCAATGGCATTCATATCAAGTTCATAGTCCTGTGAACTACCAAGTAAAGGCTTTATTTGCAGCAAATAAAATGATATTTTACCATTTACATCTTTATTCATATCAACAGCAAACTCAATTTCGACAGGTGTACCCAAAGCTTCCTGAACAATTTCCAATACTGTTACGATTGTTTTTGCAAGTGGAGCATATTCATATTTTAATACATCAGCAAAGTTGATAATACGTGGCCCGTAAGAATCCAGACCAGGCACAATTCTCTCATTTTCTTTATCATAAACAGAGGCAAGATGTTTGATAGTCCCATGTTTTTCAGCATCATAAATATCAAGTTTTATGAGACCTGCATCTTCACCTTCAAGCAAATTAACATCAATGTTTTCAAGATTGACAGCATAAAAATAGACTTGTGAGTTTTTATACTGGTCTTTTGGTGTGTTTATTTCAGTTGATGGATACTTGGGACAAAAACGATACGCTTTTTCACCCTGAACAACATAAGTACCAAGCCCTAATGCAGCAATAGCAAATCCATCATCAGGTTTCATGTGACCAAACGGATAATAATTATACGATTGAGCAACACCGCTAATATGTGGATAATAGAAATTTTCATATTGGTTTCCAACAAGTTCCTGAATTATAACTGCCATTTTCTCTTCTTCAATTTTATAATGCACTGCTTCAATATATGCTCGTGCAATTTTTGAAAATACTGATGCATAAACCAATTTGATGGCAGTCATACATTGGTGGAGCCTGACATTGAGGTCAGGATGATTATTGGGTAAAATATATGTTTCAAATATACCGGCAAATGGTTGTGCCAAAGAATCTTCAAACAAACCTGAACTACGGATGGCAAGGGGTTTTGTAATATGCTTCAGAAGTATTTTAAGCTTTTTTATTAATCCCTCAGAAAGTTTTGCACTGGCAAATTTTTCTTTTATCCCATCATCTTCATAGCCATTATTAATAATTTCATCTCTTAAAGAATTTTTTTCAATAAAATATTCAAACTCTTCTGTTCCGATAATTGAGGTCTTAGGAGTTTTAAGATTGATGTTTGGTATAAGCTGGTTAAAATCAAAATTATAGATTAAAGTATTAACAAATGCCAACCCTCTGCCCTTTCCACCTAGTGCACCATCCGATAGTAGTAAAATATTGGATTCATCGTCAATGGCAGTTTCTTCAAAAGGAATGACTTTACCCTGATTTTGTTCATTTCTAAACTTTCGTATAACATCAATAAGATAATTTCTGATTTCCAAAGGACTTTTAAAATCAGTAATTTTTACAGGATTAATAATTTTTGCCACCTGAATTTCACCGCGTGCCATCAACCATAACGAAAAATGATTTCTTTTTGCATGATACAGCAATGATTCATCAGGAATGATATGTAGCTGTTTTTCAAATTCCTTTAATGAACGTGCAATACCAATCTGTGTTCCTAACTTATTGCGGTAAATAAAGTTTCCAAAGCCAAGATAATGTGTGATAAAACTTTTAAAATCCTGAACCATACTTTCAGAGTTTTTATCAATAAATGAACACTGAAGCTCATAAGCCAGAACGGCATTTGAAGGTTCTGATGACTGTATAATAACAGGGAGCTCTTTTAAAATATTTTTTGCATATTTTACCAATTCATATCCTGCTGATTTATCTTCCAGTCCATCTTTCTCAAACTCCATGTCGGTAATCAGGCACAGCATATATTCCTTGTATTTATTAAGTATTTCCTGTGCTTGCTGATAATTGTTTGCCAGTAATATTTTAGGCCTTGCCCTTAATTTTAAAATTCTGTATAATTCATCTGTTGTCACGTCATCTATAATCCTTCTTGTTTGTTCAAGCACAATGCTATATAATATTGGAAGATAGCGAGAATAAAATATAGGTGAATCTTCAACCACCAGTATCACCCTGACCAAACCAATTCGGGTGTCATTATCAGCATTAATTTTATCTTCAAGCAACTTAATCATAGCAAAAAATACTTTGGAATCACCATTCCACACAAACAATTTATCTACTATACTGCTCAAATTAATATTTTTAAAATAACCAGTATCCAGATTATTATTCAGCAAAAAGAAAACAGGTATATAGGGATATTTTTCTTTGATTTTAATGCTTACTGTTGTGGGTAGTTTTTTATCAACACCGACCATAAATATAATAAGGTCAAAATGTTTTGATTTTAAATTTTCAAATACTTCTTCCTGTGAAGAAACTCCGGTGATACGTGGAACTGATGTTAAATTCATCTGGTGATATTCTCCAAGCACATATTCAGAGAATCTTCCTTCTTTTTCAATACTATATGCATCATAAAGATTAGCAACAAGTAGTATTTCCTTCACTTTAAAAGGCATTAGGTCGTGATATAAATCTCTGTCATAATTATTTTTATTTAGAAACTGCTGCAACAATTTTCTACTTGATGTTGTCTTCTCTATTTCATCACTTTTATTAATGATATTTTCAGGGATAAATAATTTAGCAGCTATTGCATTCAAGTAACCAGTTATTAATCCAGCAATATTTTCGATCAGGTTCCTTTCTTCTTTCATAAAAGGTCCCTCATCCAATTCTATAAAATCTTTTGTATAAAATACTTCAATATAACCGGTCTTATCATCCAAAGTTGTAAATGAAGCCATTTGTTTCCACGAAGATTCTATAAAACCAGGAGAGACATAGGTTCTGGCATCATATCTTATTCTGGCACATGTAAAATCAGGATATTGCCAAGCAGGTGGTAATATCATGACAAGTTGCTGTAAAGTATCCTGAACAGATTTGCCTTCTTTGAGCAAACTTGTTGTTCGGTTGATGGCAGCTAATTCTTTCAATCTTTCCTGATGTGCCAGTTCAAGCTTTTGCAGCGAATAGTCATCATTCAATTTATCATTGTTTGGTTGGAAATTCTCCATAAAACATGTATTAAAATTCGGTTATCAAGTTTAAATAATGTGTTAAAAATAGGAAGTTTTTTTTCTTTGAAGCATAATACTCCTGATTTACTTTCAATAAATGTAGTATTTTTATTGATTTTTTAATAAATTTTAGTAACCAATGATACCTGAACTGAATAATATTTCAGATTCTTTTCATTTCTACCAGTGGCTGCAGGTTCAAAATAGATTGGGCCTGTAGCTTTTTTTTTAGCATCCCATCATAAAATGTACAATTCAATTGTGGGAAAGATAATTTTAAAAAAAATTCATATCATTATACCTTTGCCCTCAAAAATCATCAGTATATGAAAAGTTCTGTTTTTACAGCATTTATAATTTTAATTTCTTTCCAAATTGTTGTTGCACAAAAATACATAAAATATATTTTTCTTGATAATAAGGTCAAAATTGTTATACCTGTTAAACTTGAGAAAAAAGATCCGGTAGAATTTCAAAACAAAGAAGTACTGAAAATAATTAGGGTTTGGCAAAACAAAACAATGGATGCAACACTTGTTGCTTTTGAGGCTACTGCACAACAAGGAAACGAACTGTACCAAATGACAGAATCTACATTTGGACAACTTTCATTTATGACCACCGATAAAACAGTACGGAGTCATAAAACTCAATTTATCAATAACAGACAGGAAGTATGTGTTATTGAAATAAGTTCAAATGACAACAATAATCCTGATAAAGCCTATGAAGTGATTTTTTCATCAAAGGTAAATGAAAATACTATTATTATCTTTTATTTTCAATGTCCTTTAAAGAAGAAAAAACAATGGCAACCCATTATTAATGGGATAATCAAAAACCTGACGATACAGTTATAATACTGTATTAAGAAACGTTATTAGTTTCTGTTGAAATTACGTTTGAAGCCGCCATTATTCTGACGTCTTGGTTGCTCAGATTCATCTCTGGCTTCAACAACTTTCACTTTTCTTCCAAAAATTTCTTTCTGATCGAGTTTTTCAATAGCTTCTCTTGCTTCACCATCATCCGACATGGTAACAAATGCATAACCCTTTGCTTTTCCTGTGTTACGATCTTTAATAATTTTAACGGTTTCAACAGCACCGTATTCACTAAAAATCTGTTGAAGCTGTTCTTCTTTTACTGTGTAATTTAAATTACCGATATAAATGTTCATTATAAAAAATTAAATAAGTTAATACGTGCATGGTAGTCGATAATAAACATTAAACCCAAAAAACTGTTTTAATGAACTCTTATTCACTATCACGCATGGTGCAAAAGTAGAATATTTTTTTAACAAAATAATTATTTATAATGGATTGGTTTTTGAAATAAACAAAAATTAAAAATTTTATGCCATATACATTAAGTTTAGGACAGACATCGCCTTATTTTTCACTTGTATCAACAAATTCACAATTATACAGTCTTGATGACTTCAAAGATTTTAAAGTTCTTGTCATATTTTTCACCTGTAACCATTGTCCTTATGTTATCGGGTCTGATGAGGTAACAAGGCAAACAGTATTAAAATATGCTGATAAGGGTGTTGCATTTGTCGGGATTAATTCAAACAGTGCCAACACATACATTGAAGACAGCTTTGAAAATATGGTTAAGCGAATAAATAAGTATAATTTTCCATGGATATATCTTCACGATAGCACACAAGAAATTGCAATGAAATATGGTGCATTAAAAACACCTCACTTTTTTGTTTTCAATCAAAAAAGAGAACTTGTTTACACAGGTCGTGGTGTTGACAGCCCACGTAATGCAGAAAATATAAAAGTAAATGATTTGGAAAATGCCCTAAATGATGTTTTATCAGGTAATATTGTAAAAGTACCACTTACAAATCCGATTGGATGCAATATAAAATGGGAAGGAAAAGACCCAAAGTGGATGCCAGCGGAGGCCTGCGATCTGATATAAAAAAAAGCCTCCTGTCAGGATATAACAAGAGGCTTGTTGCAGCCCGTAGGGGAATCGAACCCCTGTTACCAGGATGAAAACCTGACGTCCTAACCCCTAGACGAACGGGCCAAATCGGGTGCAAAGGTAAAAATGTTTTTTTAATAAAAATAGTAGTAAAAATATTTTTACAAATTATTTTTTATCTCCTTTTTTTCTGAAAATTTTCAGATATAAAATCACACCAACAACAATAAAATGTCCGAATACAAGAATGGCAATGATAATGATGGTTGTTTTTAAAGACATACATAATATTTATAAGGTCACAAAAATATGTATCTTAGCGTTTTGTTATAATCTTGTGATACTTTGTTTTCAGCATGAAATTAATAAAATATATTTTGATATTGTGTGGAATACTTGCAGGCAATTTGGTAGGTTACAATTCAAATTATACTATTGTTATGTTTGGAGACTCCATCACACAGGAAGGGAACTGGCCAAAGCTGCTGAACCGAACTGATATTTTAAATTTTTGTTTTCCAGGTGAAATAACAGCAAATATGAGAAAAAATGCAGCTTCAATCGGTGAAAAAAAACCTAAAATTTGCTTTATCATGGGTGGCATCAACGATATTAGCTATCATGTTCCTATCAAACAAACTTTTGAAAACCTCAGGGGAATCGCCTTAGAGTTAAAGAGTATGGGAATTATTCCTGTTGTGCAATCAACAATACATATTGCTGATAATGAATATAGTGTATATCGTTGGAATGACAAGGTAACTGAATTAAATAAATTACTTTCAGGATTTTGTAAAATTTCAGGAATTGAATACCTTGATCTTAATCAGTACTTTTCTGAAAATGGTCATTTGAAAGCTATTTACACCTATGATGGCATTCATTTGAAGGCAAAAGCATACAGTATTTGGTCGGAAAAAATAAACGATATCCTAAAAAAATATAACATTTGAAGTTGAATTTTAATAAGGTCATATATCTGTTCATCATGGCTGCTATTAGTATGTTGGTAGCTCTGTTTATTGACAAAATTGTCAAAAGCAAAAATATAACTCCCTCTATCGTTTGTAACCCTGAAAGTTCTATGATCAAAATTGCACCTGATCATCCATTTATTCAATATTCAGGACGTTTTAATCATCGAAGCTCATATCAGGTTTTGTTTGCACATTCTGGTTGCAAAATCACTACATCTTTTAATGGAAACAGGATTTATATCTTGTTAAAAAATTATTCTACCGATAAAAAATACTACAGTTCTAATTATTTCTATGTATTTATTGACAGCCTGAAACCATTATTAATGCATACTGTCAATGATTCTGGTGTTTATAAAATTATAGGTTTAAATGAAGGTAAACACATTATCAGCATATTTAAACGCACTGAAGCTGCATGTGGACTAATTGAATTTCAGGGATTCATGATCGACAGCAATTGTTCAGTATTTAAGCCTCCGGCAAAACAAAAATTAAAAATAGAATTTATCGGAAACTCAATAACTGCTGGCTATGGTAACGAAGATTCTTTCGCAAGTCATCATTTTAAACCCCTGACAGAAAATCATTATTTTGCATATCCTGCCATTTGCAGCAGACTTTTAAATGCAGATTTTCATACGATATGTTTTTCAGGTAAAGGTGTTTATCGTAACTATGATAAAGGGAAAAATGAAACATTGCCAATGATGTACACCAAAATTTATCCACAGAAGAAAAATCACTGGAATTTTAGCAGCTGGCAACCCGATTTTATTGTTGTCAATGCAGGTACCAACGATTTTGGATTAGGAATTCCTCCTGCCGATTCATTTATTATTGCTTTCACTCAGTTTTTAATAAAAATCCGTAAAATGAATCATGCTTCAAAAATTATTGTTGTTGACGGTCCTTTATTAAAAGACGGATTAAAAACCGATAGTATATCAGGAAATGCAATAAAAACATATTCTATTTACATGATGTACCTGAAACAGGCAATCAGCAATTATAAAAGAGCCGGATATACAAACATTTACAGCTTTTCTTTTAGCCCGATAGGAAGTCTGGGTTATGGTACCAACTGGCATCCGAATGTTGCCCAACATGAAAAAAATGCAGAAGAACTTGCCGGATTTATTAAAAAGCTGATAAAAGAATAAATTCACAAAATCAAATAACAAATTCCAATAAGCAATAAACAAAGAACAATTAAACAATCTAACACCTGAATTCCGGGAATCAGGAAACCCTAAACAATCAAACAAGTCGCAAAACCCATAAACATTTCCACAATTTCTGATTCGCTCCCCTCAGCGTCTCCTCAAACCAATAAACTTCAAATGCCAACATTCCTGATATACTACCAAAGGGACGCTGAAGGTCATAATTGCTAAAATACATCTTTCCCTTCCAGATTTGGCACTCGCAGAGGACTCAGAACAACTCAGCTAGTGTATGTGAAAATAGTTTTTTACTTCAGCGTCCCTTTTTAGTCTGACTGGTTTGCAAAATCATGATTTGTGGCAAAAAGGAGACGCTGATGGGAGCGAAA
>Ga0172370_10000973_pt1 | contig 44711 bp, 38 predicted proteins | sample LakKiv5m_FD_114538 | JGI IMG/M metagenome (GOLD analysis project Ga0172370, IMG submission 114538) | Freshwater microbial communities from Kabuno Bay, South-Kivu, Congo - kab_022012_11.5m | ecosystem: Environmental > Aquatic > Freshwater > Lake | place: Democratic Republic of the Congo...
ACGCCGCCGTCAGCCTGCTCGTCCACGTCCCCGATTTTCACTATGCGAAGCTCCTTCACTTCGGGAGGGAGCGCGCCAGCCAGCTTCACCATGCCAGGAAGTTTAAGCGCTTCCTCGCGCGCGAGATGAGATACGGACACCTCGAGATTGCGCGAGATTGCCGCGTTTGCGTCGTTGATGAGCGCCGCGAATGCGTCGCGGTCGAAATTTTCCATGGAAAAGTCAAAGCGCGACTTGTCAACATCAATTGCGTTGCCGGTGATGAGGATTCCGCTCTTTTTGAACATGATTGCGGAGAGGATGTGCCCAGCAGTGTGGCTGCGCATCAGCTTGTGCCGCCTTTCCCAGTCAAGGGAGCATTCGACATCGTCGCCAACTTGCAAGCCGGGCCGGTCAAGCTCATGCAATATGGCGCCATCCTTTTTTGTTACTGCAATTACCTTGTATTCTTCGCCGCCTTTGCTTATTTTCCCTGTGTCAGACACCAGCCCGCCGCCGCGCGGCGAGAAAAGGTTGGGCAGAAGGGAAACGAATTTGCCGTCAAATACTGACTGCACCTTTGCAGTGCAGGTGCGCGCGTACGGGTCTTCAAGATAGAACGGATTTGCCATGCGCATTGAGGGAGACAAACAGGTTAAAAAAGATGACAGCCCATATTTGGCTGGGAGTGGTGATTATGTTCAAATTCACTGTTGAGGATGCCAAGCGCTACAAGAATGCCACGGACGCGATTGTCAACCTCATTGACGAGGGAATCCTTGAGGTGCGCGAGGAAGGGCTGTTCCTGCGCGCCATGGACCCCTCCCAGATTGCCATGGTGTCCTTTGCCATGCCAAAGGCCGCGTTCTCCTCCTACGAAGCCCCATCGCCTTCTGCAAAAATCGGCCTGAATTTCGACGCGATTGCCAAGATTCTTTCGCGCACGCGCGGCTCGGAGAAGCTGCAGCTGTCGCAGGAGGGCAACAAGTTCCAGCTCAAGTTCGTGGGCACCAGCAGGAAGCGAAGCTTCAAGGTGCCCATCCTTGACATGCCGGCGGGCGTGGCAAAGGAGCCCACCATTGCGCATGACGCAGTTGTGAAGGTGTCAAGCACGCACTTCAGGGAGTCGCTGCGCGATGCAACGCTAGTAGGCTCGCACATTTCGCTCGAGGCAAACGAGGCAGGCTTTTCAATCGAGGTGCATGGCGACTCGTCCGACCTGACAGAGGAGAACGAAAAGATAGGAGAGGAAATCATTGAAATGACGGTTACAAAGCCCTCGCGCGCAACCTTCCCGCTGCAGTACCTGGAAGACATTGTCAAGGCTTGCCCGGACAACGCGCCAATCTCAATTTACCTCAAGTCAAACGCACCGCTGAAAGTGGAGTACGAGGTGGAAAGCGCCAAAGTCACCTACTACCTTGCGCCAAGGATTGACAGCGATTAGGCGCATTGCATGCTCGAGGAGTTTGCAGCCTGGCTTGTTTATTCTGTTTTGGCAGTGCCGCAGGGGCCGTTTGGCGAGTCCGCTGTCTTCTTTGTCTATGACACCATAAAGGTGACACTGCTTTTAGCAATCGTGGTGTTCGCAGTCGGCATTGCGCGCACTTTTGTAACACCCCAGAAGGTGAAAAAGTGGCTGGGGGGCAGGCGCGAGGGCGTTGGAAACATAATGGCTGCGCTTTTGGGGGTGCCCACGCCTTTTTGCTCCTGCTCCGCAGTGCCGCTATTCATTGGTTTTGTGGAGGCAGGCGTGCCATTGGGCGTTACTTTTTCATTCCTGATTGCCTCGCCATTGATAAACGAGGTGGCAGTGGCGCTCTTGTGGGGCATGTTTGGCTGGCACATTGCACTACTATATATTGTAACGGGGCTTGTGATTGCAACTGTTGCTGGAATTGTGATTGGAAGGCTGAAGCTTGAGGCAGAGGTGGAGAGGCTGCGCGTGATGAAAGGCAAACAGGCAATGAGCAGGAAGATGGATTGGAATGCGCGCGTGAGGTTCGCGCTTTCCGAGTCCAAGAGCATTACCTTGCGCGTGTTCCCCTACCTTTTGCTAGGCATTGGCATTGGCGCGCTCATACACGGATATGCGCCTGCGGATTTCCTGTCAAACGTTGCTGGTAAGGATAACCTTTTCGCCGTGCCGATTGCGGTGCTGATTGGCATCCCGCTTTACTCCAATGCCGCAGGCATGGTGCCGATTGTCGGCGTGCTTGCTTCCAAGGGGATGGCAATGGGAACTGCGCTTGCGTTCATGATGAGCGTGATAGGGCTGTCCTTGCCCGAGATGGTGATATTGCGCCGCGTAATCAAGCCCAAGCTTATTGCCGTGTTTGCGCTTGTGCTGTTCATTGCGTTTGTTATCACAGGCTACCTGTTCAATGCAATATTGGGCTAACGCGCTGCCGTTCTGGCACGCTTTATAAAGTGTGGGGCGGCAACTCCTGTCAAGGCGTTTTGATGGTTGAAAAACTAGCGATTAGCATAGACGGGCTTGCCAAGCACTACGGCAAGGTCAAGGCAGTGGATGGCATCAGCCTCACTGTGAAGCAGGGCGAGGTGTTCGCGCTATTGGGTCCCAATGGCGCAGGCAAGACCACCACTATTGCAATGCTGTGCGGCTTGCTTGCGCCCACGGCAGGCAAGGCAAGCGTGGCGGGATTTGATGTTGCGCGCGAAAGGTTTTCGGTGAGGAAATCGATTGGCGTGGTTTTCCAGCAGCCCTCTGTGGATGACTTGCTTTCAGGCAGGGAGAATTTGAGGATGCACGCGCTTTTGTACGGGATTGCGCCGTCTGGCGTGGAGAAAAGGATTGACGAGATGCTTGCCCTGGTGGGATTGTCAGGCAGGGGAAACTCGCTTGTCAAGGAATATTCAGGAGGCATGAGGCGCAGGCTGGAAATCGCGCGCGGCTTGCTGCACCGCCCAGCTGTTCTTTTCCTGGACGAGCCCACCACTGGCTTGGACCCGCAAAGCAGGCAGCACATTTGGGGGCACATACGCGAAACCTCGAGGCGCGAGGGCAACACCGTGATATTCACCACGCACTACCTTGAGGAGGCGGAGAAGTTCGCTGACAGGGTGGCGATAATAGACAGGGGGAAGATACTTGCAGTGGGCGCGCCATCCGAGCTTGTGGGCACGCTTGGCGGCGACGAGCTGATTTTCACATCTAAAAAGCCCAAGGAGCTTGCCTCTGCGCTTCGGAAAAGCGGCATTGTGAAAAATGTGAAAGCGGCAGGCAAGCAGGTGCGCGCAAACATCATGTCCCCGCAGAAAAACCTGCCCAGGCTATTGCGCAAATTGCCAGAAGTGGAATCAATGGAAATCCGCCCGGCAACGCTTGACGAGGTATTCATACAGAAAACCGGCAGGGAAATACGGCAGGACGCTGCGGAAGGCAGCTTCTGGCAGAGAATAATGGACAACAGCACGAGCAGGTGAGGGCATGGCATTCCTACAAGGGGCATTTGCAGTCTGGATGCGCGAAATCACGGTCTTCTTCCGTGAAAGGGAGAGGATAATATCCGCGACCATCACCCCGCTCATCTGGATATTCGCGTTCGGCGGGGGCTTGGGAGCATCTGTTTCGGTCGAGGGCATGAATTACCAGACCTTCATCTACCCAGGCATACTTTCCATGGCGGTGCTTTTCTCCTCCATGTTCTATGGCATGTATATTGTGTGGGACAGGAAGCTTGACTTCTTGAAGGCGGTGCTTGTCGCCCCTGTGGAGCGAAGCGCGGTTTTCTTCGGCAAGGTGCTGGGGGGCGTGAGCGATTCCGCCATACAGGCAGTGGTGCTGCTCATGGTTGGCGTGCTCGCCGGCTTTGTCACAAGCACAAGCGCATTTGCCGCAGCGCTTGGCGCATCCATATTGCTTTCCGCGTGCATAGTTTCGCTTGGCCTGATAATCGGCGCTGCCATGAAGTCGCCCGAGGGCTTCAACCTTGTGATGACGTTTGTGATGTGGCCCATGTTCATAACATCAGGCGCGCTTTTCCCGGTGGAAAACCTCCCTGGCTGGCTGGAGCCGTTTGTTCTGATTAACCCCATGACGTATGGAGTGGACCTGATGAGGCTTGCTGTGCTTGGCACCACGGGATTTGGCTTGCTTATGGACGTTGGCGTGCTGCTTGCCGCAACCGCGGTGTTCGCCGCGATTGGCACGCGAAGCTTTGAGAGGATGCAGATTTGAGGGGGAGCGGCGTGCGGATTTACAACTCGCTTGGGCATGAGGTGCAGGAATTCAAGCCACGCAGCCGCAAGGCTGTGAAGATGTACACCTGCGGGCCCACTGTTTATGCGAGGCCACACATAGGCAACATGCGCACGTATGTTTTCGAAGATGCGCTCAAGCGCTATCTTATCTATCAAGGCTATCGCGTGCAGCATGTGATGAACATAACTGACATTGATGAGACAGTGGCAAAGGAAGTGAAAAAAACGCATTCCATGCGCGCAGCGCTTACGAAAAAATATGAGCGGCTTTTCAGGCAGGACGCGTCCTCGCTTGGCATAATTCCTGCTGGCAAATACCCGCACGTGAGCGATTATGTTGAGAGGATGGCAGGCACTGTTTCCGCGCTTATGAAATCAGGCGCTGCATACAAAGATGAGAAGTGCAGGGTGTTTTTCGACATTTCAAAGTTTTCCTCTTACGGGAAGCTAGTGGGAAGGAAGCTTTCCGGCAGCAGGAAAGTGATGCGCGAGGAGTACAAGCCTTTCCAGGCAGGCGACTTTCTGCTTTTGAGCAAGTGCAGGGAGAAGAATTGCGAGAAGTGCTTTGAGACGCGCCTGGGCATGTGCAGGCCGGCGTGGAATGTGCAGTGCGCCACCATGGCAACATCGGAGCTTGGCAACAACATTGACATTTCAATGGGCGGGCAGGACAACTTGTTCAACCACCATGAGAATACGCGCGCGATTGCAGATACGCTATGTGGGCATGAGTTCTCGAAGTATTATGTGCATGTGCGCCATTTGCTCATTGGCGGAAAGAAAATGAGCAAATCAAAGGGCAATGTGGTGCTGCTTCCTGATTTGCTTGCCAAAGGCTTCACCGCGCGCGAGACGCGCTTCATCCTGCTTTCAGTGCATTACAGGCGCAGGCTGGATTTCACGTGGGATTATGCGCGCAGCGTGAAGATGCGCGCCCTTGGCATCAGGAAAGCAATTAATGCGCTCAAGGCTGCGCAGGGGGAAGGGCGGGAAGGCTTTGCCGCTTTTGCTTCTGATGCGCGCGCAGATTTCGAATCTGCGCTTGATGACAATATGGACATCCCTTCTGCCCTGTCCGTTGCGGAGAAGTTCGCGCGCGAGTGCGCGGATGCGGGGCTGTCAAGAAAGCAGGCGCGCGAAGCGCTTGAGCTTCTGAAAAAGTTTGACACTGTCTTGTTTTGCCTGCCGCTTCAGTAGCGCGGGGCGGAGGAAATCTTGTAAAGCACCATGACGCCGACCCGCCCGAAATTGCGTGCCTTGTCGGCTGCATCGTCTGGGCGCGCCACTGCCCGCCCCTCAACCAAGAAGGCATATTCTGGGACGTAAAAGCATGAGACCGAGAAATGCCTGCCAAGGTGCACCTTGACCTCGGCAAGGATGCCGGCATTTATCTTCCAGAAGGAATATGAGTGCGAATCACCATCAGTAACGAAGCCGTTGTGGTATACAGTAACCGGGCGTATCTTGCCCGAGCGGTGGAAGAGTGAAATGTTCGGCCCCAGAAGGACTGAAAAGTTGCCTGTGCCCCACTCGAAGGGGAAGCCCAGGTCAAGCGTGAAGTTCATTGCCGAAACCACGTCCTTTGAAAATGCGGGCATGGAATTGTAGGTATGGATGTTGCCTTCAAACCTTTGCTTCATGCTCGCCATGATTGTCATTCGGAGGTTGAAAGCCATCTGGTTGGAAAATTTCCACCGGTTGGCCACGGCAACCCCGACGTATGGGATGCCGAAAGAATAGGCGAATGCCGCGCCCACGGAAGAATTCGACCCGGGAATTGGGCTGAGGCCGAAAAAGTCCCGGTTTGGCGCCTTGTACTTTGGCTTTAAGGAAGGCAGCGGGGCAATTTCCTTTTCCGCAAGCCCGACCTTGCTGGATGGGACGACGAACATTTTGAAATTCGGCGCCTTTGGCACAGGAGGCTTTGGCGTGAATTTTGCCGAAAAGGGTTTGATTTTTTGCCTGCCGCCCTGCACGTATTCCACCCTGCCTGAAAGCGAACCCGTGCTGGGGCACGTGGCAAATTCTTTCTTCTTCACCTTGACGCTATTGGATTTTGAGAATACGACAAGGCGCGCGTTTTTCGCGCCCTCGCCAGCGATGTTCCTTGCAAAAAGCGTGTCGCCGGCATAAACGATGCTGGGGCCGCCGTTTCTTTTTGCCTTTGGCGCCTCTTTTTTTATGGGCTCAGGCAATGGCTTGGCCTGCTGGGAAAAGGCGCTTGTGCCGGGCATTATGAGTGATGCACCAAGAAGGGCTGCCGCCCCTGCCTTGGCGATGGTCCGGGCTGTGCGATTCATAGCATTGGCTCTGGTTGCAAGTGTTTATAAAGTTATTGTAGATGTAAATGCGTGTAATTAGAGCTTTTTGTACATGAATGTCTGGTCGTCGCCATCCTCTTCGTAGAAGTTCACGCGCCCGCCCACTTTGAAGCCTTGCTTTTCATAGAATGCCTGTATTGGCTTTCCGGTGTAGATATCCACGCGCAGGAACGCAGCGCCTGCTTTCCTTGCCATCTTTTCCACGCGCGCCACAATTTTTTTGCCAATGCCTGCCCCCAAGTAGTCGTTGCCCACTAATATGAAGTAAAGCACGAACGCCTCCACTTCGTATCGCGTGGCAAACACTGCCACCAGCGTCTCACCTTCGGTGACTGAATAGGTGGTGAGATTGCACCTGCGGCAGCCGCGCGCCTCGAATGTCTTTTGCATGTGCGCAATCCAGGGCGCGCCCAAGGCGCCTTTTGCCGCAGATAGCATGCCATTGAAGGCAGGCAGCTGCCCTTTCTTGAAGCGTGAGAATCGCATGATGAAAGATGGCGCGCGCAGATTTATAAAAGTGCGAATGGATTATGCGCGCATGGGCGAAAGGAAGAGCGGTGCGCGCTTGAGGGATAAGCATGAAGGAAATATTTGACAGGAGAAGGCGGTTGTTTTCCGGCGCGCGGTTCTCATGTGCGCTTTTCTGCAATGGCGACCAGACCAAGGGAGAAAGCGCGTCGTTCTGCTACTTCTCAGGCTCGCGCGTGGACGGAAGCTACCTTGTGCTGAAGCGGAACGGGGGGGCGCTGCTCACGCACAGCATGAATTACGAAGAGGCTAAGAAAAGCTGCTGCTACCCTGTGAGGAAATTCGGCAAGGACCCTGCGAAAGACTTGAAAAGGGCGTGCGGAAGGGGCAGGGTTGGGTTTTCACCAAGCGAAATGTCAGCAGCGCGCTATTTTGCCATCAGGAAGCGGGCAAGGCTGAGGCTGGTGGATGCCGGCGAGAAGATTGCAGAGGTGCGCGGGAGGAAAAGCGATGCGGAAGTGAAGAAATTGGCAGCTGCTGCAAAAATCGCGAGAAAGATACTTGATGGGCTGAAGCCGTGGAAATTTGCCACGGAAGCAAAGCTTGGCGCGCACTTGAAAATCCGCGCGCTTGAGGAGGGCTGCACGCTTGCGTTCGAGCCCATCGTGGCAACAGGCAGGAACAGCGCGCTGCCGCACCACAAGACAGGGAACGCGAGGCTGGGAAGCTTTGTGCTGGTGGATTTTGGCGTGAAAAAAGACGGCTACTGCTCTGACTTTACCAGGTGCTACTTCAGGGGGAAGAACGCCGCGCGCGAAAGAGCAGCATACGAAAAGTGCAGGAAAATCCATGCAGAGATGGTGCGCGCGCTTCCAAAATGCAGGACTGGGAAGGATGTTGCGCTTCTTTCAGGGAAGCTTTTGAAAGAATACGGCATGCCTGCGCTCATCCACTCAATAGGGCACGGCATTGGCATGGAAGTGCACGAGTATCCGCACCTGGGGGCAAAGTCGGGCGAGGCACTGGAGGGAACGGTGCTTGCGCTTGAGCCTGCGGCTTATTTTGCAGACTTCGGCGTGCGCTATGAGGGCATGGTGGCGCACGTGAATGGGAAGTGGCGCGAGATTTAGTCGGACTTGAGCCCCATTTGCAGCCTGAGGGCATCCATCTCGGAGGTTGCATGCCTTATTTCCTTTGCCACGGTGGCGTCGTGGTGGGTCGAGTTGTAATCGACCATCTTCACAATGGCAGCGCTGTACTCGGCAACCGCCCTTATCGCAAACGCTATTTTTTCCTTGGGGTCTTCTTTTTTCCTTGCGTTGAAGGCAAGCCCGCGCGCGTCTTCGAGATGGTCGTGCCAGCCGCGGATTGCCTTGGCTTCGACATTAGGAATCCTTCCGTATGAAAATGCAGGCTCTGCGCGGGGGCCGTTGTACTTGTTGACGATCATGCCGGATGCCATAATGATACCTCAAGGATGATGTGTGTCTAAGTGTTTAAAAACATGACTAATGCCCCTGCGTGCGGCTTGCGCCCAAATCCTTTTTAAACAATTGTACTGAATAAAGCCCACGAACAGGGATACGGCATACGTGTTCTTCTGAGGAAGTGATATCATGAAGATAGTCATATCAGACCCAAAGGCAGGCAAGAGCTACGGCATCGACCTTGCAAAGGACAAGGAAGGTGCGCTTCTTGGCAAGAAAATCGGCGACAAGCTTGAAGGCGGCGCAGTGGGTGCCGACGGCTACGAGCTTGAAATCACTGGAGGGAGCGACATTGCAGGCTTCCCCATGAGGCGCGACGTGTCAGGCCCGCGCCGCGTAGGCGTGGTGCTCTCCGAAGGCACAGGCATCCGCCCAATGGGCAAGGGGATGCGCGCAAAGAGGAATGTGCGCGGCAATATCATTTCAGACCAGATTGTGCAGGTCAACTCCAAGGTCCTCACGCCAGGAAGCAAGCCTCTCGAGGAGCTGTTCCCGAAAAGCGCAGCAGGAGCAGACAAGAAGGACGAGAAGAAGAAGTGAATCTAGAGGAAAATAATGCAAGCAAACGTAAACATTGGAATGGTCGGGCATGTCGACCATGGGAAGACCAGCCTGACCCGCGCGCTCACTGGCAAGTGGACTGACACCCATTCCGAGGAGCTCAAGCGCGGAATCACCATCAAGATTGGCTATGCAGACGCTACTTTTTACAAGAGCAAGGACGGCACGGCTTATGCTACTGAGACCGAAGCGCTCAAAGAGAAAGACAAATGGGAGATTTCCCGCCACGTCTCTTTTCTCGACGCGCCAGGACACGAAACTCTCATGACTACCACCATTGCGGCATCATCAATAATCGACGGTGCGGTGCTGGTGATTGCTGCAAACGAGGAATGCCCGCAGCCGCAGACCGAGGAGCATCTGCAGGTGCTTGATATTTTGGGCATCAAAAACGTCGTGGTGGTGCAGAACAAGGTGGACCTGGTAAGCAAGGAAAAGTCAATGGAGAACTACCAGCAGATAAGGAAATTCCTGAAAGGCTCCACTGCGGAAAACGCGCCCATTGTGCCGATTTCGGCGAACTACAATGCGAATATTGACAAGCTCATCGAGGCAATTGAAACGGCAATCCCAACGCCGAAGCGCGACACGACGCTTCCCGCACGCATGTATGTCGCGCGCTCGTTTGACATAAACAAGCCCGGGGCAGACGTGCTCAAGCTGAAAGGAGGGGTGTTGGGAGGTTCGCTTATACAAGGAACGCTTAAAGTGGGCGACGAAATAGAGATGCTTCCCGGCATTGCGCGGAAAGCGAAGGACAAGGAAGTCATTGAGCCCGTTGTGCTTAAGGTGAATGCGCTCATGGCAGGCGGCCAGCCTGCGCAGGAGGCAGGCCCAGGCGGCCTTATCGGAATATCAACGGGCCTGGACCCTGCTGTTGCAAAGTCAGACCACCTCACAGGGAACGTGATTGGCAAGAAGGGCACGCTGCCGGCTGTGCTTTCCGAGATTGCGCTGGACTACTCGCTTCTCAAGCGCGAGGGATTCGACAACCCTGCGCTGAAAGCCGCAGAGCCCCTCGTGGTGTCATCTGGCACCGCGACTTCGCTAGGGGTGATTGTGAAGCTCAAGGGCACCACAGTCACGCTCAAGCTCAAGCGCCCGATTTGCGCTGAGAAGGGGAATAAGATGGCAATCACGCGCAGGCTCGGGCAGAGATGGCGTCTATCAGGATTCGGAGTGCTGAAGTAGCTAATTTTTCTGCAATTTTTTCAGCGTAGCGAGAGCTTGATCTCGTGATTCGTAAGGGACAAGCAAGTGGTCGTGGTGATATGCTGAGAATGCGTTGACCGGGATTTTCTCCTTGGCAAGCGCATCGGTGACGCGCGCGAGCAGCCCGACTGACATTATGGGCGACTGCACGCCAAGCGTGATGAGCGCAAACGAGCCCTCGATTTTCTTTTCAGTGTAGATGGAAAGGGGCTCGCGCACCTTTTCCTCGAAAACCGCAGTAAGCCCCTCTTGTTCGCGGAAGATGCAGATTATATAGTTGAGGTAGTTTGCCAGGCCCATCATCTGCGATTCGGAAAAAGTGCCGATGAAATATTTGCCATCCGAAAGCGTTGGGGAAAGGTCGCGCAGGAGCTGCTGCAAGTCAGTTGCCATGCGCCAAGTTGGGCGACAAATTTTAAATATAGCCCCCCAATTCCTGCTGAAGTGGTGTTCATGAACATTGCGGGATTGTGCGCGATTTGCGGAAGGCCGTCCACGGAAACGTGCCGCGCGTGCGGCAAGGGCAACTGCGGAAGGCCCAATTGCAAGACGGGCTTTGTCTGCAACGACTGCGCAAAGGGAAAGCAAGCATAAACGCGGATTGCCATTTTTAGCTACTTTTAAAAAGCCTTGCCGCAATAATGCACATATGGCAAGCAGGCAGGCGTCCCTATTTACGCATCCTGTCACGGATAGGAATTATGGCAGGAACGTGATTGCCAACGCCAGGGCGGCGGAAGGGATGGTGCGCGAATTCTCGGAAAGACTGGGCGTGGAGCCCCCGAAGATGAAGATAAGCTACCGCGTTTACCCTGCAGGCGCAATTGAGGACGACCTTGCAATGCATTTTTCCTGCGCTTTTTTAAGGACTGCAGATAGGGGCGACCTGGGCGGGCTTATAGGGCACGAGATGGGCCATGTGAAAAGGAAGCATGTCCAGAAAGGCTGGAAAATCGAGGCGGTGGCCGAGGTTCTCGAGGCGGCGACGATAGTGGCAGCGGCGTTCGTAGGCTCGCTTGAGCTGCTGGCAGGGGCAGTGCTTGCAAAGAACGTGGCGCTTGGCGCAATCGGCGCGCGCATGGAAAAGGAGGCAAACGAAGTCTGCGGGGAGCTTGGCGAGCTGAACAACTATTACATCACTGCGAAATACAACTGCCTGCACAAGGAGCCGCATGCGCTTAGAGATGCGGTTGGCCTGTTTGCCAGTCAGCCTTCCCTTCTGCTGACCGGCTTTTTGGTGTGGCTGCACGAAAGGAAGGAAATGAAAAAAGTGTGAGCGCCTCGATTTACAACTTGATGAAAAATTCGTGAGAGTTTTTCAGTATTATGATTGCGAAGCAATCATAATTTGATGAAAAATTCGTGGAACTTGGTAGTTGTAAGCTCTGGGTGGAAGGTGCAGGCGAGGAAATGGCGCTCGCCTTTCTGCTGGTATGCGGCAACGACTTCTTCGCCTAGGAAAGCGACAGGCTGGACATCGCGCGAGCCTGGCACTATCCTTGGCGCGCGGATGAACACGCCGTTTATGGTGCCAAAAACAGTGGTGAGGCGCGATTCAAAAGAGGAGAGTTGCGAGCCGTAGGCATTGCGAGAGGCGGTTATGTCCATGAGCGAAAGGAAGCGCTGCCCAGGCACTGAGCCTTCAACCTTGCGCGCAAGCATGATGGCGCCTGCGCAGGTGCCGAAAATCTTGCGTATCTTGATGACTGACTGGAACAGGTTCTCGCGCTCCATGAGCTTTCCGATTGCAGTCGATTCCCCGCCAGGCAGTATGATGCCGTCCAGCCCCTCGGCGTCCTGCTGCGTGCGCACTTCCACCACCTGGACGGGCAGCGAGCATTTTGCAGAGGCTGAAAGCAGCGCGTTTATGTGCTCCTCCACCCCGCCCTGGAGCGAGAGCACGCCTATGCGTTTCATTTTGGGGGAACCTTCCATTCAGATGCCTCGCCTTGAGAGCCTTTCTTCTGGCTTGAGCGTGTTCACATCAAGGCTGTCCATTGGCTTGCCCAATCCTTCAGATGCCGCTGCAATCTTGTCAGGCTCGTCGTAGTGCGCCACCGCGTCCACGATGGATTGCGCGCGCCTCTCAGGGTCGGATGACTTGAAGATGCCGCTTCCTACGAACACCCCGTCGCAGCCAAGCTGCATGCAAAGCGCGGCGTCGGAAGGCGTGGCAATGCCGCCTGCCGCGAAATTAACCACTGGCAGCCTGCCAAGCTCAGCCACTTTTTCCACAAGGGAGACTGGCACGCGCATGTCGTGCGCTGCTTGCGCCATCTCCTTCCTGCCCATGCCCTTCAGCGCAGATATTTCCTCATTCACCGTCCTTATGTGGCGAACCGCCTCGATGATGTTGCCTGTGCCTGCCTCGCCCTTGGTGCGTATCATTGCCGCACCTTCAGATATGCGGCGTAGAGCCTCGCCCAAGTCACGGCAGCCGCACACGAATGGCACTGAGAATGCCCATTTGTCAATGTGGTGCTGCGCGTCGGCTACAGTGAGCACTTCGGACTCGTCAATGTAATCGACCTTGAGGGATTCTAGGACCTGCGCCTCCACGAAATGCCCTATCCTGCATTTTGCCATCACGGGGATGGAGACTGCAGCCTTGATTTCCTTTATCCTTCGCGGGTCGCTCATGCGCGCCACGCCGCCAAGGCGGCGGATGTCGGCAGGCACGGCTTCCAAAGCCATCACGGCAACTGCGCCGGAATCCTCGGCAAGCTTGGCCTGCTCGGCGTTGATAACGTCCATTATCACGCCGCCTTTAAGCATCTGCGCAAGCCCTGCCTTCACTGCGAATGTGCCAACTGCACGGCCTTGCCCTGATTGTGATTGAGATGATTTTTTCAAATAAACACCTTTCCCAATTGAGATACGGAGCCGGGCTTAAATAGCTTTTGGTGAGTACCTAGAAATAGACATCATTAGACCGAGGATGCCAGCCCTTCCTCGACCAGCCGCTGCACCTGGTAGTCGCTGAGAGTGCCTGCCTTGAGCTTGTCGACCTGGCTGCGCCACCAATCAGCGAGCTTCTTCTCGGAAGGGTCGGCGCTTTTTCGCCGCGGAAGCTGCCCGTTGTGCGCCTTCATGAAATCAGTGTATTCCGCCAGCTTTGCATCCCATTTCCTGAGACGGGGCGAAAGCGCTGCCAGAGGGCCTTGCCCAATGGGTTGCATCCGGGCAAATTCATGCTCGATTTGCACCAGCTTGCCAGAGCTTGCAATAGGGCGGTGGAAAGGCGAAAAGGAAGATGCTGTTGATGCCCATTGGAAGGAGGGCACTAAGGCGTATTTTTTCATGTTGCAAAAGGTGTTCTAAGGGTTAATAAAGCAGCAAGAGAACGCAGCGGGAAAATCAGGCTTCCAGCATGCGGGAGAATTTGCTGAAATGCTGCACTACGTCAGGCGAGAGCCTGCCTTCGGCGTGCAGTTTCCTGATATCGTCGCGCCATGCAGCCCATTTTCTTGCGTCGGCGACAGGGGAATCGCTTGTTATGTTTTCCTCGCAGATAATGTGCGCGAGCGCCAAGTATCCATTGAGCTCGGAAATCGGCTTGAAATTCGTGGCGAGCCATTCGGAACCTTCTGGTAGAACGCCCCTCGTGTGGAGATTTGACACGATATAATACCAGTGGGCAAGATGGCGCTGGTGCCTGCTGGAAAATGGCGGCGGCGCACCAGTTTCCGATAATGTGCGGGCATGCCTGGCGAGCTTTTGCTTCCATACCCAGACTGGGTCGAATGCGCGGTTCATATACGAATAGAGAATTTCGATTTCAAGCGGCAGCTTGCCCTGCTTTGCAAGAGCGTGGCAATATGCGTAGCCATGGGCCAGGCGTTTTTCATTGTTGCTTTCTGACCGGCCGGATGGCGCGCCATTGTCCTTTTCAAATTTCGAATAATCGACAAGAAGGTCAGACCAGAATTTGACGACTTTGAAATTCTGAGTGGAAGCGTCGGCCTTTGCGATTTCCAGGATGTCTGCAGGTGGCTTTGGCAGCCCGCCCATCTTCTTTTTGGCAGGCTTGGCGCCTGGCACCTCGGGATTGCCCATGGCGCACCCGATCAGGGGAAGCCTCCCGCCAAACTCGCGTTGCAGCCTCTTTTTCATCTGGTGGATTGCCATTTTCTGATCCAATGGAAGATGTTCGAACGCCTTGCCCTTGCAGTTGTAGTTGAACCACGTGCGCGTTTCTGCGTCCAGGCGCGGGAACTGCGCGCAGCACTTCTCGCACATGTCCCACCACTTGTCTTCCTTTTGGATGCGGTGCGCCGCATTCTGTGCTGCAAGAGTATGGCTTGTTTTTGCCGGAAGCATGCTGCATAATGTGTTGCGAAAGGCAGTTAAATGTAATACAGGACCAGCAGTATTTCCCATCTTCAGCCCACTACGAGGGGATTTTCGCGCGCAAAAGAAGCTATATAAATGTGTTCGCCCGATATCCGTTGCAAGCGCAACAGGTTGTGGTTGGCTTACCCGAAAAACACCATATATTGTGGTTTTTACAGTGGAATGCGTGCATTCCACTGCTGAAAAATTTCCGAGGAAATTTTTCATTCAGGGTTCGAACATGTGCCGGGATTACGCCGAAGCGCCCCGTTTGCTTGCCAGTTTCAAGGAGCAAACGAGGTGGGAACATGGCTGAGGCAACCTTAACGAAACAGGCGACAAAACAGGGCGGCTTGCAGGTAAAGCGCATTTTCACAACTGAAGGCTCCAATCCTTTGGATTCCATAGAGTATGAGCTGCGCTCCTCCACCATCAGGAACTCAGACGGCTCAGTCGTCTTCGAGATGCGGGACTTGGAGGTGCCCAAAAGCTGGTCGCAGGTGGCGACCGACATCGTGGCGCAGAAATACTTCAGGAAAGCCGGCGTGCCGCAGTTCGACAGGAACGGAAACCCCCTCAAAGACACCAACGGCAAGATGGTCACAGGCAGCGAGAAGTCGGTGAAGCAGGTGGTGGGCAGGCTGTCGGGCTGCTGGCGCATGTGGGGCGAGAAGCACGGCTATTTTGCAAGCAAGGCAGATGCGGACGCGTTCGAGGACGAGATTTCCTACATGCTGGTCAGCCAGATGGGCTCGCCCAATTCGCCGCAGTGGTTCAACACCGGCCTGGCGTTCGCTTATGGCATAAAGGGCACCCCCCAGGGGCACTTTTACGTTGATCCGGCAGATGGCAAGGTGAAGCAGTCCACCGACGCCTACACGCACCCCCAGCCGCACGCATGCTTCATCCAGTCTCTGCACGACGACTTGGTGAACGACGGGGGCATATTCGACCTCGTAACGCGCGAGGCAAGGCTTTTCAAGTACGGCTCAGGCACTGGCACCAACTTTTCCTGCCTGCGAGGCGAGGGCGAAAGGCTTTCAGGCGGCGGCTATTCGTCCGGCATGATGTCATTTTTGAAAATTTACGACAGGGCGGCAGGCGCTATCAAATCAGGGGGCACCACGCGCCGCGCGGCGAAGATGGTAATAGTGGATGTAGACCACCCGGACATTGAGAAGTTCGTGAACTGGAAGATGAAGGAGGAGCAGAAGGTGGCTGCGCTTGTGGCAGGGAGCAAGGCGTGCGCAAAGACGCTGAAAAGGATAATGCGCGTCTCAAAGGAGGAACAGAGCACTGATTTGAAGAACGAGCGCGTCAAGCTCGCCGTGGTGCAGGCGCTTGCGAAGAACGTTCCCATGAACTATATACTGCGGTGCCTTGCGCTTGCGCGCCAGGGGAAAACAGAGATTGACTTCCCTGTTTATGATACCCATTATGAATCAGAGGCGTATGTCACGATTGCAGGGCAGAACGGCAACAACTCGGTGCGGCTTTCCAACAGGTTTGTGTGGGCAGTGCAGAACGACGCGGAATGGAACCTGCTTGCAAGGACTGACGGAAGCGTGATGAAGAGGATGAAGGCGCGCGAACTTTGGGACACTGTTGCATTTGCTGCATGGTCTTGCGCCGACCCAGGATTGCAGTTCGACGACACCATAAACGAGTGGCACACCTGCCCGGTGGACGGAAGGATCAACGCGTCCAACCCGTGCTCGGAGTACATGTTCCTGGACGACACTGCGTGCAACTTGTGCAGCCTGAACCTGATGAAGTTCTACAATGAGGAAAGCGGCATTTTCAACATCGAGGCGTTCAAGCATGCAAGCCGAGTCTGGACCATTGTTCTTGAGATTTCGGTGCTCATGGCGCAATTCCCCTCGAAAGAGATTGCGAAGAAAAGCTTTGACTTCAGGACGCTCGGCCTTGGCTATGCTAACCTCGGCACATTGCTGATGGTGATGGGCGTGCCTTACGACAGCCCGCAGGCGCTTGCCATTGCAGGCGCGATTTCCGCCATAATGACAGGCGAGGCATATTCCACCTCGGCAGAGCTGTCGCGCGAGCTTGGCGCCTTCCCCGCTTATGAAAGGAACCGCGAGCACATGCTGCGCGTGATTAGGAACCACAGGCGCGCTGCGCATAATGCCGCGGAGAACGAGTATGAAGGATTGACCGTGAAGCCGCTGGGCATACACGAGACGCACTGCCCGGGCTACCTTCTGCAATCCGCGCGCGAATGCTGGGACCGGGCATACGCGCTTGGAGAGGAGCATGGCTTTAGGAATGCGCAGGTGACGCTGATCGCCCCGACAGGCACAATAGGGCTTCAGATGGACTGCGACACCACTGGCATTGAGCCTGACTTTGCCACCGTGAAATTCAAGAAGCTGGCGGGCGGCGGCTACTTCAAGATTGTCAACAACTCGGTGAAAAAAGCGCTTCATAAGCTGGGGTATGACGCAAACCAGATGCGCGACATCGAGCTTTACTGCGCGGGAAGAGGCACGCTTTCGGGCTGCCCGCACATAAACGGCGAGACGCTTTCGCAGCGGGGCTTCACCACAGAGAAAATCGCGAAAGTGGAGGCGCAGCTGCCCAAAGCATTTGACATAAAGTTCGCATTCAACAAGTACGTGCTTGGCGAGGATTTCCTGAGGAGATTGGGTTTTGCGGATGCTGACCTGAACGACTCGAAGTTCGACCTGCTTTCCAAGCTGGGTTTCACCAAGCAGCAGATAGAGGAGGCGAATGAATACGTTTGCGGCACCATGACTGTTGAGGGCGCCCCGCACCTGAAGACCGAGCACTATGCAGTATTTGACTGCGCGAACAAGTGCGGGAAAAAGGGCAAGCGCTTCATCACCTACACTGCGCACATACGCATGATGGCTGCAGCGCAGCCCTTCCTTTCAGGCTCGATTTCGAAAACGATAAACATGCCCAATGATGCCACAATAGACGACATCAAGGAGGCATACATGCTTTCCTGGAGGCACATGCTCAAGTCCAATGCGCTTTACCGCGACGGCAGCAAGCTATCACAGCCGCTCAACGCAACCGCCGATGTGGATGAGGACGAGCTGGCGCAGCTTTACGGCCTTGGCGACGACATCGACGAGTCGTTCGGGCCGGCACAGATGCAGTCCAAGATAATAGGCAGGATAAACAGGCGCAAGCTGCCGACCAGGCGCCGCGGGTTCATCCAGGAGGCGCGCGTAGGTGGGCACAAGGTGTACCTCAAGACAGGGGAGTACCCGGACGGCGCGCTTGGCGAGATTTTCGTGGACATGTACAAGGAGGGCGCAGGCTACCGCGCGCTTCTGAACTGCTTTGCCATTGCAGTGAGCAAGGGGCTGCAGTACGGCGTGCCTTTGGATGAGTTCGTGGACACCTTCACCTTCACGCGCTTTGAGCCTGCAGGCGTGGTGACAGGGCACGAGGCTGTGAAGAACGCCACCTCCATTGTGGACTACGTGTTCCGCGTGTTGGGCTATGAGTATTTGCACAGGACTGATTTTGTGCATGTCAAAGCCGTGAACGGGGATGGCGCACATGTGCCGCACATCGACGAGCAGAAGTCGCAGGTCAAGCTGGTGGAGCCCTCGATTGACCGCGAGGATACGTCAGGCAAGGGTGGCTATGACACGCGCGCCAAGGCTGCAAAGGAGCAGGGATTCACAGGGGGGCAGTGCTCTGCGTGCGGCTCCATGAAGGTGAAACAGAACGGCTCGTGCCAAGTGTGCATAGACTGTGGGGAGACGACCGGTTGTTCCTGAGGGAACAACGGTCCACTTGTCGCAGCGGCGACAAGTCGGACGGGGTGCTCTTAAAACTCTTTTTTTATTTTTCTCCCTGAGCTAGCAGTGCGGCAGCAGGAGATAGCTTTTAATTCCCCATGCGCGCAAAGTGGCGCATGGAATACATGCTGGATGCAGCCGCGCTTTTGGGGCTGATTGCGATTTCTGCGTTCTTCGCCGCGTGCGAGACCTCTTTCCTCACGGTTACGAGGATTAGGATCCACCAGCTTGTGGAGCACGGCGTGCCTGGCGCATTGAGCCTGCATCGCCTCCGCGAGAACAGGAGGCGCGTGCTCATCGCCCTCCTGATTGGCAACAATGTGGCAAACATCGCGGCGTCAGCTGTAGCCACCACGGTCGCGCTCACCATTTTCGGCGACCAGGGGCTAGGGATTGCAATCGGCGTGATGACCTTCCTCATGCTCACATTCGGCGACATCATGCCCAAAAGTTTTGCCACAAGCCATGGCGAGAAGATAATATTGACATGCGCACCCGTTGTTGAGGCGATATACTGGCTGTTCACCCCGCTTGTCATTTTCTTCGAGTTCATAAACCACCTGGTGCCTGGCGTGTACTCGCGCGCAACAGGCATCGAGCGCTTCACCGAAGACGAGGTGAAGGCGGCGGTGAAGCTTGGCGCCGCGCACAAAAGCATTTCAGAGATGGAGCGCGAGCTTATCGAGAACGTGCTGGAGTTCAACGACAAGACAGTGGCGCACGTGATGACCCCGAAATCGCGCGTGGTGCATTTCAACGTTGGCACCAAGGCGTCAGACGCGCTTCATAAGGCAATACACAGCATGTACTACCGATTCCCGGTGCTAAAAGACGACTCTGTGCTAGGCACGGTGAACATCCGCGCGCTTGCCAAGGCGACCGAGGACAACCCCAACTGGCGCGTGGAGCAGGTGCTGCTGCCCACGGTGAGGGTGAAAAGCACGGACAAGCTCAACGACGCATTCGACCATCTGCAGAAGGCGAACCGGCACTTTTCCATCGTGGTTGACGAGAAAGAGAATTTCGTGGGCGTGCTCACCATGGATGACATGCTTGAGGAGCTAGTGGGAAAGATAAAAATACAGTAAGCCAGGCAAGCTTAAGGAAAATGATGCAAGCCTAGCGCTGCTTGTCAAAAAAATCCTTGTGCTTATCGGCAGCCTGGCCGGCATCCGAGATTATGGCCTTGATTGTGGGGCCTTTCATTTTCTTGATAGACGCCTTGCGGCTTATTTCACCTATGGTTTTCGCAAGCTCGGTTGCAGCCGTGTGGTTTTTCGAAGCGCGCTGGCAATACTCGTCTCGGGCTTGGCGAGTGTTCGCCAAATCACCATTTGTTTCCTGAAGCTTGCGGCTAAGGGACTCTGTTTCACGCTTCAGCTCCCTTACCTGCTCTTCTAGGAGAAATATCTTCTCCCGCGTGTGAGGCGTGTTCCTCTTTGCCGGCTTTTGCCCATGCCTGCTGGCCCCCACATTCTGCACCCCAATGCCTTCCAGGAACTTTGCAACCCCTTCGGCCATGTCATCGGTCTTGCTGTGGAAGCTGACCACCAACGCAAAGCCATTCTCCTTAAGAAGACTATCAGTGGAGAGAGCTGAAATTGGATAGCCGGTATTTAGATATTGGTATGTGCTATTCCTCATGACAACACATGCTGGCTTTTCCCTGTCCATGTCCTGGAGGAGAACGCCGTAGATTATAAGGAAGTAATCCGGCCTTTTATCCTGCCCCACAGTGTGAAGCTCCTTGGAAGTGTAGACACGGCATTTGAAATTGGCAAGATTGTATTGCGGGTACTCGATCAGGAAGTTGCCAAGCACGCGCACTGCGGTTACTTGCTCATGCCCGTATATGCCGTCCATTTTGATTTCGCTGCTATAGAAGCCGGGCTGAGAAAGTACCCCCTTTTCAATCTTTACGAGAAGTTCCTTTTCTTCCCTGCGGCAATCCCAGATTTTCCAGTTTATGTGGGGAATCTTGAAGTTGCCATCGCCCAGGTATTTGTTGAATACGCTTTTCCTTAACTGTGCAATAGCCTCGGGAGTGAGCGTTTGTGCGGAGTTCCTGTTTTGGCTGAAAATTTGTACCATTAGATCCCCTCGTCATTCATTGTGTTAGTAAAAGTATATAAACATGTATGATGTTCACCGAGAGTGGGCATTGGGGCTCAGGGTGTCCCGCATGGAACATAAGGCGTATATACTTCAGGCGGGAAACAGCCTAATTGCCTAGTTTTGGGAGGCGGGGGAATGGCCGTTGCAGTAGTTGCAAATGATACGCGAGGCGCCGCGCATGCCGGCGCGATGAAAATAAGCGCCAAAAAAATAAAGGCAAGGATTGACGCGATAGACTACTTCAACAAGCACGTGCCCTGGGCTGCGGGCGATTATAGACAGCCTGACAGCAGGGCATGTGCGCGCATACGCGAAACCTTGCCCATGGTGGAGTCCTCGCTTGATGATTCCTACAGGCGAGTGATAAGGGCGATGAAGGGAAGGTACGGGCGGGCTATGGAGCACGTGGCAGATGTGGATTTGCTTTCGCAGAGAGTGAAAAAGCTGGAGGAGCTGCAAGGCATGCTGGAGAGCATGGGAAAGCGGGAAATAACTGGCAAGGCGGCAGAGGTGGTCGCGCACCTGCTCTCAGATAGCGAGGCGTTGGTCTGTAAGAAAATCGGCACCGCTTATTTGAGGCTCTACTCGGAAAAATACGAATATTCATGCCTGTGCCTTGCAAGGAAAAACCTGGAAAACGCGGGGAAAATATGGGAAAGGATTGAGCCGGGTGGCATTGACCTTGCCAAGGCGCTTTACTGGCTTGCGCTGGCAAAATACATTGACGGGGATTTTGAGGGAGCGCTGGAGAATGCGGAAAAATGCCTGCAGGCCACGCGCGGAAAGCCTGAAAGGCAGTGGCTGGAGGAGAAGGCAAAAATTTTGCGCACAGATGCCAAGGTGGAGCAAAACAGCGAGTATTTGTCGCGGTGATATGATGCGTTGCAAGCGCTTTTTGGGCAGGAAATGCGCCCGTTTTCTAACCATGGGGACTGCAAGGGCGCAGGCATACCTTTATTAAGCTGATTTGGCATAATAATAGCGTTGATTTTACGTCGTAGAATGCGCTTGGCGGCGCGCTCGGAAAATGCTTGAAAACCAGTGGAAAACATAGAGGAAATTTTGCTCAATTTTAGTGGTAAACATGGCTGACGAAAAAGCGAAAAAGGACCCCCCTGAGGCTGCCAGGAAGGCGCAGGAAGCACAGGCCCAGAAAGGGCAGGAAATCACCCCAAAGGGCGCGCAGGAAGCGCAAAAAGGCAGCCCGCAGGCTGCTGGCAGCGATTACACAGCTAAGTCCATCCAGGTAATGGAAGGCCTCGAAGCAGTAAGGAAGCGCCCTGCAATGTACATTGGCGACACTGGAGAGCGGGGCTTGCACCACCTTGTCTATGAGGTGGTGGACAACTCGGTGGACGAGGCATTGGCAGGATACGCGAAGAACATCGACGTGTCGCTTGGCGATGGCAGCATAGTCACGGTGACGGACGACGGCAGGGGGATACCTGTTGAGACGCATGAGGGAACGGGCAAGTCCGCGCTTGAGGTCGTGATGACCATTCTTCATGCAGGCGGCAAGTTCGACAACAAATCCTACAAGGTGTCGGGAGGCCTGCATGGCGTGGGCGTGTCGTGCGTGAACGCGCTTTCCGAATGGCTGGAAGTGGATGTGAAGCGCGGCGGCAAGCACTACAGGCAAAGGTATGAGAGGGGAAAACCAGTCACGCCGGTGCGCGAGCTTGGAGAAACCGCTGGCAAGGGCACCATTGTGCGCTTCAAGCCTGATTCACAGATTTTCAATTCCATTGAATTCAAGTTCGACATAATCGCAAACAGGATGAGGGAGCTTGCGTTTTTGAACAGGGGGCTGAAAATCCTGGTGCGCGATGAATTATCAGGTGAAACCGAGGAGAACCAGTACGAGGGCGGACTTGTTTCGTTCGTGGAATACATCAACAAGAACAAGCAGCCCATCACCAATGTCATCTATTTCGAAAAGCAAGAGGGAGACGTCAATGTCGAGGTCTCCATGCAGTACAATGAAGGGTACAACGACAACATCTATACTTTTGCGAACAACATCAACACCATCGAGGGGGGGTTCCACCTGGTGGGGTTCCGCGCGGCGCTCACGCGCACCATCAACGATTATGCAACGCAGAACAACGGCAAGGGCAAGGAAGTGAAGATTTCCGGCGAGGATTTGAAGGAGGGGCTTGCCGCAATTGTTTCTGTCAAGCTTCCGCGCCCGCAGTTCGAGGGGCAGACCAAGACGAAATTGGGCAACAGCGAGATGAAAGGAATTGTGGAGTCCATTGTTGGCGAGAAGCTGCGCCATTACCTTGAGGAAAACCCTGCCGAGGCGCGGAAAATCCTGGAAAAGGCAACCTCTGCCGCAAATGCACGCGAGGCAGCGCAAAAAGCGCGGGAGCTTGTGAGGCGCAAGGGCGCAATGGAATCAGGCGTGCTCCCAGGCAAGCTTGCGGATTGCTCGGAAGAGGACCCTGCGAAGTCTGAGATATATATTGTGGAAGGAGATTCGGCAGGCGGGAGCAGCAAGCAGGGCAGGGACAGGAAGTTCCAGGCCATCTTGCCGCTGCGCGGGAAAATCCTTAATGTTGAGAAGGCGCAGATAACCAAGATACTGGGAAGCGAGGCGATCAGGACGCTCATCTCCGCCCTCGGCACGGGCTTTGGCGAGGATTTCGACATCAAGAAGCTGCGCTACCACAAGGTAGTGATAATGACAGATGCCGATGTGGACGGCGCGCACATCCGCACGCTTTTGCTTACGCTTTTCTTCAGGTATTTGCGCCCGCTGGTGGACAACGGGCGCATCTTCATTGCCCAGCCCCCGCTTTACAAGCTCAAGCGCGGCAAGGAGGAAAAGTATGCCTACACTGATGCCGAGATGGAGAAAGTGATGGCTGAGATGGGCGGCGCGGATGCTGTTGGCATGCAGCGCTACAAGGGATTGGGCGAGATGAACCCGGAGCAGCTGTGGAGCACTACTATGGACCCGTCCGCAAGGATATTGCTGCAGGTGACAGTGGATGACGCCATGAAGGCGGACGAGATGTTCACAATATTGATGGGCGATGCGGTGGAGCCGCGGAAGCTGTTCATAGAGCAGCATGCAAAAGAGGTAAAGAACCTGGACATATAGCGTTCATCACAAGGTAATCAAAATGGCGGACGAAAACAGGGAATACCAGCATGGCAAGATACTGCCGCGCGCAGTGGAGAAGGAGATGCGCGCATCATACCTAGACTATGCCATGTCAGTCATCGTGGGCCGCGCGCTTCCGGATGTGCGCGATGGCTTGAAGCCTGTGCATCGGCGCATAATGTTTGCAATGTACGAGCTTTCCAACACGCACGACAAGCCGCACAAGAAGTCCGCGCGTGTCGTGGGAGAGGTGCTTGGTAAATTCCACCCGCACGGCGACGTTGCGATTTACGATTCCATGGTGAGGATGGCGCAGGACTTTTCAATGCGCTACATGCTGGTTGACGGGCAGGGCAACTTCGGTTCGGTGGATGGGGACAATGCAGCCGCCATGAGGTACACCGAAGCAAGGCTTTCGAAATTCGCAGAGGAAATACTTACAGACTTGGAAAAGGAGACAGTGGATTTCACTTCGAACTTTGACGCCACGCTGAAGGAGCCAACAGTGCTTCCTTGCAGGGTGCCAAACCTCATTGTGAACGGCTCTTCGGGCATTGCAGTTGGCATGGCAACCAACATGGCGCCGCACAACCTGTCCGAGGCAGTGGATGCGCTTGTTGCGATGATTGACAAGCCCGACATGCCCCTTGAGGCGCTGCGCGCGCTCATTCCAGGGCCAGACTTCCCAACGGGCGGCTATATTGTGGGCAGGCGCGGCATTGCTGACGCATATTCCACAGGCAGGGGGATTGTGCGTGTGAGGGGAAAGGCGGAGATTGTAACTGCAAAAGAAAAGAAGACGCAGATTGTGATCACCGAGCTTCCATACCAGGTGAACAAGGCGGAATTCATCAAGCATGTTGCAGACCTGGCGCGCGACAAGAAGCTGGAGGGCATTGCAGACATTGCCGACCGGTCGGACAGGAAAGGGATGCATGTCGAGATTGTGCTGAAGAAAGATGCGAATGCAGACGTGGCGCTGAACCAATTGTATGCGCACACCGAGCTGGAAGGCACGTTTGGCATAAACAACCTGGCGCTTGTGAACAACGAGCCGAAAACGCTTTCCATGCCGCAGCTACTCAGCGAGTTCCTCGCGCACCGCAAGGAAGTGGTGAAGAGGAGGAGCGCATTCGAGCTTCGCGTGGCGCGCGAAAGGAAGCACCTTGTGGAGGGCCTGCTGCTTGCGGTTGCAAAGATTGACGCCATCATAAAGGTGGTGAAGACCGCCAAAGTCCCGCTTGAGGCACTCATGTCTGAGTTTTCGCTTTCGCAGAAGCAATCAGAAGCAATCCTTGAGATGAAGATAAGGAAATTGTCCGCGCTGGAAAGCGGCAAGCTCAAGGAGGAGGATGTTGAGCTTTCCAAGACAATTGACTACCTTGCAGGCGTGCTTGCGGACGAGAAGAAAATCTATGGCATAATCCGCGCAGAACTGATGGAAGTGAAGCAGAAGTACGGCGATGTACGCAGGACCCAGATAATAGATGACGACGGGGAAGTGGAGATGGAGGATTTGATTGCGGAAGAGGATGTTGCAGTCATAATCACGCAGGATGATTACATCAAGCGCGTGCCGATTTCGGAGTACCGCGCGCAGAGGCGCGGCGGCAAAGGCGTGATTGGCAGCGAGACGAAAGAGGAGGACCAGATAAAGGACATCATGCTTGCCTCCACGCACGATTACCTGCTGTTCTTCACAGACAAGGGAGATGTGCACTGGCTGAAAGTTTACAGGATCCCCTCTGGCGGAAGGTATGCCATGGGCAAGGCGATTGTGAATTTGCTGGCGCTTAGCGGCGAGAAAATCGCGGCATGGGTGAAGACGCGCACGTTTTCCGACAAGGAATTCCTGGTAATGCTTACCAAGAAGGGCATTGTGAAGAGAAGCAGCATGGCAGACTATTCGCGCCCGAGGAACGGGGGCATCATTGCAATCACGCTCAAGGAGGGCGACGCGCTCATTGACGCCAAGAAGACGGACGGACGGCGCGAGCTCATACTTGCCACAGCAGAGGGCAATGCGATTCGCTTCAAGGAAGATGATGTGCGCGAGATTGGAAGGACTGGCCAGGGTGTGATTGGCATACGCCTGGAGGACAAGGACGAAGTTGTCGGCATGGCAACCGACGAGACCGAGACTCTTATGATAGTCACCGAGAACGGGTATGGCAAGAGGACTGACATTGCCGAGTACCGCCTGCAGTCGCGCGGCGGCAAGGGAGTCATCAACATCAAGACGCATGGGAGGAACGGCCGCGTGGTGGGCATTGCTTCAGTCAAGGACTCGGACTCGCTTTTGCTTGTCTCATCCGGCGGCAAGATGATACGCCTGTTCGTGAAGGATGTCAGCATCATCGGCAGGAACACAGGCGGCGTGCGGCTGATGAAGCTTGACGAGGGCGAGAAAATTGTCGCGCTTGAGAAAGTGGGCGCAGACGCAGATGATGGCAGCGCCAAGGAGGGCGGCGAAGTGAAGAAGGAGGAGCCACCCAAGCCCGAGCAGAAAGAAGAGGCAAAAGCAAAGGGGAAGAAGGCAGGCAAGGAAAAGAAAGAGGAAAAAATCGAGCCGATCATAATTGCGTGAGCAATGTGCTTTTTCCAGCTTAAGGCGGCGCCGAGAACTTTTTTTTGGCAGGCTTGCCCCGTACATTTATTAGTATTGTCCCCGAAGCCTCCTCGGTGATAATTGATGGCATGCGTACTTGACAAGAAAACAGGCGCAGGGATGCTTATCGGCTTTTTCCTTGCGACCACCATACTGTTTGGCTTTGTGCAGCTGTCCATGGCAAAGGATTACCAGAACCTGCAGCAGACCAAGAAGTATGCGCAGCTTTCGTATGACATAACCCATTCCACAGGATATGCAGGCGTCCAGGCATTTGTGGCGAAAATTGACGAGGGCGCAACCGAGCTTGCCTCGCTTCCGATTATCGGTGGCGTGGTGAGCAGGACAAGCGCGCCTGAATACACGCAGATGGTGATGGACCTGCTTGAGGGAAGGAAGGAGCTTGCAGTGCAGGAGCTCAACCTCATAAGCGCAGAGATAGCCCTGATTGAGTTCTCCATGCCAGCGCTCGTGTTCTCCCTGCTGATGATTGCAGGAGGGGTTTACATGCTGTTTGTGGACGAGAAGAAGTCAAAGAAGGGCAAGAAGGACTAGACACCAATTATTTCCCGGAGCTGCGACGCGAGGGGCAGCTCCCTTATTCTTTTTCCATATTTCCACAAGATGAGCGGAAGCGCTATGCTTGCTGCGATGGTAAAGTCGCGCACCAGCCCCAATCCCTGCGCGGGAATCTCGGGCACTGTGCCAAGCCAGTAGTCCGAGAAGTCATAGATGAGGAAAATTAGGATGACTAGCGCCAGGGCAGGGGCAGCGATGCGGCGCGCTGGAAGCAGGGCAAGCCCTTCGAATGCCATGCCAAGATGCCCGAGAATGAAGATGATGGTGGTCCAGAAAAAGAACGGCTGGGAGTAGTGGCTCCAGTGGAAAAGCAGCACAAACACCGTCCACAGTCCGTACTTGACCATGCCAACCGAGACAAAGAATGAGAAGATGTCATTGCGCATTATGCCAAGCATGATAAGGAGGGCGAGGAGAACAAAGAGCGGGCAGTCGGGCACGAAGATGAGAAGCTGCGGCGCGGTTGCTGCGAGCTGGTCCGAGTAGAAGTACATGCCTGTGAGCACTGCTGCGCAGTTGATTAGGATGAGTGGCAAAAACAGGCTTCGAAGTTTCATTTCCATCCATTCAGCCCCTAAGCTTCCTTGCAGGCACGCCGCCCCACTTTTGCCCAGCTGGAATGTCGCAGTTCACCAAAGACATTGCGGCGACGCTGGCATCCTCGCCCACGCGCACGCCAGGAAGCAGCGTGCAGTTGGCACCTATCATTGCGCGCGCGCCCACTTCCACCTTGCCTGTGCGGTATTCGCCCTGCAGGAACTCGTGCCCCAAAAGCACGGAGTTGTAGCCGATTATGGCGTCCTTGCCCACCTCTATTAGCTCGGGAAAGAAGATGTCCACTGTGGCGCCCAGGCCGAATGCCGCCCCGCCTGCCACGCGCGCGCCTGCTGCGCGCAGGAAGAGGCGCTTGAGGGCAAGCGAGGGAGAGTAGCGCGAGGCGTAGATGAGAAGGAAGTTGAGGCAGACACGGACGGGGTTTCGCACCTTATGCCAGAGGTGGAGCGAGTTGCCGCTGCATTTATGGATGGTTACACGGCGCATGAGGTGATTTGGAAGGTGATGTTAAATAGGTTTGGCTAACGGGGGTTTGGCTGGCTAGCGGACGGTGAGAAGGTATTTCCTAGCAGTGGGGGAAAGCGCATACCACAGCGCTGCAAGCAGGAAAATCGCGGATGCGGTGATGCATGCGAAAAACGAGACGATTGCGAAAAGCGGGCTGCCTGCCCTGCCGAATACGGCTATTGCGGAAAGCGAGAGGAAGAGAAGGGCTGAAAGCGAGCAGAGCAATATGTGCTTCCGGTTGCCAAGCGTGTGCAGCACCACGGCATTGCCCAGAAGCGCAATGCCTACCCCGATAAGCACACCTGAGAAAAGGGCCAGGAAAATGGTGTCAAAGCCGCGCGAAAATGCCTCCAGCACACCAGGGTCGGTGGCAGAGAAGACCATGTTTGCCGCAAGCGAGATTCCGCCAATGAGAATGAGGAAGCAGCCTGAAAGAAAAAGCGCGTTTTTGAAGGTCAGTTCCATGTTTTGGTTTCTGATGGAACGTTATTAACCTTTTTGCTGGAAAGAGAGACGGCGACTGTTATGGGTGAAGAAAACGAATCGTCAGCTGTGCTTCCGAGTGAGTTGCGCAAGCCCTCTATGGGCAGCATCACAGCGGATGGCATGGCATACTCGGTGATGGCAGGCCTGGGCGATGCTTATTTGCCTGCTGCACTTGTGGCTGTTGGCGCCGGCGACTTTGCGATTGGAATGCTTTCAGCATTGCCCCAGCTCATAGGCGGCACGCTGCAGTCTGTTTCGCTTTGGGCAATGCGCGTGGTGAAGGACAGGAAGCTCCTGGTGATGGCAGGCTCGCTGTTGCAGGCTTTTACCTGGCTGCCAATCATTGCGCTTTTGTTCTGGCCAGGGCAGCTGTCAGTGTCACTCATCATCGTTCTTTTCTCCATAGGCTCGGGAATCTCGCTTTTCATCAACCCTGCCTGGTCAAGCTGGGTATCAGATATCGTGCAGCCCAACGAGCGCGCCACGTTCTTTGCCAATCGCAACAAGCTGATGCAGCTGGTGCTTTTCGCAACCACGTTCGGCGCTGGCTTTGTGCTGCGCCAGCTTGAGCTGCAGTATGCTGCCGCAGCGGCGTTCGCAATTGTGTTTGGCGCAGCCTTCCTCTCGCGTCTTGCCTGCGTATTTTTCCAATCGCGCACCTGCAATGTGCCTTATGAGACCCGGCTTATGAACGAGATACAGACCAAGCACCTGTTCCTGCTTCCCGCCTACAAGAACGAGTTGTGGTTCCTCGCATTTGTTGCCCTAATGAATTTCTCGGTGCAGTTCGCCTCGCCGTTCTTCACGCCTTACATGCTGACCAATCTCAGGCTGGACATAGGGATGCTTGGCATGCTCACTGCGATTTCCATCCTTACCAAGGTGGTCGCCTTCCCATACTGGGGCAAGGCAATCGACAGGTTTTCCAACAGGACAGTGCTTATTGCCACTGCATTCATGGCGCCCATTGTGCCTCTTTTGTGGCTGTTTTCAGACCAGATATGGGCGCTCGCGCTTTTTCAAGTCTTCTCAGGCTTCATCTGGGCAGGCTATGACTTGTCGATGTTCAACTCTGCGCTCTCACTGGTTGGTAGGGAGCTTCGCCCCTCGTTCATCTCCAAGTACAATGCGTTCGGCTGCTTTGCCAATGCAGCAGGCGCGCTTGCCGGCGGCTATTTCCTAGTCTCGTTCCCAGGCGCAGCGTTGCTTGGCTTTTCAGGCATACTCCTAGTGTTCCTGCTTTCAGGCGCAATGAGGCTGGCGGTTGCCATATTCTTCGCCCCGCACCTCATGACAAGCAGGGTGATTGCAAACACCACTGCTGACCGCGCAATCGTCTTCAAGCTGGTGGCAGTCTACCCAACGCAGGGCGCGGTTGCCCAGGTGATGAACGGCTGGGACTTCACGCGAAAGATAGTGGGAACGAGCACGTCTGCAAGCAGCGAAATGTTGCGTGAGGGAATCGAGGCGACGGGCGAGATTGTCAAGACAGGGGGCAGGCACCTGATGTCAAAGATTGGAAGGAAAGGCAGGCTGTAGGCAGGCGCGCACCCGATTCAATTCGTATATATCCGATCGTCTGAGCAGAACTGCTGTTCCGCTTCCGACAAAATCTATTTGTAGATTTTGTCGTGGTGGTCGAAGTCAAGGAAAACCACTTTCTTGTTCGCCTCGTCAATTTTGAAAGTAAGCACGAACGGATCAATGTGCGCGTGGAGAATGCCCGCCATCACGTTACTGAGTGGCTCGTAATGGTGCGGGTCATTGCAGATTTCAGAGGATTTTTTCTTCACCCGCTCATAGCGCAGCCTGTCCTTTTTCATAAGCTTGTTCATTTTCTTTAGGAATTTCGGCGTCGAATCAGGGCTATACATCCTTCTCTATCTCCTTGAACATTTCCTCAGCGGAATTGAAAGATTTCATTTTTCCTTTCATCAGCCTTTTGAGCTTGCGCGCGTATTCCGGGCGCACCTCGAGCTTAAGCTCTTCCTTGGGGAATTTTTCCACCACGAAATTGATGGCGTCGGACTTGTTCCTGATGCCGAAGTGCGCCTTTATGATATTAAGGAGCCTTGTGTTTTCGTCGGTCAGGTTCACGATTGCGGAGGTCATCTTCTCACCTTATTATGTTTTATTATAAATCATTATAAATTGTTATGCCTGCGCAGCAGGAAGCCAGGCTGAACCAGCCTTGCCGGCGCGCTCTTTTTATTCTTTCCGAGGAAGAAGAAAGGCATGCACGAGCTAGACGTGAAATGGCAGAAGAAATGGGCAGGGGAGGGCGTGTTCGCGCCATCCGCGGGCAATGGGGAGAAATTCTACCTTACCGCGGCGTTCCCCTACCCTAATTCCCCCCAGCACATTGGGCATGGCAGGACGTACACTACTACTGATATTTACGCGCGCTACATGAGGATGCGCGGCAAGAACGTGCTTTTCCCAATGGGCTTCCACGTGACTGGCACGCCGATTCTTGCCATGGCGAAAAGGATTGAGGAAAAGGATGAGGAAATACTTTCCATTTTCGAGAAAGTGTATGGCATACCGCGCAGTGTTTCTGCCACACTTACCGAGCCGAAGGAGCTGGTGGCTTACTTTTCGCGAGAGATTGAGGCAGGCATGAAGGAGATGGGCTATTCCATTGACTGGCGCCGCAAGTTCTACTCTTACGATGCGCAGTTCAACAAATTCATTGAGTGGCATTTTGCAAAGCTTGAGAAAGCAGGGCACATAACCAAGGGCGAGCACCCTGTGCCGTGGTGCCCAGTGGGGCAGACAGCGGTGGGCGCGCATGACACGCAAGGGGATGCGGACCCGCAGATTGAGGAAATCACAGGCGTGCTGTTCCAGTTTGAGGATGGAATGCTTGCCTGCGCAACCTATCGGCCCGAGACAATTTATGGCGTCACCAACCTGTGGGTGAATCCAGGCGCGACATATGTGAAAGTCAAGTGCGCAGGCAAGCACTATTACATTGCAAAAGAAGCGCTACCCCAGCTTTCCATGCAGCTTGAGATGAGCGTGGAAAAGGAGATGCCGGCCTCTGCGCTGCTTTCAGGCAAGGCAAAGCATCCGTTCACCGGCGCTGAGCTGCCCATTTTCCCAGCAACGTTTGTGGACCCCAAGCACGGCACAGGCGTGGTGATGTCAGTGCCCGCACACGCGCCTTTTGACTACCTGGCGCTTCGCGATGCAAATCTCGAGGCAAAGGTGAAACTGGTACAGGTGCTCACACTTGAGGGGTTTGGCAATTTCCCTGCCAAGGAAATTGTGGAGAAGATGGGGATAAAGTCGCAGTCTGACCCGCGCGCTGAAGCAGCGACTGAGGAAATTTACAAGAAGGAAGCGCACACAGGCAGGATGGCAGTTGGCGAATTTTCCGGCATGCTGGGCGCAGAGGCAAAGGAGAAGATAAGGGCAAAGATGATTGCCGAAGGGCACGCGCTGGCGCTTTATGAGATTTCAAACGGCCCCATTCTTTCGCGCTATGGAGGATTGGTAGGCGTCAAAATTGTGCGCGACCAGTGGTTCATTGACTATGGCAGCGAGGCTTGGAAGGAAAAGACCCGCGAATGCCTCGCTTCCATGAGCATACTGCCTGAGAAGACAAGGCACGACTACGAATACACTATTTCCTGGCTCAGGCAAAAAGCCTGCACGCGCTCTGCGGGCTTGGGCACGCGCTTCCCGCTGGACAGAAGCAAGATGATTGAGGCGCTTTCTGATTCCACAATCTACATGGCGTTCTACACGGTTTCGCACATTGCCATGAAGATGAAGCCTGAAGAGCTTACCGAGGAGCTGTTTGACTTTGTTTTCCTGGGCAAGGGGGAGGGCAAGGGGCTGCCCGCAGAAGCAAAGGAAATGCAGCGCGAGTTTTCCTACTGGTACCCGCTTGATTCCAGGCATTCTGCTACAGACTTAGTGTACAACCACCTCACATTCTTCATATTCAACCATGTTGCCATTTTCCCGCGCGAGCGCTGGCCCAAGCAGACCATCACCAACGGCTTTGTGCTGATGGATGGCAAGAAGATGAGCAAGTCCATGGGTAACATCATTCCCATACGCGCTGCAGTGAAGCAGTTTGGCGCAGATGCAATACGCTTTGTCGTGGTGTCGGGCGCAGACTTGTCTGCTGACACGGACTTCAACAGGCCTGCAGTGGAGGGCGTGATTTCACGCATGCGCTTCATGCAGGAAGCTGCAGTGAAATATGCTTCCAAGAAAGATGCTGCGAAAAAGGGAATTGCAGACAGGTGGCTGCTTTCGCGCATGCACAGCCGAGCGCTTGCTGCGCCGAAAATGTACGAATCCTTCCAGCTGCGCGAGATATCGCTTGAGCTTTTCTACAATACTTTCAACGACGTGCAGTGGTATTTGAAGAGGGCGGAGGAGCCGCAACTGCGCGAGTTCTTTGAAATGTGGGTTCCCCTCATTGCGCCAATTGTGCCGCACTTTTCCGAGGAGATGTGGCAGGCACTGGGCAAGAAGCACTATGTGCAAGATGCGCCACTTGTCGCGGTTGCGCAAATGCCTGCGGGCGATGCAAAGAGAGTGGATGCGCAGCTTGAGGCTGCGGAAGGCTACATACTGCGCGTGCGCGAGGACATTTCCTCTATCCTAAAGCTCATCAAGAAGGAAAAGCCTGCCAAGGTGGAGCTGTTTGTAGCCTCGGGCTGGAAAAGGAAGCTTCGCGCAATTGCTGACAAGGAGAGGAAATTCGATGTTGCGATGAAATCAGCGATGTCTGATGCGGAAATAAAGCCGCACGCGCAGGAAGTTGCAAAGGTGCTGCAAAACTACATGAAGAATGTGGGCGCACTTTCCGGCACGCCTTCTGCTGAATTCGAATTCGAGGCGCTGCAGTCTGGCAAGAAGCTTCTTGAGGATGAGCTTGGCTGCGCGGTGTCTGTGGAGCTTGAGGAAAAGTCGTCCGCTGTGAAGGCAAAGTTCGCGCTGCCGGGAAAGCCATCAATAATGATAACTTAGTCCTTTTTCTCATCTTGGCTTCCAGGCGGCTGTGCGCAGACCTTGCCTAGGATGGCAAATAAGCTCCAGGCAAGCGCGGCAAGCGACAAGGCTGCGATTATGCCAAGTGCTCCAAATGAGAGGCTTCCATCATTGTCAACAATGGCACCTGCAAGTGCGCCACCTTCAGGCCAAACCTGCGCTTCGCGCGCAGGAATGGGCTGCGCTTGTGCTGGCAAGGAAGGCGGTTCTGGCGATGAATGCACGGGCGTTTCACTTGCTTGCCCGGCCTGCATTTCAGCCGGCGAGGGAGATTGGGCAGGTTGCGCAGGCGCGGGCGAAGGGAGGGCGCGGCCACCTGCCACGCGTGGCAAGATGGAACTCCCGGTGTCGCCTCTTTGGCTGCTGGCAGCGGAAGGCGCCCCGTTGCTTGGCAAAAGGATTGCGACAGATGCCTGCCCTGCTATTTCATGGCTGGCTGCGTCGTCAAACCCATAAACGCCTGAAAACTCCCCAATGCCTGATGCATTGCAGAGAACTCCTGCGGTGTATTGGTACGATGCATTCGAGGCTGCGCCAGGGAGGGCAAGCCATTTTATGTGCCCGTTCCTTATGCTGCCAGTGCCTGCACCAGAGATTGCCCAGCCTGAGGGCGGCTTTTCGTCAATCGCGTAAAAAGTGTCAGTGGAATTGATGGCCACTGAGAGGGTGACATTGACGCTTGAGCATGGGGGCGTCGAAGCGGCAGGCATGCTCCTTGCAACTGAGGAGGGGGCTGCAAAAGCAGTGCTGGCAAGAAGAGCGGAAGCCAAGATATACGCCAGCAATTTTTCCATGGCATCAGCTGTTTTCCACGGAAATGGGGCTTAGCACCCTGCGCCAGCCTTCCAAAAGCCTATTGCCCGAAGCAAGTCTGCTGAGCTTACGTCGCCTCTCTTCCAGCCGCCAATGTAAGACAGCAGCTCGGATAGGCTGGTCGAATAGTCGTGGTCCGTGTCCGCGCCAGTCTTGCATGCCTCGTGCACCATCACCTGGAAAGACGAAGTGGCGCTGTTGCCTGCAAAGTCGGTCGCAGTGCATGCGACCTCGGTTGACCCTATCGGGAAAACCGAGCCAGGCGGCAGGACGCATCCGATGCTGGCAATGCCCACATTGTCAGATGCTGCAGGCATCTGGTATTCCACTACTGCGCCTGCAGTTGAGTTGGCCTCTGCCTGCTCGTCACCGCGCGGCGCGATGACAGGTGCGACATTGTCAGGCACCACGTTCACGCTCGGCTGCCCGCCAATTGGAAGCAGCACGGCATTGTCAAAGCCGTATTCGCCTGAAAATTGATATGTGCCAAGTGCGTTGCACGGCACTGCCAGCGTGTATTGGTATGATGCACCTCCATTGCCGCTTATGGAAACCCATTTGAGGTGCCCGGCAGTCTGGGAATCGCCTGAGCCTGAGTTGGTGACTTGCCATCCAGCAGGGGGCACCTCGTCGATTGCGTAAAATGAATCGGTCGCATTGACAAAGGCGCCAAGCGCCACGGTCAGGTTGGAGCACTGGTATGCAGTTGCGCTCGGGAGGCTTCGCGTGACTGTAGAAGCGCCTTGCCCAGGCGAAGGGCAGTCCGACGGGCAGGAAAGCGGGGTTTCCCCTTGGCTGCAAATGCCATCGCCGCAGGAAGGGCCATTGCCTTCAATACTGAATGGCGTGAGGGGCGCATAGTCGACTGCGCCGCCGATTATCTTGCCAGCGGAGGTCGCCGCGCGGTAGGGGTAGCCTGTGCCGTTCGTGCCCACGTAAAGCAGGGGGAACCCGCTTGAAGGCGCTGCGCCTTGGACCTGGACTGCGCCATCCGCCACGTTCGCATAGATGTTGCCCTCGTTGGACCCGGAGGGAGTGGTGGCATTGTAGAAGTTGCTGCCATTGAGGTCGGATATGTACGCGCCCCCCTGGCTGGAGATGTTGTTCCAGTAGAATTTGTTGTGGTGCGCCTTTGCCGATATGGAAATGGCGTTGCCGCTTGCGCTTGATATCCTGTTTGCGAAAAACACCCCTTGGCAGCCAGTGTTCTCAACCAGGCCGCTGCCAGTCGATGATGCCAGGCGCGAGCCAGAGATTGTTATTGTGCTTGGGAATTGCCCGCAGTTCGAGGTACCGTTGAAGCCGCTTCCAGATACCGATGACAAGTCTGAGCCTGAGATGAAATTCTCTATCCCGCCATAAGCCTGCAGGCCGTCGCCGCTTTCCGAGTGCGCAACCAAGCCTGAAATGGAGGTGTTCCGGGCTCCGCCCAAAAAGACGCCCGACTGTGTGATGGATGCGCCGCTTGAATCGGAAAGCGTGTTGTTGCTGGATTCGCTTTCAATCGATATGCCCTCCCCGTTCATTGACGTGCCGGAAAAGCCGCTTATCGAGTTGTTGTTGCTTTGCAGCAGCTCAAGCGCAGCCCAGTCCCTGCCTGTTGCCGAGCCGGAAATATTGTTGAAGCTTGAGTTGTGCAGGTAAATGCCGAAATTGATGCCGTCGGCTTTCACACCAGAGAATATGTTGCGCGAGCTGTCCTGGACCCAGATTGCCGAGTCCTGCGAGTGCGCCGAGACGTTCTCCAGTGTGCAGCCGTATGAGCCCCTCATGAGCAGCGCGTAGCTCACGCTGGAATTTATGGCGGCGTTTGAGATTGCTGCGCCAGACACGCCTGAAAGGCGGATGCCGATCCCGTTGGAGGTGGATGCGGCAATGCCCGAGATTGCTGCCCCGTCAGCCCCGGAATCAAGGTAGATGGCATATGGAAACCCAGAGATGCTGCAGCCCTTGATTGAGGTGCCTGGCTGGTTGGAGTAGACCCCGCGGTAGTCGCTTTGGTCGCTTGTGCCGATGATTGAGAAGCCGTTGCACTCTATTGTGACGTTTGGCGCCTGCACGATGAAGCAGTTTCCGTCCGCGCTCAGGTCGGATGACATGCTGCAGACTGAGTTCGGCACGAAAAGGTCGCCGCAGCCGCACGGGATTGCAAAGCTGGCGCTTGCAAGCGGCAGGAGGAGGAAAGACAGCATGAAAATGCCGGCTCGCACGGATGGAAACTTGTACACCATAGGACCACCTCAATTGGCACTGGAACTGCGGATGCCAAGGCTAGCTGCCAAGAGCATTCAACCTCGTTCTCCCACAAACAGCCTGTTTAATGCATGCGGGCATATATTAACATTATTAGCCAATAATTGGCAAAAAATGGATAATATTAAAAATTAAGCAATTTATTGTATATACATGACCCGAAAATTGGACAAAACTGACAGGCGCATACTTTATGAGCTTGACCGGAACGCGAGAATAAGCGAAACTGCGCTTGCAAGGCTCGCCTCGAAATCCAGGGAGGCGGTCCACTACAGGATAAGGAAGATGGAAAAGGCAGGGGTGATCCTGAGATACCTTGCCTACATAGATGTCACCAGGCTGGGATACAGGATGTACAAGATATACCTCAAGCTCGGAGGCACGCCCCAGGAAAAGCAGAGGTTCTACGACTATGTGAAAGGGGCGGGGAATGTTTTCTGGTTCGGCGTCTCCGACGGCGCGTGGGATGCGGGCATAACGTTTTTTGCCAGAAGCGACGAGGAGTTCAACAGGATGAAAAACGCCATGCTCCTGCAATTCAGGGGGATAATCCATTCAAGGGCAAGCTGCGTGCTGATAGACGTGCACTCCTATCCCCGCAAATTCCTGGTCGGCGGCCATGCAAAGCCCATTGTCATGTTTGGGCAGTCTGAGGCAAACGAGTTGGACGGAGTTGACAGGAGGATAATCAGGATACTGCTCAGGGACGCGCGCATGAAAATCGTGGACATTGCGAAAAACGCAGGCACCAGCGTGGACGTGGTGCGCGGCAGGATGGGCAGGCTCGAGAAAAGCGGGGTAATCGCACGCTACACCATAGAGGTTGACAATGAAAAGATAGGGCGGGAATTCTTCAAGGCGTTCCTTTATTTCGACGGCATGCGCAGGGAGGACGAGCTGCGGCTGCTTTCGTTCGCCGAGCAGGACCCGGACGTGGTTTTCCTGGTGCGCCACGTCTTCCCCTGGGACGTTGAAATTGAGACATTTGTAGAAGGCTACAAGGAGTACAACCAGTTGGTGGGGCGGGTGCGCAAGCTTTTTCCCCACAGCCTGCGAAACGTGGAGACTGCAGTGTTTTCCCAGGACCACTATTTCCCAGGCGCGAGCTCTGCTTTTGAGTAAGGCAGGAGTGCGCAAAAAGTGTTAGAAAATGCAAATATATATAAACGTCCAGGCATATTATCTTGCATATGGCAAGATGCGAAAATCTGGCGCAGATGGAGGCCAAGGCATTCAGGTTCATTGCCGCCCGGAACCCGTCCGACAAGGTCGCGGTGATTGCCGCCCACCACCCCATTGTGTTCGACCCCAGGACCCGGCTGTTCGCCCCTGCGACCGAGCCCATCCAGAAGGGCAGCTTTGGGGCTTTCACAGACTATACCGCCAGCCTGGGCGCGCGCCTGGTGAGGAAAGGCAAGGAAATGGGCGTGGTGGCAAAAATCGCGCTGCTGGTGGACGACCACTCGCAGGTCGGCGAGCCTGAATGGTTCATCATCAAGGACAGGCTAGAGGGCAGGCAGTCGTTTGGCCTGGAAAGGCGCCACCCGATGCTGGCAGAGATAATGAACGGGGTGGCAAAGGCGCAGGAAGAGTACAGGCTGCCAGAATGCCTTGCCGGCAACGGGATAGCCGAGAGCGACATGATCGTCTCGAGATTGTCTGGGAAATCCGTGTTTTTTGAGTCGCAATACAGGCTGAAATTCAGCAAGGATTACCCGAATGAGAAGACGGGATGCGCAGGGGAAGTGAACCTGATTTACCAGGAGCTGTCCGAGCAGGGGTTCAACATGGTAATTGCGTTTTTCCCGGAAAGGTGCAGGGGGCCAGTCTGCAATGCCGCAACGCAATCCAACATATTGCTGAAAAGCCAGGGCGCCAGGCAGAAAAGGCTCATTGTGGCGCTGGACACCGAGAGGTGCGAGGAGTACTACATACTGCAGGGTTTGATGAAGGATATTGAGATGGCAAAACAGCGCCTGGAGCTTGGCATCTGCTGCACAACGGTTGCGCGCCCACACCTGGAGCTCCTGATGGATATGAAAAAGCGGGTTGAAGCAAACTTATTCGACGACATTGTCCAGGGCAAGGGCGGCGTGTTCGTGCACACAGAGTGATGCCTGCAGGCAATAGGGATTTTAAGGGCTAGCGGAGCAATTGGCGCATGGCAAAATGCGTGCGCGTGGAGAGGGAAAATGCCGAGGCTGAGAGGAAAAAGCTTTCCGCAGCAGGCGCACTTGACAACTCCTATATTCCTGCGCGCGGCAGGAGATATGTTTACTTTCCCATACTTCCAGGCGCAAAAATTGCGCGCGCCACTTTGGAAAAGGAGCTTGAGAAAAGGAGCGAGCGCCCCATGGCGCTGCGCGAGGCGCTTGCTGGAAAGCTTACTCCTGCCGAGATGGATGGGCTGGTGACTTCGTTTGACCTTGTGGGGGACATTGCAGTGGTGGAAGTGCCTGATGAGTTGCGCGCAAAGGAGGCGTTGATTGCTTCGGCGCTCATGTCAGCGCATCGCAATGTGCGAGTGGTTGCCAAAAAAGTAAGCGGCACCACTGGCGAATTTAGGATACGCCCTGTTTCCGTGATTGCAGGCGAGAAGCGGACGCACACTGTTTACCGCGAGGGAGGGTGCGAGTTTGAGCTGGACTTGAACAAGACGTATTTTTCACCCAGGCTGGGAACGGAAAGGGGAAGGCTGTGCGAGCTGGTGAAGCAAAGCGAGCAAAATGCAGGCGGGCGCGCTGGAGAGCGAGTGCTGGTGCCATTTGCAGGCGTGGGGCCTTTTGCCATAAGGATTGCGCGCGCTTCGCCTTCTGCGCAAGTAGTGGGAATTGAGCTCAACCCTGACGCGTGCGCATTTTTCAGAAAAAATGTGCAGAGGAACAGGTGCGATGTAGCAGTGGAAGAAGGGGATGCTCGCAAGATAATGCGCGAGAAATACACAGGCTGGGCAGACAGGGCAGCTATGCCGCTTCCAAAAGATGCCAAGCAATTCCTGCCAGATGCCATTGCTGCGCTTAGGAAAGGGGGCATGCTGCATTACTACTCATTTGGCAAGATGGAAGCGCCTTTTGCAGATGCTGAGAAGGACGTACTTGAGGCTGCAAAGAAGGCAGGGAGGAAGGCACGAGTGGTTTTCCGGCGAGTGGTGCGCCCGTACTCGAAAGACATTGAGCAAGTAGTGGTGGATGCAAAGATTCTCTAGCTACTTGCCCTTTTTTGGCCCAAGATGCTTATCCACATGCCCGGCAAGGGTGTCCAGGCGAGACCTGCCATATTCCTGGATGGCAAAATGACGTAAAAGCCCACGCCAATGCCCACAAGCATCAATGGGATGGTCACCATCTTTCCAAGCTCGGTTTGGGGAACCACATCCCCATAGCCCACAGTGGTAATGGTAGCAGTGGTGAAGTAGACAGAATCCAGCCAGTCCCACTGCTCAGTGTAGTGGAAGATGTTTATCGCAACCACATAGACTGCTGCAAGCATGAGCAAGGCGTAGATGATCTTGCGCTTGGCGCGCGCTTTTTCGCGCCTTAGTTCATCTGCAAAATAGTCCTTGACCTTGGCCATGGGTATCCCTATTCCATTGAATGAAAAGAAAATAAAAAGGTAAAGCTTACAGGCCGCGCTTCTTCTTGCCTGCAATGTAGAGCCACAGGCCGCCTAGGCCGCCCAGCACCACAATCACTATGAATGCGGTTAGGACCAATCCCATCAGGCTGTTGTCCTTGGGCGCCGCGGGCTGCACGCCTGGCTCAGGAGGAGCTACGGGCTGCTGCTGGCCGAAGATGTCAGGCAGCTTGGTAGGTATCCAGCCTGACTGCTGCTCCCCAGTCTGCTCCTGCCCGGTTTGCCCCGTGGGCTGCGTTGGCGCAGTGGCGCCCTGCTTCTTGTTTGCAGTCATTTCGTATACTGTGAAGTTCTTCACTTTCGAGGAGCCCACCCAGCCTTTCACCGTGTAGGTGATGGTCTTGGACTCGCCGCCGTCGAATGTCGGGAAGTTGAAGCTCACCTTCCAGCCTTCGCGCGAGGTGTACATGGGCGCAAAGGTTATCTCGTTTATCGCAGGGAAGCTGTCAGGTATGGTGTCTGCGAAGGTGAAGTTCTGCAGGTTGCACGAGCTTCCGCCCACGTTTTCAAGCGTGGTGGTGAGCACCGACTGGTTGGTGCCGCTTAGCATCTCGCGCGTAATTGTCACCATGCAGGAGCTTCCTCCGCCGATGTCCACATTGGTGGTGTTGGTAGACTTAGTGGATGCGCTGCTTGAGCCTCCGCTGCTTCCGCCGCCGCTGCCGCCTCCGCTTCCGCCCGTGCCGCCTCCTCCGCTTCCAGAGGTGGTGGTGAAGGAAAGCTGGAGCTCGTCACTGGAGTGGTTGAATTGGTTGAGGCACCTTATGTAATAGTTGTAGGTGGTGCTTGCCACTGTGCCCACATTCCAGCTGTGCGTGGTGCCAAGCGTGGTCGTGGTGCTGTTTGCCATGTTCACATACGAAACTCCAGAAGATGTCGAGTAGCGGCAGGTTGCGCTCTCATTGGTGGAAACAGTCATTGCTATGGTGCCTATTGCCACGCCAGTGGTGCCAGGCGCCACCCTGGTGACCCCGGGGCCTATTGAGTGGTTGACTGAGATGTTAAGGCGGTGCCTGGGCGGGCTTGCCGACCAGTTCTGCGTGCCCTCGTTGACCAGGTATTCGCAGAACACCTTGAAAGTCACATTGTCGCCAGTTGCGCCGACTCCGTGCAGCAGGTAATAGCCGGAAAGCTCTGCGCCCACAGTGGTGCGGTCGTTCTCCACGCCATTGATGTAAAGGCAGACGCTGGTGCCATCCAAGGCAAGCGTGCCGTTCGTGAACACCTGGCCCTCCCAGTCACCCATTCCGCTGGTGTCTGCGTAGAGCATGGGGCTCAGGAACAGCATGAAGGCTGCCAGAAGCAGCGCGTTTTTTGCGACCATAGTGCATGCACCTCGTTAATGAAAAATGAAAAAAATAAAAAAGGGGCTTACGTGTACGCAAGCCTCTTGCCCGTGGCGTTCATGTTTATCCAGTAGGGCAGGTTGTCCCAATCATTGAACACCGTCAGGTCGTTCACCAGGCTTGTCGGGTCATAGGATACCCAGCAGCTCCCGTTCTGCGAAGAGCAGGAGGTCCCGTTGCGGTAGTACACAAAGTTGTAGTTCCCGGTCAGGTTGCCCTTAGTCTCAAGCACGTTCACTGTGCTGTAGTTGCTGTCGTTGAACGAGCTGAGGTTCTGCAGGATTATCCTTGGCAGCCACACGCTGTTCCAGCCAAGGTTCAGGCTGTAGGTGTAGTTGAAGTTGCCCGTGGTGTCCACCACAAAGGTGACCGGGAACCCGCTTGCCATGGTGTTTCCTGACGTGTCCTGGCAGAGCACATAGTATGAGTATGTGCCGTCGGCCAAGGAGCCCAATGCTGCCGTGTGCCTGGTTGCGGTGACGTTGGTCATCGCAGTCCCGCTGCCCCATGCGAATGCCGATGTCTTGTACTGGCATGTCGCCGTCTCGCTTGTGTTCACTTCAAGCGTGGGTGCCGTTAGGCTGGTGTAGATGCCCGAGGGCGCGGAGTTCACTATGGACGGCGCAGCCGTGTCAGAGTGGATGTCCACTGCCATCGAGTAATCCATCGAGTTGCTGTAGGTGTCAGAGCAGCGCACGTATACATAGTACGCGCTGGAGCTCTCATACGGGTGCACCATCACCGTGTGCGCCGTGGTAGAGCCGAACATCGCATATGCCATGGAGCCGTACGACACGTTGCTGTAGTCGTACATGCAGGTTGCGTCCTCGCTCGAGGTTACCGAGAGCATCCAGTTCGTGGAGTTGTAGACGGCCGTTGCGGTCGGCGCCAGCTCGTCGATGGTTATGCCTATCGGGAAGTACACCGGCTCAAGCGCGCACGCGTTGCCGGTCTCGTCCTCGCAGTAGCTCACAGTCACGTTGTGCACGCCAGCCAGGCCTGTGCCGTACGTGTAGTTGAAGGTGTAGACCGACCCGTTGCCGAAGAAGTAACTCATGTTGCTTCCGTCAAAGGTCATCATCAGCGTGCTCTGCTTGAGAGCCTCGCTGGACAGTATCCATACCTTCACAGACCTGTTGGTCCTGTCAATGGTGTAGCCCCAGTCATAGACGCTTGGCGCGATGGTGTCGTAGTTGAAGTACGCCATCACGCTTGCGGTCATGTCCACGCCGTTCATGTCTTCGCAGACCACATAGAGGTGGTTGATACCCTGCTGGTAAAGCGCACTTGACACCGTGGTCGAGTGCGACTGCGTCCCCTGGCCTGTGCTGAATGCGTAGTTCATTGCAACATAGCTGTTGCCGTCCTGGGTGTCCCATGCGCAGTTGGCGTTCGCGTCAGTGTATGCCTCCAGCACTATTGAGGTGCTGTTGTAGCCGCCCTGCGGGGTGACCCAGGTAACGGTCGGCGCGGTTGCATCCACCGTGAATGCGCCCGTGTTGGCTGTGCCGAGGTTGCCTGCAAGGTCCCTGCACGAGAAGTACACCGTGGTGCTGCCTTCGGTTGCCACCACTGCGTTTGCACTGTAGACATTGGCGCCGAGGTCAGCCATTGCGCCCTCCATTGCCGCGAATGCGACGTTGTTGGTGCTGTACCTGCACGTCAAGCCAGTCTCGCCGCCGTTCACGCTCACCGTGAACGACCTGCTGTTCTGGGTCGTGGTGGGCAGCGGGGCGGTGAGCGTCGGCGCAGTGAAGTCAAACTGTGCGTTTGCCCCCAAGTCATTGTACGTGGTTGCCGTGTTGCCTGCTGCGTCAGTTCCGCCGCTTATGTCAATTATCGCTGTCGTGACTTCAGTCCCGGCAAGCGTCCTTGTGTAGGTGAAGATGCCTCCGAGGTAGCTGCCATAAGTCATGGCAGCGCCGCCGATTGTCACTGTTGGCGTGCCTGTGATTGCCTCATTTGACGTGAACTTCACCGTTATCACGTCTGTTGCCTTTGCGTATACCACGCTTCCAGAGCTCATTCCGCCCGACGAGGTGACGCTTGTCAGCTCGTATGTCGGGGCCGTGGAGTCATAGTTGAAGGAAATGAGGCCGGATGAGCTCATCTCTATTCCGCCCGCTGTCTGGCAGCGCACGTAGAGGAGGTTGAGCCCTGATGCCGCGCTTGCGCCCGTCAGGGTCGCATACGTGTTGGCAGTGGTTGCAGTCACTGCGCTTGACATCGTTGCGTAGTTGGAGTCTGTTGTGCTCCACTTGCAGTTTGCCGCGACATCGGTCTTTATCTGTATTGTGCCGACGTTGCCCGAGTTGTAGGGCGTTCCGCTGTAGGCAGGGGTGACTGAGACGATTGTCGGAGCCACCGCATCCACTGCAAAGCTTATGTCTGTGCTGGATGCCATTGCATTGCCTGCAAGGTCAATGCATCTTACATAATAGTGGTTGGTTGCGCCGTTTGTTGCAAGCACCATTGCCTCGTGCAGGGTGTCTGAGCCTGCCATGACACTAGTCATTGCCAAGTATGCCTGGTCAGTCGTGGAATACCTGCATGTTGCATAGGTGTCCGTGGTTGCGCTTATTGTCACGCTCCTCGTGTTCTGCGAGGTTGACGGGCTGGATGACGAAACGGTCGGAGCGGTGACATCCGCGATTATGCTCATCGACTTGTTGTCGCTGTTTGAGCCTGTTGATGCCACTGCCGTCACCGTCTTGGTTCCAGTAGTCAGCGAGCTTATCGTCAGCTGGTAGGTGTAAAGCGTGCCGGAGGCAGCGAATGCCTGCGTTGCGCTTCCGCCCAGGGCCGAAAGGTCGCCTGTGACTGTCAGTCCGCTCATGGTGCAGTCCATCGTGAACGTTATCACGCCGGATGCATTGGTGTAGAGCTGGCCCGATGCGGTGTAGGTGCCGCTGCCGCCTGCCGCAGTGAAAGTGCATGCGGGCGTTGCCTGCGTCATCTCCACTGTCTTGGAGATGGCAACAGTCGAGCTTGTGGTGTAGTAGTTGTTTGCCGGGTCGTCGTACGCGCTCGGGTAGGAGTACGTGGAGTAGCCGGACTTCACCACCTTTATCTTCACCTTGGTGGCGTCAGGGATGCCGGCAAAGTAGTACATGCCGGTAAGCCCCTTGCCTGCCGTGCCGTCGCCGGTTATCGTGCAGGACTGGTTTGCCACGCCTGCAACCGTGCATACGTTGCCAAGCGCGGTGTCTGCGTTGCAGGTTGCCAGGTCAGTGCAGTCAAGTATGGACACCGTTGCGGTGGTGATGTTTGTCTGCGTGCCGGTCTCCTGCGTGATTACGTGGATGGCAAT
>Ga0172370_10000980_pt1 | contig 44632 bp, 37 predicted proteins | sample LakKiv5m_FD_114538 | JGI IMG/M metagenome (GOLD analysis project Ga0172370, IMG submission 114538) | Freshwater microbial communities from Kabuno Bay, South-Kivu, Congo - kab_022012_11.5m | ecosystem: Environmental > Aquatic > Freshwater > Lake | place: Democratic Republic of the Congo...
GCATCAGGCAAATCACCAAATTTTTCCATCGCCTGCTTCAGTCTTTCCGGACCATATAACTCCTTTTCGGTTCGCCAACATTCCGGAATACCATCACTATAAATCACCAAATAATCACCTGATTGGAAATCAATTTCCACTTCATTCACATGCTGAGAAATATCCGGCAACATACCTAAAGCAATACCACCCGCAGATTTATATTCAGCGATTTTTGTCGTCGCCTTATAATGCAAAATCTGTTCATGACCGGCGCTCGCATAAGTAAACTTCTTAGCAATTGCATCCCACTGCATCAAACACAAAGTCATAAACATCGTCGGTAAAGTTTTCACTTTCAAGACGCGATTCACTTCCAGCAAAATCTTCTTCAAATCACCCAAATTCGCAAATCCATAAAACAAAGCATTGGAAATTGAACTGATAATTCCAGCCGGCACTCCATGACCAGTCACATCTCCGAGATACATCACCAAACGATTTTCCACCTTAATAAAGTCGTAAATATCTCCACCAACTTCCTCCGCCGGCACAAGATCCGCAGCAATTTGTATTCCATCAATTTTCGGAATTTCGTCATCATCCGGCACTAACTGATCCTGAATTTTACCGGCAATCTTCAGCTCATTTTTCACACGATCTTGTTCGATTTTAGCTTCAATACTCTTTTCCAAATCCTCCGTCATTTTATTAAACGAAGCCCCTAAAAAACTCAATTCATCTCTGGTTCTGATATCCACACGCACTTTGAAATCACCTTTACCCACCTTATCCGCTCCCTCCACGAGCTGCGCAATCGGCTTTGTCACCTGTCCGGACATCACAAATGACATAATCATGCCAAGCATAATTCCAAACACCGCCAAATAAATAATTCTCGCACGCATTCTCTCAATACGATCATTCAAATTAGTATAATCGAAAGCATATTTGACCGAATATTTATCATTGCCGGCAACCACCAAATAATTTAATAAAGTTCCCGATTCCAAACTGCCAATAGGTTTTTCATTTTTATCCACATAGACAAAATCTCCATTCGCGGACACTTTCAAGAAAAGAACTTTTCCATCGACCGTTTGCATGGAAACATTTTTTGACTGTATTTGATCCAGCAAAGAAGCATCGGTCACCTTACGCGCTTCCCCTTCATATTTCTTTTCCGTATCGGTTTTTGAATCATACAAAACACCACCTTCATATGAGATTACTTTTATTACGCCGATATCCGCGTTTTGTTTAAAAATCTTTGCCAATTCCCTATTGAAATACACGAAACTATTTTGAGCCAAATACAAATCATAATCGTAAGCAATCGTCGGCGCCGTCAACCTGCCAAAAGCCAACATATTCAAATAAATATCCTGAGCAAACTCTTTCTTTTTTTCATTTACAAACAATGAAGCCGCCACAGCAAACAACACCACCATGAGAGTGGAAATTGCGATAATCAATTTGCTGCGGATAGTTATTTTCATTTTATATTTATTTCATCAAAGTAAATCAGCCCATCAATTCTTGGCTGTAAATCAAGCTTTTTATTAAAAGCAAAAACTTTCTGATATTCAAAAAGTGGCACTCCAAAAATGTCATCTTCCACTACGATTTTCATCGTGTCTTTTAGATTTTTCAAACGCTTTGCCGGATCCATTTGCACAAGACTATCTTCAATCAATTCATCAACTTTTTTATTTTGATAATGTCCAATATTAAAAGATCCTTTACTGTAAACCAAAGTATTCAAAAAATCACTGGCATCGCCTATATCAGCCTTAAATCCAAGAAAATAAACATCAGCATCACCGGCAAGCAAACTCTGATTAAATTGATCCGGTTCCATATACGAAACCAGTACATTTACTCCGATTTGTAAAAGCTGCTTACGCACGTGTTCGCCCAAAGTTTCCAGAGATTTTGGTAAATGAAAAGTAATGGTCTGATTTTTAAGTCCGCTCTCCTCAGCCATCTTTCCCGCTTTTTCGAGATTATAAACATGAGCCGAAATATCAGGATTAAAACCAAAAATTCCAGTACTCACAAATTGATTTATTGTTCGAGTAAAATCCGCTCCAAGTGATTTCGCAAAAGTATCCGTATCAATCGCCAAAGAAAAAATTTGACGATTTTCCAGTTTGCTAAAAACAGACGACTGATTATTAAATACCAAAAATTGCACTTCCAAACTCGGAATCGCCGCAATATCGAATCCTTGATCCAAAACATTCTGCACTCCATCAAAAGGTACAAAATCCAGCACCTCCGCCTGATTATTGACCAATGCTCCCACGCGCTCTGATTTATTAGGTATCACCACCATTTCCACTTTTGCAAATTTAGGCCTATCTCCCCAATAATTTTCATTTCTATCCAGAATCAATCTATCTCCGGGATTCCAGGAAGAAAATTTATAAGGACCGGTTCCAATGGGATCGAGCTGGTCTTTTCCATCTTGCTCTGAAGCAAAAATAAGCACCGTAGAAACTCTCTGCAAAAGCAAAGGATCAGGCTTTTTGGTAATAATTTCCAAAGTGGAACTATCCAAAATTTCGATCTTATCAATAGTATCCAAAATGCCTGTAAGCTGAGAATTCTTATCTGTCATCGCACGCCTGAAACTGGCTTTGACATCTGTAGCACCAAGCTCGCTACCATCCTGAAACTTCACATTTGGCCTTAGACTAAATCTCCAAGTTAAATCATCAATCATTCCCCAAGAAAGAGCCAATCCGGGTTTCACATTCAAATCTCTATCAAGCTTCACCAAAGGCTCAAAAATATTTACAAGCCTCTGCCGAGTAGTTGGGTCGAAAAGAGTTGGTTCCAAAGAAATCGGTTCATCCGCATAAACTACATGTAAATCTTCGATGGAAACTTTTTCAACTCCACGAGTAGAAAAAAGCGACGTCATTAAGTTATTAGTCTGTTGTTCAAAAAACAATTGCCCTGAAATCCACAAAAAAGCCAACAAAAACAAGCCATACGAGCTAGCCTTCAAAATCTTTCCAAGCTTTGTTTGCCAATAATTTTCCAAGTTTTATTTTTGTTATTCAGGGTTCGAAAATATCCCTATATTATACCAAAAATAGACCTTGAATTCAATCCTAACGACGTCCAGTACCACTGCCGCCGTCAATAGTACCGAGACCATGCCCCGACCACTTCGGTCTAACATATTGCTCCCCCGGCACATGAACCTTTCCCGCAGCGCAAGCATCAGCCAATTTAGCCAAAATCACTCGATAAACATCTTGAAAATGAGCCCTTGTCATATTTGGAGTAGATGGCTGACGACAACCAATTATATCTGTATGAGGTCTTATTGCATTATTTGCCGGTCTATAATCTATAAAAGCCTCATCGCTATCACCAGCACGCATTTGCACACAAACCGCATCATGCCCACCATATTGATTAGGTGGTAAAACAAAATCAAAAGCCCTATCAGCCTGTCCATCGGCACCAGTCATTTTACCGTTATAAGAACTCGCATCATGAAAACGCCAAGTTTCAAGGCCAAAACGCTCAAATTGTAGACCGAAATTATCACCAAACCCATTAGGAATGGCGTAACGCACACCACAAGAATCATTCTTCTCGTTACACATAAAATATTGCCCCACCCTGATTCCAACCTCCGGTCTCACTCCACTAGGCTTTACAGACTCAGCAATATACGCTTCATTATCTGAAACCTCCAAAGCCACACGCCCGCCTCTACCATTTACACATTTTTCTACCGCCTCAGCCAACTTTGCAGCATTTTGAAGCACCTCGGGAGAAACCGGCTCTTCCTTCAAATCTCTCTCAGGAGCACGACGTAAAGCACTCACACCGGCTTGATCAAAATCACGCCTTTCACCGGACTGAAGCGCAGAACACGCCAACTGCCCCACCATAGCCGCACCTAGCACCAACTTATCAGCCAATTTCATATAGAAAATTTAATATACCACAAAATACTACAAAACAAGGAAATGTCAATCTCTCCGCCCCTGAACTCAATTCAGATCTTACTCAAAGTTCCCCTGACAGATTCAGCCAAACTCGAATCTTCCATTTTTTCCGCTAGAGCCAGCATTTTTTGATAAATAAATTTCTTATTTTTGGCTTCCTGAAGAGTTTTCACATGAGCCACTTGAGACACTAGAGCGTTATACTGCTTCTGGTAACAAGCTTTTTTCATTTTTTCATCACCCAAATTAGTAAAAATTTCCAAAGCACGATCAACACTGCCGGAATTTAATAACTCAACCCCCTGATTAAATTTCACATTTTTTTCAAGTTCATTATCGCCACTTTTACTGGCGTAAAACAAAGCTTTTGGAAAATTTTTCACACCGGTGTAATAAACTGTCGCATTACGATAAACAATCAAAATTTGTTCCTTATCTCCCGCTTTATCGAAATAAAAAATTGCCGAATCAAATTTGTGATTATTTAAAGCCGCTACAGCAAGATTATGATAAGCAATATTCAAATTCTTGGCTACCAAAGTCTTCAAACTACTGATCGCATAACCAAGCTGAGCACTTTTCACAATCACTTCCGGTGTAATTATCTGCGCATCCTCACGGAAATCGCTCAAATCCAACAAGTTTGTGGAAATAATTTCCGTCACCGGCAACACATCACGATTTTCCGTATATTTTGCAAATTGCCCATTCGTACATTCAATATCAATTTCTCTAAAATGCAGACACACATGTTCCGACAAAAGCTTAATTTGCAAGTCTGAAAGCGGAAATTTTAATGAATAAAGATAAATGTAAAGTGTCACAATTTGATTACAATCGCCTTCCAGTTTTTCCTTTTCCGGATTTCTCAAAAGTTTTCCAAAACTCGCCGTCTGAATATAATGATAATATTTTCCTGGCTCGAGAAACATCATTATTTGATATAGATAAACCAATTTTTGTTCATCCCCATCGGGAAAAGCAAAACTTTGATCTTTAAAAAATTTTCGGAGTTCATCCAAATTCACCACGTGACTCGTGCAAAACTCCTGAAGTTTTTTAATAATAATCTCCGTATCATCATACATTTGTCGACGCGCAGGTTTTGTCAGATAAATATAACCCTTAAATTTCTTTTCCAACCACACATTCACAACCATCAAATTTTCCTGCATCAAAGCCAAAAGCTTATCTTTTATAGAGGCTAAACTATCACTAGACTTTATATTCAAAAAAAACTTATCCACCTTTTTTTCAAAAGGATTAACATACTTGGAAAATAGTCCAAAAAACCACTTCAAAAAACTCATCATAGAAATAATTAGTTCTCTGAATTATAGCAGAAAGCTGAAGAAAATACCATCAGTTCTTCTTCAATATCGCCAAGAATGCCTCTTGCGGCATTTCTACTTTACCCATCATTTTCATACGCTTTTTACCACGTTTTTGCTTCTCAAGAAGTTTTTTCTTGCGACTTACGTCTCCACCATAAAGATAACCCGTCACGTCCTTACGAAAAGCTGCAATAGTTTCACGTGCGATAATTTTACCACCAATTGCCGCCTGCAAAGCGATCACAAATTGATGTTTCGGAATAATTTCTTTTAGTTTTTTCACCAAATCTCCACCCACATAAAAAGCATTATCACGATGCACAATCAAAGAGAGTGCATCCACCTTTTCTCCAGCCACCAAAATATCCAGTTTCACCAAATCTCCCGCACGATAATCCAAATGTTCATAATTCATTGAAGCATAACCACTACTAATACTCTTTAGCGAGTCGTAGAAATCCACGACAATAGAGGCCAATGGCATTTCAAAAGTCAAAATTACACGTTTTTCATCAATAAACTGTGAGTTCTTGGAAATACCTCTTTTATCGGAACACAAAGTCATAATCGCTCCCATTGATTCACTGGGAGTCAAAATCTCCACTTTCACCCAAGGCTCTCTGATTTCTTCAATAGTCGAAGGATCAGGCAAATCGGTCGGACTGGAAATCATCGTCTCATTTCTCTGCGTATTCACCACAATGTAAGAAACCGATGGCGCAGTGGCAATCAAATCCAAATTATATTCTCTTTCCAGTCTCTCCTGCACAATATCCATATGCAATAAGCCCAAAAAACCACATCTAAAACCATGCCCCAGCGCTCCGGAATGCTCCGGCTCGAAAGTCAGAGCGGCATCATTGAGCTGCAATTTTTCCAGAGATTCACGCAGTAAAGGATACTCATCGGAATCAGTACAGAAAATTCCCGCAAACACAAAAGGTTTCACCACCTTATATCCTTCAAGCGGCTTCGCCTGTTCCACCACAATTCCTGTACTACCAGCATGCCAAATCGTATCACCTACTCGCGATTCACGCACATTGCGCAACCCCGTCACAATATATCCGACTTCACCGGGAAGCAAACTCTCGGCAGCCTGATATTTCGGTTTAAAATAGCCAACTTCTAAAACTTCGATTTCCTTTCCTGTACTCAAAAAATTCACCCTGTCTCCGCGTTTCACGGATCCGGATTTAAGCCTTACATAAGCCACTACGCCACGATAAGTATCGTATACGGAATCGAAAATTAGCGCTTTTAATTCATCTGTCTCTGAGGCTTTCGGACAAGGCACTTTTTCAATCACCCTCTCCAAAACTTTTTCTACATTCGTGCCCTCTTTCGCCGAAACCGCGATAATTTCACTAGCCGGAATTCCCAAAGTGTTTTCAATTTCCTTGGCACGTCTTTCCACGTCCGCAGATGGCAAATCAATCTTATTGAGTACAGGTATAATCTCCAGATTATGCTCCATCGCCATATAACAATTCGCCAAAGTCTGCGCCTCAATCCCCTGCGTCGCATCAACCACCAGAATTGCTCCTTCACACGCCGCCAAACTTCTAGAAACCTCATAGTAAAAATCCACATGTCCCGGAGTATCTATAAGATTGAGAATATAATCCTCACCCTTATACTTCCAATTCATACGCACCGGCTGAAGCTTGATCGTAATGCCCCTTTCCTGTTCCAATTCCATGGTATCAAGCATCTGCCCATGCTTCATTTCCCTCTTATCAAGAGTCGACGTCACTTCAAGAAAGCGATCAGCAAGAGTGGACTTTCCGTGATCAATATGAGCAATAATGCAGAAATTTCGTATTTTTTTTAGATTCATAAGTGGCGGTATTGTATCAGTAGAGTATGAAATGCTCAAGCGAGTGCCTTATCCTTGAAACTTTTCCACTTTTTTGCTATAATTACATGATATTTTTGAACTAAAACCATGCAATTCAAAGTTCCACAGGACGTACAAAGAAAAGACACCATCATCTGGACTCTCACAATCCAGCAATTAATTATTCTTGGAATTGGTGGAGGTATCGATTACGCCATCTATATTCAATTATCAAAAACTTATTTTATTGAAGTGTGGCTCTTACCTGTAGTAATTATCGCGGCTATTACTTTAGCCTTCGCATTTCTAAAGATTCACAGTTTACCATTTCATGAATTCTTAATGGATTTCATCGAATATCACATGCTGCCAAGACAAAGAAGCTGGATTCAAGGCACAGGAACACCATTTATTCCACCATTTGAAGAAAAGAAAAAAACAGAAAAAGTTCAACCAAAAAAAGAATTAAAAAAACAAAAAAGCTTAGCCGAACTCACCCAAGTACTCGATACCAGAGTAGAAGCTCCGGAAGAAAAATCACCTAAAAAAAATCACGAACTTTCCACTCAAGAAAAGAAGGAAGGCTTAAAAGAATTAATAAATAAAAATTATAAAAACTAAAAATATGGGACTTTTAGATTTCATCTCACCAGGCAAGAAAAATCGCGACAATCAAATGAACAGTACTCAAACACACCTTCGAATTGCGGAAATTCGCGAAGGAGTGGTGGTACTTAAAAATGGTGGTGTTCGTGCCGTTTTAAAAACCTCAAGTATCAATTTTAATCTTAAGTCAGAAGAAGAACAAAACTCTATCGTTTACGCTTATCAAAACTTCTTAAATTCACTGGAATTCCCTATTCAAATTTTAATTCGTTCTAAAAAACTGGATATTGATAATTATATTGATGGCATTAAAAAACTTGGAGAAAAACAACAAAACAAACTTTTACAAGAACAAACATTCGAATACGCCCAATACATTAAACGTCTCGTAGAATACGCCGACATTATGGAAAAAGAATTTTACGTCGTAATACCTCTTGATCCGGGCAGAAACCAAACAGGAGAATCTACCAAGAAATTTTTCTCATTTTTCCAAAGACTGGCACCTAAAGACAGTTACGCCGATATAAAACAAAGACGTTCCGAATTCAACAACCTTAAAAAAGACCTGTTGCAAAGAATAAATGTCATTCAATCCGGCTTGGAAAATTGCGGACTCAAAGTCGAACAAATGGACACCACAGGATTAATTGAACTCTTCTACGAAAGTTATAATCCCATGACTTCCAGAACTCAGAAACTCAGGGATTTGGCTAATACAAGCGTTACAACCGACGAGGAATTCACGAAACAAGATACAGCAAACAAAGAGGCTTAATAAAAATTTTCATACGAACCTTTTAATTTCCTCCAAAAGCAGCGGAAATTTCAAATACCCCGCGCTACCATTAAAATGCCCAGCACCTTTTACAAGTTGTAGTTTTGCGTGCAAATTTCTGGCTAACTTTTGTGCCGTCCCAAGCCCCACATAAGGATCATTATCACCATGATAAACAAAAAATCTGTGGCAATTTGTTTGAATTTTTTGCCAATCAAAATCTGCTCGAATCGGAGGAGCAAATGTCTTCATCCCTTCATCAAATCTATTACCCGGCAAGCCCGGAAAACTCGCTACAAAAAATGCCGCTTTGATCTTATATTTTTCCAAAAGTGACAACATAAAAAGTCCACCTACGCTATGTCCAATCAAAATTGCTTGCTCCAAATCCTCTCGATTCAAATTAGCCTCTTCAATGGACTCCTCAAAAACTTTTAACCAATTTTCCAATGTCTGCCCTTCCGGCGTCGGAAATCTTGGCACAATCACATTACATTTTTTGTATTGCAACTCCTTCTTCAACCACGGAAACCAATTTTCTTCCGGACTTCCTTCCGCTCCATGAAAAATAAAAACATTAGTCATAATTCAATTTTCATTAAATCTTGTGCAATAATTATATCTTTTCTAACTCCAATTTTATCTTTTATAAGCGCTTCATTGCGTGTCGGCACATGCGTGACATAAGCCTTCTTTATTTTAGCCGTATCAACCAAATCCATCACCTGTTTAATAGTAAAATGTGAAGGCGAAAGATTCAAGGTGCCACATTCAATAAGAAGAATATCGGCATTAGACACCTGCTTTTGCAGATCTTCTATAGGCTGATTACTGCCAATATCTCCGGTATAAACAAAAATTTTCTCACCAATCATAATTTTAATACCAAGCGATGGAAACCACGGCACATGAATCACGTCAAAAAGCTCCATTTTAACACCATGAAGCTCAATATTTCTAGCACCTTCAAGAAATTTTATACCATAATTTTCTTTTGGTTCCGGCCAAAAAACTTCCTTCAGTTTATTCCAACGCTCCTCCAAAGTTTTCGGTCCAATAATAAGAAGCGGCTCCTTCTGACGTTCGTTTTCCGGCTTAGCTAAATCATCCACCCAACGCGCATGCATGAAAGGGAAAGCATCACTGAAATGATCCGTATGAAAATGTGAAATAAAAAGCGCGTCTATGGAATGAAGATCAACACCCATCTCCACCAAACGCGCCAAAGTAGTATGACCGCAATCAATCAAAATCCTTCGCCCATTAAATTCCAACAAATAACCCGCCGGATGACGACCTTTAGTCGGCATCATCGTCCCTGAGCCCAAAATGGTAAGTGTTGCATTCATAGAAGCATTACTTTTTTACAATTCCTAACCAAATTTTCTTAAATAATGACAATGATAAAGTCGAAATAACAAAAGCCAAAGCCGGCACAATTGAATTCACAAACGGATCAGGTAGTTGAGCAAAAACAAAGAAACAAACCACCACCACATACGTAAAAAGAGCCACAATAACCTTGCGAGTCCAACTCACCTCCCAAGCTTTATCAAGCTCTACTCGCTTATTGCGCTCTTGAATTTTTTGAACTTCCTGCTCAATACTCATATGCCCCAACTATACCACAAATGACATAGTCAGCATAAGCAGCTTTATTCAAACTAAGGTGTAATTTCTAAATTGAATTCGTCATTACTCTTAGATCGACTCTCCTTCCAATCCAGGTATCTAAATTCACTACTAAATTGCATTTTTGACAGTAAACTAGCATACCCATTTTTCATAATAAATTTTTCAAAATCCGCTCCAGAATTTCCATCTTCATCAGATTTTCGCCAAGTATCAAATAGAAACTTCATTTTATAAGAATCAGCCACTCCACTAGCAATATCTCTCATTGAATCAAACTTCAAAGAATACACTGAGCCAATAACTTCATAACCACCATCATCATTTATTCGAATTGAAATCTCGTTAGAATAAGGATTGTTTTCACCCTGAAAATCTAAAGTTATCCATGATGAACCATCTCCATCAGCCACATGACCAGAGCAACTATGATTAGGAAATATTTCACCTAGATGCTGAGCTAAAATTTGTAGTTCAGGAGAAGGATATGCCTTCATTTGAGGAAAAGGATCTTTAAAAAGAGAAGGATCTGCTATAAACAAATAATTATCTATAGCTTTCATTCCTTCCTCCAACTCTGCCTGATTAGAACTCAAGGGCACGTTTAAAGGAGGGAGATTACCAGGCAAAACCAAACGATTTTCATTTGAACTATCAACATCTTGATCTTGACCTTCATCCTTGACTTCAACATCTGAAGAAGAATCATCTGCCCCGTCATCATTAATATGCTTCAAAACAGCTTTAACAGGTTTATCATCATCACTAATGACAACTTTTACAGCTACCGCTGTAGTAATCAAACTCAAAGCAATAGCCACATAAGGTAATCTTGAACTTTTGACCTCGCTTTTAGCCTCCGGTCCTAATCTATATTTAGGCGATTCACTCATAACATTCACAATAAAAAGCCTTAGATTATTACAGGTAAACTAAGTTTTGTCAAACAGCTCTTTTACTATTTACTATAAAAGCCACTATCTTGGCAGCGCCCTACTTTCCCGTGGGAAAACCACAGTAACATCGGCGAAGGCAGGCTTAACTGCTGTATTCGGGATGGGAACAGGTGTACCCCTGCCTCTAGAACTACCAAGATACTGGCTTTTATAAATTTTTTTCACTAATTACTAGTCAAAATAAAGGTTCTCTGAAAAAATAAGTTCGATCACCTGTTAGTATCACTCGACTTAACTCATTACTGAGCTTCCATCTGTGACCTATCAACCACATAGTCTTTGTGGAGGTTAATTGGGATATATAATCTTGGGAGGAGTTTCCCACTTAGATGCTTTCAGCGGTTATCTCCCCAAACCTAGCTACTCTGCGATGCCGTTGACACGACAACAGATACACCAGAGGTTTGTCCATTCCGGTCCTCTCGTACTAGGAACAGCATCCCTCAAATATCCTGCGATTATAGAAGATATAGACCGTACTGTCTCACGACGTACTGAACCCAGCTCGCGTACCCTTTTAATTGGCGAACAGCCAAACCCTTGGGACCTTCTCCAGCCCCAGGATAGGACGAGCCGACATCGAGGTGCCAAACTGATTCGTCGATGTGAACTCTTGGAATCAATCAGCCTGTTATCCCCGGCGTAACTTTTATCCGTTGAGCGATAGCGCACCCATGTGCCACTATCGGATCATTATCACCTGCTTTCGCATCTGCTCGACTTGTAGGTCTTGCAGTTAAGCTCTCTTGTGCGATTACACTATCAGCTTGGTTTCCATCCAAACCTAGAGAACCATTGCGCGCCTCCGTTACTCTTTAGGAGGCGACCGCCCCAGTCAAACTGCCCACCAAACGCTGTCCTAACAACTGGTTTAACAGTTGAAGTTAGATCCTAGATATAATAAGGGTGGTATTTCAAGGATGACTCCGATCCGCCCGAAAGCGAACCATCAAAGTCTCCCACCTATCCTACGCAAACAATATCCAGAAACAACGTCAAGCTACAGTAAAGCTGCACGGGGTCTTTTCGTCTTTCTATAATAAACTGGCATTTTTACCAGTTCTGTAATTTCACCGAGCCTATTGCTGAGACAGTTTTCACATCATTACGCCATTCGTGCGGGTCGGAACTTACCCGACAAGGAATTTCGCTACCTTAGGACCGTTATAGTTACGGCCGCCGTTCACCAGGGCTTAGATTCAAAGCATAATACCTCTCCTCGTGACCTTCTGGCACTGGGCAGGCGTCAGCCCCTATACATAGTCTTACGACTTAGCAGAGACCTGTGTTTTTGATAAACAGTTGCATGAAATCATTAACTGCGGCCAGTCATTCAAAAGAACAACTGGCAAGGTTTATCCCGAAGTTACACCTACTGTTTTGCCGAGTTCCTTAGCAATAGATTACTCGCTCACCTTAGTCTATTCGACTCGTCCACCTGCGTTGGTTTGCGGTACGGAAACCTAACATTCTCGCTACCGAGGATTTTCTTGGCAGCTGAAATTACCGGAATCACCCTGTCAAAGACAGAGTATTTTGCATCACTGCTCGCGAAATTCTACGGATTTACCATTTAGAATCGTAAGCTTACAGCTTGCACGTGAATTCATTAACACGCTCCGGTTATCCTTCTGCGTCACCCCTGAGCTAGCGCCGCCTTCAGTCAAAGAAAATCTCAATTATCCCCCGGCAAAGCCGGGTTCAAAAATCGATAATCAAATCCTTCCAGCATTGCTTGGACGACTGTTAAGTTGTACAGGAATATTAACCTGTTATCCATTGGCTACGCATTTCTGCCTGGCCTTAGGACCGACTAACCCCAAGCCGATTACCGTTGCTTGGGAAACCTTGGACATACGGTGTTCAAGTTTTTCGCTTGAATTTCGTTACTCATACCAACATTTTCACTTCCTGACGCTCCATCAAACTTTCCAGTTTAACTTCGACGCTGACAGGAACGCTCCTCTACCATGGTATATGACCGAAGTCACATACTATCCACATCTTCGGTTAAAGACTTGAGCCCCGCTATATTTTCGGCGCGGAACCGCATAGACCAGTGAGCTGTTACGCACTCTTTAAAGGAATGGCTGCTTCTAAGCCAACCTCCTGGTTGTATACGCAATTCTACATCCTTTTCCACTTAGTCTTTATTTGGGACCTTAGATGGCGATCTGGGCTGTTACCCTTTTGACAATGGCACTTAGCTGTCACTGTCTGACTCCTATAAAATTCGCCGCAGTATTTGAAGTTTATCTAGATTTGGTAGACTTATTTCGTCCCCTAGTCTAAACAGCGCTCTACCCCTGCGGGTATTATTATAAGGCTAGCCCTAAAGCTATTTCGAGGAGAACCAGCTATCTCTAAGTTCGATTGGTTTTTCGCCCCTATTCACAACTCATCCGCTAATTTTGCAGCATTAGTCGGTTCGGTCCTCCAGCCGCCTCTCGGCGACCTTCAACCTGGCCATGAATAGATCACTTAGTTTCGGGTCTAGTGCGCGACACTTACGGGTTATTCACCCTCGCTTTCACTGTGGCTCCGGGTAGTTACTCCCTTAACCATGCGCCGCACAGCTAACTCGTTGGTCCGTTCTACAAAAAGTACTTCGTCACCCTTGCGGGCTCCGAATCGTTGTAAGCAAAGAGTTGCAGGTTCTATTTCATCCCCCTAACCGGGGTGCTTTTCACCTTTCCCTCACGGTACTTGTTCACTATCGATCTCCAAACCTATTTAGCCTTGGAAGATGGTCCTCCCAGGTTCAGACCGGATTACACGTGTCCGATCTTACTCAGGAACACTCTAGAGCTTTATCCTATTTTCGTCGACGGGACTATTACCCTCTATGGTCGCTCTTTCCAGAGACGTTTGACTAATAGATATAAAGTTCATATTGAGGTCCTACAACCCCTTATGCCGTAGCATAAGGTTTAGGCTGATCCCGGTTCGCTCGCCACTACTACGGGAATCTCGTTTGATTTATTTTCCCCAGCCACTAAGATGTTTCAGTTCGCTGGGTGTCCTCGGTCCGGTTATGTATTCACCGGACAGTTTTCCGACATGACTCGGAATGGGTTTCCCCATTCGGAAATCTCTGGGTCAAAGCCTGCTTAGCGGCTCACCAAAGCTTATCGCAGCTAGCTACGTCCTTCATCGGAGTTTGGAGTCGAGGCATTCACTCTTCGCTCATAAGTAACTTATTTTGAAATTACAGAGAACCAATTACTTTAACTAGTAATTGGTAAAAAAAATTTATTTAATTGCCACTAATTTTCAAGGATCAAAAAAGGGTGCGTAGTTGCTACACACCCTTTAAGCTACGACTTTATAAGACCAAAGTCATGAACCTAAAGGGTAAGTAGCTGGTTTTTCTTGCATTAAGTTAACTATTTTTAATCTGTTATTGATACTAAATGCCTGGCCATTATATTTATGCGCGGTAACAATGTCAACATTATTTTATGGATTTTTCGTAAAATGCCCAAAACCGCTTATTCATGAGCAAAAAAGACTATCAAACGTGCCTAAATTAAAAGAATCTTCCAAGAATTCCGTTCAAAAGCGATTGAAAAGTTCCAAGCGAATACATTAAAGAACCAATAAAAACCAAAATTCCCACAAGTACTATAAAAGTATTAGTTCCTCCTACTCCTAAAATTCTTTCAGCGAAACCTATTTCACCGAAAAATTCTTTAATAGCTCTGCGATAGTACATAATCACAAAGCCAAGTGGACAACCAATTATTACTGCCAGAAAACGATCCATGTTACAAAGTATTTAAATCTCTAATAAACTCATCCACCATTTTCTCATTAGTTGACCAAGATGTCACTAGCCTAATCGCAGAATTACCTTCATCAGCTTTAGCCCAAACATAAAAACCATATATTTCCCGTAATTTTTCAATTATCGCATTTGGTAGAATCGGAAAAATCTGATTAGTTTTTGCCTCAGTCAAAAATTTAAATCCTAATTTTCGGATTTTCTCAGACAATTTAGCGGCCATGGCATTCGCATGCTTAGCTAGTTCAAAATATAAATCATCCTGGAATAAAACTAAAAATTGCGCACCCAGCACTCTCCCTTTAGCCAACAATCCACCTCGTTGTTTCAAGAAATAGCGAAAATCTTTTTTCAAATTCTCATTACAAATCACAATCGCCTCACCCAATAAAGCTCCGTTCTTTGTTCCACCTATATAAAAAGCATCAACCAATTCCGCAATATCTTTCAAAGTCAAATCAATCCCCTCACTCGTCAAAGCCATCCCCAATCTCGCACCATCCAAATAAAGATATAAATTATTTTCGTGGCAATATTTGGAAATCTTCACCAAATCTTCTTTATTATAAACAGTACCCAATTCAGTAGAGTTAGAAATGAAAACCATTTTTGGTTTAACCATGTGCTCATCATGATGAGCTTTTACGACTTCATCAATTTTCTCAATCGTAATTTTCCCTTCTATCCCCTGTACAAGATTAATTTTGTGTCCAGTAGCCTCAATCGCTCCAGCTTCATGCACATTGATATGCGCCGTCTCAACAGCAATGACCGACTCATAAGGTCTCATCATCGCTGCCAGCATAATCAAATTAACTTGTGTTCCTGCAGAGACAAAATGAATATCAACTTTGGAATTGGCAATTTTAGTTTTTAACAATTCCCTAGCTTTCACACAAATCGCATCCTCACCATAACCAGCTTCCTGGATTAAATTTGAGCTAGCCAGAAATTCCAAAATTTTTGGATGGCAACCCTCGGAATAGTCATTATAAAAAGAATATTTATACATAATTGGATATAAATGGTGGGCGGGGGAGGACTCGAACCTCCGACCTCGACATTATCAGTGTCGCGCTCTAACCACCTGAGCTACTCGCCCCTAAAATGTGCAAAATAAATTCGCGCAAACAAAATTACTGGAAAGCCTCCCTAGAGTCAAACCAATTTGCAAACTTATTTTTTCACATAAAGATAAACTCCATCCTGTTCAGCCTCAATCTGCACACCTTTTAATTTAAATGCATTGGATATCACACGAGTCCCCTTTTTCAGCTTTGGCCAAAGGGTTTCTTCAAAATCAGCCATCGCATTTATTAACAAAAAACAAACAATCACGTCATATTGAGACAAATCTTGATGCCAAAAATTCCCGAATTTAATTTGTTCTTTTCCCCTATTAAAGAAAGTTTTTAAATTCGCCAACAAAAAAGTTGGCACGGAAAGTTCGTAGCCCACGGCTCTTTTTACATTTTCTTTAGCAATTTTTCTGATAACCTTTCCGTCTCCACATCCTATATCCACTACCCTATCGCCTTGCTTAAATTTCCCCAGCTTCAACATCGCCTGCACAGCTTTATCCATGCTCGGAACAAAAGGAGCACCCCTGGCCATGGCATAAACACCCGGAGTCACAATCAAAATCAATAAGATTAAAAATATCAGTTTAAGCCAAAAATAGCCCGATAAGACTATTAATATAGTAAAGAGAAATGTCACCAAAACTTCTAGCATTCAAAAAATAAGAAAAAAGGTGTAATATCCTGCCACGTATTTAGTATACCTAGCTGTGTAAACAATGCCAAATTTTGAAGAATTCAACAAATATTACGAGGAACATATGCCACAAGTTTATGGGTATGTTTACATGCGTACAAGCCGTGACAAGTCCCTCGCAGAGGATATTGTCTCCGAAATCTTTCTGAAAGCGATAGAGAACTTTGACAAATTTGACCCAAAAAAAGGTAGTTTTAAATCCTGGATTTTCCAGATTACCAGAAACTATCTCATCGACTTCTTCCGCTCAAACAGAAATAAATCCAACACCTCAATAGATGAACTTGCAAATGAATTAAAAGATTCAAAAGACACCCAATCCATTGCCCAAAACGAAATTGAAAAGACGATAATAAAAGAAACCATAGAAGCTTTGCCGGAAAATAAAAAAGAACTAGTGCTATTAAGATATTTCTCCGGATATTCTTTCGAAGAAATAGCTGAAATAACCCAAGAAAACGAAAATAATATCAGAGTCACATTGCATCGCACGCTACAAGATTTGAAAAGAAAATTAGAACATCTAAAATATCAATCAGAATAAAATGTCTGAAAACGAACACGAACAATTAGAAAAAATTCTGTACAGCATGGCCAACGAAGCCAAGCCGGAAAATAACTTTGAGCAAACACTCAAAGTAAAATTGCGTGAACGTTTCCATGCCAAATACGAACAACCCAAAACTCCGTTTTTCAAAAAACTTTGGCGTTTCAAAATTCAACTAACTTCCGCACTTGTTCTTGTGCTTTTCAGCTCCACTACTCTCTATGCCTACAATAACGACAACGTGACCAATGGCCATATTCTTTACCCTCTTAAACGAACTACGGAAAATGTCGAAGGAATGTTTGCTACAACCCCCCAATCAAAAACCACCTATTATCACAAGATGGCCAAAAGAAGAATGCGTGAATTGGCAGTTCTAAAAAATAAAGGAATAGAAGATAAGAATACCTTAAAAGAAACCGACGCATTACTTACAAAGGCATCAAATCTAGCAATGGAAATTCCCCAAGAAATAAGTGGCACAGAAGAAGTAGAGAGTAATTCACCTAGCACATCTACAATACAGCTCAGCAAACAAAATAATGGCGGCATAAATCTCACTGACGATACCAGCGCAAACACCCCAGTAATTATTGAGACAAAACATCCTCAGACCAAAAGAGAAAAAGTTTTAGAAGAAATCTCAAAAACACGAGACGAATTTGAAAAGAAATTTACCAAAAGAGAAAAACAACTCTTGGAGAAAGCCGGAGAATAAATTTTTCTATTTTATCTTGCAAAGCAACCTCGGTTTCCGTAATATACCGCTGTTCTTCATGGGGCTGTAGCTCACTTGGCTAGAGCGCCTCGTTTGCACCGAGGAGGTAAAGGGTTCGACTCCCTTCAGCTCCACCATTAAAAAGAGTCCTGCAAAGCAGGGCTATTTTTATTTTAACAATAAACATTGTCACTAAATTATATTGGTGATATCTTTTTAATACCCTATTTCCTCATTCATTTTAACTATGAAACCAGCAGTAAAATACAGCCTATTAGGCTTAATCGTTATTCTTGCAATCGGTGCAGGAATTTTTATCGGCCAAAATACCGATAAATTTAATTTTTTATCTGAAAAACAGGAAAAAAACGAAGTCAAAGAAACAAAGACTGACGACAATAATGTTGCCGTAACGATAGATGGCAAAACAGTCACGGAAACAAAAACTCCAGAAACGACAGAAACACCAAAAGACAAAACCGTTACGGAAAGCACTAAAGTAGAAACGCCCACAGTTTCTGCAAATCAACCGGGGAACAGCAGCAGCGAAGAGTTAATCAAACTTTACTACCAAAAATTGGCACAAGGCGATTTTCAGGGAGCTTACGACATGAAAAAATATAAAAAAATGGATTTCAGCGTTTTCCAAGGATATTATCAAAACTTACAAAGCTCAAAATTCCTGGATTTTATAGAAGTAGCGAAGGATCAATATGATTTTTTGGTTGAATTGACCAATAAAGATGGAACCAAGGAAGTTTATGATGTGTGGATGCAAGTCGAAGGCAATTTATTAAATACCATTTCAAGCGTCTCAACAGATGAAACACCAGCATTGAGAGTTGCCTACAGCGAAGAAGGAGATTATCTAACTCTCTTCTTAGTTCAAAATGGCACTAAAACAAAAATCGACACGGCAAGACATTCCAAAAATGAAGACTTTAATAATGTAGAAATCAGCGCTGATAAAAATTATTTAATTTATTTTAAAGAACTCTCTGAAAGCAATCCTGGCAAAATCTATAGCATCAATGATAAAAAAGTATTATTGGAATTCACCCCAAGCCGAGGACTATATGGATTCACTTATGATTCCAAACATTTCTACAATTGTCTTGAAGATGGAATGTTTGGTGGAGAAGTTAAAACTTACAGCGTTCCAGCCTTTACTGAAGAAAAGAATCTTAAGCCAAATGGGTCATCAGTTTTCCAATGCAATAATTATGATAAAAACACCAATACTCTGCATTACAAATTATTTACATATGGATTCAACAACCAAAGTTCTTACTCATACAATTTTGACACTGGAAATGTGAGCCAATAAAAAATAATAAAATTTCAAGTAACAAAAGCCTCCAAGTTTATTTGGGGGCTTTTTCGTTCGAATGTACACTTTTACAGGTTAAAAACCTTGCCGAGCAGGAATTATAAAATATGTATATACATATCAACTTCTGTTATGTACATTTTTACAGATCAAAAAGTGCGCCCGGGCGCGAACTAAAAGCCAACTCCAATATTCGTCAATCACCGCCTACAGCCCAACCACAACAAAAAAAAAAGACCCTTACAAAGGTCCTTAATGTTCTTAACATCCAGAATGTAATAGAGAAGAAAACTTGAGCCGCCTCGATTGCTCGAGGACTTTGTGTCCTCCGCCGAAGCGGAGAAACTAAATTATTTACCGAAGTAAATAATTCGACCATAAGAATTTTGCATTCTTATGAGTGCTTAAGCAACCCATAAGCTATGCAACTCTTTAATCTCCATAAAAGGAGGTGATCCATCCGCAGGTTCTCCTGCGGATACCTTGTTACGACTTCACTCCAATCAGTAGTTTCACCTTAGGTCCCCGCTAAAAGCTAAGGGAACTTCGGGTGCTCCTACCTTTCATAGTGTGACGGGCGGTGAGTACAAGACCCAGGAACATATTCAACGCGCCATTGCTGATACGCGTTTACTAGCGATTCCAGCTTCATGAAGGCGAGTTGCAGCCTTCAATCCGAACTGAGATTGGCTTTTGTGGGATTGGCTCCGATTTACATCATTGCTACCCATTGTACCAACCATTGTAGCACCTGTGCAGCCCTAGGTATAAGGGCCATGCTGATTTGACGTCATCCATACCTTCCTCCGACTTTGAATCGGCAGTCTCCTGTGAAAAAACAACACAGAACATGGGTTGCGCTCGTTTACGGACTTAACCGAACACCTCAAGGCACGAGCTGACGACAACCATGCAGCACCTGTCTTCTGGTTCCAAAAGGCACTTCCACGTTTCCGCAGAATTCCAGAGATGTCAAACCTAGGTAAGGTTCCTCGCTCACTATCGAATTGAGCCAGGTGCTCCACCGCTTGTGTGGGTCCCCGTCTATTTCTTTGAGTTTTAATCTTGCGACCGTACTTCCCAGGCGGGATACTTAATGCGTTAGCTGTGGCACTAGAGGGGTCGAATCCTCTAACACCTAGTATCCATCGTTTAAGGCGTAGACTACCGGGGTATCTAATCCCGTTCGCTACCTACGCTTTCGTCCATGAGTGTCAGTTGTTTCCCAGTACATTGCCTTCGCTTTTGGTGTTCCTCTGTATATCTACGGATTTTACCCCTACACACAGAATTCCATGTACCTCTGAAAAACTCTAGTTAGCCAGTTTTGAATACAGCCTTGAAGTTGGGCTTCAAGATTTAATATTCAACTTAACAAACCACCTGCGGACGCTTTACGCCCAATGATTCCGGGTAACGCTTGCACCCTCCGTATTACCGCGGCTGCTGGCACGGAGTTAGCCGGTGCTTATTCCTGAAGTACCTTCAGAATTATTCCTTCAGAAAAGGGCTTTACAATCTTTCGACCTTCTTCGCCCACGCGGTATCGCTTCGTCAGGGTTTCCCCCATTGCGAAATATTCTTTACTGCTGCCTCCCGTAGGAGTATGGACCGTGTCTCAGTTCCATTCTGGCTGATCATCCTCTCAGATCAGCTACCCGTCATAGACTTGGTGAGCCATTACCTCGCCAACTATCTGATAGGCCGCAGGCCCCTCTTGAACCGAAAAATCTTTACCCTTTCGGGACTATCCGGTATTAACCCGTATTTCTACGGGGTATCCCTGAGTTCAAGGCAGGTACCAACGTGTTATTCAGCCGTTCGCCGCTCCCCTTGCGGGGCGCTCGACTTGCATGTATTAGACATACCGCCAGCGTTAACCCTGAGCCAGAATCAAACTCTTCGTTAAAAAGAAATCTCGTTAAACGAGATTAGAACGGTAGATCGACCGAAGTCAGACCAAACCGTAATGTTTGTATAATGACTCACAACGCTGATTATTGTTACATAAATCATTTGCTGTGAGAAAAAACTCAAATTTTTTCTCTATTACATTCTAGATGTTAAAGAACAGCTGTTTTCAGAAAGAAAATCTAGGAGGAGCATTTCTTAACCACCTCCAGAGCATCGGAAGTGTATTCAAAATCAAAAACAATGTCAACACAATTTTATACATATTTTTAAAATACGGCTTTTTTAGGTTTAAAAGCCACATTTTAACCATATAAAACCGATTTCACAATGATAGTTTAAACACGTCAATTCTAACCGCCTGAAAGAAAACACGAAATCTGCTATAATAATAGGAGTCAGAAACAAAAATAACCTCTAAATTCAATCTATGTCCTCAACATTTGATCCCATCAAATCAGAATCAATTTTGATTCCTACTGTTATCGAAAAAAGTCACGCCGGAGAAAGAGCCTTCGATATTTATTCACGCTTACTTAAAGATCGCGTTATTTTTTTGGGAACAGCTATCGATAGCAGCGTGGCCAATGTCATTATTGCCCAATTACTATTCCTTGAAAACGAAGATCCAAAAAGAGATATCACCATGTATATCAATAGTCCTGGTGGTCATGTAACTGCCGGTTTAGCTATTTATGACACCATGAATTACATCAAACCTGACGTTTCGACCGTATGCTTGGGAATGGCTGCTTCAATGGGCGCCGTACTCTTAGCCGGTGGAGCAAAAGGTAAAAGATTCTGTTTACCAAATTCCGAAGTAATGATTCATCAGCCTCTCGGAGGCACTGAAGGACAAGCCTCAGATATTATCATTCACGCCGACCATATTAAAAAGACCAAACATCTTTTGAATGGCATTCTCGCCAAACACACCGGTCAACCAATGAAAATTGTAGAAAAAGATACCGACCGCGATAATTATATGGATGCTGAGACAGCAAAAAAATACGGATTAGTAGACAATATTATTGAAAAACGCTAAGAACTTTAATCCAAAGTTCTTTGACGATGTCTTTCGCTGTACTCTACCGCATAATCGACAATTGCTCCGGCAATACTTACTCCGGTAGCTCTTTCCAATTCTTTAAATCCAGGATTTGAGTTAACCTCCAAAACCACCGGACCATTTGAGCCGCGTATTACATCCACGCCTCCATAATTCAAATCCAACGCTTGAACCGAACGCAAAGCGATTGAAGCTTCCTCCTGCGTAATTTCCACAGGACGACCAACGGCACCCAATTCAATATTCGACCTAAATTCACCTTTCTTTGCTTTACGCATCATTGATCCCACAATTCTACCATTCACCACGAAAATTCTAATGTCTTTTCCCTTCGAATATTTCACGAATTCCTGCAGCAAATACATCGGTTGATCCCACAATAAAAAAGATTTTAAAGCACGCATACTTTCAATAATTGTAACTCCATTGCCAAAAGAACCCACCGGCTGTTTTACTATTATAGGAAAACCACCGAGCAATTTTGCTACTTCCCCTAAATCATCTCGACGTCTGATCACTACGGTTTTTGGAATAGGAATGCCATAATGATCCAAAATCTGCATGGTCTTTATTTTGTTCTTCGCAGCCAAAATAGCCTGTGAACGATTAAATAATGGTATGCCCATCATTTCCATCTGTTGAATTAAAGAAATATGCAGATCAACATTACTCAAAATCGATGGCCTAGTAATCACCACATCGTAATTTTCAAAAGGCTTACCATCATACAAAAGCCAAGGAGACTTATGATCAAAAACCAATTGGAATTTTGAGGCGCGAAAAATACGAGCCTTATGACCTTTTTCCTTCGCCACTTTTTTCAACTCAAGCTCCTCTTTTGTAGCCTTATTGCTTGTTGAACGATAGGATAAAATACCTATTTTCATAGACGACTGATAATAAACAAGCCAGAGTCTATACGCTATTTATGCAAAGTCAACAGGCGACGTAGTCGCCTAGTATTAAATATGCTAAGATTAAGCAAAATCACCAAATTATTTTTATGAAAATAAAACATTTAGTTATCAGCATTGGAATTATCTCAGCCATTTTATTTGTCGGCTGCAGTGGCAGAGACAGCACTTCATCCACAACTTCTGCGCCTGTAAAAGAAGGCAACACTCTTTATGAAAACAATAATTTCAGTATAGAAATTCCAAAACCTTGGGAAACCATCGATAAAGGTAGTTTTACTTCCAATGTTCCATTGGAAACAATTGTCGGTTTTAGAAATAATATTAGAAGCGATATATTCACCGCCAATTTAAACATTTCACAAAAATCCCTCGATCCCAAACAAGTAATCACCTCAAAAGATTTTGCCAAAAGCAGTTTGGAAATTGCCAGAAATAATTTAATTGGCTACCAATTATTAAGCGAAAAAGAGGGAAAAATGGCTTATGGCAAAGATGGTTTAGCCACATATCTTGCAGAATACGAAGGCAAAAAATCCGCCAGCGAACAAATAATTCATTTCACAGAATTATACGTCGTAAATAATAATTTTGGATATACCGTCATTGGCTCTTACCTTCCAAATGAAGATGAAAGCGTAGTGAAGACAGTAGAAGATATGCTTTCCAGCTTCTTGCTAAAGTAACATTGTCAAAAGCCAATCGGTGATGTTAAACTCGGACACGACCTGAAATAGAACATCTTGAAAATAAGGCGCCATGGCCAAGTGGTAAGGCAGCGGTTTGCAACCCGGCTTCGCCGGGCGAATCTGGATGGCGCACAAAATCACAATGAAAGAATATCGAATTTATATATTACAGAGCCTAAAAGACAAAAAACATTACACTGGATACACTAGTGATATTAATTTAAGAGTTTTGCAACACGAGCAAGGTAGGGTAAAATCCACAAAAAGCAGACGACCTTTAAAACTTATATACACCGAAAAATTCTCAACTTCCAAGGAAGCCAGAGCTAGAGAAAAATTTCTCAAAAGCCATCCTGGAAGAACAGAATTAAAGCAAATACTAAAATAAGGCGCCATGGCCAAGTGGTAAGGCAGCGGTTTGCAAAACCGTTATTCTCCAGTTCGAATCTGGATGGCGCCTCCAAATTACGCTATTTTAAACTTATTTCTTAATTTCCTCTTTTTCATAGACTCGCCAAAAATCTCTTCCATTTTAAATATAATTCCACAGGGCTTATCTTCTAACTCCAGAGTAGCAACTAGCCATGAGATAGTGCACATACTGGATTGAAACCATAATTTTTTTTCTTCTCTTCCAGTATTGGTGATTTTTTTTTGAGCTTTTCGTAGACAACATATATTCATATTTTTTATCTAAAATTTTACGAGCAAAAGGTCTGTGTTTTTTACTCAATAGAATATCTTTAAAATTTTGATACGTTGGATAATGCATAAATTTATTCCGCAATTCATTTAAGTCTTGCAAGAAGTCTTGAGGAACCTTATCACCTAAAATAAAACAAGCTAATTCAAGAATCTGTTGAAATTGCCATCTTTCAATGGCTCTAAATTCATTTTCTTTATTTAAATTCTTTTTGATCAATTCAACTAACAGAAATTGAATAATTCTATGAATTTCATAAATCATTATTCCGTCAGGATATTTATAAATTTTATTAAAATAATTTTTACTGAAATGCAGTTTTTTTTCTAACATTACTATCGTTTCCAAAGCAACAGATTCGTGTTTACAAGATTGAACAAACCAATTCAATTCTCGTGGAAGTATTACATTACCCAAGGAATCTATTTTAAAATTGTCATTCATACACTAACCAATAACAGTATTAACAAAAGAATTATATATACTTATTTTAAAAAACTTAAATACAAAAATAAAATAAGCAACAAAATTGGTATGCCAAATTATACTTCAACTCTATTCAGCGGTTTGCAACCCGGCTTCGCCGGGCGAATCTGGATGGCGCCTCCAATTTTTCTCATCACTTTCCAGATCAGTAAATACCCCACCACCATTGTGCCAAAAAGAATTAAAAGTGGGATTTTTTGACTATGGAAATAGTCGCTGGCAAAACCGTAAGCTATAGGACCTATGAAAACTGAGGCCTCAGAAACAATTGTATAAATTCCAAACTGAAAACCGGATTCACTGCGTTCGATAACATTCGCATATTGTGAACGCAAATATGACTGACTATTTCCTATTGCCGCCGCGCCTGTAAAAATAATAAGGATTAAGCCAAAATTGCCGATATTAAAAACCAGAAATAAAATTGAAATACCCCAGAAAAATATCGTCCAGCCCAGCAACTTTAAAGTATTATATTTTTTTGCCAAACGACCACCAAAAAGTGTAGCGGGAAAAGCTACCAATTGAATCACCAAAAACAAAATTCCAATAGTCATTGGTGAAAAACCCATCTCAGACGCAAGAAAAATCCCAATAAACAAAATAATCACCGAAATTCCTTCACTGATAAACCAATAGCCCAAAAGCAAAAGAAATTTTTGCATTTTTGGAATAAAAATTGCCAGCTTCACCGAAGTATCTTCATTCATCTTAACTTCTTTCAAACCGCGTAAAGAATAAATTGAAAAAATTATGTAAAAAATCGCCGTGCTTAAAAAGACCAAAGGGTGATATTCATTATTTAAAATTTTCTGCAAAATTATGGCAATAATCAATGAAGCCACACCTCCCAAATAACCAAAACCCCAAGCAAATCCGCTATATTCATAAGCATCTTTTTCTTGAGCCACATGAGGCAAAATAGAATCAGACAAAGAAAGAGATAAAATAAAAACCGCATTCGCCAAAATATAAACGTAAAACAAAGCATTCAAAAAATAAGCCACAGAAAAAGTAATTGCCAACATCCCGACAAATGCCCCAAAAACCGACCATTTGAAGGCCGAAAATTTACCATGCTTATCAGAATATTTTCCCACCAAAACAGCCATAAATACTCCGATCAAAGTAGAAATCGCATTGGCAATTCCCCACATCCCCAAAGAATAACCGGTAGTTTTAAAAATCATCGCAAAGAGCACCGGCAAAAGCACTGTGGGATACATTAGAAGATAGGCGGAATTAGCAAAATCGTAGTAGGCCCAGCGCCAAATTGTTTTAGGAATAGACATTTTGCAAAATTAAAATTTAATAAATCGCCGCCAAATAACATTTTTCACAATAGACACGAAGCGAAGTGGAGTGTGCATTGGAAGAATCAGGTGGATAAGTTGTTACCATATCAACACCACACTTGCCGCATTTACGGCCATAAAGCTTACGCGGATTCATTTGACGTTTACGCTTTTCATGGCGACAGTCAGGGCAAAAATGAGGTAATGGCAATTTATGTTTGCGATAAAAAGCCAATTCCTGCGGAATAATTCTAAAGAGTTTTTTATCGCCCTCACATTCAATAATTTCCGTACAAACACTCTCCCCTACTTGCTCGATTTTTTGCGGTAAATCTTTGGCCGACATTGTTTTCATTCCAATTTTTGGCGCCACATAGTCATTCCATTTATAGCCTTTCTTCAGCGCTTCTTCACGTGTCAGTGGGAAATACCAATTCGCCAAAGTGTCATTATAACCAAAAGGACTCAAACGAATCGGGAAAAATTCACCAAACTCACCATCTGCTTCCATTTTCTCAATAATTTTAGGTAAAAGTTTTTCATATTCTTCCTTCGAATATTGTTTATTTAAAACACAATATTGCTTATACCTCAAACCCACACAGCCAAAACAATCATGGCAATTAAAGCAATAATCGCAATAAGCCAAATCATTGGAAACCTGAGATTTATCACAAAATTTCATATTATTTGAGCGGTAAACACCCACGCATTCATACAAAAAAGACGACTCATAGCCGGCATTAAAACAATCATAACTATTCACAGCTAAACCATCCCAAATATAACGACAATTTTCCGATTCCATAATATCAAAACAGTCCACGCAATTTTTGCAATTTGTCAGATAATCTCCTTGTGAATTTTCGCAATTACTCATCTCCAAATTGCGATGCGGCACTCTTAAACATAGTTCTGCAAATTCCGCTTTCGCCTTTTCCACGTCAGCATGAGAAAAAGAAAAATTCTTAATAAAATCCTCATAATCCTCGCGTTTCATTTGTTTATTAAAAACACAATATTCCTTTTGTCTAAGCCCGATACAGCCAAAACAATTTTTGCAACCAATCAAATCACGGCAAAAATAACAATCACTGATTCCACTACAATTGAAACACCAAAAACAATGATAAGCTCCCATACATTTCGAACATTCATAACAAAGTTCAATCTGCAAAGACCAAAAAAGATCCATGCAGTCCGATCCAATACCCGCGGAATTGGTGTAATAAAAATTCGCCGCTTGCTCCGAGTTAAAACAAAGATAAGAATTTTTCATATCATTTGTATCATTGCAATAATCACTATTTTCATTTTGACGATTTTGCAAATTAATGCGCGGCACGACCACTAGTAAATCCTCAAATTGTTGAAAAAAAGGTTTATTAAAATCAAAATCTCGTCCATACGTCACTGCGTCCCATGCATCAGACCACCACTCTTTTTGATCATAAATTTTATATTTCGAATCCGGTGGATAAAGCGAAAGAATATCTCGTCCGGAAAAATCACATTTGCGCTTATATAAATTACGTTCATTACGAAAAGCCATCCTGCGCTGCATTCGGCAAAGTGGACACTGTGTCGGCTGCGGCACCTCAAAATGTTCATAAATTTTCAAGTCTTCAGATGGAATCTCAAACGCAACATTACAATTTCTGCAAATCTGAGCCATAGGAGTTTTAAAATTGGCAGAATTATATTAGAATGGAGGAAATGTAGCAAATTTATACCATGTCTTTAAACACAGCCACTCTCAAGAAGAAACAACAATTTACAAACGATGTCATCGAATTAGAATTTGAAACTCCACAACCTTTCAATTTCATAGCCGGTCAATTCATCACCTACAAAATAGCTGACAAAATTCCGCCCTGCTTCCGTGCTTATTCCCTTTCAAATGCACCAAAAAAAGATGGGAACCTTGTGGCTACTTGCCTAAAGGTTATTTCCGGAGGACGTGGCAGCAATTGGCTTAATTCCTTGAAAATTGGCGATAAAGTGGAATTTATGGGTCCAAGCGGAAAGCTAATCTTTCAAACTTCCGCCGAAAAATCCGTAATCTTCATCGCCACTGGTACCGGAATAACTCCTATGAAATCTCTGATCGAAGATGAATTGGCGAAAGGAAATAAGCAAAAAATGCACCTGCTTTTTGGCTTGCGTTACATTAAAGACGTATTTTACAAGGACCATTTCGAAAATTTAGCTAAAAAATATCCAAACTTCACCGTCGAATACACTCTTTCACGCCCGGAAAACGATTCTTGGACTGGTTCCAAAGGTCGTGTGACAGATATTCTCAATAAAGCGAATTTAGAACCGCAGAACACCGAAATTTACATGTGTGGCCTCAAAGATATGATCACTGAAGTCACCAATTTACTCAAAGAAAAAGGCTTCACAGTAGAATCAATTCATGAAGAGAAATACAATTGAAACTAATGCCCACTCGGCTGCTCGCCTCGTGGCTATGGTGCTCGGGGCGGGAATCGAACCCGCACTCTATTGCTAGAACAGGATTTTAAGTCCTGCGCGTCTACCAATTCCGCCACCCGAGCAAGGATATTGGAATTACCGCCCCATTTTTCCCTTTTTCTTGTATAAAATCAACCTCTTTTATCTTCCCCCTATCTTGAAAAAAAGACGATTTTATGGTAGAATAGGGAGAAATTAAAACAAAAATGAAAACATTCAAAAAACTACAAAATTTGTTCTTCAACCATAGATTCATCTTTGAAAATGCCCCGGAAAAGGGAGGGGAAGGTCAAAAAATCGAAGACAAACAAGACAAAGTTTCAGAAGACGCAAAAAAAGGACGCGCGGATATTGCCGATCAGTCCGCTCAGGAAGCGACACAAAAACCGGAAACCCAAGAAAATCAGCTTGAAAAAGGCAATCCGGCCGGAAAAATTCACGGAAAATATTTTGAAAAAACTGAAGCAATCAAAGAAGAAGACGCGGAAAAAGACCGCGAATCTCTTCGTAAGCAGGAAATTAAAGACATCCGCTTCAACAGCAGACTCCTAAAACCAAAAGCCGAAAATGAAGATGAGGCTTCGCAGGCGGCAAATATTAAAGAAGAAACCCAGAAACGCATCAAAGCTTACACAGAAAAAGCCGATGCCAACTGGTATACACTAAATTATCAACGTCTCGGATCTGATAAAAAAGGCCGTTCTCATGAAATGAACATAGGAATCGGCGATATTCTCCTGGATCCGGATATCACGGAAGTGCTGGTTAAGAGAAAAAACGGCGAAGTGATCAAGGCACATCGCGGCGTAGTTCCCACTCGTCAAATGTATTCCGGACGCCAAGCTTTCCTCGATGAAAACAATAAATATGTCGATACTTACACCGGCGAGAGTTTCCGTATTCTCAGCAATGAAGAAACCGATCTAAAAAATCCCGAAGCCCTAAAAAAATATCTTGGCACTTTCTCAGCCGAAGAAAAAGTTCGTGAAGAAAACGCCAAAAATTTTGAAAATGAAATGAAGGCAATGGAAGATCAAGATGCTTATTATACAGATGCAAATCTCGATCCTTCAAAAAGCGTAGTGGAACAGATCAAAATACCACTTACGGCTTCTCAAAAAGAAAGCGCCAAAGTAATCGAAAGAGTTTTCAAAGAAGGCCTAAAAGGCAAAGAAGGTTTAACTGACGAAGCCATTGCAAAAATTATCGCCGCAGCCATCGTAAACTCTTATAAAGAATCCGGACTCAACGCTTCAAACGATACCGGCGACGGAGGACATAGCATCGGATTATTTCAGGTAAATGATGTAGCCGGAGCAGGTACACATTTGCTGAAAACCATGAGTCGTGAAGAATCTATCGCCTATCGCCAAAACCCTGAAAATAACGCCAAAATCATCCTTGAACGTGAAGTACTTGGTCAATTTGGACGTCCACTATTGGCTGCAGCAAAAGACGGCGCATCCGTCACTAAATTGGCAGCTCTTTTTTCACGATATATTGAAAGACCAAGAGATACCTATGGCGCCATGCAAGGACGCTCTCAAGCCGCTTTAAAAATGTTCGGCGAACGTGTGGTAAATACCGGCGAGGAAATTTCCGAAAGAATCGACGACGGTAAAGAAGGATACAACGGCAAAGGCATTATAAAACTCAAGAGCAATCAAGACACCTGGATTTTTGGTAGCAGCGGCGCGGTGGCCATGAATAACATGAAAAATTCTTTAAATCTTGGCAACACCGGGTTCTTTGGCGTCGTGGGAATAAATCCAATGAATTTCAAAGAAAAACTGGAAACAATGTGGCCAAAAATTTCTCAATTAAAACCTCCGAAACAAATCGTTTTAGTGGGAATGGCTACAAACGGATTGGGTGCGGATACCGACAAATTAATTCAGAAAAATTTTGATGCTTACGCGGCAATCAAGGACTTTCTCGAAAAAAAGGGTATAAAAGTAAAAATCGCCACGGTACAACCAACCGAAGAGAGAAAAGAACAAATTCAAAAATTCAACAACTTACTGCGTGAAAAATATCCAGCAGATTCATTGATTGATATTGCCAAATATACCACTACAGACGATGGCAAAGGCCGCAATCCGGAATATGCTTCCGCTGATGGCATCCATCTGGGAAAACGCGGCTACGAAAAATTTGCCAGTTTAATCAAAGAAAGCGCCGACAAAGAAAAAACAGCTTAATCTTCCTTGTCATAAGGGGCTTGTTCCGGATGATTTTGACGAATCATTTCTTCATAACCCGTGTCACCGGCTACATGATACACCCAGCAATAAGACTGCTGTCTAAATTGCGTGACCATATCCACCAAACCATCTCCGGTGACTGGACGCGCATCAATATGCAAACCCGTTTTAGCCGCAGCCTCATAAACTTCATGAGGGACTTTTGATTTGTCGGCATACATCAAGCAACCCAAATCTTCACCAATAGAATTGAACATTTCTTCATCCGTTTCATAAACAATTTCCACTTGGAAATATTGATCTAACCGGCGGCAACCCAACTGAGCCTCTATTATATGTATTGCACGGCGCATCGCTGGATCCACACTAATTCTCAAACTATTGCCCGCGGCTATTGTTGCAAACATCTTTCCCAAAATTGATTCATAATCATCACCTTCACTCACGCGCAATATCACATCACCAACTCGATGAGACTCAATCCAATCATATTGTCCTTTAGTCTGATATGGAGCAGGTCTCTTCTTCGAAAAATGTCGAGCATTTTCATAAAGATAACTCCAGCCAGCATGCATAGCCGCCAAGAATTGTTGATGCATTGGGCCAGAATTGCCAGAGTCTTTTAATCTTTCCGCATCTTTTGCGAGTTTAGCTTCAAGACGGCCTAATAATCCCTCCAACTTCACCGCATTGTAATCTTCAGAATCAACCCACGTAAGATCCTTATCATAATCTGCATGAGCACCATCCTTGCGTCGGAAACTTGAATTCATAATCTGCCATTCAATCGTACCAGTCTTGGCGCCATGAGCACCGCGATGAGAATCGCCAGGACCATCGCCGAAACCCTGATGTGCCTTCGCACCAGTATTTCCTCGACGAATATATAAATTTCCAGTTTCCCAATTTCCCAAAGCATACATAATGTCATCTCTATTTTCAGCAAACAAAGCACCAGTCAAACTTCCCTTGGTAGAATTAACAATATCCACAGCATCATTCACTCCACCATCAATTTGCGCGATAGAAATAATCGGCGCAAAAATTTCTTCAATTTTAGCGAAATCAAAATTCGCCGCATCTTTAATGAAACGCACACCAGGCGCACCCACACGTGAAGGCTGAACCATCCACTCTTCACCAGGAAGACATTCCATCACTTTATTATAAAAAGGATGCTCAGGAGAATATTCACGAGATAACGGTGGCACATCCACCACTCTATTCAAAGCAGTATCCATCAAAAATTCCTGCATTTGTCCCAACAAATGCGCTTTGAATTCTTCTAAATTCACATCCTTTGTCAAAATTACCGCTACAGGCTTGGAACATTTCTGTCCACCAAAACCACACATACTCTTTAAAATTTCCGTAGCCGTAGTCTTCAAATCCACATCACCACTCACAATAATAAAATTTCTACCACCAGTTTCCGCAATCAAATCTGCTTCCGGATTACCGAGCTGAATTGCCTCCGCCACGCCATTACTTCCGGTATAGCCAATTCTCTCAGATTTTTTGGTTAAATAAGCCGCACGTTTATTATCACAAGGCAAGAAAACCAAAGCTTCCTTCGGCACTCCAGCCTGCCACAAAGCTTCACACATTTTGTAAGTAGATAAAACACTTTCTTCACCCTCACCACCAGATGGCTTCACAATCACACGATAACCAGCCAAAAGTCTGGCAACCGTATGTGCCAACGGAATCGCCTGCGGAAAATTCTTTGGACAAATCACCGTAGCCACACCATTGCCATCCTGCACAGATTCTAGATTTTTTCTGTCTCCCAATTGCTCCGTATGCAAAAGCGCCAAATTCAAAAAATCCATCGCCTCACTCACCTCTTCATCAGCTTCTAGAATTGGTTTACCACTATTGAGCATCAAAGACTCAACCATCTCCCCACGAGAATCTTTAATAGCCCGCACTCCCTGAGTTAAAACAGCCATTCTTGAAACAGTACACATTTTTCCCCAACCTTTTGGATCATTAGCAGCCACAGTTATAGCATCATCAATATCTTCTTCATCCGCCAATTCATATTGTGCCAAGAGCAAATCCGGACGAGTTGGCCCCTTCAAATCACCCACTTTGCGCAACTTTCCTTTTCTTCCACTAAGCTCAATTTTCTCTCTATCCTCATCAGTTCTTCCCTTACAATTTTTTATTCTATCATCAATCCATTCAGAGTCTTCATAAGAACCAGGAGCGGCACTAGGCGCCGGCTGAAATTCCACTAAAGATCTCGGCAAAATTAACGGCTCTTTATCACCTCTGTATCCTCTAATTTTTGGATCCAAAGATTCAGGATGATTCTGATAATTAATCATCGCTGGAATAATTCCACTCACGACCTGCGTCTGTAGCCATTCTGGAGATTCCGTACCATATTTCGCCGTAACCCCAAGGTAGTTTGCCACCGCATCCGCATCAGTCAAATTCTCCAATTTGCTCGCCAATTCTTCAATACGACGCAAATAATATTTAAACAATTCCACGATCGCCTCCAAAGGAATCACAGGTACATATTCATGAGCCGTAATATTGTATCTTTCTTTTAAAAAGCGGAAACATTCCTGTCCCGTCATGCCATTCAGCATAGCAAAATGCACATAACCAGCATTTCTACTCGCAAACACACCGGCCTTCGCTAATTCCTGCAAATTATTCATCAAAGTGATCATATTCATCGTCCCAACCGTAAGCGTAAAATCACCATCTTTTATCGGATCAATCATGCGTCTTCGTAAACGCATATAATTCGCATGGGCTTCAGCTCTACTACCAACCAAAGGTGTACGCTCCCAACCCATAGCAGACTTCAACCATTCTTCACCCTCCTGATTAGCACCATTTACTAAACGTGCACCCATAGGTTCGCCATTTTGATCACGTTTTCTTTTCTTGGAAGCCTCAAGCACAGGATCTAAAAGTAATTTCTCTGAATCATTCAAATATGCCTGAACTGCAATTTGTACTCGCACTTTAGGAAATTCTCGCGCTGCATCAATAAAAGCCTCCGCCACCATATCCACGATATCTGATCTTTCAGAATCCACCGACAGAATCGTCGTATTTCCGTCCGCATCACCAACAGAATATTCATTAGCCACCTCAAAAATTTCTTTCAAAGCCTCAGCAATCTTCTTTTTCATTACTGGACGCGCCAAAGCCGAATCAGAAAACGGCACTATCGAAGTAGGTTTAATAGCAATGCGCTTAGCACCAGCTCTAATAGCTGCCTTATACCACTCCAAATTTTTCTTTGCCTCAGCTGTAGTACGCGCTGATTCAGTCACCAAATTTGCCTCATAACCAATACCAGTTTCTGCTGACTTGCTTTCAAGGTCAGAAATCATATTTTTAGCACTGCCATCTTTATAAATATTCACAAAACCCCCAACTTGTTTAAGAATATGGTTCCTAGCCATACTCATCACCACATTTGCCGCACCGGGAATCATAGAAACAAGATGTCTTAAAGGCGAATCAGCCGTAATCAAACCAGCCTTTTCATATAAAGAAAGATCCTTAGGCATACCCACTCCACTCACAATTTCCATCATCGCCAACCATTGCTGGTTCGCACTATCAGGACGGAATATTCTATCTGGCACAGTTCCAGCCAAAGTCGCCACTCTCGGATCCATCAATTGCGCCAACTGTCGTCTACGCTCACGTTCCTCAGGAGTAAGACTAGCATCAATTTTACGCATTGAATCCATAGCCACACCCACAGCCGCGCGCACAGCAAAATAATTTTCTGGGGTCAAAACGTCCATTTGATCATTAATCACTCGCGCAGCATCATGCGACAAAAAAGGAGGATAATCCGCCTGATCGTTGGCAGATTTAGCATCATCCAAAATTCTCCTTTCATCAACGCCTCTTCTCATTCCTTCAAACGGCATAAAAAAATTAATTTAAGGCAGCAAAATAAGGCAAATCAACAGATTTGTAAAGCAATTTTACCAAATAAATTCTGGTGGGCAAGGAGGGACTTGAACCCTCACAGGATTGCTCCCACAGCGTTCTGAACACTGCGTGTCTACCATTTCACCACTTGCCCAAAGAAACCTGCTTTCATGGTGGGTCAGCCGAGGGTCGAACTCGGGACCATCGCCTTAAGAGGGCGTTGCTCTACCAGCTGAGCTACTGACCCATGAATCAGTTTCGCAAAAATGCAAGGAGCAAACTATCACCAATCATAGCTCCTTGCAAGATTTTTACGTTTGGTTTTGGAATTAATACAAAAGTAAATAACCATTTACAAACTGAATATCATTTACTTCTTTATTTTCCATATTAACACTCAAATCATGAATCTTATAAGTACCTCTTGGGAATTTCAAAGTCACTTCATCAATTGGCACTGCGTCGCCAAGATTAGGATATTTAGCCTTTACATCCTTATACAAAGAAACCAAATCAACACTAAACAATACCTCTCCATCCATGGAATCCTGTCGTAAGTTTAAAACCTTTTCATTGGTATCCAAATATAAGAAATATTGTTTATTATTGGCAAAAAACTTAGCAGACTCAGCTCCCATTCCACCGGTTCCGACATCCATGAAGTAGCTATATCCGGCCACATTCGACATACATGGTGTTTGATAAGGCAAGACCACACCGGTATCGCATTCCTGCTTAATTTGTAAACTACCGGAAAACTCACTTCCAGCAGGAGCATATTGCCCATAAATCTTATTAACATCCAACCCCATGTATCCCTCCATCGTCTGTATCTTTGTCCAATAGTCGGTCGGATATTGCACCTTTATTTCATTTAAATTTTGAGTAAACCACGCTTGGAACACCTCAACGCCATAATTTTGAGCAACATAATTCATGATCGAATTAATGGCATAAGCATCATCTTGAGTAAGTTTTGAATTATCAATTTTAGTAACTTTTCCATTCACAAGAATTCCATTTTTCACCAAAATGCTTTCCAGCCTATTCATCTGACTTATTTTTGAAACTTCAAAAACACTCTGCGGACCAAACATTGTCAGCAACAAAATTCCAAACAAAGAAATTGCCATGAATTTCAAATTCTTAGAACGGGAAATCAGATAAAAAACAGCCATAACAAGCGCCCACACTCCAAAAGCCACCACAAAATATCTATCTTGAGTTACTCCGTAATCTTTAATTCTAATCCAGATAGAAAGTCCTAAAACCAAAAGCAAAGGCAACATCGCCACAAAAAACCATTTTCTATAAAATTCCACATAACGTAAAAACTTTTCTTTAATGGAATAAATAAAAAAGTAAGTCAAAACACCGACTGTAGAGAAACCCATAATCCATGGAGCCACTCCACCTTTAGGCCATTCCCAAGTTATCAAAATTTTAGCGCTGTAAACATATAAAACAATCAAATATAGAGACACCAAAGGAACCAAAAAATATTCCGTCAAAACACGCAGGAATTTCGGATAGGCCGTAGTTTGCTCCAAACTTTTATAATTTGCAGGCACTCCGGAAAGAAAAAACACAGACACAAAAATTCCAGTGATAATAAACCAAGCGTCACCGAAATATTCACCGCCCAAATTCAATTGAAATAAATAATTTACAGATTGAATTAAAAGCACAATTCCAATAAACAAAATTCCGAAATACACAAAAGCCTGAAAAAATCTCACAATGAGCGAAATGGAAAATTGCCAGAAAGAGTTTGCTTTACCTCGACAAAAAAATGGCGCAAGAAAAACCAAAACAGCCGCAGCCAAAAACATTAAGAAAGACCTTAACCCATCAAGTTCAAAATGCTCTTTCAGATTTTTAAACACAAAATAATAAGCCACTCCAATCACTCCAAGCACTAAAATTCTGGAAAAAAATCTGGCAATTCCACCAAATTTCTTTGATTCCATAAAGATATCCACCGCCATCGCAAAAGGGAAAGAAAAAAAACAAGTGGCAATGTAGGGAAACAAATCATTGGTCATATTAAACGCGCGATGATTTGCAATCACTGACAAAATCGTCGCTACATAGGCAGCCAAAACCGAAATCGTAAAACGACGCATTGTCTTTGCGGTGAAGTCTGAGACCTCAATTAAAGAAGGAAGTGCCATAGAAAAAGGAAGTTATGAAACACCCGACATCATAACAATCTTCTCTAATAGACACAATAATTTTCTGCTATACTGGGCACATGAAAAACATTTTACTTTATACGGATACTCCTCAAGTTGGCGGTGCCGAGCTGCAAATGTTTTTATTGGCAAAATTTTTGGATAAAGAGAAATTTACGCCAATTTTGGTCTGTAGCAACTATCCCGCTCTCGATCGCTGGTGCGACAATTTTAGCAAAGAAGGAATTAAAGTAATCAGAATCAACGTAAAACACAAACACGATCCAAAACACTACTTCGAATTACGCCGTATTTTGAAAGAAGAAAATATCAACCTTCTACATATTCACGTTTGGAATCCAGCTAGTTGTCGCTATGCCTTTTCCGCGGCCAGCTCAAGGAAAATACCTATAATTACAACCGAACACGATCCTTTTAAATTAAATTTATTCAAGGATTTAATAAAAAAAAGAAGTCTAAAAAAGGTAAATTGTGTCGTCACAGTTTCCAAAAACAATCAAAAGATTTTACAAAAATTATATCCTGAATTTAAAAATAAATTTGTCGTAATTCCAAACGGTATAGATACCACTTGGTGGCATTCTCAATCACTCAGAATCACCGATCTAGATCGCAAAAAAACGAAAGAGGAATTATTTTTAGCTCACGAAAATTCTTTAATCATTACCAGCATCGCCGAACTTCACGAGCGCAAAGGATTAAAATATTTAATTGAAGCCATTCCGGAAATAATTACAAAATTTCAGAATATCAAATTGGCTATCGTCGGTGAGGGGCCACAGCGCAACGAGTTAGAAAAATTAATCAAGGAACTCAAGATTGAAAATCACGTAATCCTTACCGGGCGTCAAAAAGAAATTCCAAAACTTTTAAAATGCTCGAATATTTTTGTATTGCCGTCACGACGAGAAGCTTTTGGGCTGGTCATTCTTGAAGCCATGATCAGCGGACTTCCGATCATCGCCAGCAATACCGGAGGAATTCCAGAAATCATCACCGCTAATAAGACAGGCATTTTGGTAGAGCCGGAAAGCTCTCAAGAACTCTCAAAAGCCTTAATCAAACTGATAGAAAACGACAAAAAGCGTCAAGAATTTTCCCTCGCCGGTCAAAAACTAGTCCACGAAAAATTCGAAGCAAAAAAAATGGCTGAGGAATACGCAAAAATCTACGAAAATGTAAATTAGCTTGACGGTGAGTGCATGCTCACCTATAGTGACCTCATGAAGCTGAAAACAATTTACATCTGTAACTCCTGCCAATTCGAAAGTTCAAAATGGACAGGACAATGCCCTCAGTGCCAGACATGGAATAGTTTTATTGAGGATGTAATCAATGTGGGGAAACCGGAGAAAGGTAGTATTTCCAAAACTCCGCGCTCCTTAAAAGTGGAAGCAAAATCCCCTACTTCTTTAGAGTTCAGCGGACAAAATAAAGTTGCGAGATTAATGAGTGGAATTGAAGAATTCGATCGTGTTTTAGGAGAAGGAATAACTCCGGGAAGCATGATTTTGCTCAGCGGAGAACCTGGAATCGGCAAATCCACTCTCACCCTTCAAATTGCTAACAATTTGGCAAAAAATCTAAAAGTACTTTTAGTATCAGGCGAAGAATCGGTAGAACAAATTGCCAGTCGCGCCGGGAGATTAAAACTAAATGAAAAAAATCTACTGGCACTCAATGAGTACAATCTAGAAACCATCCTGGAAACAATAGACAAAGAAGATCCGGGATTAATTATTATCGATTCAATACAAGTGATTTCCAGCATGGATTTTCCAGGATCAGCAGGCTCCATTACTCAAGTAAGATACTGCACCGAAAAACTGCTCGAAATAGCAAAAAGCACCAATATACCAATAATTTTAATCGGTCACGTTACAAAAGACGGCACGCTAGCCGGACCAAAAGTGCTCGAGCACTTAGTAGATACAGTGCTACTTTTTGAAGGCGATAAATTCCAGCAATTCCGCTTACTGCGCGCTAATAAAAACCGTTTTGGCTCTTGTTCTGAAGTTGGAATTTTCGAGATGAACGAAAATGGCCTCGTAGAAATAAAAAATCCATCTGAACAATTCTTAGAAGGGCGCAAAGAAAATGCCATCGGCTCAGCCATCACAGTTGCTATGGAAGGCACCAGACCCTTTCTAGTGGAAGTTCAAGCACTCGTATCCACCAGTGCCTTTGGCTTCCCAAAACGCACCGCAAACGGCTTTGATTTAAACCGTCTACAAATTCTCATTGCCGTACTAGAAAAATACGCTAGATTCAATCTGCAAAACCAAGATGTTTTCATCAACGTCGTAGGAGGAATAAAGTTAAATGAACCGGCTTCAGATCTTGCAGTACTGATGGCCATTGCATCATCATTTCTCAAAAAACCATTACCTTCAAAAGCCGCTATTTTCGGCGAAGTGGGACTTTCCGGCGAATTACGCAAAATAATTCATCTCGATAAACGTAAAAAAGAAGCCGACAAATTAGGCTTCAAAGAAATCATCAGTTCCGAATTCTACAAAGAAGTGCAAAAAGCTCTGCGAATCCTCAATTAAATTCCAAAAAATTTCTTGGAATTTTCCATTATAATTTTCTGCACTTCCGCAAAACTCAAACCCTTTACTTCAGCGATCATTTTTGCCGTTTCCACTACATATGAAGGTTCATTTCTTTTGCCTCTATAAGCTTGTGGTGCAAGATAAGGACAATCTGTTTCCACCATGAATTTATCCAGCGGCACAGTTCTCACCACTTCGCGCAAATCCTTAGCACTTGGATAAGTCACAATTCCAGTAAATGAAGTATAAAACCCAGCCTCCCAAACTCTTTTTGCAAACTCCAAAGTCGAACCATAACAATGAAAAACAGCACGCACAGGAGACATTTCATTTTCATCGCAGCCGCAATTCGCTGCACGACTAAACTCCTTCAATAAATTCAAAGTATCTTCATCTGCCGATCTATTATGCACAATTACCGGCAAACCCATTTTCACCGCCAATTCCAAATGTTTTCGGAAAGAAAATTTTTGTTTTTCAGGATCAACTTTAGACTTAAAATAATCCAAACCCGTTTCCCCAACCGCCACAATTTTTTTCGCACCACTTTCCCTATCAGCAATAATCCATTTCTCCCATTTTGCCAAAAGCTCATCAGAGATATCCAGCGCATCATAAGGATGCAATCCCACTGTCGCACGCAAAAAACCACTCTCATCACCACGAGCCATCTCCACCGCCTGCGCCGAAGATTCCGCTCCACATCCCACATTTACAATTTTCGTAACTCCCGCCTCGCGCGCACGCTGAATCACTTCTTCGCGATCTGCATCAAAATCAGAAAACATTATGTGCGCGTGTGTATCGATTAACATGATTCAAATTTACCACATCACTCCACCTCTTCGCAAAACTTCATCAGAGTACATATTTTTTAGCGTACTACCTTGAGAAACTCCATGTAAATCCACAACAACAGGATCATTTTGCATCGCATCCACTCCTTCAAAATAAATCACCGCCTTTCCACCTGTAACACCTTCATTCATAAGTTCCGCCATCTTTCGCCCGACCCTAGCACCCATGGTTCTATCATAATACGCAGGTCTTGTACCTCTTGGCTGACGGGTCTGAGTCGTCACGTTGACCTTTTTGAAACCGGCAAATTCTTTCAAGCCATGAGCAATCAAATCACTCACCTTTTCATGAGTTCCATTGGAATAATCTAGCGACACAAAACCTTCAGCCACCACTACCACGCAACTACCAAATTTTCGTTTTTTCTCAAGCACCGCCTGAGCTATATCTTGCATCTTGGCAGGTTTTTCAGGAATCAAAATCAGCATAGTTCTGCCAAATTCTTCTATTTTTCTCTTCAAATCTCTACCTTCATCCTTTACAGCCAAAGTATCATGGCGCGCAGATTCGAAAGCCAATCTGCCATAACTACGACCGAAAACTTCCACTACATCCACCGTTCCATGAGCAAAAGCACTCTGCGCAATATCATAAACCACATGACGATTTGCTCTAACCGCAGTATTAAAACCAAGCATTTGAGCAGGTCTGTCATTAATCAAACCATCTCCATCGATACTTTTGAAAGTTCCCACTACGCATTTTTCAGGAAAAGCCTTGGCAATCCTTTCGAGCATCGCCAATCCACCATTTCCACCAGTACCATACACCGTTCCAAATTCTCTCACGTTCCTTAAAACCTGATCAGGCGCTGAATCAAACGCATTCAAACGAGAAGAGCCAAATGGCGTACTGCCACGTTCCATCATATCGGCACGAATCAAACTGTTCACAAAAACTAAATTTTCATCAAAAAGCTCCGGCGACAAAACCAAACCTTTACTGGCATTTCTCACTCCAAGCATGACCCTATCATTCCTCAAATTATAAGCGATCGAAGCCAAACAATCAGATATACCAGCAGAATCGCCACCACCGGTAATCCCCAAACACGCCTTGTTTTTATCCAATAATCGCAACATATCCTTTTGGTCCAAGCGCATCAAAGAAGAATCTTTCAATCCCCCCTCAACATCATCCCCACTCCAACCAATTAAGCGCAAAACACTCATTCTTGTAGCAGACAAACATTCGATAGTATCTCCATACAATAACTGAACCAATTCAACACCTTCAAAACCACCGTTTGTAGGCACGACTAAATATGGTTGCATTTCATCATCGTTATCTAACCTTTCGGTAACAATGTCATCCGGCCTTATATTTCCCATTTCGTTTCCCATATCTTTCAATCTTAAAATTGACAAAAGAATATTATACAAATAAAATTGACACACAATATAAAAATCTAATGACACAAGAAAGCAACAAAGCAAGTCAACTCAAAACAAACAACTATTTTGGTTGGGCTTTCTTTTATTTTAGCAACTCTTGAGGTTTTAGATTTGTGATTCACTGATCTACAAGCCTCAAAAAGAGGCTATTTTTATTTTATAAACAAAAACTATATGTTTACAAAACAAGCTGCTACTGAAAGTCCCTGGACTTGTCCCTATCAATACTAAATTTTTAACCATCACGAATATGATTATCGTCATGCAAGCCGGTGCCCCAAAAAGCGCCGCCGTAAATATCATCGAAGAGCTACAATCCAAAGGGCTCACACCCATGCCTCTCTATGGTGTAGAACGCACCGTTATTGCCGTAATTGGCGAAGAACGCGATTTAAGTATTGGACATCTGGAATCTCTACCGGGTGTAGAAAAAGTAATGCGTGTCGTTCATCCTTACAAACTCGTCAGTAAAGAGACCAAACATGATCCAAGCATCATCGAAGTGAATGGTGTAAAAATCGGTAGCAATCAATTGGCAATCATTGCCGGGCCATGCTCTGTGGAATCTGAAGAACAGATGGAAGAGGTCACCAGGGAATTAGCCAAAGCCGGAGTAAAAATTCTCCGCGGTGGAGCCTACAAGCCACGTACCGGACCATATTCATTCCAAGGTCTAGGCAAGCCTGGTCTCACCATGATGCGCAAAGCAGCTGATAAATATGGCATGGCCACTATCACCGAAGTCCTCGACACAAGAGACCTGGACCACATTGCCGCTCAAAGCGACATGATACAAGTCGGCGCCCGCAATATGCAAAATTTCGAACTCCTCAAAGAAATCGGGAAAATCAAAAAACCGGTACTCTTAAAACGTGGACTTTCAGCGACAATCGAAGAACTCCTCCTCGCAGCCGAATATATTATGTCTCATGGTAACCCTCAGGTCATTCTTTGTGAACGCGGCATCCGCACCTTCGAAACCGATACCAGAAACACTCTCGCACTTGCGACAGTGCCGTTAGTAAAAGAACTAAGTCACTTACCAATTCTTGTCGACCCATCTCATGCCACAGGTAAAAGATCACTACTCGAGCCAATGAGTAAAGCTGCAATCGCCTGCGGAGCAGACGGAATCTGTATTGAAGTTCATCCAAATCCCGAAAAAGCTCTTTCAGATGCTCAGCAACAAATCACCCCGGCTCGTTTCGCGGAAATGCTGGAAAACTTAAAACCAATCATTGCCGCGGTCGGCAAAACTTTATGAAGAGACCAACATTCTAATTGCACATTTTACAGATCAAAAAGTGCGCCCGGGCGCGAATTACAAAACGAAAGCATGTAAGTCAACTCGCCACCCACTATGCTTCCATTAAAACTCATGTTAAATTAAAACCCATGGAAATTATCCAAGCCAAACACAAAAAAATCATCGACGACTCTTACAAAATATTTTTGGAAAAAGGGATTATTGATAAATTGCCACAGCACCTAAAGAAGGCTAATCTTGGAGAAAAATACGCTCTGATCACCGACGACAGAACAGCGAAAATTCACGGCAATAATATTAGCAGATTCCTCAATAAAAATGAGATTAAAACTGAAATTTTCACTTTTGAGGCTGGTGAAACTTCCAAAAATCTACAGACCATCGAAGCTCTTTCCGAAGCAATGATCGCCAAAAATTTTAATCGCAAAGATGCAATTATCGCTCTTGGCGGCGGTGTCGTAGGCGACGTAGCCGGATTCTTAGCTTCAATTTTTTTACGCGGAATTCCCTTTGTACAAATTCCCACTACTTTGCTGGCGATGGTGGATTCAGCTATTGGTGGCAAAACCGGAGTAGATCTTAAATCCGGTAAAAACCTCATAGGCACAATCACTCAACCCAAAGCCGTTTTTATCGATATTGATTTACTAAAAACTCTACCGGAAAATCAAATCAGAAATGGCCTTGGTGAAATAATCAAATACGGCGTGATTAAAGATGAAAAATTCTTCACCTACCTCGAAAAAAATCTCAGCAAAATTTTAGCTCACGATGAAGAAACCTTAAATTACATAATTCATAAATCAATAGCCATAAAAGTCGCTGTCGTAGAAAAAGACGAACGCGAATCCAAACATCGCATGATCCTAAATTACGGACATACCTATGGTCACGCTCTGGAACAAATGTCCGGTTATAAATTACTGCACGGCTATGCTATCGCCATCGGCATGGTAATCGCCAACGAAATGGCAGTTGAAAAAAAATTACTTTCACAGAAAGATGCCGATCGTATCAAAGCCCTTTTCATAAAAGCCGGCCTGCCAGTCTACACCATGAAAAAACCAGCCTTGAAAGACCTCCTTACCGACAAAAAAAGCGACGGCCAATCCATCAACTTCATCCTTCCAACAAAAATTGGAAAAGTAATTATTTACAATCAAAAAATATGAACACACATCTTTACAACGCTCTCGCCGAACTCACCAAAGCCGGCGCGCAAAAACTTCCTCGCCCGGAAACCATAGAACAAGCCCGAAACGGCAAAACTTTCAGCGGCAAAAAAGCTGACGGCACACTTTGGATTCTCAAAAAAAACAACGAAGACAGCTACAACATCACCTGCTAAAACTCAAGCATGGTAGTGCTCTTCGACACTATTAATCACTGCTCTGGCCATTTTTCCATGCTTTGAAACCAATGCAGCCATTTGATCCAAAACC